>WNGB01016599.1_pt1 | contig 11009 bp, 8 predicted proteins | sample 5400681 | NCBI WGS metagenome assembly WNGB01 (sample SAMN13153367, study PRJNA577476) | soil metagenome | isolation source: 115 cm soil or saprolite under grassland replicate 2 | place: USA:California | collected 2016-06-15 | reverse complement strand
GTGCGGAGGCCACTCGCCGCCGCGAGGTCGAAGAGACGCTCCGCGAAGTCGTCGAGGGGACCGCCTCGATGACCGGGAGCGACTTCTTCTACTCGCTGGTCCAGCACCTCGCCTCGGCCCTGCGCGTCCGTTACGCCTTTGTCGCCGAGTGTGTCGAGGGGACAGGCGACCGGGTTCGCACGCGTGCCTTCTGGAAGGGCGAGGGCATCGGCGAGAATTTCGAGTACGACGTGGCCGGCACACCGTGCATGAGAGTCCTCGAGGGCGAGGTCGGTCACTACGGGAAGGACGTGCAACGGCTCTTCCAGGACGACCGGGATCTGGTCGAGCTCGGCGCGGAGAGCTACCTGGGAGTTCCCGTCCTCGACCCCTCGGGGCCGCTGATCGGCCACCTGGTGATCCCGGGCTGACGAGCGCCTCCGGGCGGCGCTTGCCGAGGTCGAGATGCTGAGGAACCGTCTCCAGGCCGAGAACGTGTATCTTCAGGACGAGATCCACACCGAGCACAACTTCGACGATATGGTCGGCTCGAGCCCGGCGCTCCTCGAGGTGCTTCGCAAGACCGAGCAGGTGGCTCCCACGGACTCGACGGTGCTCGTGTACGGCGAGACCGGCACCGGCAAGGAGCTCATCGCGCGCGCGATCCACAAGCGCAGCCCGCGCCGCGAGCGTCCCCTCGTGAAGGTGAACTCCAGCGCGATCTCGGCCGGTCTGGTGGAGAGCGAGCTCTTCGGTCACGTGAAAGGCGCGTTCACCGGCGCCATCGAGAAGCACATCGGTCGCTTCGCGCTCGCCGATCACGGCACGATCTTCCTCGACGAGGTCGGCGAGCTCCCGCTCGAAACGCAGGTCAAGCTGCTGCGCGTCCTCCAGGAGCAGGAGTTCGAGCCGGTGGGCAGCAACCAGACGGTCCGCGTTGACGTGCGCGTGATCGCGGCGACGAACCGCGACCTGGCGGAGGCCGTGCGCACCGGGCGGTTCCGCGCTGACCTCTTCTACCGTCTGAACGTGTTCCCACTCAGGGTTCCGCCGCTGCGCGAACGGGCGTCGGACAAAGCGGTTCGGCCGCCAGGTCGACACGATCTCCGCGGAAACGATGGATCGGCTCGTGAGCTACCCATGGCCGGGCAACATCCGGGAGCTGCAGAACGTCATCGAGCGGGCCGTCGTGCTCTCGCGGGGTCCTGCGCTGGAGCTGGACAGCGATCTCCTTCCCGCCCCAGCGCGCCTCGGGCCCGGGACGGGCGCCGAGCGCCACGCGGAGGCCGGCCGGCCCGGCGCCAAATCCGCCGCTTCGGGGCTCGCCGCCGCCCTGGAGGAGACCGAGCGGGCTCACATCGTCGCCGCGCTGGAGAACGGGGTCATCGAAGGACCCAGAGGGGCGGCCAAGATCCTCGATATGCATCCCAACACCCTGCGCAGCCGGATGGAGAAGCTCGGGATCAAGCGCTCGGGCCCCCGAGCCTCGTAGTCGCCCCCTCTCGTTCGTGGCGCCCACGGATCTTCGTGGTGCGCCCGGTCTCCCTGTTCTCGTCGATCCGGCGAAGACCGTGGAATGTCGGCAAGTTCTACGCGAACCCGACGTGCTCCGGCCTAGCACGCTCCTTGCTCCTTATGACGGCGTGCTCAGGATCCAGCTCCTCGACCAGCAGGACGGCACCGCGACTCTCGAGCTCGCCGGCCGGGTCGTCGGCCCATGGGTGGACGAGCTGAGCCGGTCCTGTGAGCGGATCCTTGGTATCGGCGGCACGTTGAGCGTCGATCTCGGTGAGGTCTCGTTCGTCGACCGCGACGGCGTGGAATTCCTGCAGCGCCTGAGAGCGCGGGACGTGGCGCTCGTCAACTGCTCGCCGTTCGTGGCCGAGCAGCTCAAGGGTTGACGATGAGCCAGGCGATCGACTCGGCCACCGCGGATTTCGATCTCCTCGCCTCGTTGCGCCGCGGCGAGATGGGAGCCCTCGAGGCGCTCGCGGAGCGCTACGGCTCGAAGATCTACCGGCTGGCGTTCGGCGTCACGCGGAATCAGGCCGACGCCGAGGAGGTTCTGCAGGACGTGCTTCTCACGCTGGCCCGCAAGGGCGGATCGTTCGAAGGGCGGTCAGCCCTGGGGAGCTGGCTCTACCGCATCACCACCAACGCGGCGCTCAACAAGCGCCGCGGCAAGCGCCTGGAGCTCGAGACGCCCCTCGAAGACCTCCTGCCCACCTTCAAGGCGGACGGGCACCGCGCCGGCGATCGCACGTTCATCCTCGCCGACTGGTCACAGAACCCCGAGGAAGAGCTCCTCTCCGGCGAGCGGCGCCGCGTGCTCGAGCGGGCGATCGACAGTCTGCCGGACCACTATCGCGCGGTGCTCGTCTTGCGGGACGTCGAGGGCCTCTCCAACGAGAGCGTGGCCGAGGTTCTCGACGAGTCAGTCCCGTCGGTGAAATCGAGGCTGCACCGCGCTCGCATGGTCCTCCGCGAGCAACTCACGCAGGCGTTCGCCTGATTCACCCGCGCGCGGGCGCGATGCCGATCGAATCTCCGCGCGCCCGGCGGGTGTCCTAGAGGCGGGAGGAAACGAGGAGGGAGCGACATGGCAACTGACCGGCCCACGCGAATCGTGATCGTCGGCGGCGGATTCGGCGGCGTCTACACGGCCCTTACCCTCGAGAAGCTCCTCGGCCACGACCGGGACGTCGAGATCGCGCTGATCAGCAAAGAGAACTACCTCACCTTCCAGCCCATGCTGCCGGAGGTGATCTCCGGCAGCATCGGCCTCCTGGACACGATCACCCCGATCCGGAGACTCTGCTCCAGCACGCACCTCTACACGCGGGCCGTCGAGAAGATCGACCTCGAGCGCAAACGGGTCATGGCCACAGCGGGGTTCGGCTCCCGCCAGTTCGAACTCGATTACGACCACCTCGTCATCGCGCTCGGCAACGTGACGAGCTTCGCCGGCCAGCCCGGTCTCGCGGAGCACGCGCTGCCGTTCAAGTACCTGGGCGACGCGCTCGCGCTGCGCAACCGCGTCATCCAGACGCTCGAGGAGGCGGACACCGAGGAGGATCCCGAGATCCGCCGGACGCTGCTGACGTTCGTCGTGGCCGGCGGCGGGTTCTCCGGTGTCGAAGCAGTCGCCGAGCTGAACGATTTCGTCCGGGCCGCCACGAAGAGCTTCCGGCACATCAAGCCCGAGGAGATTCGGGTCATCCTCCTCCATGCGCAAGGCCTCATCCTCCCGGAACTGCCCAAATCGCTTGCCGAGTTCGCGCAGCGGCTCCTCATGAAGCGCGGCGTCGAGATCCGGCTCAACACCCGACTGCACGGCGCGACGATGGACGCGGCCCTCCTCGCCGGCGGTGACCGCATCGCCACTCGCACCGTCGTGAGCACCGTGCCATCGGCCCCGAATCCACTGGTCGCGGCGTTGCCCTGCAAGAAGGAGAAGGGACGCGTCGTCGTCGACCGGCACCTCGAGCTTCCCGACTATCCGGGCGTCTGGGCGGTGGGCGATTGCGCCTGGATCCTCGACGCGAAGACCGGCGAGCCGTGCCCCCCGACGGCGCAGCACGCGATCCGGGAGGCGAAGTGCCTGGCCGGGAACATCGTCGCAAGCCTCCGGGGCCAGGAGAGGAAGGCGTTCTCGTTCAGCGCGCTCGGCAAGATGGGCTCGCTCGGCCACCGGTCAGCCGTCGCCGAGGTCTTCGGCCTGAAGATCTCCGGGTTCCTGGCGTGGTGGCTCTGGCGGACCGTGTACCTCATGAAGCTCCCCGGCCTGGACCGGAAGATCCGCGTCGCGACGGACTGGACCCTGGACCTGCTCCTGCCGCCCGACATCGTCCAGCTCAAGACCGACAAGTCCTTTACGATCCGCCGGGAGCACTTCGAGCCCGACGAGATCATCTTCCGTGAGGGCGATCGCGGCGACTGGCTCTACGTCGTGGTCGACGGCCAGGTCGACGTGATGCGGAGCGTTCCCGGCCAGGGGGACGTCACGCTGCGCACCCTCGGCCCGGGCGAGTGCTTCGGCGAGATCGCGCTCGTCAGCGACAGCGCGCGCACGGCGACGGTGCGGAGCCGGTCGAGCGTCAACCTGCTGGCTGTGGACCGCGACGCGTTCCACGCCCTGTTCACGAACCTGCCGCCGCTCCGCGGCTTCTTCGAGCAGCTGATGGGAATGCGCAGCCAGTAGGCCGCATCCCCCGCCGGCGGGCTTAGCGGTATCCTTGATGGCGGGCGCCTGCCCGAATCATGGCGGCAACGACCAGTGATCCACTCGCGGCGCTTGCGACACGCGCCCTCGACTTCGTCGGGGACGGCGTCGTCGTCGGCCTCGGCTCGGGCCGCGCGGCCAGCGCGTTCGTCCGCGCCCTCGCCGTGCGCGTGCGCGACGGGCTCCGTGTCCGGGGCGTACCGACGTCCGAGGAGACGGCGCGCCTCGCCCGGGAGCTCGGCATCGGCCTCGCTGGCCTGGAGGTCGAGCTGGACCTCACCATCGACGGCGCCGACGAGGTCGATGGCCAGCTGAACCTCATCAAGGGCTATGGCGGGGCGTTCGTGAGGGAACGGATCGTCGCCGCGGCGTCCCGGCGGCAGGTCATCCTCGTGACCTCCGACAAGCTGGTCGAGACTCTCGGCGCTCGTGGCCGGCTCCCGGTGGAGGTCATGCCGTTCGCGCTCCCACTCTGCCGGCGGCGGCTCGAGGACCTCGGACTGAAGCCCGCGCTGCGGGCGCACGAGGAGCGTCCCTTCGTGACCGACAACTTCAACGTGATCCTCGACTGCGCGGTGGGTCCGATCGAGGACCCGGCGGCCCTCCAGCGGGTGATCCTCGCGATCCCCGGCGTCATCGACACGGGCCTCTTCCTCGCCACCGCCGACACGGTCCTCGTGTCGGACGGCGAGACCGTTCGCGAGCTCGTCCGGAGGAGGTCGCCGTGACGGCCGGGACCGCGTCGTTCCACTTGCCGCCCGACCTCGAGGCGGCGGTGAGCGCGGAGCTCGACGCGTGGCGCGCGGGCGACAAGGTGAGGCGGCTCTGGGCGCGGGACGCGACCTTGTGGACGGGCACCGACGAGGCGAGCTGGCTCGGGTGGCTCGGGGTCGCCGGCGACCAGCTCGCTCGAGTGGACGCGCTCCGCGAGCTGGCCGCGGAGGTCAGGGCCGCGGGCTTCACTCACGCGCTGGTGCTCGGCATGGGAGGCTCGAGCCTCTGCCCGGAAGTCCTGAAGATGACCTTCGGCCGGATCGCGGGCTATCCCGAGCTCTTCGTACTCGACTCGACCGACCCGGGCCAGATCCGGGCGATCGAGCGGAAGATCGACGTGGCCAACACGCTCTTCATCGTGTCGAGCAAGTCCGGCAGCACCCTCGAGCCGAACATCTTCATGCGGTACTTCTTCGACCGCGCCAAGCAGCTGGTCGGCGCCGATCACGCGGGCAGTCGCTTCATCACGATCACCGATCCGGGCTCGAGGATGCAGGAGGCCGCGACGGCCGACGGGTTCCGCCGCATCCTCTTCGGCGTGCCGTCAATCGGCGGGCGCTACTCGGCGCTCTCGGACTTCGGCATGGCGCCGGCGGCGATCATGGGGCTCGACGTCGCCAGACTCCTCGGCCACGCCGACGCGATGGCCGGGCGCTGCGGCGCGTCGGTGCCGGCCACCGAGAACCCGGGCGCGCTCCTCGGGATCCTCCTGGGCGTCCTGGCCCGGCACGGGCGCGACAAGGTCACGCTGATCGCCTCGCCGGGCATCACCGATCTCGGCGCGTGGCTGGAGCAGCTCCTCGCGGAGTCCACCGGCAAGGGAGGCAAGGGGCTGATTCCGGTGGATCGCGAGCCGCTCGGACCGCCGGCGGTGTACGGCGGCGACCGGCAGTTCATTTATCTTCGGCTGGCCTCCGCTCCCGACCGGGCGCAGGACGACGCGATGGCGGCTCTCGAGGGCTCCGGCCAGCCGGTCGTCCGGATCGTCGTTCCCGATCCGCATCATCTGGGCGCGGAGTTCTTCCGCTGGGAGTTCGCGACGGCCGTCGCCGGAGCGATCCTCGGCGTCAACCCCTTCGACCAGCCCGACGTCGAGGCGAGCAAGGTGGCGACGCGCGAGCTGACCGACCACTACGAGGCGGCGGGCGCCCTGCCGGCGGAGTCGCCGCTGCGCGTGGGCGATCCGGCGTGCGCCGCGACGGTAAAGGCGCTCCTGCGAACGGTCACGCCCGGGGACTACGTGGCCTTCCTCGCGTACGTTCCGATGAACGAGACGCACGAGATCCTGCTGCAGGCGGCCCGGCTCGCCGCGCGAGACACGTTTCGGGTCGCGACGTGTGTCGGCTTCGGCCCGCGCTACCTGCACTCGACCGGGCAGGCGTACAAGGGCGGACCGAATTCCGGCGTGTTCATCCAGATCATCTGTGACGACCCGGACGACCTCGCGGTGCCGGGACGGCGATATTCCTTCGGTGTGGTGAAGGCGGCTCAGGCCCTCGGCGACTTCCGCGTCCTCCAGGAGCGCGGGCGCCGGGCGCTGCGCGTGCATCTCGGGAGCGACGTGAAAGCCGGGCTGGCCCTGCTAGGCCGGGCCCTCGAGGCGTGAGGAGGACTCCATGCAGGTCGGGATGGTGGGGCTGGGCCGGATGGGCGCCAACATGGCGCGCCGCCTGATTCGAGGCGGCCACGAGATCGTTGGGTACGCGTCGGACCCGGCGGGCGTCAAGGCGATCGCGAGCGAAGGCGCGACCGGTACGACGGCGCTCGACGACTTCGTCCTGGCGCTCCGGCCACCGCGCGTGGCGTGGGTGATGGTGCCCGCCGGCGCGGCCACCGAGCAGGTCGTGACGGATCTGGCCAAGCGCATGGCGCCGGGCGACACGATCGTCGACGGCGGCAACTCGTTCTACAAGGACGACGTGCGCCGGATGAAGATGCTGCGGGCGAAGCAGATCCACTACGTCGACGTCGGCACGAGTGGAGGTGTCTGGGGGCTCGAGCGCGGCTACTGTCTGATGATCGGCGGCGAACGCGACGTCGTCGCGCGACTCGAACCGATCTTCAAGACGCTCGCCCCGGGCCGTGGAAGCATCCCGCGCACGCCGGGACGCGAGACGATGGGCGGGACGGCCGAGCAGGGATATCACCACTGCGGTCCGTCGGGCGCTGGCCACTTCGTGAAGATGATCCACAACGGCATCGAGTACGGACTGATGCAGGCCTACGCCGAGGGGCTCGACATTCTAAAAAATGCCAACGGGAAGGCCCTCGAGCCCGACCTCAGCTATGAGCTGAGTATCCCGGATATCACCGAAGTGTGGCGGCGCGGCTCTGTGGTGAGCTCCTGGCTCCTCGACCTGACGGCGCAGGCCCTCGCGGAGAATCCGACGCTGTCCAGCTACACGGGCGTGGTCGCCGACTCGGGAGAGGGCCGGTGGACGGTCATGGCGGCCGTCGAAGAGGGCGTGCCGGCCGACGTGCTCTCGGCCTCTCTCTACGCACGCTTTCGCTCGCGCCAGGACCACACCTTCGCCGAGAAGGTGCTCTCCGCCATGCGGCAGAAGTTCGGCGGCCACGTCGAGCAGCCGGCCGGGTGATCCTCGCGGGCGACGTCGGCGGAACGAAGACGGCGCTGGCGCTCTTCGAGGAGCGGGGCCGCGCGCTGGCGCTCGTCCGTGAAGGGGTTCTGCCGAGCCACGGGTTCAAGGCCCTCGCTGACGCGATCGGACAGTTTCTCGACGAAGGCCCGCGGGTCGCGGTGGACGCGGCGTGCGTCGGCGTGGCCGGCCCGGTCATCGACGGGCGGTGCACGGCGACGAATCTTCCGTGGGTGATCGACGAAGCATCGCTCGCCGTGAGCGTCTCGACCAAGCGGATGAAGCTCGTGAACGATCTGGAGGCGACCGGCCACGGGATCCTCGGGCTTTCGCCGTCGGCGCTGGTACCGCTCCAGACCGGCGCGCCGCGCACGGGGAACAGGGTGCTGATCGCGGCGGGCACGGGGCTCGGCGAAGTCCTTCTCATCTGGGACGGCCGGCGGCACCGTGTGGTCGGCTCCGAAGGAGGCCATGTCGATTTCGCGCCGCGTACCGATCTCGAGATGGAGCTCTTCCGATTCCTGCGCCGCGAGTTCGGGCGCGTCAGCTACGAGCGTGTAGTGTCCGGACCCGGGCTCTACAACGTCTACCGGTTTCTCCTGGCGGGCGACGGGTCGTCGGCGCCCGAATGGCTCCGCACGCGCATGGAGAGCGGCGATCCGAGCGCGGTGGTCGCCGAGGCAGCTCTCGACCGGGGTGATCCACGTGCCGTCCAGGCGCTCGACATGTTCGTGTCCATCTACGGCGCGGAAGCCGGTAATCTCGCGCTCAAGGCGCTCGCGGTCGGGGGCGTCTTCGTCGGCGGCGGCATCGCGCCGAAGATCAGGGCGAAGCTCGAGGACGGAACGTTCATCTCGGCCTTCCGCGACAAGGGCCGGTTGGCCGATCTGATGGCCACGATTCCCGTGCACCTCGTACTCGAGCCTCGCGCGGCCCTCCTCGGCGCGGCCGCTATCGCCAGATCGCTCCTGTCCAGGGCCGCCACAGGGGCTCGCCGTGCCCGGGGCCCCCTGTAGCCCTCCTGGCCGCTCCTCTCGGCCCCTGCCGCGTGTCTAAGCTTTGAGCACACGAAAGGCCATGACACGGGAAGAGCTGAGACTCCGCGAAGCCCAGGACCGCACGGCCCACTGGAAGCGGTGGGGGCCGTACCTGGCGGAGCGCCAGTGGGGGACCGTCCGCGAGGACTACAGCCCTCATGGGACGGCCTGGGACTCCTTCCCCCACGACCACGCCCGATCGCGGGCGTACCGGTGGGGCGAGGACGGGATCGCCGGGATCACCGACAACCACGGGCGGCTCTGCCTGGCCCTGGCGCTCTGGAACGGCCGCGATCCGATCCTCAAGGAGCGCCTCTTCGGGCTCACCGGCAGCGAGGGGAATCACGGCGAGGACGTGAAGGAGTACTACTTCTACCTCGACTCGACCCCCACCCACTCCTACATGAAGTACCTCTACAAGTATCCCCAGGCCGCGTTTCCCTACGGACGCCTCGTGGAAGAGAACCGGCGGCGTGACCGTCGAGCGCCGGAGTTCGAGCTGATCGACACCGGCGCCTTCGACGGAGACCGATACTTCGACGTGGTCGTCGAGTACGGGAAGGCAGCGCCCGACGACGTCCTCGTTCGCATCACCGCGACGAACCGCGGCCCCGAGGCGGCCGAGCTCCACCTGCTGCCGACTCTCTGGTACCGCAACACGTGGTCGTGGGACACCGGGGGCCCCGAGCGGCCCACGTTGCGCGCCGGCCGGGACAGCCGCCACGCGGTGATCGAGGCGGAGCACCCGTCGCTCGGCGCGCGGTGGCTCTACTGCGAGGGCGAGCCGGAGCTCCTGTTCACCGAGAACGACACCAACACCGCGCGTCTCTTCGACGTGCCGAACGCGCGCCCGTACGTGAAGGACTCGATCAACGCCTACGTCGTCGAAGGGAGAAAGAACGCCGTCAACCCCGAGCGCCTGGGCACGAAGGCCGCCGCGTACTATCGGCCGAGGCTTGAGCCCGGCCAAAGCGTCGTCACGCGGCTCAGGCTCTCCAATACGCCGCTTCCGGCCGGCCCGTTCGGCAAGGACTTCGATGCTGTCCTCGGTCAGCGCGTGCGAGAGGCCGACGAGTTCTACCAGACGGTCGTCCCGAAGAGGCTCTCTGACGACGCCAAGAGCGTGATGCGGCAGGCGTTCGCCGGGCTCCTCTGGTCCAAGCAGTTCTATCACTACGACGTCCGGCGCTGGCTCGAAGGCGACCCCGCGTGCCCGCCGCCCCCGCCGGGCCGGTCGAATGGCCGGAATCACGAGTGGCAGCATCTCTACAACGAAGACGTGATCTCGATGCCGGACAAGTGGGAGTATCCGTGGTACGCGGCGTGGGATCTCGCGTTCCACACGATCCCGCTGGCGCTCGTCGACCCCGACTTCGCCAAGGCGCAGCTCATCCTGTTCCTGCGCGAGTGGTACATGCACCCGAACGGGCAGATTCCGGCCTACGAGTGGGCGCTGGGGGACGTGAACCCACCGGTCCACGCGTGGGCGGCGCTGCGCGTCTACCGCATCGAGCGGCGCTTGCGGGGCAAGGGCGACCGCGAGTTTCTGGAGAGGGTCTTCCACAAGCTCCTGCTGAACTTCACCTGGTGGGTGAATCGGAAGGACGCCGAGGGTAAGAACGTCTTCCAGGGCGGCTTCCTCGGCCTCGACAACATCGGCGTCTTCGACCGGTCGGCGCCCTTGCCGACGGGCGGCCACATCGAGCAGTCGGACGGCACCTCCTGGATGGCGATGTACTGCCTCAACATGCTCGCGATCGCGCTCGAGCTGGCGAAGCAGGACCCGGCCTACGAGGACGTCGCGTCGAAGTTCTTCGAGCACTTCGTCTACATCGCGCACGCTGTGGACAACCCGGGCGAGGGCATCAACCTCTGGGACGAGGCGGACGGCTTCTACTACGACGTGCTCCACGGCAACGGGACGACGCACCCGATGAAAGTGCGCTCGATGGTCGGGCTGATCCCGCTCTTCGCGGTGGAGACGCTCGAGCCCGAGGTCGTGGACAAACTCCCGGGCTTCAAGCGGCGGATGCAGTGGTTCATCGACAACCACCCGGAGTTTCGAGATCACGTCGAGATGGTGTCCAAGCCCGGCATCGGGACGCGCCGGCTCCTGGCGATCGTCGGGCGCGAGCAGCTCCCGCGCGTCCTGGGGTTCATGCTGGACGAGGCGGAGTTCCTCTCGCCGTACGGGGTCCGCGCGGTGTCGCGCTACCACAAGGATCATCCATACTCGCTCCGTCTGGACGGGATGGAGCATCGCGTCGACTACGAGCCGGCCGAGTCCTCCAGCGGACTCTTCGGCGGCAACTCGAACTGGCGCGGTCCGGTCTGGTTCCCGGTGAATTACTTGCTGGTCGAGTCGCTGCAGAAGTTCCACCACTTCTACGGCGACACGCT
>WNGB01017963.1_pt1 | contig 11010 bp, 10 predicted proteins | sample 5400681 | NCBI WGS metagenome assembly WNGB01 (sample SAMN13153367, study PRJNA577476) | soil metagenome | isolation source: 115 cm soil or saprolite under grassland replicate 2 | place: USA:California | collected 2016-06-15 | reverse complement strand
CTCGAGAAGCGCTGTCTCATCGATCTCGGCGAACACTTCGGCGACCGCGTCCCTCGCGACATCGCGCGCAATGCCGAGCGCTTCGACTTGCCGCACCACGCGCGCACGGCCGCGATGCCTGATGCGCACCTCGGTCCGCGCGCAGGCGACTGCCGTACGGCGATCGTCGATCGCGCGTTCGCTGCGCAGCCGTGCCACGGCGGCGTCGATGTCATCCTCGTCGAATTTCCGCTTGGCGAGCCGGGTCCTGACCTGCGCTTCAGCGAGCTCGCGGCGTGCCAGGAGGGTGAGCCCGGCGACGTACGCCCGGTCGGCGCCGTCCGGCATCAGTGCGTATCGGGTGCGAGGTACTCCGTCATCTCGATCGCGGTGCCCCAGGGGTCCACCACGTATCCGAGCGCCGTGCGCGCTTCGCCGGGCCGACGGACGCGATAGGGACGATCGATGGCGATGCCGGATGCTTCGAGATTCTTCATGAACGGCTCGAGGTGCTGAATCTCGAAGCCCCAGTGGTCGAGGCGATGGCCGCGCGTCGGCTGTACCGGGGCTTTGGCGAGACCGAAGGTCACATAGCCGCCGGGGAATTCGAGCGCGTCGAGCGCGCCCTGCTTGACCGGCTTGCCGCCGAACACATTCGCGTACCACGCCTGCGCGTCCTTCGGCGCCGGCGTCACCAGATGTACGCGATAGAACTGAAGGGTAGCGGCGATCGACCTGTCCTCGAGAATCTCGATGCGCGTTGGACCGGGCGCGTAGACGTACGCCTGGCCGGGGATCGCGCCGCGCTCGACGACGAGACTCCGGCCGATCCAGTTGGCGATCGACTCGTTCAGATTGCGCACCTTGAACGTGACAATCGGGGTCGTCTCGTCGTCCATCGGCGCGATCTGATCGCGCTGGAACGTCACGAGGTAGACGCCCGGAAGCTGGACGAGATCGAGGTCGAGGTTCGGCGTGCCGCCCTTGGCATTGGGCAGCGCGAGCTGTGCGAATGCGGCGTGCGAGGGGGCGAGGGCGAGGAGAACTGCAAACAGCGCCGGCAGTCTCATCGTTAGCTCCCGAATCTCGTGATCTCGGCCACCCCGCCGCCTTTCTGCGCGGCGGTGGCCATCTGGTCTCGCGACAGCTCCGCGGTCGTTGAGATCCCCTGAACCTTCAGCTTGAACTCGTCGACGTTCGATGCCCACCGCAGCGCCTCTTCGTACGAGATCAGCTTCTGCTGGAACAGATAGAAGATCGACTGGTCGAAGGTCTGCATCCCGTACTGTGACGTGCCCTGCGCAATGGCACCGTGGATCAGGTGGCTCTTCTCCTTGTCCATGATGCAATCGCGGATGAACGCGGTGCTGATCAGCACTTCGACGGCGGGCGCGCGTCCTTTGTTGTCGGTCTTGGGAATCAGGCGCTGCGAGATGACGGCCTTGAGCACGCTGGCGAGCTGAATGCGAATCTGCTTCTGCTGGTGCGGCGGGAAGACCGCGATGATGCGGTTGATCGTCTCGGTCGCGTCGAGCGTGTGCAGCGTCGAGAAAACCAGGTGGCCGGTCTCCGCCGCGAGCAGCGCCGTTTCAATCGTCTCGAAGTCGCGCATCTCGCCGACGAGGATCACGTCGGGATCCTGGCGCAGCGCGCTGCGCAGCGCCTGCGAGAACGACATCGTGTCCACGCCAATCTCGCGCTGGTTGATGATCGATCGATTGTCGCGGTGGAGGTACTCGATGGGATCCTCGACCGTCATGATGTGCGCCGTGCGGGTCATGTTGATCTCGTCGATCATCGCAGCGAGCGTCGTGCTCTTGCCGGAGCCGGTTGTGCCCGTCACCAGCACGAGGCTGTAGGCCAGGTCGACTTCCCGGTTCTCCTTGAACTTCTCGCGATGCCCGGTCGGCAGAACGGCCGCGGCAATCGAAACCATGTCGTCGTGGTCGAGCCGCTTGTTCTCGGTGGCCGGGGTAAGTTGCCCGCGGATGCGCATCATCGGGTAGCTGCCCGCCTTGAGATGAAGGTCGGACGCCCCGCTGTCGACAGCGATTTTCAGGAGGTCGTTGACGTGCACGCCCTTACTTTATCGACCTTTCGCGGTCCCGGATGTAGCGGCGGCCGGTGTGTTCACCGATTGCAGCCAGCCATGCGTGTCAGGCGCCTCGCCCTTGACGATCTGGAAGAATCGCTGCTGGATCTGCTCGGTCACGGGACCTCGCCGGCCACGGCCGACCTTCACCCGGTCAACCGACCGGATTGGCGTCACCTCGACGGCGGTGCCGACGAAAAATACTTCGTCCGCGATGTAGAGCGTCTCGCGCGGCAGCGTCTGCTCGCGCACGTCGAAACCCAGCTCGCGGGCGATGGTGATCACTGAATCGCGGGTGATACCCCACAGCACCGAGTTGCCGACCGGCGGCGTGTGGATGACTCCGTCACGGACGATGAAGACGTTCTGGCCGCTGCCTTCGCTCAAGTTGCCGTAGGTGTCGAGCGCGATGCCTTCGGCGTACCCTTCGGCGATCGCTTCCATCTTGATCAGTTGAGCGTTCGCGTAGTTGGCGACGCTCTTCGCCATTCCGGGCGTCGTGTTCGGCGCGTTGCGCGCCCACGTGGAGATCTTGACGTCGAGCCCTTCCTCGATCGCTTCCTTCGTGAAGTACGCGCCCCACTCCCATAACATGATCGCGACGTCAACCGGGCAAGGCAGCGGGTTGACGCCAAGCGAATCGTAGCCGCGGTAGACGATCGGACGGATGTAGCAGGCGCGGAAGTTGTTCACCTGAATCAGATCGAAGATCGCGTCGGTGAGCGCCTGCTGGCCGTACGGGATCTCCATCCGGTAGATGCGCGCAGAGTCGAACAGCCGTCGCATGTGCGCGTCGAGACGGAAGCAGGCAGGCCCGTTCATTGTGTCGTAGCACCGTGCGCCTTCGAAGACGCCGCTGCCGTAGTGGACGATGTGCGAGCCGATGTGGATCTTCGCGTCCTTCCACTCCACAAGCGACCCGTTCATCCAGATTTTGCCCGTGCCCGGAAAAGCCATTGCTCTTGCTCCTTGGGACGATCTTATACGGGCGGCGCGAAAGCGCCCAATGTCAGCGTTGCAATTCGCCGCAAAACGGGCATTTCGACGTCCGCGCCTGGAGCGGCTTGCGGCAGTGCCAGCAGAAGCTGGCCAGTGGCGTTTCACGCGCGCGCAGGCGCGACTGGATCTCCGCGACGTTCGCGTCGCGTTGCGCGGGGATAGAAGCAGGACGGCGCCGGACGCTGGTTCCGGCGAGCAGATCCGTCAATAGATCGGAGGCGCGCTGGTAGCGTTGCGTCACATCTGCTGCCAGCGCCTTGAGGACGATGTCGTTGACCGCCTTGGGAATCTTGCTGTTTTTCACGCGCGGGGGCGTGACGAGCTCCCCGCGCATCAGGCGCTCGATGTCCGCGGGCGCCGGCGTGGCGTACGGCAGGTCTCCCGTGAGCATCTGGTACATCGTGATGCCGATCGAGTAGACGTCGCTCGCAAAGACGGCTTTGCCGTAGAACTGTTCGGGTGCCATGTACGGCGGGCTGCCGATGACCGTCGTGCCGTGCGCCGCGATTTCAAGGAATCGCGACGTGCCGAAGTCGGTGACCTTCAACATCCCCGAATCGGAGACGAGCATGTTGCCTGGCCGGAGGTCGCGATGCAGGACGCCGACGTGATGCGCGTGGTCGACCGCGTTGCAGATCTGGCAGGTGAAGTCAAGCGCGCGTGAGACGTCGAGCGCGCCCTCGCGCTGAATGATCTGTTCCAGCGTCTCGCCCGTGACGTACTCCATCACGATGAAGAAGACGTGGTCGTGCTTTTCCGCCGTGAGCACGGTGACGATGTTCGGATGATTGAGAGAGGCAAGAAGGCGCGGCTCCTTCAGCATCTCCGTGAAATCGAGGTTCTGCTTGTGAGGAACCTTGATGGCGACCTTCTTGTGAATCCAGGTGTCTTCGGCGAGGAAGACGCTGCCGAAGCCGCCGCTGCCGAGAGGAGAAAGGATCCGATACTTCCCGACCGTTTGACCCTTCAGGAACACGGACGGATTATACCGGTGTGCATGCACGCTTCTACGCGCCCGATGCGCACGCGCCAGGCGATGTCATCGCGCTGCCGGAGGACGAGGCCGAGCACCTCGTGCGCGTGCTGCGGTTGAAGGCCGGCGACGCGCTGCGCGTCTTCAACGGACGCGGTCACGAGTTCGATGCGACGATCGAGCACGCAGGGAAGGGCGGCGTGCGCGTGCGTCTTGGCGGGGTGACGCAACCCGCGCCCGAGCCGCGCGTTGCGATCACCCTCGCGCAGGCGGTCCTCAAAGGCGACAAGATGGACGACGTCGTCCGCGATTCCACGATGCTCGGCGTTGCGGCGATACAGCCGATCATCACGGCACGCACGGAGGTGACGCGTGCGTCGCTGATCCGCGGCAGGCGGCGCGAGCGATGGGAACGGATCGCCATCTCCTCGGTGAAACAGTGCGGCCGCGCGACGGTGCCGCGCATTCTCGAGCCAATGGAGTTCAATCAACTCATTGAGGCGCTCGCGAAGATGCTGCTGCCGCTGCCGGGTCTCATGCTGGTCGAACCAGGCGCCACCGTCGAGACGACGCCCGCGTCGGAGCTGGATCTCTCGCCGCAGCGCGGCGCAACCGTCCTGATCGGCCCGGAAGGTGGATGGACGCCGGACGAAGTCGAGCGGGGCGCGTCCGTCTGCCGCCTTATCACCGTTGGCGGACGCACGCTTCGCGCGGACGCGATGTGCGTAGTCGCGCTGTCGGCGTTCTTTACGATGTGGCGCGAGTTCTAGGCTCCGATTCGACGCCTATTCCATCAGGCAACTACCGCAAATCGTCTCAACGGGATCGCCGGCAGTCGTTTGAGTTCTCCCGTGCGCGAATCAATGACGATTCCGGCCGATTCGAGCTGAGTCACTCCGAGCAGCGGCGACAGGTCTTCGGGGCCAAAGATGACGCGACCCGCGGTGATTTCTCCCATGAACTCGATCTGCGCGAGACCGAACTCGTACTCGACTATCCGGCCATCAGCCAGTTGATACGGCAGTTTGCCGACTGGTTTAATACCGACGCGAGCGAGTGCTGACGCCGGCGCCATCGAGTCAGTCGCGCCTGTATCGACGAGAAACTCCGCCTCATAGCTAATTTCGGAACCGGCCAGTACCTTCAGCGATACCGGGATGTGGATGAATCCCACTTTCTCTCCCTGCTTCCGGATCGTCATGCGCCGATCCTACATCGTCAGAAAGCAGGCGGCGTACCATAAGAAATCTCGGTGCATTCTCGACATCGGGATGTGTGACTGCGAGGTTTTTGAGCGACGCGCGAGGACCTGCTGTTGCAATTACCGCAACGCCGACAGAACCACGCAACACCATTCATCTTCTTGCGCGCGCGTTTTCAGCTTGCATGTCGCGAACGCCGTGAGCACGTCTTGTTCCTCGTGATCCAGGAACCCGCTGAGGACGAGGCATCCCGTTGGTGCCGCGAATGACGTCAGCCGGGCAGCCGATGCGACGAGAAGACCACCAGTCAGATTTGCCACCACGATATCGAATTGGCCGATGGGTGACGAGCGCAGGTCTGTGACCTCGAGGGCAATCCGCGATTCTCCATTCAACGCGACGTTCGCTTCCGCCGCAGCAATCGCATCCGGATCGTCGTCTATCGCAAGGACAGCTGCGGCCCCAAGTCGCCGGGCGGCGATTGCCAGTACGCCCGAGCCCGTGCCGACGTCGATGGCGCTGCGGCCGTGAAAATCGATCTGCTGCAGCGCCGCCAGGCAAAGACGCGTCGTCGCGTGATGCCCCGTGCCAAATCCCATGGACGGCTGAATGATGATGACGGTCGGGATTCGGGATTCGGGATTCGGGATTCGATCCGGAATATCCCATGGGGGAGCGATCACGATGTTGCCCACCTGAATCGCGCGCAGGCTGGCCTGCGATCGCGCGGCCCAATCTTCGTCCGGCACATCGATCGCACGCACGCCGATCGCCGGGAACTGCCCCTGCAGGGCGTTCGCGGCACGGTCGCGTTGAGCGGAATCGTGGAAGAAGACGACCGAGATGCCGGGGTTGTTGTCGTCGATCGCGGTGACGGCGAAGTCGGTGAGAAATGCCTGGATGAGATCGCGCGTGTCGGCGTCGGGCTGCTGGATCTCCAGCGCCGGCCAGGTGCGCACGCTTCCTTACCCAAAGATGTCTTTGACGCGGTCGAAGATGCCGCGCTCGTCGTGCTCTTCACGCGGCGTCGGCTCGAACTTCTCCTTCGGCAGCGTCTCTGCGAGCTGTTCGAGCAGCTTCCGCTGCTCCTTCGTCACCTTCTTCGGCGTGACGACCTTCACCGTCACGAGGAGGTCGCCGCGTGACCGGCCGGAGACGACGTCCGGCATTCCGCGGCCGCGCAGGCGGAAAGTAGCGCCGCTTGTCGTCCCTTCAGGGACCTTGAACGTGTCCTCGCCCTCGAGCGTCGGAATCGTGATTTCGCCGCCGAGCGCCAGCGTCGGGTAGTGGAGCGAAATCTCGCAGAACAGATCGTTGCCGTCGCGGTGAAAGAACTCATGCTCCTGCACGTGCACGACGACATAGAGATCGCCGGCCGGACCGCCGCCTGCACCGGATTCGCCTTCGCCGCTGAGCCGCAGGCGCTGTCCCGCCGCGATCCCCGCGGGAATCTTGACCGTCAGCTTCCGCTGCTGCTGCACGCGTCCCGACCCGCGGCACGTCTCGCATGGCGAGCTGATGATAGAGCCGGTGCCACGGCACTGGCCGCAGGTGCGCGCGACCGTGAAGAACCCCTGCTGATAGCGGAGCTGGCCTCGGCCATGGCACTGCGGGCACGCCGTGGGTTTCGATCCTGGTGCCGCGCCAGAGCCGTGGCACGTCTCGCAGCTCTCGTTGCGCGGAATCTGGATGGTCGTCTCAACACCCTTCGCCGATTCGTCGAAGGAGATCTCCAGGTCGTAGCGAAGATCCGCGCCGCGCTGCGGTCCGCCGCGGCGACGCTGCCCGCCGAACATCTCGCCGATGCCGAAGATGTCGCCGAGTCCCCCAAGGATGTCTTCGAAGCCGGTAAAGACGGTGGGATCGAATCCGCCGGTTGCGGCGCCGCCAAGGCCCGCATGGCCGAAGCGGTCGTACATGTGGCGCTTGTCGGTATCGGCGAGCACGGCGTAGGCTTCCGCGGCTTCCTTGAATTTCTCTTCGGCCGCCTTGTCGCCTGGATTGCGATCCGGATGGTACTTGAGCGCCAGCCTGCGATAGGCACTCTTGATTTCCTGGTCGGTCGCGGTGCGGGTGACCTCCAGGGTTTCGTAGTAGTCGCGCTTGCTCACGCCTTGGCGACCTTTACCATCGCTGGCCGCAGCAGGCGATCACCGAGGACATAGCCGCGCGCGAACTCTTCCATCACTTCGCCTTCGCGATGGTCGGGACTGCTTTCCTGGACGACCGCCTGGTGGTAACGGGGATCGAAGTCGGCCCCGACCGCATCGATCGTCTTCACGCCGCGCTTGCGCAGGAGCTCGGTCATCTGGCGATGAATCAGCTCGACACCTTTCCGAAATGCGTCGACATCGCCGCCGCTGGGTGCCTTCAACGCGCGCTCGAGGTCGTCGATAATCGGCAGGAGATCGCTGAGTGCGTCCGCCGTGAGCGCCTCGGCCTGTTCGCGCCGATCGCGCTCGACCCGTTTGCGGTAGTTGTCGAACTCGGCCGCCGTGCGAAGCAGGCGATCCTGGAGCGCGTCCTTTTCGCGGCGGAGCGTCTCGAGCGGCGAGTCGGGCGACTCCTGCTCCCGCTGCTCGGTGGCCGTGCCGGCCGACTCCTGTTCGTTGATCGCGTCGTCTGGCATGTATATGGCTAATTCGCGCGCAGCACGCGGGCGACCGCCTGGGTCAGGCCGTCGACGACGCCGATCGCGCGCGAATACTGCATTCGTGTTGGACCGATGATGCCGACCGTCCGGATCGTGCTTCCGTCGCTCGTCGTCGATGCAATCAGGCTGAACGAGCGCAGGTCTGGCGATATGTGTTCCCCGCCAATCACGACGGTGATGCCCGGGCCGTCGATGTACTGGTTCAGCAGCCGCAGCATCCGTTCCTTTTCTTCCATCATCTCGAGCAGCGCGCGCAGCGTCGGCAGTGCAACAGCGTCGGGCGCCGGCGCATCGAGGAGCGATGCGGCCCCCTCGACATGAAACGCGTGCTGCTTCGGCAGCTCTTCGAGCGTCGAGCGCGCAAGTCGGAGCGCGCGCGCCATCAGCCGATCATAGAGGGTCCGCTCCTGCGCCAGCCGCGCGAGCACGGCTTCGCGGACGTCGAAGAGCGGCAGTCCGCCAAATTCGGTATTGAGATAGTTCGCCGCTTCGGCCAGGTCGTCGGAGCGAATGTCTTCGCCCGCATCGACGACCTTCTGCGTGACCTGATTACCTCTTGAGACGACGACCACGAGCACGCGGGTCCCGCCGAGCGGGACAAATTCGATACGCTGCAGGACGGCGATCTCGGTGCTGCCGATGGCGAAGCCGACATGCTTCGAGGCACGCGACACCATGTGCGACACGCTGATCAGCAGGTCATCGATGAGCGGCGAACGCTCGGCATGCTGACGCAGCTCGTGCTCGACAATGGCAGCGGGGCGGGTCGGCTTCCGGCTCTCGAGCAGCAGGTCGACGAACACGCGATACCCACGGTCGGTCGGCACACGTCCGGCCGAGGTGTGCGGCTGATGGACGTAGCCGTCGGCCTCGAGTCGCGCGAACAGGTTGCGGATGGTCGCCGACGAAACGCCAAGCCCGCTCTCGCGCGCGAGCGTCTGCGACGGCACGGGCTCGCCGGTCGCGATGTATTCGCGCACCAGCGCCGCCAGGAGCCGGCGTGACCGTTCGGAGAGTTCGTGGGAAACCATTGCGTGGCAGTTGCTTAGCGAACTGCACTAATTATATCGGATGGTCCGGCTAAAGCCGGACCCCACCGCTTCGATGGGGACCTCTACGTCGGTGGGGTCCGCCTTCAGGCGGACCTTACCAGCGGTGAAGTTCGCAGTATTCGGTCGGTTCCGTGCCCGAAAGGAACGATTCGGTCATGGTCCGCGGGCAGCCAGGGAGCGCGAGCTTGCCGGTATCGCGATCGATCTCGCCGAACGTGATGCCTTCAGGGACGTCGAACTCGACGCTGGGCCGCCCAGCCGTCGCGCTCTTCATGAACTGCGTCCAGATGGGCAGCGCCGCCTGGCCGCCGCTGAGCGAGACCGGCTGGTTGTCGTCGAAGCCGACCCAGACGACCGTCAGCAGCTCGGGCGTGAAGCCGACGAACCATGCGTCGCGCAGGTCGTTGGTCGTGCCGCTCTTGCCGGCGGCCTCGAGTGTGAAGCCAGCCGCACGCGCACCGGCGCCCGTTCCTTCGTTGAGGACGCTGCGCATCATGTTGGTGACGAGATACGTCGTGTCGGGGCGTGCGACCTTGCGAAGCGGTGGATCTTTCGCCGCGACGTGGCGCTCGCCGGCGTCGATTCCGTCGATGACCTTGAGCGCCCGCACCGCGCCGCCGTTGGTAAACAGCGTGTACGCCTGCGCCACCTCGAGCGGCGTCAGCTCGAAGACGCCGAGCGTGATCGCCGGAAAGCCCTTCGGCGGTGTCCCGACGCCGACGCGCTTCCAGACTTCCGCAACCTTATCGAATCCGACCGTCTCGCCCACATGAATGGTTCCGAGGTTACGAGACATCGCAAGCGCGCGGCGCCAGGTGATCTCGCCGTCGTAGTCGTCGTAGTTCTTCGGCTCCCATGTCTGGTTGTCGAACGTGAAGATCTCGGGCGCGTCGTTGGTGAGCGACGCGGGCGTGAGGTCGCTGCGTCCTTCTTCGGCTGCCCGCTCGAACGCCGCGAGATAGACGAACGGCTTGAACACCGAGCCCGGCTGCCTGCGTGCGACGATCGCCCGGTTGTACTGCGACTGGTTATAGGAACGGCCGCCGACCATCGCGAGAATCTCGCCGGTTCGCGGATCGACGGCGAGCAGCGCTGCCTGCGCGCGTCCATTGCGCTTCCGCCGCGCGAGCATGTCGTCAACGTGGCCCAGTCCGTCGCGCACGGCATCGAGCGCGAGCCGCTGCAGATTGATGTCGAGCGTCGTGTGGACGTCGACGGAATTCTCCTGCGCGGTCAGCCCGGGGAACTTGTCGGCAATCTCCTGGCCCACCATATCGACGAAGTAGGGCGCCTCGTTGTCGACGCTGCGAGCCGAAACCACCAGCGGCTCTCGACTCGCGCGTTCGGCTACGTCCCTGGTGATGTATTCCTCGTCAGCCATCGCGCGCAGCACGACGTTGCGCCGTTCGACGGTGTCCTTGGGGTTGACGAACGGCGAGTGCTGGCCCGGGTTCTGAATGACGCCGGCAATCAGCGCAGCTTCGCCGACGGTCAGGTTCGACACGTCCTTGCCGAAGAAAAGCCGCGAGGCCTCGGCGACGCCATGAATCGCGAACGAGCCGCGCTGCCCGAGATAGACGTCATTCAGATACAGCTCGAGGATCTCGTCCTTCGACGCGCGCCGCTCGAGCACGAGCGACATGACCGCCTCCTGCACCTTGCGGCGGTACGAACGTGTACCGCTGGCAAGCTCGCTGTTGAACTCGTCGGTGAGGAAGAACATCCGCGCGAGCTGCTGCGTGATCGTGCTGCCGCCAACGGGATACTTGTTGCCGCCAACCGCATTGACGATGACGGAGCGGATCACGCTGACGGGGTTGACGCCGGGATGCGAGTAGTAGCTCTGGTCCTCGATCGCGAGCACCGCTTCCTGCATCCGCTTCGGAATCGCTTCCAGCGAGACGCGGCGCCGTTTTTCACGTGCACCGCCCGTCATCAGTGCAGTCAGCAGCGGCGGGTCGAGCGTCACCGCATCCGTGCGCACCGGTTTGCCGGTGCCGGTCGTGACCTCGAGCGCCGTAATGCCGCGTGGCGGCGCTGCCGGCGGACCTGACGCGCGT
>WNGB01013481.1_pt1 | contig 11010 bp, 12 predicted proteins | sample 5400681 | NCBI WGS metagenome assembly WNGB01 (sample SAMN13153367, study PRJNA577476) | soil metagenome | isolation source: 115 cm soil or saprolite under grassland replicate 2 | place: USA:California | collected 2016-06-15 | reverse complement strand
GGCCACCCTCGGACGTTGGAGGAGGTGGGTCGGGAGTTTGGGGTGACTCGTGAGCGGATCCGGCAGATCGAGTCGAAGACGTTGTCGAAGTTGCGGCATCCGTCCCGTAGCCAGAAACTCCGCGACTACCTCGAATAGCCAGCCCACTGATCGGCCACCTGAGGGCTTTGCGGCCATTGCCGCGCCGTTTCGAGCGAAGCGGGCCCAGGCGTAGGCCGCTGGGGATGGCGAGCCCGGCGCCTTGGCGGGCTCAGGACCGGCTGGTCGGGGGGATCGCCGCCCGCCGGGCGACGCGGGCGTACTCGGCGGCGGGCAGGTGGGCGCGAAGCCCCTCCAGGTCGAGGATCCACGGCCCCTGGTTGCGCTGCGCCCACATGCGGAACGCCTCGACGATGTGGGCGTCGGTCCGCGCCAGGCTCCAGCCGTTGACGCGTGCCAGGTGCGCCCGGGCCTGCGTGCGACCGCCGTGCATGTTGGCGAACCCCATGTGCTGGACCGTGTGGCAGTCCGGGCAGAGCGCGACGATGCGCACCAGCGCCTGCACGCGGACCCGGTCGTCGTAGCGCCACAGCTCGTGGCACTCGACGGGACGGTGCCCCTGCCCTCGGCCACCGCAGATCTCGCAGTGATCACCGGCCCGCTCCGCCACCTCCGAGCTGATCCGCTCCCAGGTCTCCTCGTCCAGCAGCTCCCGGAGGTCCCCGTACCAGCTCGTCTTCGGTACCAGCTCGACCCGCAGCCGCAGCGGCGTCGTCGCCGCGCCGGGCGGTGCCTGCGAGTGGGCGGGGCCAGCCGCCGCTGGCTGCGATCGCGAGGCGCGGCGCCAGCCCGTGCGCACCAGACGGTTCAGGCCGCGCGGTTCGGGCCGGCTGTCGAGCACCCCGCCCGGCTCGACCGCCGGGGAATCCGGCTCGCGAGGAGTCCTGTCCGGCGTGCGGTGAGGCCCGTCCGGCTCCCTCATCCTGTGGCCCCCATCCACGATTCGTCGGCCACGGCATGCCCGACAGCAGTCTAGCCACTCACTCCCGAAGTTCCGACCGCCAATCGCAGTCCGCCCCAGGACGCGCCGAACGCGGCGAGGCCGCCATCGCCCAGGTCGGGCCGCCGAGGAGTGGCCGTGGATTGTCCCAAACGCCCGAACGCGCAAGCCTGGCTCTGCTTTGACGAGCAATCGGGCGTCAAGTTGACTCCGCCGGTGCGCGGCATCTCGGCACCACGGGGCCACGCCGGTGCTATGAATCGCTAGCTACCGCTGAGCACTGCCATCACCAGCGCATAGCCGATCCCAAGCAGCGCGAGCATGCCGAGCCACCAGAGCACCGCAACGCCTAGCGCCCGCCACCAGCGCTGTGTGCCCCTTCGGACGGCAACGCGGAGCCAGATGAGCGGCCCCACGGCCACAGTGAGAATCGCCCAGAGAAACAGCGCCGCCGGGAGCGACATTCCCCGAGCCCCCAACGCCCACATCCCGAGGCAACCGACCAGCAGCAGGGGCGCGATCCAGCGCAGTTGCCGCAGGTAGCCGCGGACCGAGATGTCGTCGTCGCGGTCGTCGGCGATGGCAGCCGTTGGCATCTCGCTCGGGTCTCGGCGTGGCGGGGCTGCGCCCGGGTCCGACGGTCGTCGTCCCCGAAGGAACCTGGGTAACCACCACAACGATCCCCGCAACCGCTCGATCTCAGCACGCAAACGCTCGGTCTCGGCGCTGAGGATGCCGCCCACCGTCTGTTCCACCAACTCCTGCTCTTCCGGTCTGAGTGTCGCCGGATCTCGCTCGAGCAGGGCGAAGATGCGCCTACGGAGATCCGGGTCTCGAATCTCACGGGCGAGCAGGTCCAGGATCTCCTGATCGTCGTTCATCTCGTTCCCACGCTGACATGGGCTGATCAGATTGGGGTGCCCACGATGCTTCGCGCCGACATGTCGGAGACCGGACTATAACAAGGCCTTCACCCCTTCCAAGAAGGTCTGGTCTGGTTGTCATCGTGCCCAAGTTCGTCGTTGCCCACGAAGGTCCTGGCCTGACTGGCCGACCGCCTGCTGGACGGCCATGTGCCTGTCATTCGCGGCGGGTTCGGGTTCAGCCTGCCCGCCTTCGTGGGCTCAACTGAGCAGGCTCCGGCCAGGCCGGACTCGGCGCTGGCAGGCTCGGGCACGTGAAGTCGGCTGTGGAACTGCGACGCGACGCGCTGGACGATGACTGGACGGCTCGCGCCGTCTTCGTCGTCTGGGCTGGTTCGCTTGAGCGGATCGCTCATGGTCTGAGCCAGTTCGCCGGCAGTATGCCGGGTTGAAGGCTGGTGATCGGCGCGCCAGTAGCTGGTGGGCTATAGTCCATGCATGCGAATGAATCGAACGCCGAGACGCGAACGGCCCGCCACACGGCGCCTGACACTTCGGACCTGGACTCGATAGCGCGATATGCGTGCAAGGGTGATGGACATGCCGGATCTGACGACCTCGCCAGGTGCGCTGGCGGCGCGTGATCACCGTGACGGGTACGCCTGCGCCCGTGCGTGGACGGCGCTCACATCGGCGCACGCGGCGGTGACCGAGCGGCTCGGTCTCGCGCTGATGGACGCCACCGGGCTCAGCCTCAACGACTTCGAGGTCCTGTTGCGCGTCGAAGGCGTGCCGCTACCCGGCCTGCGGCTCGGCGATCTGCAGCATACGGTGCGGCTCAGCCAGCCAGCGCTGAGCCGCATGGCCGGTCGGCTCGAGAACCGAGGGCTGCTGCGCCGCGCCGGGGACCCGACCGACCGGCGCGGGGTGGTGCTGACGATCACGGCGGCCGGCCGGGGCACGCTGCGACGGGCCGTGGCGGTCCACGAGCAGATCCTGCAGGCGGTGCTGCTGGACCGCCTCACCTCCGCTGAGCACGATCAGCTCGCCGAGATGCTCGACCGCGTCGTGGAGGGATCACCCATGTGATGCCCAACCCGTACCGCCGCCCGCCCGGCGTGCCCACTCGCTGTGGCCAACCGTCGTCTGGGCCAGGCCACTCGCCGTAGTCCAATGGCGGCCAGGCGGGGTCGCTCTTGTCGGTTTGTCGCCGCTCGAGCGTGGTACCTGGCCGAGGCCGACGGCAACTGACCATCACCCTGAGAGGGAGGCCGAATGGCCGACAAGGATGTGTTCCTGTACGTGGGGACCTACGAGAGCGAGGACGATGCCAAGGCAGACTACGACGTCGTGAAGGCCCTTCACGACGAGGGAGTCATCGGCACGTACGACATGGCCATCGTCTCCAAGGACGACCAGGACAAGATCCACGTCAGGAAGCGCGAGAAGCCCACCGAGCACGGGGTCTGGACCGGGATCGCCGTGGGCGCCGTCGTGGGCATCCTCTTCCCGCCGTCGATCATCGCCAGCGGTGTCATCGGTGGCGTCACCGGAGGACTGGTAGGGCATTTCTGGCGCGGGATGTCCCGCGGCGACGTCAAGGACCTCGGCGAGCTGATCGACGAGGGTCAGGCCGCGCTCGTGATCGTCGGAGAGTCCAAGTTCCAGCAGTACCTGGACAAGGCCTTCGCCAGGGCGCAGCGGAGGGTCGAGCGGCAGATCAAGGCCGACGCAAAGGCCGTCGAGAAGGAGCTCGACGAGGCCGCCAAGCAACAGGTCTGATCCTCGGCTCAGCGACGCGCGACAAGCGGGAGCACAGCCAGCTCCAATAGTCGCGGGACGGCGACGCCAAACTGGGACTCGAGCCGGTCCCGGGTCGTGCGGTAGTCGGCGGTCGCCGCCTGGATCGAGTCCGGTACCCGCTCGATGCCCATCGGCTCGAGCAGGTACCGGCTCATCGTCTCCAGCTCCTCGCGGACGAGCTCGTCCCTACCCGCCTGCCGCTTGGCCAGCAGCCACAGCACCCAGTCCCAGAAATGCTGGTCGATCGCCTCCAGGCTCTGTGGGGTCACGCTCCAGGGAGGCTCCGGCCGCTGCGGAACGTCCACGAACAGCAGGTCGACCTTGACGGGTCCCGCCAGCATGAGCATGTAGCAGCGAAACCAGCTGAGACGGTCCCACTGCTGGGCGAGCGGCTCCAAGCCGGACACCAGCGCGGGCAGGTCCGCCGCCACCCCGGCGAAGTCGTCGACCGTCACCCTGAAGTCCCAGTCGGACAGCGGCCTCACCGTCCCGGAGGCACGCGAGCCCACCAGCTCCACCGCCCGGACGCCCTGGTGTGCCAGCAGCCCAGCCTGGACCCCGGCAGCGATGTCGCGGTCGTCGCTCACCCGGTCAGTCTCCCATGGCGGACCTCACACGCCGCAGCCTTCGCGACGCGGGTCCCGTCTGTTAGGTTCGCCAGATCATGGAGGTGGTCGTTCGATCGGCGCGGCCTGGCGACGGAGCCGGCCTGGCTCAGGCCTGGATCGACAGCTGCCGTTACTACGCCGCGCTGGACCCGGAGCGCTTCCAGGTTCCAGGCGACGACGGGCTCGCGGAGTGGTTCGAGGAGTCACTTCGGCGGCCGCATTCCTCTGACGAGGTCAGGCTCGTGGCGGAGGTGTCCGGAAAGGTCGTTGGATACGTCAGCGCCGTGCTGCAACGGCCCGTCGACAACGCGGCGCGGCAGCTCCTGCGATTCCTCGGCGAAACCCGCCTGTTCGTCAGCGCCCTCGTGGTGGAGGACGCGTACCGGCGCCGCGGGGTCGCCACCCGGCTGCTGGGGACGGTCGAGCAGTGGGGGCGCGATCGTGGCGCCGTGCTCGTCTCGTTGGACACGTGGGCGCACAGCCCCATCTCGGTGCCGTTCTACGAGGACCGCATGGGCTACCGGCGCGCTTCGATCGTCTTCGAGAAGCGCCTGGACACCCCCCGCTGACGGGCGCTCGAACGCACGGTCGCTACCCGGTAGGTTCTGCGGGACGACGAGCGCGACCCCCATCCGTCGATCGATCCGCTATTCCCATGACCAGGCCACGGCTTCGCGTCTATCTGGTCGATGAACTGACCTTATGGAGAAGTTCCTGCGAGGACCTGAGGCGGTGCGGGTCGAGTTCGCGTCGATGGACCCGGCGATCCTCGAGGAGTTGCTGACCGACGCTTGGGCGTCGAAAGCCCCGAAGACCCTGGTCCGTCTCCGCGATCGCTCAGGTGGCCAGCTGCCAGGTGTCGGCTTGCAGGATAGTGGCGTGGCTGCCGTCGCGGCGATGGCCGGTCACGGTGACGTCGGGGCCGCCGACCATGAAGTCGGTGTGCACGACCGACTGGTTGACGCCTAGGTCGAGCAGCTCCTCGGGGGTGCGTTCGGACCAGCCGGGAATGACGGTGGGGATGCCGAACCCCCAGGCGAGATGGCAGGTCGCGTTCTCGTCCAGGCCGGTGTCGAGGAAGGTCAGGCCGGACTGTCCGATGGGGGAGGTCCCGTCGACCAAGGCGACCTCACCGAGCATCGACGCTCCCGTGTCGGTCGCCTGCTGGGTGCGGACGACGTCGGCACCTGTGGTTGCGCGTACCGTTTGGACCCGGCCGCCGGCGAAGGCAAGCTCCAGGTCCTCGATGACCGAGCCGGCCAGCGCCAGTGGTCTGGTGCTGCGGATCACGCCGTCGATGCGCCGCCGGTCAGGGGTGGTGTAGACCTCCTCGGTGGGCAGGTTCAGCAGGGCGGTCTGGCCGGTGGAGGTCAGCGCCTGGGAGATGTCCCAGCGGGCTTGGGGGATAAGGCCGATGGTCAGGTCGGTGCCGGGTCCCTGGAAGTGGAGCGCGTCCAGCTCGAGCTCGGTGAGCTGGACCGCGCGGGCCCGCAGGCGTGCCAGGTGCTGCCGCCAGGCGGCGATAGGGTCTGGCTGGTCCAGCCTCAGGAACCGCTCCAGATGCGTCCACAGGCGTTCGACGTCGGGGCTGCCGAACATTGTCTGTGCCCAGGCTTCAGTCGGGTAGTAGACGATCGCCCATGGGACCAGCATCTGGGACTGGAGCCGATAGCGGGCGGCATGGGCCGGCAGCCGGTCGAGGCCGGCGCGGCGACCGTCGAGGCCAGCGAGCAGGTTGGGCTCGGGGTCGCCGCGGAGGTTGACCAGCGCGCCGCCGCGCTCTGCGAGATCCTGATAGCGGCGGTCCATCCAGTCCGGGGTCCATGGCAGCGTGTCCTTGGGAGCATGGCGGACGCGGGAGCGCTTGGCGTGCGGGTCCCAGTACCAGATGTCGACGTAGTGGGCGCCGCGGCGGTAGGCCTGCTCGGCGAGGGCACGCGCCAGCGGCGCGTGCTCGATCATCGCGTCGATGGCGAGGTCCTGACCAGCCCGGAGCTGCAGGCCGATCTCGAGGGTCAGTGCGGCGTAGCGTTCCAACCGCTGGTCGGCGCGGCTCATGTGGCTCCTCCTCGGTCAGGGGTGGGGTTGGGTGGCGGGGGCAGTGGGGCGGGCGGGCCGACGGTCAGCAGCACGCTGCCGGTCAGGGCCGCGGCCGCGGCCGCGAGCCACAGCGCTGGAAAGCCCGCCCGCTGCCAGAGCGCGCCGAGGGCAAAGGCGGCGGCGCCGTAGGCGAGGTCGAAGCAGGTGGTGAGGGTGGCGACCGCGGCGGCCCGCCGCGCGGCGGGCACTCTCGCGGCGGTGAGCGCGATCAGCGCCGGGAAGGTCGGTGCCTGCCCAACGGCGAACACCACCGTGCCGACCAGGAGTCCGACCGGGGTGCGCAGCAGCGCGATGAGCAGCAGGCCCGTCGCGCTCAGACCCAGCGTGGCGCGCAGGAGCGGCTCCAGGCGGTGGCCGTCCAGCAGGCGCCCGCCGGCCGCGCGGACCAGCAAGGTCACGATGGCGAACACCGCGAACTCCAGGCGGGCGTCGCGCTGGCCGAGGCTGCTGGCATACAGGGCGACGAACGAGTTGTAGCCGGCGACGCCTAGCGTGCTAACCAGCAGCACGACACCGGGCACGAGCGCGCCGCGTGGGACCAGATGCCGCCCGGGGCCGGTGTTGTCGGGCGCGCGAGGCTGGCGGTCCGGGCGTGGCGCCTGCACCGGCAGCAGCGCTGCGAGCAGGGCCGCGGCGCCCGCCGCCGCGGTCGCGCCTGCCCAGACCCATCCGAAGCCGAACAAGGCCCGCAGCGTCTCGCCGAGCACCGGCCCGGCCAGCAGGCCGAGGTAGGCAGCCATGGTGAAGTGGCTCACCGCCGCGCCCGCCCGGCCAGCAGGGGCCAGCTCATAGGCCGTCGCCGCCGCGGCGGTGTAAAACAGCGCGTCGGCGATGCCGGCAAGCGCCCGTAGTGCAAACACCGCGGGCGGCGACGGTGCGGCGACCAGCAGCGCGGTGCTGGTCGCCAGTACTGTCGCGCCCGTGACGAGCAGGGATCGGCGCCGCCATCCCCAACGGTCCGCCGCCGCGCCGACCGGCAGGCGGGCGGCGATGGCGCCGACGCTGAAGCTTGCCACCGCGATGCCGACCGTGACCCCGCTGCCGTGCAGCGGCCCGACCAGGTACCTGGGCAGCGTGGGGATGCCCGCGCCGATCGAGGTGAAGTAGGCCAGTGCCGCGCCGTACAGGATGAGCGCGGAGCCGCGGTCCGGCGCCGGTGTCCGGCGCCTACCCCGCTGGCGCGGCGGTGGGGCGTCAGGCGCCGCGCGGCGGTGGTAGCGGTCAGGGTTCCGGAAGACCCGCGGGGCGCGGGGGAGGCCCGCGGGTTCGCGCGACGGTCCTGGCGACATGCCCCGACCATCGCCCCAGGCCGGCCTTGCCGCGAGAGATTTGAGCGTGGTCGAATCTTTCGGCGGTGCTGGAGGCTTGCCCGGCGGGCAAGGCCCATTCCGGGCATGATCCGGGAGTAGGGATGATCAAGCTCTCCTACGGTCGCGACGACCTGCTGCGCTACCGCTTTGCGATCTCGCCGCTGTGGGAGACGGCGGCCGCCGTCCGTACGCTGCTCGACCCCAACCGCCACGTGCTGCACCTGTCGTGGCTGCGTGGTGTCGCCCGCCGCCTCGGCCGGCTCGACCTCGGACCGCTGCCCGTGCTCATGCCGCTGCACGGGTACACCCCTGACTTCCTCACCCCGCCACCATCAACCCCGTTGGCCAGCATCGAAGAAGAGCTCGAGCGGGTCCGGCAGACCCCACCCGACCGCCTTCGGGCCGAAGTCGGCCGGGCCGTTGCCCAGCTCAACGACCCATCGAGGCTCCGCGAGCTGCTCGCCGACCCGGCGCGGGTCGCGTCGCTGCTCGCCGACCGGCTCCACGACTGCTGGCAGCACCTGCTCGCTGAGGACTGGCCCCGCATCCGCGACATGCTCGAGGCCGATGTGCTGTACTGGGCGCGGCGGCTCACCGTCGGCGGCATCCAGACCCTCCTGGACGACCTCCACCCCGACGTGTCCTGGCGGCCGGGCGTCATCACGGTGGCCGGCCCGGCCAACGACGCGCGGACGCTGGATGGCCTTGGCCTGCTGCTGGTGCCCAGCGCCTTCACCTGGCCCACCGTGTCGGTCCTGACCGACCATCCCTGGCAGCCCACCCTGATCTATCCCGCACGCGGCGTCGCGCGGCTGTGGGAGCAGACGGCGGCCACCCCGATCCACCTGGAGGCCCTGGTCGGCCGCGGCCGCGCGGCGGTGCTGGTAGGACTCGAGCAACCGTCGTCGACCGCCACGCTGGCAAGGCGGATCGGCCTCAGCCCAGGGACCGTCTCGCGACACCTCGCGATCCTGCGCAACGCCGGCCTCACCCGTGGATACCGCAGCGGCCACGAGGTCATCTACGAACAGACCCCACTGGGACACGCGCTGACCATCCAGGACGATCCTGGCATGTCGTAATGGCCAAGCATCTTCGACCATGCGCGCGTCTTGCGGCGGCGGATCCCGGCAGGCTGATCCTGCCGCCCCGACACGGCAGTGCATTCGAGAGGTCGAGCACGCGATTGCCGTGTCCTATCTTGTCATTCTGGCGGGCTTTGTCAGCTTCGGTTTCGCCACGTTCCGGGCGCGTGTCTACCCGCGTTGGGCCTTCGAACCGGGCCAATGACCCCGGTAGAGACTGCGATCGGCTTGGGTCCAGACCAGACCACGATCGCTGAAACCAAAACGGGCCCTACGAGACCGAGCAGATGCGCTCGCGCCGCTGGGGGATGCCGCGCTCCACACGCTGCCACCGCCCGTCGCGCTCCACGAGGTACGCCGCGAAGGCGCACGGCACGCCCCTTGCCTGGAGCGGGTCCACCGAGTCCATCAGATGGAAATGCAGGTGCGGGGCGGTCGAGTTGCCAGTGTGGCCGACTTGTCCGATCACCTCGCCGGCGCGGACCTGCTGCCCTCTCGTGACGACGACGCTGGCCGGCGCGAGGTGCGCGTACAGCGCGTACGTCCCTGCGGTTCCCATGATCACGTGGTTGCCGGCAAGCCGTGCGGGATCCAGCCCTCGCCGCGCGAACACCAACGTGTTCTTCACCGCGAACCAGGACTCCCGCACCACGTAGAGCCACTGACGCTCGGCCACGCTGTCCACGGCCTCCAGGATCACGCCGTCGAACGCCGCATGGACCGGTTGCCCCCAGCCGCAGCAGTCACGCGTCCGCGCGCCGATCAGGAACAAGCGCAGGGTCCCCGCGGGGTGCGGATGAAACCCATCACCCATCGCCGCTGGCCAGACCCTCGATAGGACCGTCTCTCATCAGCTCATCCCAGTCGTCTCCACACCGCCCACACGGCCGCGCTACGGCGCCACCTGGGCATCGCCGGGCTCATGGCCGGTGGCGTGCCGCTGGTGGGCCCCTGAGCATCCCCGCGTCCGCCGGCCGGATGACCTGGCGGGGGCTCCCGCCGCGGTGGCCGGTGGTCTTGGGCGTGGTGGTCATCGTGTTGATCACCGCTGGCCCGATTCTTGAGATCCGGCCCATTGAAGGTGCGCCGGGGGCTGCGGCTGCCCCGGCGCACAAGACTGGTCTGGAGCCCGGGGGGACTGGCCCCGGCCTCCCACCGGCGGTTACACGTCGAAGAAGACCCTGGAGGCGTCTGCAACCGGCGTGCTGACGTTGTTGGTGGTGTCGGTCAGCACGATGTTGGTGTAGGTGACGGCCGCCAGGACCCGTCGCTGCCCGGACGGGCAGGTGAACTGCGGCGCCAGCAGCGGTCCGGCGGTGAGGCTGGCCACCACCCGGCCGTTCTTGGGCTCGAACGAGCCACCTCCGCTGACCTGCCCCTCGAAGGCCTCCTTGTTGGCGGCCTGCGGGTGTTTGCCGCCGCCGTTGATGCAGGCATACAGGGCGGTGGCGTCGGCGGTGAGGGTGTAGTCGATGTTGTCGTTGCCAAGGCCACGCTCGTCGAAGTTGACGACCAGGGCGCCGTCGTTGTTGACGCTGGAGGTGGCCGCGTGGAACTTCGGCGCGCCCGCCCAGGCGGCGGTCGCAAGCGCCAAGACGGCGACCAGCGTGGCGGTTGTTACGGCGATCCTTCGTAAGGATGCGCGCATGGTGCTCCCTTCTGTCGGCGTCCGCGCCCGGGTGGGCGCGGGTGCACGGGCAGCCGGATCGTTCCGCTCTGTCCTCGGTCACCAACCGAGTCGGGGCGGAGCCTGCCGGCTCCAGTCCGCAGAGAAAGTGAGCCCCCAAAGGCGCCGCAGCCCCCTCTCCCCCCAAGCGAGCACCTTGCCACACCAGACCAAGCTGCTCAATCGCCCAACTAGTGATACTTCTCTACGGCATGGTGTAGGCGGGCACTACGTAGATCAGGCTCCTGGGGTGTCGGCCGTTCGTGTGGCACGGGCTCCCACCGCTGCACCCTGCCCTGACCACCCGCTCGTGTGCGGTGGGCCAGTTCTCCGGCCACCGCCACGCCCCGGGGTGAGATTCCAGTCAGCTCCGCGTTCGTCAGCATTTCGCTCCTCCTCTAGCTGCTCGGCCTGCTGCATTCGGGGAAGGCCTGGGCGGGGTGGAGCGGAGGCGTCAGACGTTACGCCCGGCAGGCCTCCAGCAGCCGTACCGGACGGGCGAACCCCTTGAGCTGTACCTCCCCCACGGCCGCGAAGGCCACGCCCTGGGGTGAGGCCGTCTTGGCCACGCTGTCGCTGACCAGCACCTGCCCCGC
>WNGB01030844.1_pt1 | contig 11011 bp, 18 predicted proteins | sample 5400681 | NCBI WGS metagenome assembly WNGB01 (sample SAMN13153367, study PRJNA577476) | soil metagenome | isolation source: 115 cm soil or saprolite under grassland replicate 2 | place: USA:California | collected 2016-06-15 | reverse complement strand
AAGTCCGCCATCAAGAGACGGGGTGCGCTGACGAGCGGAACTACTGCAGCCGGGGTCGTCAGGATGATCGCGATCACCCCTATCGAGTAGAGGCCGAACGCGACTCCCAGCCGCTTCCACGCCACCCAGGTCAGGCCCGCGGCGGAGAGCAGAAGCAACAGCTGCAGCACGTTCCATGCGCTTCGCTGTTGGGCCTTTTCGAAACCGCCCGGATAACCAGCGTCGCCAGGCAAGTGCCGAACGAGTTCTGCTGCGCCTTGCTCAGCGGCGTGGAGAGCATCCCACGCCCCCTGCAAAGGTCCCAATCGAGGAGTCTCCCGCAACCAGAAGGTGTTCTGGGAGTGGTAGAACGCCCACGCGTCGTGGAAATGGTAATGAAGGTAGAGAGCGTAAGCGCCGAGCGCGGCAGGCAGCAACACGAGGGAGAGCGGTTGCAGCGTTGACCGCAGCGTCCGCTCCTTGGGCCACAGCAGCACGAGCAGCGCCGGCAGCAGAGCCAGACCCATCGGCCGTGTCGCCACCGCGAGCCCTCCGAGGAGCGACGCCAGAATGGCTTGGCGGCGTAGAGCGGCCAAGAACGACCAGCTGGCCAAAGCAAGAAACAGGGCGTCCGAGTAGACAGCCGTGAATACGAACGCAAGAGGGAAGAGCGAGAGAAGAAGCACGCTGTCGGAGGCCACCGCCTCGCCTACGAAACGCCGTGCGATTCTGAAGATGGCTATTGCCGCGACACCTGCAGCGGCGACGGAGACCAGGACTCCGGCGATCACTGTTGAGCGCACCACCTCCGCAACCCCTCGTACGATCAATGGGTAGAGCGGGAAGAACGCAGAGCTTTGCTTGACGTCGTACCCATGATCCGCGATGCGGATGAACCACCCCGAATCCCATTGCGCGAACGTGTTGAAGATCAGGCTGAGGTGCGGACCGTCCGCCGGGAAATGAGCGATGTTGTCGTGAGGCGGCGTCCAGAGAAGGGCCACGATCGCCGCGAGCCAGAAACCGACGCGTATCGCGGTCATCGTCCAGAAGGGCGTCATCATGGGGTGACTATTCTCGCAACGGCGCCCCGGAGGATCACACCGGCGGGCGTTGCGTAATCCGGACATCAACGCCGCCCTTGAGGCGGGTCTCGCCGCTCAAACCGCCGACGCGCAGGTCGACGCGTGCCTGCTTGTCCTCGGCTTTGCTGTTCAAATCGCGTCGACCCTCGGCTGGCACGGCGGATCCGGATTGTGGGTCATCGCGGTCGCGATGGGCGCCGCAGCGGCAGCCCACATGGTCGAGTCGTCTAACGGCTTCTTCGCGAATCTGGACGATCCATTCGCGAATAGAGGATGTGGAGCCGCGAGCCGCCCTATTCCGCTGCCCACCCTCCTGGTGCGCCTGAGAGCGGTCTCGGCATCACGGTGGTAGTAGCCGTGAGCTCTACGAACCGGAACCGGACATCCCGCTCGTCGGGGTATCAGTCGGACGCGAGAACGACGGAAAACGTTGGAACGTAGTCCGACGCGGGCACGATTGTCGCCTTTCCGCCAGAAAGCGACGTGCGAGGGGAAAGCACCCGGCCGGCCTCTCAGTCGGTGCTCCGACCGCGCTCGTCGCCTCGCCGTGAAACGAGCCCGCCTGCGGATCGATCGTGCGCGCGGTCGACGCGTGCGTGTCGTTCAGCGACAGGCCGAGGCCTTCCGGCCCCACCCGTCGTCCCCGGCGGGCACCCTCAGCGGTAGCGTGTCGAGAAGACGGCCGTGGACGCTGAGCTTCGGCAGATCTTGCAGGCGGTCGCAACGAGCGGGCCAGTGACCCGGGCCGAGTTGCGCGACGTGATCGAGCGGCGAGGCGGAAGGTTCTCGGGGCGTGCCGTCGCGGAAGCGATCCGGAAAGGACTCATCCGACCGTTTGCGGAACCAGGCGAAGCCGCCGTTGCGCCCGATCTTGAGGCGAGCATCATCGCAGAGGAGGCGTACGTGCTGACACGCGAGGGGGCAGTGGCTCTCGGCGTCGACAAGGACGGCTATCCGTAGGACGCTGCGGGCTCGACCCCAACGCAACCTCACGCGTCCTCGCTTTCGTCCCGTCGCCCCGGGGTCGCCGGCTCTGGTTGTCGCAGTTGAGCCGGAAAGCGACACGGCGCGTGCATCGGCAGATCGCGTCGGACGGTCCTGTTGGCTGCCCGCGCAGGTAGTACACCCGGTCGCTGGCGGCGACATCGGAACTTGCGTTTCGTGCGGGTCGAGACGAGGATCGTTCCCGAACGGCGAAAGGAGGGGCAATGCCAACCTATGTCCTGCTTGTGAACTGGACTGACCAGGGTGTCAAGACGGCCAGAGGCACCGTCGACCGTTACGAGGCGAGCAGGCAGAACCTCGAGCAGATGGGAGTCACCATCAGGGAGACTTATTGGACGATCGGCCCCTACGACATCGTCAGCATCGCGGATGGGCCCGACGACGAGACGATGACCGCGGCGGCGCTCGCGATCTCCGGCGAGGGGAACGTCCGCACCACCACGCTTCGCGCCTTCAACCCGGACGAGACGCGCGCAATCATCGCGAAGGTGCCCTAGGTGTTCGCTCCAGAGCGGTTGTTGACGCGCTGACGCGGCGCCAAGTCGACGGCTGCTGCCCGCGTCCGTCTCGTCTCGGTCACGTCTCCAATCGGCGCCGGCTCTTATGCGCGGCTGACCGCGGCGGTGTCGCCATCGCGGACGTGCTCGATCACTGTGCGCTATCTGAGCGGACCGTCACACGCGGCCGGCCTCTACTCGAAGCGACCCGTGGACGGCCGCGTCTCCTGGAAGTGGAAGGTCGGCACACGAACGACACCCGGGCGCTGGCCGATCGTCGTCTCGTGCGGGTCGGCTGGGGTGTTGCGAACGTCGTTTGTTGTGCGCTAGGTAGCGCAGCGATGCCGAGGCTTGGTGTCCGGTGCTCGCGCAGAACGAGGTTCGCCGCTCTGGGCAGCTCCGTGACGGTCGCTCTCGTCGCTACCGGGTTGGCCGCGGGCGGCGCAAGCTGGGCCGAGTACGGAGCGACCGAGAACGCGTGGAAGGCGGCGCACGTTGCCGACCCGAACCCGAAGCTCTTCAAGGGTTGCTGCTTCCTCCCTCGCAACCGGGATGGCAGTGACCGCTACTACGCAGTTCAGTATCAGCGTTTCGGGGGCGTGTCACGCGTGTTCGGCTTCTCAATGGGTTTCGTGCCCGCCATCTCGGTAGCCCGTGCGCGGGCGGTCGTCCGTGAGGAGGCTCCGCCTCGCTCGACGTTGGTGTTCTCGTTGAAGAGGAAGGACTGCTTGCTTGTCGAGTACAAGAGCAGCATGCTGGGCCGCGCCTTCCGCTCGAAGCGAACGGCGATGCTCGCCGGGTTCTACTCCTCTGCGGCCGGACGATTCAACGGACGCACCGTTGCTGAGATCATCTTCTTGCCGGCCACGCTCGGTGACCGCTCGGTGGGCTGTTAGGACGAACCCGACGCGGACCGTCTGCTCGGCATCGTTCCGCGGCTTCTTCTAGCTTCTAGTTGTCCTGCCCACAGACGTTCCGAACGCGGCTGATTGGCGATCGGCCTCCGAGGGAGCTGTGCGGTCTGCGTTCGTTGTAGTAGTTCAGCCAGTGTGGCAGCGCTGCGGCGCGGTGGTGTGAGGATCGGTAGCGAACGCCGTATGCCCATTCGCGGGCCATCGTCTGGTGGAAGCGCTCGACCTTGCCGTTGGTGCGAGGTCGGTAGGGCTCGATGGTGAGGTGTTTGATCGCTTGGCCCGCGAGCAACTGGCGGAAAGGCGCGGCTGCGGGTGTAGCACCAAGCGTTGTCGGTCATCAGCCGCCGCGTCCGGATCCCGTGCCGCTCGAAGAAGGCGAGCGCTAGCTCGGTGAAGGCAACCACGGTGACGGCGCGTTCGTCGGGCAGGAGCTCGGCGTAGGCGAGCCGCGAGTGGTCGTCGACGACCGCGTGGGCGTAGTCGTAGCCGACCCGGGTCTCGCGACGCATCCAGCCTTGCTCGCGCGAGCGGTCGCCCGTGACGGCATGACCAGGCTGCTCGAAGCGCGCGTAGCTGGTCGAGTCCATGTGCAGCAGGTCGCCGGGACAGGGCCACTCGTAGCGGTTGGCCGGCTCACGTGGGGAGCGCTCCGGCCGCGAGCAGCCGTTGCGCTTGAGCGTCTTCGAGACGGTCGCGTGCGGGTGACCGAGCGCGCCGGCGATCAGCCTCGGACCCCAGCCCGTCCGGCGGCGCGCCTCGCAGATCAGCTCCTGCTCGCGGCTCGAAAGCAGCCGCGGGCAGCGGTGCGGGCGGCTCGAGCGATCGTGCAGACAGGCCAGCGTCTCGCGCTCTACCGCGCTCGCCAGCTGCCAACGGCGCCACCACTCGCATGCGGTCGCCGGCGAGACGCCGTGGCGTCTCGCCGCTTCCCTGAGCGAGCAACCGCTTTCGAGCGTCTTCACCAGGGCAAAGCGCCCCGACAGTCCGAGCTTGGCATTACGGTGCAGCTGCATCCGGGCCCTCCTTTGGCCGACGTCCTCGCAGACGCACAGTCTCAGGAAGGGCCCGGACAACCTCTCAGGCGTTCACAACGTGTGTAGGCACGTCATCTAGTTACACGCTGGCGGAAGCGCGACAAGGACCCGAAGTGCTGTGCCCCCGGCGGACACCGACTACAGCGACGCGGGTAACTTCAGCGGCTCCGCTGACGACGCGGCGTCGAAGCCTCCCGTGGCTATTTATTCACGAGTGTTGGGAAGGGCTGATTGCTCCATGGTTAGTGCGCTCTTTCGGTAGGAACTCGTCGGCCACTGCGCTAGCGGCCGATCGACTGTGGAGGAAGAAGGCGCCACCGCCGGGCGAGGCGTTGCGTGTCCTGGGCGTCCCGACCCAGCACCCTGACCCTCAGCGGAACTCCCTCAATGTCGTGGCCGACGTATTCCGCGGCGCCGACGTGCTGTTGCGCCGCCGGCCTCACCTGCGATCGTCGGTATTCCACGCTTCCTTCTATCCCTGCACGGTCAACAACTCATGCCATGGGCCGAGTCTTGGGGGTCAGCAGGATCACCGCGATGTTCCTGCACGGAAGCTGGGACCACATCTTGGGCAACATGCTCTTCCTCGCCGTCTTCGGCAAGAACGTCGAGGACGCCTTCGGCCCGCTCCGCTACCTCTCGACCGGTCGTGTCACAGCCGGCGCTGCCGGCTCGTCTTGCGTACGTCATGGGCGAGGTGGCAAGTCGCGCGGCGCTTGTCGAGATCGACCCCGTCTATCGAACGGCGGGCACCCGCTCCCGCGACACCTACCTCTCTGCGCAGTACCGACGCCTCAAGCCCCGCCGCGGGCACAAGAAAGCGCTCGGCGCCGTCAGACACTCGATCATCGTCGCAGCCTGGCACATGCTCACCACCGGTGAGATCTACCGCGACGCAGGCGGCGACCACTTCGCCCGCCTCGACCCTGACAAGCAGACCCGACGGCTCGTCGCCCAACTCGAACGCCTCGGGCACATCGTCACGCTTCAGGAGGCTGCCGCTTGACCCCGACGTGATTTCCCATCAGGGTAAAACCGATGCGCGGATCGCTAGCGTGTCGAGGAGGCGGTCGAGGAGTTCGGCTTCGAGGGGTTCACCGAGGCGGCGGCGGTCAGTTCACCCCCAGGTCACGCGCGGCGTCCTCGCAGCCATCAGCCCACGCCTTGAACGCGTCGCCAGCCGGGGACGGCTCCTCCGCGTTGACGTTCGGGGACGCCTCGAGACAGGACTGAACGATGTAGGGGTCTGTGACGTAGCCCCACGTAGAGCGCATGGTGCGCACCTGCTCATCCAGGAACGCGTACCCACGTTGGTAGGCGTCGGTGTTCCTGTAGTCCTTCGCTCCGCCTGAGCGACCGCCGCAACCGGCGGCCAGTGCCGCGACCGCGAGAATGAGCGCCAGCTTCTTCATGAGAGCGTCACCGCCTCGTTGTGCATGTCCTGCTTGACGTTCACGACGGCGGCGAGCCGTGTCGGAATTGGAAGGCGTGCTGGCATCTGCATCGACGTCGCCCGCCTGAGGCGGCGATCTTAGCGCGAGGAGTGGAGTGACGCTTACACCAGCACCCGCCAACCGCTGATCCTGTCGCTTTCTGGCGGAAAGGCGACAACGACTTCGGGGCCGTCACCCGTCGGACAACGTTTCGATGTTTCGCGGTAGCGATAGGGTTGGACCGCGATTTCGTTGCCCTCCTGCTCTCGGACGGGCCGCGACGGCCTCGAGCGGATCGCGCTCCGTTTCGGAAACCGGGCGGTCGACGTGCCGATGACGGCCGGTGGTTCCTCGCCGCGTTCCCGGAGCGACCCGACGAGTTCCTCTCCTTCGACGTCGACGGGTGGGTGGTCGAGCAGCAGAAGTTCCACCGGCCGACAGGCCATGAGCCTGCGTTGAAGCCGCCGCACCGGGTGACGCAGGCGCATGAGGCAGCGGCGTTCGGCGTTGCCTCCTAGCGCTGCCGCACGACTACCAGCTTGTCGACGCCGGATTCCGCGCCCCACACCTGGCCCCGCCGACCGAGGAGCTGGCGCACGTTGGCCGGCGAACTCGGAAGCGTGATCGTCGCGAACCGCTGGCCGCGCGGGTCGAAGCGGACGAATGCGTTCGCGCCGAAGTCGCTGAGCCAGACGACGTCGCGCTCGTCGACGTAGACCGCATATGGTCGCGGGTTCCGGCCCGGTAGCCGCCACTCGCTCCAGCGGCGCCTCACCGGGTTGTACATACCGAGCTTCCCAGCGTTCCACTCGCCGGCCCAGATCCGCCCGCGCGAGTCAGACCAGACTCGGCGGGCGCCCTGGCCCGCGGTCGGCGGGCGCAGAATGGTGACCCTTCCTGTACGGGTGTTGATTCGCCCGATGTAGCTCCCGGCAAGGGACGCGAAGTAGACGGCACCACTGGGAGTGGTGGTGATCCCGTACGGCCCCGGGCCTCGGGGCGCGGCGAAGACCCGCACTCGCCCTACCTTCGGGTCCAGTCGTCCGTACAGCCCGCTCTGGCCGGTGAACCAAAGGACGCCGCGCCGGTCGAAGGTGGCCGTGTTCAGGTTCGCGTAACCACTTCGGCGCGGGAGCGTGAAGCGACGGACGCCTAGAGTCCTCGGGTCCACGCGGACGATGGCGTTCAGGCCGCCGTCCGTGATCCAAGGAGCGCCGTCTGGGCCGACGATGACGCCGTGCGGTGCCGAGCCCTCGCCGAGCGGAATGTGTCGCGTGCGCCCGGTCTTCGGGTCGAACCACCCCAGTTCGCCCAAGCCCTGAGCGGTGTACCAGACGACGCCGTCGCGACCGGGGGCGACGTCGTGGGGATGGGAGCCGGCGGGCACGCGGTACTCGCGGACCTCGAACGCGCGCTGTCGATCGCTGGCCGCGGGCGAGAACGGTGCGGTAACGGCGAGCGCTGCCAGCGCGACAACTGGCACACGAACGACACGCACGCGCCCAGGCTACGCGTCCGAAGTGGGGTACTGCGTCTGGACCGCCGACGGTTCCAGGGGTGACAACGATGGCTACGCAGACCGAGCACCTTGCGCGCCGGAGCAAGTGGGGAACTTGGCAATGCGCAAACCACCTGATGCTCGCAGCCGAACCGCTCCGCCTTGCGTGACCGGCGCCACGCGGCTCGTTAGGCTCGACCGCGCGAAGGAACGACGAGACCCGTGGAAGTTTGCTCGTCGACTCCCCTCGCTGCCCGCGGTTCGACCACTGTGCGGCAATCCGGGCCGCCCGTTTCGCCGTACTTCCGAAGAATGAGCCCTGCGCCGCGGGGTTCGACCGCGGGTTCGAATCGTTCGGCCCCGTGGCCTTCTGTATCCGATCGACGTTGGAACGAAGGAGAGGAGGACGACGAGGATGAACTTGAAGAGGATCGCTGTCCTAGCGACGGCCCTGCTTGCGCTCGGCCTGCTTGTCCAGGCTTCTGGGGCGACTTCGGGCGACGACAAGATTCTCGAGTTCGACACCATGATTGGGGCGAGCGGGCCGTTCGTCGGCGCCGCGAATCCGATCAACGGCGTGCCCGGGGCCGGCGCGGCTTGGCGGATCGACAGAGGCCGGGGAGAGCTCGGCACCAACGGCGCCCTCGAGGTCGAGGTGGAGGGCCTCGTCCTCGTGAACACGGGCGTGAATCCACAGGCCGCCTTCCGCGCCGTCGTGGCTTGCCACACGATCGTGAACGGGCAGGCCGCAACGGCCCGCGACGTCACCGGTCCCTTCCCCGCGACGCCCCAGGGCGACTCGAAGATCGAGGCGCAAGTCAGCGTCCCGAGCCCGTGCTTCGACCCGGCCGTTTTCGTGACCACGGGGGCCGGCGATCCGCCCCGCTGGTTCGCGGTCACGGGTCACTAGCCGCTCGCCAGCAGTCGAGGGGGCGCTGAACGGCTGCGCCCCCTCCTCTGCGAAACAAGGCCAATCGGAGCCGTCGCCCTCGAGTCGACATTCGAACTTCTCAGCACGCGACGCGCGCGTAGCACCGCGTACCCGATGCGAATCCTGACGGCGGCACGCGGAATACGCGAGCGCGATGCCTGATCGCGCTCGGGTTGATGCGCTGTGTTCACGGAAGAATCTTCTCGAACGCCTGCGCGATCACGGGCCTTCTGGGGGATTCTCTGCACGGCCCCGCGCATCCGAGGTTGCCCCTCTGAAACATTCGTTGACAGCGGTTGGCCGAAGGAGAAGACTCGAGCAGGGTCAGGGGCCGAGCGCGAAGCCGCCGAGGTTCTGCGGCTCCTCTCCGACTCGCACACGCGCCTTGAGTGCCTCAGGGACGGCCACCGTCTCTGAAACCAGGAGAGGAGTATCCAATGAAAGTTCACTCCAAGCCGAGGCGACGGATGTTCGTGTACGCCGTGGCGGCTGCCGTACTCGCTCTTGCGGGCGGGATCGCTTACGCGGCGATTCCGGACTCGAGCGGAGTTATCCACGGCTGCTTCAAGACCGGCAGCGGTGACCTGCGCGTGATCGATCCATCGACGACGAGCTGTCTTCCAAGCGAAACTGCGATCTCCTGGAACCAGATGGGTCCGCAGGGCCCACCAGGAGTCTCGGGCTATGAAGAGAAGACTCACCAGGTCTTTGTGAGTGCTGGGGCGTTTACCAACGTCTCCGTCTCCTGCTCCGCCGGGAAGAAGGTACTTGGCGGCGGGTTCGACATTGAGACGCCCGACGACGTGAAGGTGTTCTCGTCAGAACCGAGCGACGGCAGTGGCAACATCATCGACAACGGTTGGAACGTCTTCGTCCACAACGCCGGATCCGTGACCCGGCAGGCCACGGTGACCGCAATCTGCGCCTCCATCCAGTAGCCTCTTGGCGCCTCGAAAGCGCAAGACAGGCCACGCCGTGATCGCGCAGGCGTTTGAGAAGATTCTTCCGTGAGCGCAGCGCATCAACCCGCGCGCGATCAGGCATCGCGCTCGGGTTGGGCGCGCGCCGGGCCGAGGTCGCTGTCGCCCTTCCAACAGTCGCCATGACAAACCGGCGAGCTCTACAACGACCTCGGCGGCGACTACTTCGCCCGCCGCGACCCCGAACGCACCACCAAACGCCTCGTCGTCCAACTCGAACGCCTCGGGCACATCGTCACACTCGAACAGGCGGCCGCCTAACGAACGAGATTTTCTCTTCAGAAGGCGACACGGCCGGTGGTGGTCACCCATCTGGGTGCACAGTCGGTAGCTACTAGGCATCGTGAATCTGTTGATCAGCGCTGCTGCGCTAACAAGGTCGCGGAGGCGTACGCGTTGACCCGGAAGGGGGTGATCGGACTCCGGGGCGACAGAGGATTCTCACAGCGCTTGCGTCTCTCAACGTCCGCTGCTCAAAGGGCTGCAGCGTTGCCGCGATGGCTATCAGCGGCCGAGCTCGTCCAGCCGCTTGCGAAGGCTGGCGATCTCAGCCTTGCGCCGTTCCTCGAGGACGTGCTCGGCTGCCCGGCGGGCGCCGTCGCGTGCCCCTTCGTCCGCCGCCGCCTGAACGGCGCGCAGTTCTTTCGCCCTCAGCGATCCGAAGTCGAGCCCGGCGAGCTCGACGCCCTGCTCGACGGGCGTCCGCTTTCCGGTCTCCAAGTGTTCAACAGTGACACCGAGCTTGGTAGCGAGCTGTCGCAACGCCTTCACGGATGGCGTTCGCGCGTCCGCCTCGATCCGCGAGATGTACGCATACGAAACACCAGCGGACGAGAGCTCCCGCTGCGACAGTCGCCGTTCGATGCGCAACCGACGCAGCCGCTGACCGATGCTCTCTCGCTTCGCCATCGCCTGCGATCCTTCCACGCTCGGCGCGTCGCCGTCTCAAGATTGCGCCCTCCCCTTGATTGCCTAAAGTCAGTCCGACGAGGGCGTCGCATCGCCTCCGAGTTGGGAAGCTCGCCGCTGCCGCGCTCGCCCTCGACCCTCACCTTTCGCGCAAACCGAGATGTGCCCTGGACGGTCCGCCCTGTCTCCCCAAGCGGACGAGGGTTCCTTGACCTACCAGCGAAACGCGAGACGGGGGGTCGGAGCTGCGCCGGGCCGCAGCGGCGCACCCGACTCCTCTTCAGCCGTTCGACTGCTCGTCGGTCGCGGCGTCACTGCCCGTCGCCCTTTTCGTTGGGGCAGTGTCAAGATCAGGATCAGTCCATTCGACGCGGCGGATGCGCCCGCTCTCGACGTCCTCGAGCTCGACAAGCCGCGGGGTGGCACCGATAGGCGTGACTCCGACGACGACGTGTAGGCGCCCTCGATAGGTGAGGAGTGTTCCGATATCGACCATGGCCGCAGACGCGCGTTCTGCGCGCAAGAAGGGAATCGGCGCTTCGGCGCGTCAGGGCGATCCCTTGTTCTGCGGTCTGGGTCCGCCCCGGCGCGGGCGACGAACAAGACGTCGTGGGGTGCACAAACTCTGTCGTGAGGCGCGGTCGGTGCCGGAGGCACTTGGGGTGGGGGCCGGGGTAGCGTCGGCGCTCCCGTCCTTGGAGGCTGCTTGTGCTCGTATCGTTCGTCTACCTCGTTGCCTGCCGGCT
>WNGB01013480.1_pt1 | contig 11011 bp, 9 predicted proteins | sample 5400681 | NCBI WGS metagenome assembly WNGB01 (sample SAMN13153367, study PRJNA577476) | soil metagenome | isolation source: 115 cm soil or saprolite under grassland replicate 2 | place: USA:California | collected 2016-06-15 | reverse complement strand
CGGATCTTGAGGTCATTTTGCTGGACCTGAATTTACCGGACGGCGACGGCTTTAACTTGCTTGCGCAGTTGCGCGAGCATTCGCCCCAGGTTTCGATCGTCATCCTATCGGCCAGCACGGACCGCGACGATGTGTTGAGGGCACTTGACCTTGGCGCGGTCGGATTCATTCCAAAATCCGCTCGGCGTGCCGTCATGCTCACCGCACTCCAACTGGTACTGTCCGGTGGCGTCTACATTCCACCCGAAATTCTCGCCAGGGAGCAATCGTCGCGTCGGCAATTTGTACCGAAGCAACAGGGCGCCGGTCGGATGCGCGTATCGCCCGCCGATCTTGGATTGACGGGACGACAGATTGAAGTGCTCGCGCTGATGATGCAGGGTAAGAGTAACAAGGCGATCTGTCGCGTTCTCAAGTTGGCCGAGCCGACGGTGAAGAACCACGTCGCGGCAATCTTGAAAGCGTTAAAGGTGAAAAACCGGACCGAGGCTGCGATGTCGGTCGTGGAGCATGGATGGGAGTTGAGGCCGGTTGAGAAATAAAATAAGGCCTGGAGCGTAGCTACGCGAGAGAAGCGTCGGCATGATCGTGCTTCTTCAAAAACAGGCTCAACATCGAACGCAGTGCCCTCGGGCGCACCGGCTTGTGCAGCAGATGGTAGCCGCTCGTGCGTACCGCGCGCATCCGTTCGGGAGCCGTGTCGCCGCTGATGAGAAAGGCTGGAATCGAGCGGTTGAGCGATTTGCGCAACTCTTCGATCGCTTCGATTCCAGTCTGGCCGCAAGATAGCCGATAATCGGAAATGATGAGATCGGGCGATTGGCTACATTCGGCAAGGCCTGCCAATGCCAAGCGCGCGGAGCTTGCGGTCAAGACACGGCAACCCCAGCTTCGCAGCAGACCACCCGTGCTGTCCAAGACCAAGGTATCGTCGTCGATCACGACGACCAGCTTGCCGCCGATTGAAGCGGGCGTGGTATGCACCGAAGCTGTGGGCTCGACGATCAAGGCCCGAGCTGCCACCGATGGTACGAGGACCGAAAACCGCGAGCCTCTTCCCAATGCCGAAGCCAAATCGATCTGATGATCGAGAAGCCGGCAAAAGCGGGCAACGATGGCAAGTCCAAGGCCCAACCCGCCCCGCCGCTCCTGTTGCGGGCCGCCGAGTCGATGGAACTCGTGGAAGATATTGAGGCGCTCGTCCTCAGGAATGCCGGGGCCGGTGTCGCACACGTCGATTCGCAATTGGCCACCACGCCGGCGGCAGCCGACGACCAGTCCGCCACGCGCCGTATAATTCACCGCATTGGACATCAGATTCAGGAGAATCCGCTCGAGCAGGATGGGATCGCTGCGTACCCACGCACTGCTTCTCACGATCCGCAGCGACAGGCCTCTTTCACGTGCCGCGGCCGAGAACATGCTTTCGATTTTTTCAAGCAGCTGCACAATCGGAAACTCGGAAATATGAGGTACCAGCACGCCGGCGTCGAGCTTGGAAATGTCCAGCAGGTCGTTGAACAACTCGTCCATGGCGGCAACGGAAGCGTCAATTTTCTCGACGATCCGGCTTCGTTCCGTGGCTTTCACGCGCCCGCGCAATCGTGCGACGAACAGACCCAATGCGTGCAGCGGCTGCCGCAAGTCGTGGCTCGCAGCTGCAATGAAGCGGGTCTTTGCGCGGCTCGCTTCATCCAGCTCACGCGTGCGCTGCTCAACCCGTTCTTCGAGTTGCGTGTTGGATTCTTGAAGCCTTTCAGCCATGACTTTCAGTTGACGAGCGCGTGCCTCCAGTTCTTCCTGCGTGCGGCGCAGGTTCTCCTCGGAGCGCCGGCGCATCAGGACGTCGGCGTTCAAGGCCAGGCTCGGTACCGAAATGCTGATGAAGAACATGACCAGCAGAAGCAGCGAATCATTGAGGTCGCTCCGCGCAAAGGGCCCACCGCCCGCCAACGTTCCCCACATCGCAAAGCAAGCGAGAACGATGGCAACGGTCGCTGTCTCGCGCTGGTCGCGCCGTAGCGCCGCCCATATCAGCGGAACTAGAGCGACGAATCCCAAAGGGTCACGGTAACCGGTCTGCTCGATCAGCGGGCTGAATGCGATTACGCCGACGGCAATGGTTGCTGCGACGATTGCGCCGGTTTCCCACAACCGGATGCGTTCGAGTGAATGCAATTCGCTTGCGGCCCACAGAACGACAAAGGGTGCAACAACCAGCGCACCGGCTAGATCGCCAAGCCACCAGGTTATCCATGTCGTCGCGAAAACGATCGGTTCGGCGTGGCCGCTCAAGATCAGGCTTCCGATTCCCACAGTTGCGCTGATGATCGTGCTCGGCACACAGATCAGCGCGAACTTAGCCACGCCCATTGTTGTGGAAAATGTCTCGCGACCATCGGACCACAGATTGACCAACCATGCAGCCACGAGCGCCTCAAGCGTATTGCCCACGGCGATCGCCGTCGCGGTGTAGATTAATGCGTCATTTGTTATGTTGGCAGCGAACGCCGCGACGAAGATTGCGGGCCCAACGCGGTAACCCCACATCAGCACTGACGCCAAGGCAAATCCCGTCGCCGGCCAGATCGCGCTCGTGCTCGGATTGATCGAGGCCAGCGTCAGGCCGATCTTGGCCAAAATGAAATAGCCGATGCCAATGCCGAGCAGCTCGAAAACATAAGCCGAATGGCCGCGACCGACGTACGCCGCAAAGCTGCGTCTTGCCGGTCTCGTCACGACCTCACCCTCCAATAGACCTCGGCAGAGAATAATCGGCGGCGCGCCCGTGCTCCGAATCTAATGCGGGCCACAGCCCATTTGGCAACGTATGTGCCGAGTGAGAGCGCGAAGAGTTTCCTCACCGTAAAGTCAATGTCTTGAGAACGTCGCCCCCATTGATTGTCGACCGATGTTGCAACGTCTGCACCTAGACTAAGTTGCGCACAGTCGCTTTCCTGCAGCACGGGCGATGCGGATTGCATGTAGCTTATCGCCCCGGGAAACTGATCGGTCCCATCGAGTGGTCCGGGTAGGATGTTAGTTTAGAGTTGGCCGCTGTGCTAGTGGGAGCGTGGCCGGCGCACTCGAGCTGTCTGCGCGCACCCATTCGTGCTCTTCTTTTGTGTGATACAGACGATGAAGTCGAACCGGTCTCAGTGCTGTCGAACCGAGTCTCAAGCAGCAAAATCCGGATATTAGAAATTCGCGACTAGAGACTCGCGCGCAAGAAATGCCGAAGCGGCTAAAGAACGCGGATTTTCCCGCAGAGACCGACTGATCTCGCGCTAACCTCCGGAAATCTCGTGAGATTATTCTGAAGGCGGAAACAGTCCACAGAGACGACAGTGGTTGGCTGGGGTGACAGGATTCGAACCTGGAAATGCTACTTTGTAAAATGCCCTTTGAAATGTCGCGCCAATTTCCGCTGATTTCGGAACACATCGGGACCAGAGACTTTTCGCGCATGCGCTGCTGAAGCTACGAGAAGCACCCACTGGCTGCACTGGTAGCCGCCAGTCAGATACAAACCGGTCTCTGTCGCAAATTTTGCGACATCAGACTATGCAAATGTCTTTCCGACCGGTCGGCGCCGCGACCCGCGTATGTCTGCTGTTGCATCCTGATCGGACATCGTACGGGCGTGCCGGGCACGTCAGCTTTGGGGCCATGAGCCGACATTGCGCCGATCTGGTCTTGGACGAAAATGCCGCGGCCGCTATCGTGGACGGTTACGACGAGATCCTCTGATTCGACGTGCACCATCGCCGCGCCTGCGAAGCGATCAACATCAATTCCGCTCGGCCATCGGCCCATCGTTACCAATGGGCTCGTGCAGGATGACGCCTTCGAGCGGATCGCAATCGTCCTCCCAGGCCTTGCGCGCGAGCGCCCGCATGGTGTCGGCGTAGCCGGCCTGCCAGCGGCTGCGGATGCCGGCCGGTGTGAAGTCGATATCCTTGGTGTGGTTCTCGTTGTCGAGCCGCGGCGCCAAGAGCCGGACCACGTGCATGCGCGTGAGGCAGCCATAGGCGCGCAGCTCTTGAGCCTGCTTGCGCTTGTCGGCGGGGATCAGCTTGACCAGCTCCGACACCACGTGACGCAGCTTGTGCACCTGGCGCTGGCGCGCGATGTGGCTCGCCACCCGGCTCGAATACTGGATGTCCTTGTGGCGATTGAGCACCTCCCAGATGGTCTGCGGCTCGCCGCCCATCGGGTTCCACATGTGCACCGCGAAGATCAGCGCGTTGCGGCGCGGGTCGTCGTCGAAGATCACCTCGGTCGGCGTGTTCGAGAGAATCCCGCCGTCCCAGTAGAGCTCGCCGTCGATGCGCACCGCCGGAAACGCCGGCGGCAGCGCGCCCGACGCCATGACGTGTCGCGCGGTGATCGCGGTGGTGCGACTGTCGAAGTAGCGCATCTCACTGGTGCGCACATGCGCGGCCCCGACCGTGAGGCGGGGCGTGCAGCGCGTGATCAGCGAGAAGTCGACGAGATCGCTGAGCGTCTTCTCCAGCGGCGCGGTCGAGTAGAAGCCGGCATTCTCGGCGCCGAGGCGGATATGCGAGCCGAAGAACGCCAGCGGATTGGGCTCGAAGAATCCTGGAATGCCGCCGAGGAGCGTTGCCCAGTAGTTCGCCGTGTCGGCGGCGCCCGGCCAGCGCGAGCGGCTCCACAATTCCTTGCGCCGCATGCGCCGCCAGAACTCCTGCAGCCGTTCGAGCCGGTGCTCGGGCTCGTTGCCGGCGATCAGGCTCGCGTTGATGGCGCCGATCGAGGTGCCGATGATCCAGTCCGGCTCGATCTCCGCCTCATGCAGCGCCTGGTAGACGCCGGCCTGGTAGGCGCCGAGCGCACCGCCGCCCTGGAACACCAGCACGGTCTGGCGTTCGTCGGGTGCCGGTACGGCGCGTTTTGGAGCTGGCGTCTCGTCCGCGAGCGGCGCGCTATCCACGATCTCGACCATCTTGTTCACGGACGCCTCCCTCGATTTGTGTTCGTAGACCTAATGCGCGGTCCAGCCGCCATCGACCGGCAGCGCGACGCCGGTGATCGAGGCTGCTGCGTCGCTGGCCAGAAACACCGTCAGCGCCCCGATCTCCTCGACCGTGGCGAAGCGCTTGTTCGGCTGCTGCGCCAGCAGCACGTCGCGGATCACCTGCTCGCGCGGGATGCCGTGCGCCTTGGCCTGGCCCTCGATCTGCGCCTCGACCAGCGGCGTGTAGACATAGCCGGGGCAGATCGCGTTGCAGGTAATGCCCTGCTCGGCGGTCTCCAGCGCCACCACCTTGGTGAGCCCGACGATGCCGTGCTTGGCGGCGACGTAGGCCGACTTGAACGGCGAGGCGACGAGCCCGTGTGCCGACGCCACGTTGACGATGCGGCCCCACTTGTTCTCGAGCATCGCGGGCAGCGCGAGCCGCGTGGTGTGGAACGCGGACGACAGGTTGATGGCGAGGATCGCGTCCCACTTCTCGGGTGGGAAATCCTGCAGCGGCGCCACGTGCTGGATGCCGGCATTGTTGACCAGCACGTCGAGCCGTCCGGCGGTACCGAGCGTCTCATCGATCATCTGCCGGATCGACTCGGGCTTGGACATGTCGGCGCCCGAGTAGGACACGGCTACGTTGAACTCATCGGCAAGCTGCCCTTGCACGCGTGCAATCTCGTCGGCCTTGCCAAAGCCGTTCAGCACGATTTTCGATCCCGCGGCCGCGAGCGCCCGCGCAATGCCGAGCCCGATCCCGCTGGTGGAGCCGGTGACAAGCGACACTTTTCCGATAAGTGTTTGTCCGTTAGTAGTAATCGGTTGCTTGATGGCGACGTTCATGGCGGGCAAACTCCCTCTCCGTGGTCGCGATTCCGACCGGCAGTCGTTCGCGATGGTGCGGATAGTGCCCGAGGGGGTCGCAACTTGAAAATGCCGATTGGCTAACGCGTTGATAGGGCGCCGCTATGGAGATGCATCAGGTCCGATATTTCCTGGCCGCGGTCCGCGAGCTGAATTTCACCAAGGCGGCCGAAAGGTGCAATGTTTCCCAGCCTTCGCTGACCCGCGCCATCAAGCAGCTCGAGGGGGAGCTGGGCGGTGACCTGTTTCGGCGCGAGCGGCCGCAAGCGCAATTGACCGACCTCGGGCAGCGCATGTTGCCGCTGCTCCAGCAGTGCTACGACAGTGCACTCGGCGCCCGGTCGCTGGCTTCGGCGATCAAGGGCGGCGAAGTCGGCTCGCTGCGGCTCGCGCTCTCGCGCACGGTCGGCCTTGACCTGCTGACCGGCTACCTTTCCGAGCTGGCCAGGGTGTTCGCCGGTCTCGAGATGAAGCTCGCGCGCGGAACGGCAGAGGGTGTCGTCGAGCTGCTCAAGAAAGGCGATGCCGAGCTTGCCGTGGCCGGGACGATCGACGAGTCATGGGGACGGCTCGACAAGTGGCCGCTGTTTACCGAGCGGTTCCAGCTGGTGGTGAACCGCACGCATCCGTTGGCGGAGCGTTCGCAGATCAATGTCGACGACCTCAAGGGCCAGCGATTCCTGCGGCGCAACTATTGCGAGGATTCGGCACAAACGAGCGCGCTGCTCCGCAGCCACAGCATCGAGTCGGAGCGCGGTCACGACGTTACGACGGACGAGGACCTCCGCACATTGATCGAGGCGGACTTCGGCGTTGCATTCGCGCCGCGCAGCATGCAAACGCCCGCCGCGTTGGCGAAAGTCCCGATCGACCAGATCGAGCTGTCACGGACCGTCTACGTCTATGGGGTGGCGGGGCGGCAGCGCACCGCGGTGGCGTCGGCAATGCTGAAGATGCTGCGTGCCGCTGACTGGTCGCGCTACTGCAGCTGAAAAATCAACTCTTGAGCACCGCCAGGAGATCGTCGATCGCCATGCGCTTGCGGTAGTCGGGATCGACGAAGCGCGCCTTGATCCGCCCATCCGTGCCCACCACGAACGTCGCCGGAATCGGCAGCATCCAGGCGCTGTTGCCCTGATACGCCGGAAGATCCTGGCGCCCGCTCATCATCCTCTGCATCTCGTCGCCGACCCAGATCGCCAGGTTGAGCGAGAGCGCGTAGCCGTTGTCCATGTCGGTCAGGATCGGAAACGGCAGCCCGCCCTTGGTCTTCAGCTCGGAGGCAAACTGCTGCCGGTCCGGCATGATCGCGACGATCTGCCCGCCGTCTGCGGACACCTGCCGGTGCGCTTGCGCCAGCGCGTTGATGTTGATTCGGCAGTACGGGCACCAGTGGCCGCGATGGAAGGTCACCGCCACCGGGCCTCTGGCCGTGAGCTCGTCGAGACTCACCAGGTGGCCAGTCTCATCGGGCAGCATGAACGGCGGCATTGGATCGCCCGGCTGCGGCGCCGTTTCGCCGGCGCCGTTCTGCCGCAACCGTTCCACCAGCCGGTCGATTGCGTCGGCGAACTCGGGTCTGCGCTTGCGCGCCGACTCGGAGAACGCGCGAAGCTGCTCGCTGAGCGACGAATCCATGCTGCGGATGCGCTTGAACGCGTCCTCGATGCTCTCGCGCGGGCGATTGTCGGTCATCGGAGCCAGACTATCGTGTTACCGGCTCGCGTGCCAGAGGACCGACGTTCGCGTGCTCCCCTGGCGATGGAAGCCGACGACGACATTGGCCTCGACCAGCATGGTCAGGTTCGCGCCCAGGTCGAAGTCGGGATTGTCGGCTATCGCCGCCGCGATCGCTGCCGAGATCGTCGACCCATGGGACAAGGCGCCCATGAACGCATGGCCGCCGGCCGGCAACAGCAGCACGTCGACGTCGAGGAACGGGCGCGCGATCAGCGCGGCTTCCGGGCGCCAGCGGTCGATCATGCTGCCGCCGTCCTCGCTCTGGTTGGCCTTCCAGATCGTCACGATCGGGAAGCGTGATTCGACCAGCGAAACCGACGGGTGCAGTTCAACGCCGAACTCATCGAAGCGGGCAGCCGACAGGAACGCGAAGGCGCGCGCATCGAGCGGCGCGGCATCGGCGGAATGGTAGGCGCGGGCGCGCGCCGCCTCGAGCTCGGCGATGTCGGCGACATAGTCGAATGACGCGCCATCGCCGAGGCTGCGCAGATAGTGTGGGAATGTTTCCCCGAAATGCACGAGGAGCGGCAAGCGCGGTGGCTGCGTCGCGACGAAGCGCCGTGCGACGTCGAGAAACGAATCGTCGCCGAGAAGGCGGCGCACCACCGGGTAGCGCGCGGCCAGCGCCCGGATCAGGAACGTCGCGATGTCGGCGTTGCGAAAGTCGGCGCGCGTGCGCAGATCGACGTCACCGATGGGCGCCGGCACGCGCGCGAGCGGATCGAACAGCGCGAGCCCTATGCTCTCTTGGTTGACGGCAAGACTGTTCATTTCCTCGATCCTCTGCGCTCGGCGCGCGCGACTTCACCCACAAGAATCGGAAACGGCGGAACGTCGTTGTCCCAGTCGCTCGCCGGCACGGCCGCGCTGATGATTCTTGGCGCAGAGAAGAGGCGCGCGAGCCAGGGCAGGGCGCCTGCGCGATCCTGACGCGGTAGCGCGGAACGCTGCGGTATCCGATCGGTGCTGGTCATCGGGATGCTCGGCGGTATTGAGTTCAGGTTCGCTCTCATAAGTGGGCAACGGAACGGCACATGGAAATACCGATCGTCAATGGACGCGATAGCTGCGGTGCATCTGCGTTGGGCCGCGCGGCGGCCCCGTAACCATTTGCGAGTCCGCCTCGAACTCTCTGGCAACACGCCAACGCGCCGTCAGAGGACGTCAGAGATGCCGAGGACAGTCACCATCGCGATCAGCGCTGCGCTTCTCTTTGCCGCAGCCGCGTCCGTCGCCAGCGCCACGGCCCGCGAGGCAACCGCTGGCACCGCCATCGCCACCCTGTGCACCGAGCTACCTCCATTCCCGCTGTCGGGACGTCACTGTGTCAGTCCCCACTGCGTGAGCTTCAATCTGAGCGACCGCACGGTCGGGCCGACGTTTCCGACCGCGTGCCGCCAGAGCACGTGAATCGATGCTGCCGGCGGCATATCGGCCTGACGTGTCGCCGCAATGACAACCTCCGCTGCCTCCGACCCAAGCGGTCTACTCCCTCGCCGAACCCCTGCGCGATGGACCGACGCGGGCAGGCAGCGGAGGTTTTCTTTTTTTGATTGATCAACCGACTCCGTTCGTCCCCGCGCAAGCGGGGACCCAGGGCTACAGACGCTGACCTTTAGATTCTGGGTCCCCGCCTTCGCGAGGACGAACGGAGAGAGCGGACCACCTTCGCACAAAGCAGGAGCCTTACCCCTGCAGCGACGTGCGCAGCGTCTTGATGGCGCGGTGCACCGACACCTTGAGCGCGCTGATGCTCATGCCGGTCGCTTGCGAGGCTTCCTTGAGCGACATCTCGCGCAGCTTCAGGAGCTCGATCGCCGAGCGCTGGCCCTTCGGCAGCGTCTGGATCGCCTGACGCAGCGCCTCCGGATCACCGTACCCCTCAAGAGCCGCGCCGGTGTCCTCATCCGCGACATGCGCAGGATACTCGTCGACCGACACCTCGTTGGCCGAGCGCCGCGAATTGCGCCGCGCCTGGTCCACCATCCGGTTGTGGGCGATGGTCATCAGCCACGGCGTGAACGGCCGCGCCGGATCATAGGTCGCGCGCGCCGCGTGCAGCGACAGCAGGATGTCCTGCACCAGGTCCTCGCGGTCGGTGGCGGGCAGGAAGCCGAGCCGGGCCTGCACGACCCGCTTGAGGATCGGCAGCACCTCGCGCAGCAGCGCCGCATAGGCGGCCTGGCTGCCGTCCTGCGCGTCGCGCATCAGGGCCGAGAGCTGGCGATCCTTCTCCTCGTTGCGCCCGGTCGATGCGGCGCGGGGCCCGTAGCTGCGATATGAGCTGATGCGGTCTGTGGTTGCGATCGACGTGTTCACCGGATCCTCCCGCGGTTGCGGCCAAGTCAGCTTCGCGAACGTCGTCGAAGCCGCCGCGACCTTGCGGCGACGGCGTCCGGATCGGAAGGATCGGTTGTCTATGGGTCCGATAGCGTATCGCTATCCTGCCCCCGGGCCGCGATAGCGGCCGACTATCGACTCAGAAGCGCCTCGGTATTTGAGGCGGAGGGCCGGATTCATCATTCTCGGGCCCGAAGCGCACGCATCCGTGCGCGCCATCCGAAGGAGCTGCCCATGTTCCGCCGCATTGCGATTCTCCCCGCGGCCCTGATCGCCATGATCGCCGCGGTCCTCTCGTTCTCGGCATTCACGGACGCCGGTGACGACGGCATCATCCGCGTGAAAAGCGCCTATCCGGTCGGCGAGACCGTCGCCCGCCTCAAGCAGGACATCGGCGGCAAGGGCATCATGTTCTTCAGCGAGGTCGACCAGTCGAAGCTCGCCGCCGGCGCCGGCATCACGCTGCGGCCATCGGTGCTGCTGACCTTCGGTAATCCGCCGCTCGGAACGCAATTCATCACGTCGAATCCGAACGCGGGCCTCGACTGGCCGGTGCGGCTGCTGGTGTTCGAGAACGAGAAGGGCGAGGTGTGGACGGCCTATACGGATTTCGCCTGGATCGCCCGCCGGCACGGCATCAAGGACCGCGTCGAGCAGTTCAAGATGGCGTCATCGGTGGTCACGTCGATCACCTCGAGCGTCGCGGCGAAGTAGCAAACCCAGGCCTTGATGCGTGCCCGCCGCGCTGGCGGGTGCGTGCATTGCGGGTATCCGGCCATGCACGGCACCGATCCCAACGTCATGTTCGAAGCGGCGATCGCCCACTGGATCAGGGTCGTCGGCAACGGCATCGAGGTCTTCGGCGTCCTCGTCATCGTGGTCGGGATCGTCTGGTCGACCTTCCGCTATCTGCGGCGGCCGTCAGCCGAGCAATCCTACGACATCTACAAGATCCGCGTCGGCCGCTCACTGCTGCTCGGGCTCGAAGTGCTGGTCGCGGCCGACATCGTCAAGACGATTGCGCTTGAATTGAATTTTCAGAGTCTCGCTCTGCTGGCCGGCCTGGTGCTCGTGCGCACG
>WNGB01013478.1_pt1 | contig 11011 bp, 7 predicted proteins | sample 5400681 | NCBI WGS metagenome assembly WNGB01 (sample SAMN13153367, study PRJNA577476) | soil metagenome | isolation source: 115 cm soil or saprolite under grassland replicate 2 | place: USA:California | collected 2016-06-15 | reverse complement strand
AGAAAGGCGCCGACATCGCGCATGAGGTCGGCGACGTCGCGCCCGTCGACCGGGATCGGCGCACCGAAGACCACCTCGACCGGGACGTCGTAGGCCATGCTCATGGTGTCGGGCGGGAGCACATCGTAGGTGCCGCTCAGCGCGACCGGCACGATCGGCGTGGCGGTGTCGCGCGCCAGGTGGAAGCCGCCCTTCTTGAGCGGACCGAGCTCCCCGGTGCGCGAGCGGTGACCTTCCGGCGCGATCCACACGCTGACGCCGTCGGAGATGAGCTCGGAGGCCCGGTGCAAGCTCTCGACCGCTTTCGCCCGGTTGGAGCGGTTGACCTCGATCATGTGGCCGACGCGCATGGCGCGGCCGAACAGCGGCACGCGAAAGAGCTCGGTCTTCGCCACCATGCGCAGGGTCCGGCTCGGCACGGTGGCGTAGAGGACCGGGATGTCGATGAGGCTCTGGTGGTTGGACATGTAGACGAAGGCGCGGTCGAGCGGCACGCGCTCGGCTCCGACCACGGTCAGGTCCATGCGCGCCCGCTCGACGACGCGGCGGCCGAAGGCGCGCAGCCGGCGATCCTGACTCGCTCGCCCGCCCCGCCCGACCATCGCCTCGGCCACCGTCGGCACGGCGATGCGTGCGATCTGGAGAACGGTGTAGACGCTGAGGGCACGGCTCATCGACTCCACTGTCGCAGCGTGTGTGCCCGGCGCGCAAGCTCCGTCGCCGGCGCGGACAGACGCGTGCGAGCGGGAGCGAGTCGCTCTCTCCTCGGGCCGCGCGCGATGAGCGTGATAAGATCGATCGCATGGGTGGGGGACGTGCCGGGCTGCCGCGCCCGGCTTGGCTGGGCATCTTGCTCCTGCTCGGGCTCGCCGCTCCGATCGTGGCGCTGCCGCGCCGCGCCGGCGCGGACGACATCGATGCTTCCGCCCGCGACCTGCGCCGCGCGCGCGCGTACAAGGTGCGGCTGTCGGCCGCGCTGGTCCTGGCCCAGCGCAGCGACCCCCGCGCGGTCATGGCGCTGGTGCGTGCGGTCGGGCAGGATCCCGAGCGCACCGTCCGGCGCGTGGCCGCGCTTGCGCTCGCGCGACTGGCCGACCTCACCACCGACGAGGCCCGCCGCGCCGCGATCGCCGCGCTCGAGCGCGCTCGCCAGCGCGATCGCGATCGCTCGGTCCGGCGCAGCGCGCAGCGGGCGCTCGATCGCATGCACGCCGCCGAGGTCGACACCGCCTCGTCGGCCAGCCCGCGGAGCGCGCGAACCCGAGGCAGGCCGGCCCGCGCGGGCGCGGACCGACTCTTCATCCACGTCGGCGCGCCCGCCGACCTGCCGCGCGCCCTGCCGTCCGGCAGCGGCGACGCGCTGCGCGCCGCCGTGCGCGGCTCGCTCCGCCGTCACGCACCGGACTACGCGCTGACCAGCGCCGAGCTCCCGACCCGCGCGTGGCTCGCGTCCCGCCGCCTGCGTGGCTTCGCGGTCACCGCCAGCGTCGCGCGCGTCGCGGTGAGGCCGAACGGCGACCAGGCCGACGTGAGCTGCACCGTGTCGGTCCGGGTCAGCCCCTGGTCAGGCAGCGACGGCAACGAGCGCCTGTCCGCCGACGAGTCGGCCTCCGCCACCGGCAACGGGCGGGTCACCGCGAGCGGCCCCGATACGCGCCGGGCGGCCATGGACTGCGCGTTCGCGGTGACCGAGGAGCTGGCTGCGCGGCAGGTCATCCCCTTCCTCCGCCGCGTCGCCGTCACCACGCGCTGACGCGCGCGACGCTCACGTGATCGTCATGCCGCCGTCGACCACCAGGGTGTGACCGGTGACGTAGGAGGCGGCGTCGGACAGTAGATAGACGGCCGCGCCCGCGATCTCGTCGGGCTGGGCGTGGCGCCCGAGCGGCGTGCGCTGGACGATGCGGTCGCGGAGCGCCTGGTTCTGGACGATCGCCGAGGCGAAGCGCGTCTCGACCAGCCCGGGCGCGATCGCGTTGACCCGCACGCCGGACCCGCCGAGCTCGAAGGCGAGCGTCTCGGTCATCGACAGGATGGCCGCCTTGGTCATCCCGTACACGCCCTGCAGCGGCGCGGCGCGCAGGCCGGCCACGCTCGCCACGCTGACGATCGCGCCGCGCGCGGCGCCGCGCGCGCGCAGCGACTGGACCAGTGCGCGGGCCGCGAACCAGTAGCCCTTGAGGTTGGTCTCGAACGTCTTGTCGAACGCCGCGTCGGGGCAGTCCAGGATCGGGCCGAAGTAGGGGTTGGTCGCCGCGTTGTTCACCAGGCTGTCGACCGGGCCGACCTCGGCGGCGGCGCGGCGAAACGCGGCTTCCAGCTCGTCGGCGCGCGCCGCGTGCCCCGCGATCGCGAGCGCGACGCCGCCCGCGGCGCGGATCGTCGCCGCCACGCGATCCAGGTCCGGCTGCTTGCGCGCCATCAGCACCACGCGCGCGCCCGCCGCGCCGCAGGCCACGGCGATCGCCTCGCCGATCCCGCGGCTGGCGCCGGTCACGAGCACGACCCGATCTCGAAGGTGTATCTCTGCCGCCATGGAGCGGCACGCTAGCACTCGGACTCGTCGCCGCGCGAGCGGGAGCGAGGAGGCTTGGCGCGTCTGACGCGATGCATTACACTCTGAATGAACATTCATTCATTCAGAACCTGGAGGCGCTCCATGGGCCAGGCCGTCAATCGTTATCGCTGCGATCTGCGCGACATGCGCTTTCTCCTGTTCGAGCAGTTCCGGCTCGACGACCTCCTCGGCAAGCCGCCCTACGCCGACTGGTCGCGCGACGACGCGATCGCGATCCTCGGCGAGGTCTACAAATGGTCGTGCGAGGTGCTCGGCCCGATCAACGCCGGCGGCGATCGGGTCGGCTGCGTGCTCGGCGAGGGGCGTGTGCGCACCCCGCCCGGCTTTCGCGAGGCGTGGAAGTCGCTCTACCAGGCCGGCTGGCGCGGCATCGGCGTGAATCCCGAGCATGGCGGCCAGGGCGGACCGCTCGCGGTCTCGCTCCTCGCCGGCGAGATGATGAGCGGCGCCAACACCGCCTTCAACATGTACACCGGTCTGTCGCAGGGCGTGGCCGAAGTGATCGAGACGTTCGGCACGCCCGAGCAGGTGGCGACGTACTGCCGCAAGCTCTTCACCGGCGTCTACGCCGGGACGATGTGCTTGACCGAGGCGCACGCCGGCTCCGACGTCGGCGCCGCCCTCACCCGCGCCACCCCGGTCGGCGACGGCACCTACCGGATCGAGGGCACCAAGATCTTCATCTCGGCGGGCGATCACGATCTCACCGACAACATCATCCACCTGGTCCTGGCCCGGACGCCGGATGCGCCGGCCGGCACCAAGGGACTCAGCCTCTTCATCGTGCCGCGCGACGTGCCGGGCGGCGGCCACGGCTCGAACCATGTCGTCACCGCGTCGATCGAGCACAAGATGGGCATCAACGGCTCGGCCACCGCCGTCCTCGCGTTCGGCGAGGGCGGCCCGTGCATCGGCGAGCTGGTCGGCCGCGAGGAGCGGCGCGGCATGGCGCAGATGTTCAAGATGATGAACCTGGCCCGCATCGGCGTCGGCCTGCAGGGCCTGGCCGTGGCCGGCGCGGCCTACCTGTGCGCGCTCGAGTACGCCGGCCAGCGCGTGCAGGGCGCCCACATCAAGAACTGGAAGGACCCGAACGCGCCGAAGGTGCCCATCATCCAGCACCCGAACATCCGCCGCATGCTGCTCGACATGAAGGCGCGGGTCGAGGGGATCCGCGCGCTCATCGTCAAGCTCGGCGTCCACCGCGATCGCGAGCTGGCCGCGCGCGCGGCCAGCGACGAGAGAGCGGCCGAGCACCACCTCGGACAGATCGATCTCCTCGTCCCGGTCGTCAAGGCCTACGCCTCCGACCAGGGCTTCCAGGTCACCGTGCTCGCGATCCAGTGCCTGGGCGGAGCCGGCTACATCAACGATCACCCGGTCGAGCAGTACTGCCGCGACTCGAAGATCTTCTCGATCTACGAGGGGACCAACCACATCCAGGCGCTCGACCTGGTCGGGCGCAAGCTGGGACTGCGCGGCGGCGCCAACTTCCAGGCGTACGTCGAGGACGTGCGGCGGTTCGCGGCCGAGCACCGGGCCGACGAGCTCGCGCCGGTGATGGATCAGCTGGACGCCGCGGCGGGCGCACTTTCCGAGAGCGCCATGCGGATGCTCGGCTGGTCTCATGCCGGGAAGACCGAGCTCATCGACCTCTACGCCAACCGCTTCCTCGAGATGATGGCGCGGACGACGGTGGCCTGGGTCCTCCTGGCGGGGGCGGCGGTGGCCCGGCGGGCCGGCCGCGAGCTTCCCGACCAGCACCCGGACCGCGCGTTCTACCAGGGAAAGTTTCACGCGGCCATGTACTACGCGAAGCTGGAGCTGCCGGCCGTGGTCGATGGAGCTCGCTTCATGGCACAGGAGATGCGCCACTCGCTCGATATCGCGGATCTCGGTTTCGGGCGCTTTGAGTGAGCCAGCCCACCGGCTTGTCTGGAATCCTCTGCCAGAGTACATAAGCTCGGCCGCGGGTGCCGACGGCAAGACTCTGCTCCGCTACACTCGACCGCCACGCCGGTGTGGCCGTCCACTGCATGACGTCGGACAAGATGGGATTTTCGGACGTGGGCGATCTCGTAGGCGAGACGGTAGGCAGCTACCGCATCACCGACTTGATCGGCCAGGGCGGCATGGGGGTCGTGTACCGCGCCGAGCACGTCCTCCTCGGCAAGCGCGCCGCGGTGAAAGTCCTCCTGCCGGAACGCAGCAGGAACCGCGAGATCGTCGACCGCTTCTTCAACGAGGCGAAGGCATCGACCACGATCGAGGATCCCGGGATCGTCGACATCTTCGACTTCGGCCGCATGGCCGACGGCAACGCCTTCATCGTCATGGAGCTGCTCGAGGGCGAGACCCTGGGCGAGCGACTCAAGCGGCTCGGCTTGCTTCCGCCCGGTCAGGCCGCCTCGATCGCGAGCCACATCGCGGGGACTCTGGCCGCGGCTCACGCGCACGGCATCATCCACCGCGACCTCAAGCCGGACAATGTGTTCCTGGTGCGCGACTCGGCCCTGCCGCGCGGCGAGCGCGCGAAGCTCCTCGACTTCGGCATCGCCAAGCTGGCGGGCGGCTCGCAGCCGAGCGAGCTGGTGAAGACCGAGACCGGCCGGCTGATGGGCACGCCGTACTACATGTCGCCCGAGCAGTGCCGCGGCGCCGGCAAGATCGATAACCGGACGGACATCTACTCGCTCGGCTGCGTGCTGTACCAGATGCTGACCGGCCGCCCGCCGTTCGTGCTCGAGGGCGCGGGCGAGATCCTGGCCGCCCACATTCACGTGCCGCCCCTGCCGCTGCGCATGCACGAGGCGTCGGTCCCGCACGCGCTCGAGGTGGTCGTGCTGCGCATGCTGGAGAAGGATCCGGCGCGCCGGCCTCAGTCGGCGGCGGAGGTGGTCGAGGAGCTGAGCCGCGCGGTGGTGCGGTTCTCGGGCGAGCAGGAGGTGCCGGAGCCGCGCTTCGTCGACCCGGACGGGCAGCGCCCGCGCGCGAGCAAGAGCTCGCCCTCGGTGGGGATGCTCACCGAGGCGACCACGCTCAACTCGACCGCCGGCGATCTGGCCCGGGGCACGGGCGTGGGCAGGACCGCCCGCCGCATCGTGCGGCTGTGGCCGTGGGCGGTCGGCGCCGGCGCGGCGGCCACCGCCGGCGCGCTCCTCACCATGCTGGTCGCGGGCGGCGACGACCGGCCGGCGGCCGCGCGGAAGCCGACCGAGGCCGGCGCGCGGCCGACCCCGCCGGTGAAGCCGCAACCGGCGCCACCGCCGCCGCCGGCGTCGGCGCCCGTGCAGGACCCGATCGTGCGCGGGCTCGAGGCGGCCGCCGAGGAGGAAACCGTCCGGCTGATGGTGAACTCGCAGCCTGCCGGCGCGACCGTCTACCGCGAATCGGACGGTGTCCGGCTTGGCAAGACGCCGCTCGAGGTGCGCGCGCGCCGGGGGCGCGGCGAGGCGGTCTTCATCCTTCGCCGCCCCGGCTATCGATCGGAGCAGCTCACCATCCCGGTCAACCAGGACCAGGAGACGGTGGTCGTGCTGCGGCCGCGCGGTTCGTCGGCCCCCTCGTCGGCGGCCTCGCGTTCTCTCCGCCGGCCGGCCGGGGCGACGCCTCCGCCGGCCCCGCCGGCCGCCGCGGCGGCGCCGGCCCCCGAGCCCGCGCCGGCAGCCGAAGGGACGCCGGCGGAAGGGGCTGCGTCCGCGCCGGAAGGCGCACCCGCCGAGGAGGACACGACCGCGCAGGAGGACACACCGGCGCCGGACGTCACACCCCTGCCTGGCTCGGCCGAGGCCGGGAAGGGCGAGGACGAGGAGGGGAAGGCCGACAAGGGCAAGGACGCCAAGGCCAGCGCGCGGGACAAGCGCAAGGACAAGGGCAAGGATGAGCCGTCGAAGTCGCGCGGCAAGGACGACGCGCTGGATCCGTTCGACCGCAGGAAGCCGGGCAGGAAAGATGGTAAGAAGGCCGGCGACAAGAATGCCGACGACGGAGCGAAGGCCAGGGGCGGGGTCGAGGACGAGAACGAGGGCCCGTCGGACGCGACGGACGCCGGCGCGGAGTAGTCGATGAGTCGATCGCGGACGCTGGCGGCGCTCGTGGCCGCGGCGCTCGCGGCGGCGGTCCTGCCCTCGCCCGCCTCGGTCCAGGCCGGACCGGGCGACCGGGAGAGCGGCGGCCCGACGCCGCGCGCCTCGGACGAGGAGCGTGCGACCGCGCGCCGCCATTTCCTGCGGGGCAAGGAGCTCCACGCCGCCGGCAAGTACCTCGAGGCCGCCGCCGAGTACCGCGAGGCCTACGAGCACCTCCACGCGCCGGCCTTCCTCTACAACGTGGCGCAGGTGTACCGGCTGGCCGGCGATCGCAAGTCCGCGATCGAGTACTACCGGAAGTACCTCGAGCTCGAGCCGGAGGGTGAGGGGAGCGCGGATGCGCGCGAGTTCATCGCCGCGCTCGAGGCCGCGCCCGGGCGCGATGCGGATGGCGGAACGGCGGCGGAGACCTTGCCCCCCTCGAGCGCCGGCGCCCGCGCCGAGCCCATCGACCCGATCCGGCGCGAGACGCAGAGGGACGATCTCGACCTCGGCGCGCCGCCCGGGCGAGGCAAGAAGATCATCGGCACCGCGATCGGCGCCGCCGGTGTGGTGGCGCTCGGCGTCGCGGTCGGCTTCGGCTTCCGCGCTCGCTCCGCCGCCGACGAGATCGACAACTACGAGGGGCGGTGGACTCCGGTGCAGGAGCAGACCTACGAGGATGGCCAGGCGGCCGAGCGCACCATGGTCATCAGCGCGGCCATCGGAGCAGCCGCGGTCGTGGCCGGCGCCGTCGTCTTCTACCTCGGCCACCGCGACGCGCGCCGGGCCCGCGCGCGCACGGCCGCCATCGAGCTCCGCGCCGGCGCGCCCGGCACCGGCGACGGCGCGTTCCTCGTCCTGCGCGGCGCGTTCTGAGACGTCCCCTCGGCCGTTCGGTTAGCGTCCAAGCCGGTGCAAGTTCATCGCAGAGACGCAGAGACGCAGAGAACGCAGAGACGCAGAGGGGAGCTGGCGGTTCGCTCAGCACGTCGAGGACTCAAGTTTCTTGAGCCCAGCGGGTGGAGCGTGTCGTGCTGAGCGAACCGCCAGCTCCCCCCTCTGCGTCTCTGCGTCTCTGCGTCTCTGCGATTGTCTCTGCGATGAACTTGCGCCGGCTTGGACGCTAACCGAACGGCATGGCCCTCAGGCCGCGGCGTGGGGCTTCGGATTCGCGTCGACCAGATCGAGCAGCGTGCGCATGTCGTCGGAGCCGAGACGCACGTCGTCGACCAGGCACCGGTCGCGCCAGAGCGGCCGCTCCCACATGACGCTGACCGCGTTGTTGCGGTTGCAGCTGGGGCAGCGGGCCAGGTCGAAGCGCAGGCTGGCTCCCCCGCGCGCCGGACCGAGCTCGCGGAAGAAGCGCCAGTCGCGGGCCACGACCCGCTGGCGCACCAGATCGGGAGCCGCGGCATTGGCCGCGCGCTCGACCACGCCGCGCTCCCGAACGCACCAGGCCCGGCACGCCAGGCAGAGCCGCGCCGCGAGCAGGCGGCCGGTCATCCATCGCGCCAGTCCCAGCACGAGCGTGAGCTCGACGACCAGGAACACCCACGCCCCTTCCGCCCCGAAAAGGGCCACGACGGTCGAGACGCCGGGGATCCGTCCGAGCTCGGACGGTTCGAGCGAAGGCGTCGCGAACGCCGCGCTCCACACCGCGGGCGACCGGAGCACGTCCGGCCAGCCCGCCCGCACCAGCGCGGCCAGGTCGGCGAAGCACAGGAACTGACCGGTCGCGAGCACGGCGAGGGCCAGGCCGATCACACCGACGTGGACCGCCCCCGGGCTGCTCACCTTCCGCCAGTGCAGCACAGCGCCGGCGCCGGCGGCCGACACCGTCGCTGACGCGAGCGGCGTCAGAATTGCCAGCAGCGCGACGGGAGCGGCGGATCCCACGAGCGCGCCGGCGCCGACGAGGAGCAGCGCGACCGCCGCTCCCATCGCCACGCCGAGCACGGCCGCGAGAAGGCAAGGCCCTGCGAACGAGCGGCGTGACGAGTAGGGTCGGCGACCACGGCGGCGTTCCTTCAACTGAGATCCTCCCGCGAAACGTCGCGAGCGAGTGCAAGCGACGAACCACCGTTGCCGTTCGCGCCGGCGGGAATCGCGGTCAATGGACTCGGGCGAATGGGCCCCAGTCTGGTGGGCCCCGCCGCGACAATGTGGGATTGCGAGCCGGTGCGCTCGCCCTCAGTGCTCGTGGGGGTCGCCCCCTCGGACACTTCTTGCGCAGCTCGCGGCCATTTTTCTTTGCATCCTCGCCCACTCCGACCACCACTGTCATGAGGCACTGAAAACCGAATCTGGGCTCGGCCCCGAGGCACCGGTTGCGTCGGGGGACCGCCGGTGTCCTGGCTGGTCGCAACTTCGCGCGGGGATAACGAGGGCGCGCCGGCCAGGACGGGCCGAGGGGCCGAGACCAGAAAACCGGGGCAGCGCGCGTGGAGAGTCGGATCGACACCTGGCCCTCCACGCGCGTTGATCCCCTTTTGGCGGCGCTGACGTTCGTCCTGTGCTTGCACGGCAGAAGCCGAGCAAACAGACTCTGGGCATGAACGTCACCAACCCCGCCACGGGCGAGGTCATCCAGACGTACGACGTGGCCTCGTGGGACCAGATGGCCGCACGGATCGGCGAGCTCGAGAAGGGCTTCGAGGACTGGCGCCGGAGACCCGCGAGCGAACGCGCCCGCCTCGTCGGCGCGGCCGCACCGCTCCTGCGCGAACGCGCGCGCCGCTACGCCGAGATGATGGCGCGCGAGATGGGCAAGCCGGTCGCGCAGGGCCGCCAGGAAATCGAGAAGTGCGCCTGGCTGTGCGAGTACTACGCGTCGGCCGGCCCCGACATGTTGAAGCCTCAGCCGGTCGCGTCCGACGCGGTCAAGAGCTGGGTCAGCTTCCAGCCGCTCGGCGTCGTCCTCGCCGTGATGCCCTGGAACTTTCCCTTCTGGCAGGTGCTCCGCGCTGCGGTGCCGGCGCTCATCGCCGGCAACACGATGCTCCTCAAGCACGCCTCCAACGTGCCCGCGTCGGCCCTCGCGATCGACGACCTCCTGCGCGGCGCGGGCCTGCCGGCCGGGACGTTCGGCGCGGTCCTGGCCGGGTCGGAGCAGGTGGCGCGCATCATCGCGCATCCCGGCATCGCGGCGGTCACCCTGACCGGCAGCGTGCCGGCCGGACGCGCGGTCGCGCGCGTGGCCGGCGAGAACCTCAAGAAGACCGTCCTCGAGCTTGGCGGCAGCGATGCCTACGTCGTCCTGGCCGACGCCGACGTCGACGCGGCGGCCGCGCTCTGCGCGAAGAGCCGCCTCATCAACAGCGGCCAGAGCTGCATCGCGGCCAAGCGCTTCGTGGTCGACGCCACCATCCGCGAGCGGTTCGAGGCGGCCCTGGTCGAGCGCATGAAGGCGGCGGTCATGGGCGACCCGATGCGCGACGAGACCGAGGTCGGACCGCTCGCGCGCGAGGACCTGCGCGACGAGCTCCACCGCCAGGTCGAGGACAGCGTGGCGCGCGGCGCGCGCCTCCTGGCCGGGGGCGAGGTGCCGCGCCGGCCGGGCGCCTGGTATCCGCCGACGGTGCTCGCCGACGTCCGCGCCGGCATGCCCGCCTACGAGGAGGAGCTCTTCGGCCCGGTCGCGGCCATCATCCCGGCGGCCGGCGAGGCGGATGCGATCCGGATCGCCAACGACTCGTGCTTCGGCCTGGGCGCCGCGGTGCTCACCCGCGACCGAGAGCGCGGCGCGGCGATCGCGGAACATCAGCTCGCGGCCGGCAGCTGCTTCGTCAACGCGCTCGTCAAGTCGGACCCGCGGTTGCCGTTCGGCGGCATCCGAGACTCGGGCTACGGGCGCGAGCTCGGCGAGTTCGGCATTCGCGAGTTCGTCAACGTCAAGACGGTCTGGGTGGATTGACGACGCCGTCGCTTGCCAGCCGGCCCTCTTCCGGTATCATCCCGGGCCGAAACGGGATGAGTAAGGACGATCTGATACAGCTGCAGGGCGAGGTCGTGCACGTCGGAAAGGGCGGCGGAGGCCCGCCGGCCTTTCGCGGCCGTGTTCATCGTCGGTCTTCTGGCGTCGGTCTTCTGGCGTCGGTCTTCTGGCTCAGTCCTTGGCTCCGGTCAGCGTTTCCTTGATCCGCTGACTCAGCGGCACCTTGCGCGGCTTGGCCGACTCGCGCTTGGCCACCTTCACCGCGAGGACGCCGTTCTTGAGCGCGGCCTCGACCGCCTCGGAATTGGCGTTCTCCGGCAGCGCGAACGCGCGGCTGAAGTGACCGGCGCGGCGCTCGTAGACGAAGTAGTTCTCGCCTTCCTTGCGCTCCTCGGCGCCCCGGCTGCCGCTGATGATGAGGTGGTTGTC
>WNGB01029640.1_pt1 | contig 11012 bp, 9 predicted proteins | sample 5400681 | NCBI WGS metagenome assembly WNGB01 (sample SAMN13153367, study PRJNA577476) | soil metagenome | isolation source: 115 cm soil or saprolite under grassland replicate 2 | place: USA:California | collected 2016-06-15 | reverse complement strand
GGCTTGCGCGGTCCCGGCGCGCGCAGCGGCGGCTTTTGCCGGGGCCTCGACGTGACGTTGACGTTCGACGACCAGGCATGGACGACGGGCGGACTGTATGTCCTGGCGTCGGTGCTCGACCGCTTCCTGGCACTGCATGCGACCGTGAATTCGTTCGTGCGCACCGAGGCAGTCCTGCGCGGGCGGCCTGGCGTTGCCGCCAGTTGGCCCGCGCGGGCCGGCAGCCAGGTCCTGCTGTGACCGGATCCCGTTCCTCCCGGCGCGGCGAGGCGCCAATGGGCCGCCTCAAGGACCAGCCGCAGCGCTTCAGCTTCGACGCGGCTGTGCGGGTCCTGACCTTTCTCCGACGCCGGGCCGATCCGGCCGGGGCTGCCCGCTTCACCAGCACCACCGGGTCCTCTTATCTGCCTGCGGAAGTCACCCAGGTTCAGGTCGACGCCGGGATAGCCGAACCGCTGGTGACAGTCGGGCTCATCGGACTGACCGGGCCGGTCGGCGTCCTGCCGAGATACTATTCCGATGCCGTCGTTGCCGATCAGCGATCGCGTGCGTTCTCGCTCACGCGATTCCTTGACTTGATTTCGCACCGCATGGTCGCGGCATTCGCCGCCGCCGGCACGAAATACCGGCCGCATCGCGCCGCCGATGTCGGCGCTCTGTCAGCTGGCGCTGAGCGTGGCGATCCGGTGGCTGAAGTGCTGCTGTCCCTCACCGGCTACGCCACTCCCCACCTTGCCGAACGCCTGCTCGCGGGACCGGCTGCGTTGCGTCACTACGCGGGATTTTTCTCAGCCCATCCTCGCTCCACGGATCGGCTCGAGGCCTTGGCCTCCGACTGGCTGGGACGTCCCGTCAAGGTCGAGCAGTTCGCTGGCGCCTGGCTGGCCTTACCCGTCGATCAGCGTTCGCGCCTCGGCGTAGGCCTGGCGCCCGGTGGATTTTGCCAGTTGAGCGTCGACGCAGCAGCCGGCGTGCGCGCCTGGGACCAGCAGGCGCGAATCGTCCTGCGCATCGGACCGCTCGACCTCGCCTACTTCGAGAGTCTACTGCCGGATCAGGCTTTGCTGCGCGAGCTGATCTCGCTGGTGCGGGCCTATGTCGGATTTGAAGTCGGCTTTGCCGTCAATCCCGTGCTCGCCCGTGACGCTGTTCCACCGCTGGCCTTGGCGCCGCCCAGCGAGCGGGGTGCGGGTAGCGCGAGGCCCCTGCTCGGCTGGAACACCTGGCTGCCGACATCCCGTGCGATGCCTCGGCGCACCGATGCCAACGACGCCTTGTTCGAAAGCGAGATTGTTGAAGGACGTGCATGAACCAATCGTGGACCAGCGGCTACGTTGCCGACATCGCCTATATCGAGGGCTTCTATGTCCAGCAGTCGCCGGCGCGCATGGCGCTGGCCTGTCTGTTCGGCAACGTCGCGGTCGACCTGCCGGAACCTGACGATGCCGCCTGTTATCTGGAGCTGGGCTGCGGTTGCGGCATCGGCGCGCTCGTCACGGCGGCCGCCAACCCGGGATGGCAGGTCACCGCGATCGACTATAACCCGGCCCATATCGCTATTGGCGCCGGTCTCGCCCGCGCCGCGCGCCTCGACAATATTCGCTTCATAGAAGCCGACCTCGCTGAGCTGGCGACAAGCGCCCAAGCCGACGCCATTCCCCAGGCCGACTTCGTGAGCATGCATGGCCTGTGGTCGTGGGTCAGCAACGAGGTTCGCGCCGGCATCGTTCGGCTCCTGGCCGCCAAGACGCGCCCGGGCGGCATGGTCCATCTGAGCTACAACGCCTTGCCGGCCTGGCAGGGCGGGCTCGGCATGCAGCGATTGATCTACGAGACCGGCATCCGGGCAGGCGGCCGCAGCGACATGCAGGCCCAGGCGGGCCTTGCGCTGGCGCGCGACCTCAAGGCGGTCGAGAGCAAGTATCTCACCGAGAGCAGCCTTACGCGCGATATCCTCGACACCACCGTCGGCATGTCGACGGAATACCTTTCACATGAATATATGAGCGCCCATTGGGCACCGGCCTTCCACGCCGACGTCGTTGCCGCGCTGGCCGAGGCGAAGCTCGACTGGGTGGCGTCCGTCAATCCGATGGAGAACTTTCCCGAGCTGATGATGACGGCGGAACAGCGCGACGTGATGAACCGCTACAAGGACCCGCTGTTGCGCGAGCTGATCAAGGACATGTGCCTGCCGCGGCAATTGCGCCACGACGTCTTCGTCCGTGGGGCGAGGCGCGTGCACAACGAGGCGCGCGATGCGGCCCTCTCCCGCCTGACGGTGGTCCCGATCGTCAGTCCGAGCGAGCTGCAGACCAAGCTACGGGTGCCGGCCGGCATGGCCGAGGTCGGTGACAAGCTCAAGGACATGATGGTCGCGGCGATGCGCGGCCCGGCAACGATCGGTGATCTGATGGCGCTGGGCGGCGAGCGAGGCAACCCGGCAGAGCTGGTGAGCATCCTTGTCGGATCCCATCAGTGCCAGATCGCGCTCCGCTCGGATGGCGAGCAGCCCGACTCCGCCAACCGCCTCAATCGCGTGTTCGGCTCGCGCGTCCATTCGATCGTCGACGCCAAGACGTCCGGCGGCCTTGCCTCGTGGCGGCTCGGCACCGGTCTGACGGCACCGCCCCTCCTGCAGTTCATCACCGCCCGTCTTCTCGACGGCGAGCGGGAAGACAATGCCGACGCCTGGATCAAGGCCCTGAGCGCGGACGTCATACCGGAAAAGCACGATACCGTGCGCGACGTCGTCCATACCGCCATCGAGCAGCGCCTGCCGATCCTGCGCCAACTGAGAATCGTTCCCGACTAGCCCCCCTTCGCTCCTGCGGAGCTTCGGGGGGCTGAATTCAGCCACCAACTCAGGCCATCCGAAGCTGCCCCGCAGCGTAGGATGGCTAGACGCCTTCTCCACTGGAAATGGAAATATCCCAATAGACCACACCCTTCTGCCAAATTGTCGCCGCCAAGGTCGTGTTTCCTTCTAATCTTGGGTCGGCTAGCGTTGAGTGCCTGAAAGCACCGATCGTGACTTGGCTGCTGGGACACCACACCGAAAGTTGCGCTGCACATGGCCGAAGATGACAAGAAATCCCTGCTGTCGATCACGAGCTCAGCCGAATCGCCTCTGACGGCGGTCCGCCTGGTGGCCACCGAGACGATCAGCGAGCTGTTCCGCTTCGAAGTCGACGTGGTGGCCTCGGGCAAGATCAACGCCACGAACATGCTGAACAAGCCGGCTTGTGTCGCGGTCAACCACGGCGGGAAGACGACGCGATACTTCCACGGCATCGTCTCCGAATTCGGCGTGCTCGAGCAGAGTGGCGTCGTGGACAAGCTCTACAAGATGGTCCTCGTGCCTCAACTGGCGCAGGCGGCCATCCGCAGCGACTGCCGGATGTTTTTCAACAAGACCGCCGAGGACATCCTCAAGATCATCTTCAACGACGCCGGCGTCACCAAGACCGCGTTCCGCCTGTATTCCGCGCCGGACCAGCGCAAGGCGACGGCGCAGTTCAACGAGACGTCCCTGCACTTCGCCACTCGCCTCATGGAAGAGGAAGGCTTTTACTACTACTTCGAGCACACGTCGGACAGTCACACGCTGGTCGTGACTAACGACAACAACGGCTTCTACACCATTCCCGGCGGCACGACGTTTCGTCTCGGTGTCGGCACGACAGCGGACATGCTGGTCGAGTTCCGCAAGCCCGAACAGCTCACCGTCGGCAAGGTGACGCTGAAGGATTACGACTTCGACGTGCCCGACAAGAACCTGAAGATGGAGCAGAACACCATCCTCAAGCACGGCGGGACGGGGAACCGGCCGGTGTTCCATTGGCCGGCGCTCACGCGCGACACCGGCATGGCGAAAAACCGGGCGCGATGGCGCATGGAAGCGGCCGAAGCTGCCGTCGCCCTGATCGGTGCGGGCGGCGACAACGCCAGCCTGATCGCGGGCGGCAAGTTCAAGCTGCGGACCGACGCCGGTGAGCAGGTCCATGTCGTACAGTCGATCAAGCATCACGCCGAGGACATGTCGGAGCGGGCCGGGCAGGCATCGGGGACCGACTACAGCAACAGTTTCCTGGCCTTCCCCAATTCGGTGCCGTGGCGGCAGCCGATGAAGACCGCGCGTCCGCGCATGGAGGGCCTGCACACGGCCAAGGTCCTGGCGCCGTCAGGGGAAGAGATCCACACCGACGACCAGGGGCGCATCAAGATCCGCTTCTTCTGGGACTGGCGCGAGGACGCGACGGCCGACAACAGCGAATGGGTCCGCGTCGTGCAGCCATGGGCCGGCAACCAGTGGGGCGGCCAGTTCATCCCGCGCGTCGACACCGAGGTCGCCGTCGCGTTCATGGATGCCGATCCCGATCGCCCGGTCGTCATCGGCGGCCTGTACAACGGCAACGACAAGCCGATGAAGGGCAGCGAACAGCTCTTCCTGCATGCCCAGAAGGACATGAAGACCGAGGTCGAGAACGACCAGACCCTGACCGTCGAGAACGACCGCACCGTCACCATCAACAAGGGCAACGAGACGGTGACCCTCAAGCAGGGTGATCAGACCACCGAGCTGAAGCTCGGCAACATCTCGGTGAAGTGCGATCTCGGCTCCATCACCATGGAGGCGATGCAGGCGATCACGCTGAAGGTCGGCCAAAGCTCGGTGAAGATCGACCAGATGGGTGTCACGATCAGCGGCATGATGATCAAGATCGACGGAACGGTCATGACGGAGGTGAAGGGCTTGATGACCCAGGTCAAGGGTAGCGCGATGCTGCAGCTCAGCGGCGGCATCATCATGATCGGCTGAGGACCCCGCCATGGCTTCCCCGACCATCACCAAGCCTGCAAGCAAGCTCAGCGGCGATCTCGCGCGCGTGCTTCCCCACCTGCAGCTCGACGAGCAGGGCCGCTCGGCGCTGGCCGGCTGTCAAGATTCCATCGAGGCACTGGACCGCCTCGAGCGGGCCGGACTTCTGATCGAGGCGACGCGGCTCATCGCCCACGCGCTGCCCGCGCGCGAGGCGGTGTGGTGGGCCTGCGCCTGCTCGCGCCACACCGCGGCCTCTGGCACCCATCTGGCCGCTGAGGCCCAGGTGCGCGAGGCGGCGGAGGAATGGGTCCGCAAGCAGACCGACGAGCACCGCCGCACTGCGATGAAACAGGCCGAGACGACGGGCTTCGGCAGCGCCGAAGCGTGGGCCGCCGTCGCGGCCTTCTGGAGCGGCGATTCCATGGCGCCGCCGGAGGCGCCGAAAGTGCCGCCGCAGCCGCATTTCACCGGTCTCGCCGTGGCGGGCTCGGTCGCCCTCGCCGCGGCCCGCGGACCCGCGGTGCGGCGCGAGGACAGGCTTGTGCGCTTCCTGGCCTCGGCCAAGGACATCGCGGTCGGCGGCGCAGGCCGCCTCGAAGCGGAGCCAGACTGATGGGAATGCCCGCAGCCCGCGTCGGCGACATGCATGTCTGCCCCATGGTCACCGGCCTGGTGCCGCACGTCGGTGGCCCGATCCTTCCTCCCGGCGGCCTGCCTGTCCTGATTGGCGGCATGCCGGCCGCCCGTGTCGGCGACATGGCCGTCTGCGTCGGGCCGCCCGATGTCATCGCCCTTGGATCCTTCACCGTGCTGATCGGCGGCATGCCGGCCGCTCAGCTAGGTTCCATGTGCGCCCACGGCGGCGCTGTCGTCATGGGTTGTCCCAACGTCATCATCGGCTGACGGATCGGGCCGCGATTGATCGCCGGCGTTGAAGTCGATCGTCACGGCCGTGATGTTGTCGGTGCCTTGGGCCATCAGCGCGGCCGTGACCAGCCGCTCGGCCGCGGTGTCGTCGTCGCCGGAAAGCAGTTCAGCCAGCAGCTCTTCAGGCAAGGTCTTGCTCAGGCCATCGCTGCACAGCAGCAACCGGTCGCCGGCCTGGAGCTGGCCGGTTCGCTTGTCCAGTTCGAGAAGGTCGATGTCGGCGCCGACGGCGCGCGTGATGACATTGGCTTGCGGATGACGGGCGGCCTCAGCCTCGCTGATGGTGCCGTTCTCGACGAGGACCTGCACCAGGCTGTGGTCTCGGGTGATCCTGGTGAGGGCGTGGCCGCGCAGCAGGTAGGCGCGCGAATCCCCGGCCCACAGGCAGGCGAAATGGTCGTCGCGCGCCATCAGCACGACCACGGTCGTCGCCACCATTGCGCCAGAGCCAAGGCGTGACGCCTCGTTGTGCAGGCGCGCATGCGCCGCCTCGAGCCGCGATCGCACCTCCACGAGCATCTCGCTGGCGGAGAGCCCGGCGTCGATCGACTGCAGGAGACCGGCGACCTCGGCCGACGCAATCTCGCCCGCGACGTGCCCGCCCGCGCCGTCGGCGACCGCCCACAGGCCGAGGTCGGGCCGATTGACATAGGCGTCCTCGTTCAGCCGGTTCGCCGCGCCGGCATGCGTCGCCGCGCAGGAGCGGAAGCTGCCGAACCGTGCTGTGTTCTGACCGATCCCGTTGTCAGACATCACGAAGCATCCGAAGCTCGGGGGACCAGCACCGCAGGCGCGGCAGCGCTTGCTCCCCAGTCATCATCTATGAGGGTAGCAAAGTTGCTTCCCTCCGGCAGGGCTGTTCCAGTCTCAAAACGCGCGACAACTCTCGGACCGCCCTCGGTCCACCACGCAACGCGACCCGGCACGAAACCCAACTCGAGAGCCGGCCCTTCGGCCGCCACGAAAGCGGCCTGGATACGCTCGAGCATGTCGGCCGGCGTGAGATCATGCTCCAGCGCGTCACGCCCGGCCTCCTCGGCCGCCGTCAGGAAGGACGTCATCTCCCCGACATACGGCAACCAATCACAAGGCGCCGCGGCGGCAATCGTCAATGGCGAATAGCGTCCGACCTTGTCCACGCTCGGCAGCCAGAGGCCGAGCACGCCGCTCTTGCCGCAAAGCCCCGGCGGCAGCATGAAGCGCCAGACCGGGGCCTCCAGCCAGGCATCGTACCACGCGTCGCGCCACCGCTCCTGAGTCTCGGCAAGGCCACGCTGCCACCAGCTGTCCCAGCCGTCCGTGAAGTCGCGTGGCAGGTTCTCCCGCACGAAATCTCCCCGTGCCGGCAGCTTGCCGAACAGGCCGGCAATCGCATCGGAGGGAAGCGCCGGCATCGCCGGACTAGCCGCTGACCGACGGACAGCGGAAGTCCTGCAGGACGCCCGGTGCAAAGGGATTCATGACCGAGCCCGCGCGGATCTCGAAGGCAGCGCTGCGCTCGCCGAGCGAGAAGCTCAGCAGATAGCGCTCCGGCGAACCGGCCTGTTGCAGAGTGCCCCGACCAAAGAGGCGGAACATCGCCCACGGGCCGGTCTCCGACAGCACGCCCGTGCCGCCGCGCGGCGGCGGATTGAAGACCAGCCGCACGTTCGTCATGCCGTTCGGCCCCGGCCAGGTGATCTGGGTCGATCGCGCCGGCCCGTGCGCGTAGGTGACCGACGTGCCGTCGAATTCCAGGCTGACCTGGGAAGACCCCGAGTCGAGCTCGACCGGCGTGATGTCGAAACGGACGGCGATCGTCGTCGACCCGGAAGCGAAGAACAGGTCACGGATGACGGCGGCCCGCTGGAACTGGGTGATGTCCGCCGGCGAGACCGGCGCCGACACGCCATCCACCGCCTGGGGCGTCCAGGTCTTGCCGGTGGTGTTCACATAGGGCCGCAGCTGGGTGTTGAAGAAGCCGTCGATCAATCCGCCAGGCGCGAACAGCTTGGCGAAGTCGTCGAGCGGCGTCTCGTTCGAGCTGCCGGGCACGAACGGGAAGCGCCCGTTGACCGCGGGAGCACAGAGCCTGCCTGGACCGTTCACCCCGTTATAGGCGGCGGCAACCTGCTGACGCGCGCCCCCGGCGCGCAATGCCGTGCTCTGCTCGGCCATGCCGGCCAGCCAGCGACCGAGCGGCTGCGGCTGGCGCTGGGACTCTGCTCGGAGCGCAAGCGACGGATCGTCGCCCGCCGCCACGGGTGCACCGACACCGGCAGCATTCATTCTGGCGAGCTGTTGCCTCAAGTCGTCGAGGAGTTTTAGCACCTGGTCGATCGGTGCCGCGCCGGGCGGCGTGACCAGCTCACGCAGCTGCCTGTAGCGTTCGTCGATCTCATGACCGGGCGGAAGCGCCGGCGCCGCGCCGGCCTGACCGGCAAGCAGTGCGGCAAGAGCCGCGGATCTCGCCACCGTGGGCGCTACTGCGGCCGCCTTCTCCTTCGCAGCCTTTTCCAGATCCGCTGCTGCTGCCGCCTCGACAGCCTAAGGCTTCGGCGGCTCCGACAGCGTCAGCTGCCGGGCGATGGCCACGAGCAGCTCCTTCAACGGAGATTGCTTCGACGCCAGGATATAGAGATCCTGCGACGCTTGGTTCAGGCTGCGCAGCGGCGTGATCTCGAGGTCCTGCAGCAGGCCGTCCCATGCCTTGGCGTAGTCTTCCACGTACTGCTTGACGACCTCATTGGCGACCTCGCTTTGCTTCGAGAGGTCGAAATTGACGGGCACCTTCTGGCCCAGCACCCAGCTTTCCGCCGCAACCTCGCGCGTCGCCGTGGCCAAGGCCGGCAGCAGAACCTTGTGGAACCCATCGACGGTCAGGAAGCCCGGTATGCCGTCGCTCAGTTTCCGGCCCGAGGCCCTCGTGAAGACGCTTCCGCCGGCCCGTCCGATCGCGTCGCTCGGCCGCCAGGGCGGCAGGTTCTGGGCGGCAGCCGAGGGCTTGATGCGGGAATAGGCGCGAGATGCCAATGAGACGCGGCTGAAGGTCGTGCGTGCCTTCGCGACCAGCGCCTCGTCGAGAGGCACTGCCGGCAAAGAGCCTGCGAGGAGCGCATCCAGATGAGCCTGGAGGCTGGCGACCACCGCCAAGTTGCCAGGACCGGAATACTGGGCCTGCCAATCGTACGTCATCCACTCCTTCACCAGGGACTTGTCGAGCGGGCCCTGGCCGCCGAGCATCAGGTAGACGCGCGTCGCCTCGTAGAGGAATTCCGGCTGCGTAAAGTAGCCACGCATCTGGGCTTCCAGCCGCCAGATCAGGCGCGGCAGCAGCGCGTAGCCCAGCGCATGCCGATAGACGCCCTCGGCGCCGCCGCGCAGCTTGGCCGTCTGCGACAGGTCGAAGCCCGCCAGCAGGGGACTGCTGCTCTTGGCCGTGGTCGAGAGCTCGCGGGCGGCATCCAGCAAGGGCAGCAGGCGCGGCAGGTCGGCATCATTGACCGGATCGAACGTCGTCTCCTTGGCGATCTTTTCGTAGGTGTCCAGGGCCGACGCCATCTCGCTGATCTCGCGCTGGCTCGACGACCGATTGGCGACCAGCCATCCGGCGATGCCGAGCGTCAGCAAGGCCACGACGGCATATGAGGCGGACCGCAGGATGAGCCGCCGCATGCGCGCCGTCGGCGGCTCGCTCACCAGCATGGCCTCGCCGAAGATCACCCGCGCGACGAGCTGTCCGAGGAAGTAGCTGCGCCCCTGCACCGGGCGCAGGGCGGCGGCGCGGCGCTGGTCGAGACCGAAGGCGCGCATCATCACGCCGGTCAGGCGATCGATCGGCGAGCCTTCCTGGGTGCCGGAGGCGAAGTAGACGCCGCGCAGCAGCGGCGCCGGATCGAGCCGGGAGCCACCGAAGGCCTCCACGAGAAAACCCTGCAGGGGCTGCGCCAGCGTGGCGATCTGCGTCGGGAAGCCCGCGATCAGGGCGCGGCGCTCCGGGCTTTGCTCGGCCTGCAGGCGATCGAACAGGCGATCGTTCAGGCTGTCGACGAGCAGCTGCAGCTCGTCGGGAAACTGTCCCGCGGGGGTCGCGGCGGCCTTGCCGAACGGGAATGTCACGCCCCAGACCTGCTCACGCCGCTCGCGGTCGAGGTCGTCGAAGAATTCGGCAAACCCCGAGATCAGATCGGCCTTGGTGAAGAGCAGATAGACCGGCAAGCGAATGTTCAGGCGTTCCTCGAGCTCCTTGATGCGCCGCCGAACGGCGCGCGCGTGCGCCACCCGCTCGTCGTTCGGCGCACTGGCGATGTCGCTGAGGGCAATTGCCACGATCACGCCGTTCAGCGGCTGGCGCGGCCTGGTCCTGCGCAGCAGATCGAGGAAGGCATCCCATCCGGCGCGGTCGACGGCTGCATTCGAATCCTGGGTCGTATAGCGACCAGCCGTGTCGATCAGCACGGCGTTCTCCGTGAACCACCAGTCGCAAAGCCGGGTGCCGCCGACGCCCGCGACCGCCCCCTGCCCCATCTCCGCGGCCAACGGGAACTTCAGGCCGCTGTTGAGGAGCGCCGTCGTCTTGCCTGCGCCGGGCGGTCCGATGATGACGTACCAGGGCTGCTCATAGAGGTAGCCGCGCGTGCCCCGTGCCCGTTTCAGGAGCGACAGCGCGGTCGACATCCGGTCGCGAAGCGCTGCCGCTTCCTCGCTGGTGCGATCGCCCTCCTCGCCGGCGGCCTTCTCGGCAACGCCGCTCTCGAGCTTCTGCTCGCGGCGCCGGCGAATGAGGTCGAGTGATACATTCGCTGCGGCCCAGACCGCCAACAGGCACAGAATGACGACCAGGCGGGCCACCCATCCTTCGAGAACCGGCAGAAGCGGACCGAAGAACCAGACCAGCAGCGCCAGGATGGCGACGCCGACGAAACTCAGCACCCAACGAGAGGCGAGAAACCGCAGAGCTTTCATGACTAGCCACCCTGCCGAGTGAGGACTACTTCGATGCGCCTGTTGCGTTCGCGGCCTTCGGGCGTGGAATTGGGCGCGATCGGATCGGCGTCCGCCCTGCCCTCGACGGTTATCCGCGAAGGCTCGCCGAGGGCGGCACCGATGATCGTGCTGGCCGCCTGCGCACGCGCCGTCGACAGCTGGAAGTTCGAAGGGAACGCGATGGTGCGGATCGGCTCAGAGTCGGTATAGCCGATGACCTTCACCGGGCCGTTCTCCTCCTTCAAGGCGAGGCCGATGCGTTCGAGCAACGGCTTGAAGCTCGGCGTCAACGTGG
>WNGB01015569.1_pt1 | contig 11012 bp, 10 predicted proteins | sample 5400681 | NCBI WGS metagenome assembly WNGB01 (sample SAMN13153367, study PRJNA577476) | soil metagenome | isolation source: 115 cm soil or saprolite under grassland replicate 2 | place: USA:California | collected 2016-06-15 | reverse complement strand
GGGTGACGGTCGGCCCGTCCTCCGGCTCGGCGGTCGCGTACCACTTGGGGTCCTGCTCGGCGCAGAAGTAGGGGCCGTGGAAGATCTCCTGCAGGCAGGTGATCTGGGCGCCCTCGGCGGCCGCCTTGGCGATCAGCCCCTCGTGCTTGGCGACCGCCTCGTCCTTGGGCATGTTGGCTTTGGCCTGGATGATGGCCACGCGGACCGAGGTCATGATGCTTCCCCCTTGACGGCCCCGCCGAGCGCGGGGATCAGCTCCTTGCCGAACGCCCGCAGGACACCCTCCGGGTCGTCGACCATGGAGTAGATGTTGAACTGGTGCACGCCGGCCGTCTCGAGCTCGCGCAGGCGCCGCTCGCAGGCGTCCGGCGGTCCGATGACGCAGAAGCGGTCGACCACCTCGTCGGGCACGAAGGTGGCGTGCTCCGCCCCGGCGCGGCCGTGGTCGGCGTAGTCGTAGTGGTCGCGGGCGCGGATGTAGTCGGTGAGCTCGGCGGGCAGCTCGTCGGGCGGGTAGCGCTTGACCAGGTCGACCACGTGGTTGGAGACCAGGGCGGGGAACCAGCGGACCTGCTCCCGTGCGTGAGCCAGGTCGCTCGAGACGTAGGCGGGCGCGGCGCTCATCACCCTGATGTCCTCGAAGCGCCGGCCGACCTCTTCGGCCCCCTGGCGCACGAAGCCGAGCAGCCATGGGATCAGGGCCGGGTCGGCGAGCTGCAGGATGACGCCGTCGCCGATGCGGCCGGCGAGCCGCAGCGCCTTGGGCCCGTAGGCGGCGATCCACAGCGGCAGCCTGCCCTTGGCCCACTTGAGCTGGATCTGGGTGCCGTCGTAGGTGACCGGCCGGCCCTCGGCCAGGTCCTTGATCAGCACGCTGGCCCACTCCAGGTCCTCGACGGTGACGGGCTTGCGCCCGAGCACCCTCCTGGCGCTGTCGCCGCGGCCGATACCCATGTCCATGCGCGGGTAGCAGTCCTGCCACAGCACGTGCGAGTCCCACAGCCAGGCGTAGTCGAAGCCGGCCTCCTCGGCGGCCCTGGTCAGCTCGACCACCCGTGACGGCGGCGGGTCACAACTGAAGCAGATCCCGAACGACAGCATGCGCTTCGCTCCTTTGTTGAAACGTCGGTGGCCGGCAGCCGCCTTGTGCGCCGGCTTCCCTCGTCACTCCTTCGTCGCCTGCGGCTCCTACGTCGCTCCTCAGTCCAGCCGGCGCGGCGGCTGCCGGCCACCTCCTAAACCGGCTGGCCTCGCCCGGCGCTCCTTCGCTCCTCAGTCCAGCCGGCGCGGCGGTGGGCCACCTCGCTGGAGTCGACCTGACTTTCTTCGGTTGTCGGTCGCCCGGCTCGGTTGCCTCACCCTGCCGACCCGGTCCCGGCGACCGCCGGCCGCGGCTGCTCGCCGCCGCGGACGGGGAACAGCACGCTCAACGCGTAGTAGAGCAGGAACGCCGTGAGCAGCCCCGCGACCCAGCTGTAGCTGTACAGCGGCTTGAAGAACGGGATCACGCCGTCGGACGGGAACGGCCCGCCGCCCGGCTTGGAGTTGGCGCCGCCGACGGCCAGCAGCATCCCGGTCACCACCGCGACCAGCCCGCGCCAGTTCCAGCCGCCCGCGTAGCGGTAGATCCCGTCCGGGCGGTACAGGTCGCCGAGCGCCAGCTCGGTGCGGCGCAGCAGCCAGTAGTCGGCGATCAGCACCCCGGCGACGGCGCCGAGCATGCCGCCGTAGAACTCGAGCCAGGTGAAGATGTACAGCTCCGGGTTTGCCAGCAGCCGCCACGGCTGGATCAGGATGCCGAGCACGCCGGTGATGATGCCGCCGGTGCGGAAGCTGATCAGCTTCGGGAAGGCGTTGGAGAAGTCGTAGGAGGGGCTCACCACGTTGGCCGCCACGTTCACGCTCAAGGTCGCCACCACGAGGGTGAACAGCGCGAAGACGATCACGAACGAGTTGGAGAACTTGCCGGTCAGCACGATCGGGTCCCAGATCGCCTGGCCGTAGACGACCACCGTCGCCGAGGTGATCAGCACCGCGATCAGCGAGAAGAAGGTCATCGTCGTGGGCAGGCCGAGGATCTGGCCCAGCACCTGCTGCCGCTGGCTGCCGCCGAAGCGGGTGAAGTCCGGCATGTTCAGCGACAGCGTCGACCAGAAGGCGATCATCCCCATCAGCGCCGGGAAGAAGACCGGCCAGAAGTCGCTGCCCCAGCCGAGCTTGGACGGCTGCGACAGGATCGGCCCGAAGCCGTCGGCCTTGACGTACATCCACACCAGCAGGAAGACGGCGACCACCAGCACGAACGGCGCGGCCCAGTTCTCGAAGCGGCGCAGCGTGTCCATGCCACGCAGGATGATGTAGAGGTTCAGGAGCCAGAAGACCAGGAACGACAGCCACTGCGTCCAGGGGTAGCTCCACAGGGTGGCCGCCTCGGTCCAGCTCTTGCCGATGACGGCGCCGGCCAGGGTGAAGATCGCCAGGCCGCCGATCCAGGTCTGGATGCCGAACCAGCCGCAGGCGATCAGCCCCCGCAAGATGGCGGCGAAGTTGGCGCCGAACACCCCGAAGGAGGCGCGGGCGAACACCGGGAACGGGATCCCGTACTTGGTGCCCGCGTGGCTGTTGAGCAGCATCGGGATCAGCACCAGCAGGTTGCCGAGGGCGATGGTGAGCAGCGCCTGCTTCCAGTCCATGCCGAGCGCGATCAGGCCGGAGGCGAGCAGGTAGGTGGGGATGTTGTGGGCCATGCCGATCCACAGGGCGGCATAGTTGTAGGTGTTCCAGGTGCGCCGCTCGATCGGGACCGGGGCCAAGTCCTCGTTGTAAAGAGGGCTGTCACGCAGGTCGACGTCGGTGGCCAGCTCACGCCGTCCGTCGCTGTAGACGAGCTCGTCCCCTCGGGTCACGGCCGTCGCCATGGCTCCTCCTCACCTGCGCGGCACGCTGCCGCGTCCCGTCGAGAAGGCTCGGCGTGCCCGACGGTGGGTGACGGAGTCACGCGAGCCTCGTCGGCACTGCCTGGTCGCTCCATCACCTCGCTTCACGACACCGACCCGCGCTGGCGGGCGTGATGACGAAGGGTGGGGGGTCAACCTCCCTACGCCGAACTCTAGTGCGCAACCGAACCCTGGGGAAGAGCGCGGCTCAGCGCGTGAGGGTCTCGTGGAGGGTCTTGGCGAACTCGCCGGGGTGGCTGCCGAAGCCGCCGTGGTCGCCGGGGAAGGTCACCGGTGGCGCGGCGAGGCGCTCGGCCAGCGCGAGCGCCGCGCGGTAGGCGAGCTGGTGGGGCCGGGAGCTCTCGCCGACGCCGACGACGATCCTGGCCGAGCTGTTGCGCAAGGCGGCCACGTCGGGGGTGTAGCCGCTGATCTGCCGCACGCCGTGGGCGAGGAAGAACTCCAGGTTGCCGGCGATCCGCGCCCACCCCTCGATCATCTCGGGGGTCGGCTCGACCTGGGGTTGCCCCTGCTGTGCCCTGTCCATCCCGATGACTTCCTCGAACCGCTGCAGCCCCGCCTCGACGCCATGGTCGCGGTAGGTCTGGTAGACGTCCTCCATGCCCGCCCGGACCTCGGCGGCGTCGGGGAGCATCGGGCCGCACGGCGGTTCGTGCGCGACCAGCTTGTGGACCGAAGCGGGATGGCGGGCGGCCAGGTTGAGCCCGATCTGGGCGCCGCCGCTGCTGCCCATCACGTACGCGGGCTCGCTGCCCAGGGCGGCGATCAGGGCGGCGGCGTCGTCGCCGTGGACGTCCATGTCCTGGTCCTTGGACGGGTCGTCGGGCAGGCTGCGCGAGTTGCCCCGCGGGTCGTAGGGCACCACCGTGTAGCGGTCGCTCAGGAACGAGGCGAGGCCGGCGAAGATGCCGGCGTCCGCGGGCCCGCCAGGGATGATCAGCAGCACCGGACCGGTCCCGTGGGTCTCGTAGTAGAGGGTCGCGCCCGGCACGTTCAGCGTGGTCAACTCCGGCCTCCTTCGATCCGGGAGGAACCGTCAGCGCTGCGGCGTTCCTTCCTCGCCTGCGCTTGGCGGGACTTGCCATCCAGGAAGATACGCCGCCTGCACCCCGGCCAATGGGGTGCAGGGACACCCGGGACGAGGTTCAGGAGGCTGGCTGGTCGGCGTCGCGGACGCCGCGCCACAGCAGGCCGGCGAGGGTGATCGGGACGCTGAGGAGGCCACCGCCGGTCAGGACCACGGTGACGCCGACGGCGGCGGCGACCGGGCCGGCCACGGCGATGCCGACCGGGTACAGGCCGACCGAGATCAGCCAGTCCAGGGACGACACCCGGCCGAGCACGTGCGCGGGCACGCGCTCCTGCAGCAGGGTCGCCCAGATCAGGTTGCCGAACTCGAACAGCACCCCGACCAGCCCGTACAGCAGCGCGACCAGCACCACGGTCCGGGTCATGCCGAGGCCGGCGACCAGCAGCCCGGAGGGGATCCAGGCGGCGTACATCGCGGTGACCCGGCGGCGCGGCACGCCGAGCTGGCCGGCGAGCAGCGCGGCCAGCCCGCCGCCGATGCCGAACGCCGCGTAGACCAGCCCGAGGGTCCCGGCGCCGGCGCCGAGGCGGCGCACGACCACCGGGAGCAGCACCCCGAGCGGGCCGCTGACCAGGAAGTTCCCGAACGCCGTGACGACCAGCGTGCTCCAGATCCAGGGCTGGCCGCGGGCGTAGGCGAAGCCCTCCGCGACGTCGTGCAGGACCCCGGCCCGCGCCGACGGCGGCCGTGGCTGCGGCCGGGTGCGGAGCGTGGCCAGGGTGGCGACGCTCACCAGGAAGCTGGCCGCGTCCACCGCGAAGGCGGTCGCGGTGCCGAAGCTCGCGATCAGCAGGCCGCCGAGCGCCGGTCCGGCGAACTCGGCGCCGAGCACCCGGGTCGAGGTGGCGAGCGCGTTCGCGGGCAGGAGCAGGTCGGTGCGGAGCAGCTCCGGCAGGAGCGCGGTCGAGGACGGCAGGAAGAACGCGCTGGCCATGCCGGCGACGGCCCCGAGCGTGACCAGGTGCCAGAGGCGCAGCTGCCCGCCGGCGGCGAGCAGTGCGATGGCGCCGACCGCCAGCGCCTGCGCCAGGTCGGCGACCAGCATCACCCGGCGCCGCGGCAGGCGGTCGCTGATCACCCCGCCGACCAGCAACAGCAGGAACCGGGGCCCGGCGCGGGCGAACAGGACCAGCCCGAGCGCCGCCGGGCTGGACGACAGCCGCAGCGTCTGCCAGGCGAGCGCCACGGTCAGGACGCCGTCGCCGACCAGCGAGATCGCCTGCCCGCTCCAGAGCAGCCGGAAGTCCCGCTCGGCCAGCGGCCGGAGCAGCCCGGCCCGCCCGCTGCCCACCTTCACCGGCTGCCACCGTGGGGCGCGACGAGCACCACCTCCACCGTCGGGGCCTCGAGTCCGGATCACGACCGTACCCCGGATGTGGCGACATCACGCGGTCGGGCGATCGGTACGCTGGCCGGGATGAGCGAGGCAGCCGAGGCGGTGGTCGTCGGGGGCGGCGTCATCGGGCTGTCGGTGGCGCGGGAGCTGCGCCGCGCCGGCGCCGGCCGGGTGGTCGTCCTCGAGCGGGCACCCGCGGTCGGGCAGGGGTCCTCGGCGCGCGCCGCCGGCGGCGTGCGGGCGCAGTTCAGTACCAAGGTCAACATCGAGTTCTCGCGGCACTCCATCGGCGAGCTGGAGCGGCTCGACCGCGACACCGGCCTGCCGGGGTTCCAGCAGACCGGCTACCTGCTGATGGCCGGCACCGAGGACGGCGAGCGCTCCCTGGCCGAGGCGTGCGCGCTGCAGCGCTCCCTCGGGGTGGACACCCGCTGGCTGGGCCGCGACGAGGTGCTCGGCATGGCGCCGTTCGTGCGGCCCGACGGCTTGCGGGCGGGGACCTTCCACGCCAGGGACGGCTTCCTCAACCCGCACGGGGTGGTCTCGGCGCTGCGGCTGGACGCGCTCCGGCTCGGGGTGGAGATCGTCACCGGCGTGGAGGTGCGCGGCATCCGCCGTCTCGACGGCGGCTTCGAGGTCTCGGCGGAGGGCCGCTCGCTGCGCACCCGCTTCGTGGTCAACGCGGCCGGGCCGCACGCGGCCAGGGTGGCGTCGCTGCTCGACGTCGAGCTGCCGGTGACGCCGGTGCGGCGCAACCTCGCCTACCTGCGCGACCAGGCAGGGCCGGGCTCCTCGGCCCCGGCGGAGCTGATCCCGATGTCGGTCGACCTCGACACCGGCGTGCTGGTGCGGCGGGAGGTCGGCGGCGGCTTCCTGGTCGCCTGGGCGATTCTGCGCTAAGCACCCGCTACGTCCACTATGCTACGACTGACGCACTTGGCTGCCTTGGGTCTTCTAGGACACCTCGTGCAGCTGCTCGCCGAGTTCTCTGGTTACCGGCAGGTCCTTCCAGCGCTGCGACAGTGAGCCGTGCAGCTGGCGCACTTTTTCTAAGGTGCGCACCGATCCGGTGTGAGTCGCCATGGCCAGCGCCGAACTCGCCACGGTTCCGGCCTGCTCCGGTTCGCCGGCGAGCGCAAACCCCTCGCCCTGACGAACCAGGCACCAGCCCCGGTCGCGTTCACGCTCGGCCGCCAGTACATCCAGCTCCCGGCCGATCTGCTCGGCAGCCGGCCCGCCCAGACCCAGCTCGATGTAGCACATCCCGCGGTCGCCGCTCAGGTATTCGGGCTGGAACCAGTAGATGTAGGAAGGCTCCTCGCTCGGGTCGCTCGATGACAGCAGGTCTTCGGCTGCGCCCAGCTGTCGCTCGCAGGCATCGCGTTCGTCAAGGAGCGCATGGGCGTGAGCCTGACGTAGCGCGGCCCAGGCCTTAAGCCCCGCCGTTGGCTGCCACTCGTCACGTTGGGCGGCTTGCGCAAGCCGGCGAGCTTCGGCGAAGTCACCCTCGGCCACCGCCACCTCACTCTTGCAGGTCAAGAGGTAGCCGCCAAGGCGAACGTCACCGCCGTCGTGCGCCCATTCCACTGCCTTGCCGTAAAAGCTTTGGGCCTGCTGCCAGTCGCGGGCATCCAGCGCCAACCACCAAGCGAACTGTGCCCACTCACCAGCCACAGGCAAGAGCAGCTCGTGAACGCGTGTCTGGGTACGGCGCAACAGGCGCTCGATCATCTCGATCTGGCTGGCCACGGGTGTGAGTAGGGTGCCAGGGCCAACCAGGTCATCAAGTTGGCGTTGCTCAGCCAGTACCCGCCGCAAGTGGTCGACTGCTCTGGGATCAGCCACTTCCGGGCGCCGCATGGCAGCGGCCAGCTGCTCGGCTTGTTCAGGAGCTAAGGCGCGGCGAACCGGAGCGATTCCCAAGGACGTGCTGAACGCCAACAAGGTCATGAAGTCTCGTCGGTCCATCAGCACATCCCGTTCTCCGATGCGTACCCAGCAGTGATCTGCCGCGTGTCTGGGCACGTCGAACTCCACCACTGCGCCAAGCAAGATCGCCTCAGCCGCCCAGTCGAGCCCAGCATAGCCAAGTGCGGCCCGAAGCTGGACGAGGACAGCTCCACCGTGGGGCGGGGGAGAGCTTGCGGCTGCCGGCGTGGAGCGCTCAGGTCTTGGGGATGATGCACTGCCGCTTCGCCCGGCTGACACGGGCTTGTGAGTGATCCGGTCCCAGTCCTGGTCAGCGTGGATCCAGAGGTTGAGGAGTTTGCCGCCGGCCTCGACCAGTTCATCGCAGCTGGCGGCGAACTCGCGCGTACAGCGTGACTCGGCTAGCTCCACGGCTGAGAGGTAGGAGTCGGACTTACCGAGTCGCCTGGCAAAGCCTTGAAGACTGAAGCCAGCCTGGACGCGCAGCTCACGCAGCGTCCACGCGAACAGGTGACGGACGGATTTGCTTGGGTCGATGTGCCGCGGCGCCCGGGACATTGCCGGCCTCCCCGCATTTCCGTATCTGGAATTCGTACTCCTCGACGGAAATGACCATCTTGCGGGTTACTAGCGTCCCTGGCCCGTACACACCGCGAGCGTAGCAGATGGTGCAAGCCCTCTTGCCGTGTTCGCGACAGGGCTGGGGCCGGTGTCGGGCCTGGTCGGACCAAAGCCACCAGGCCCGGCCCGGTAGCCAAGACCGGAGGGCGGGGAACCGAGGAGGTCACAGCCCATGGTCAACCTTATCGCTGGCGTCGGCGCAACCGGCATGGTTGTCGGTGCGCTGCTCGCGCTGTGGGCGCTTCACCTGATCGCCCATGCGGTCAAGAGCGACGTGGACCGGATGTTCGGCGACAAGCCGTCAGACCGGGCCGTCTACGGCAGGCCATCGCGGGAGCCGGACCAGACCAAGACCAGTACCAAGCCGCTGTAAGCCGGCCGTAGGGCTGACGTTGAGCCGTGATCCGTCGGCCCTACGGCCACCGGAGGGGGTCGTCGCGACCTGAGGGGAAGCAGGACGCGGCGGCCCTTCACAGTCCCGGGGGACCGTTCCGGCCATTTGGCACGCACCGAGGCGCGGCCGGTTCGGTCCCCTCCAACCACGAAGGGGGGTGATCCATTGACGGAAGTACGCGGCAAGATCCCCGTTGTAGAGGTCGATCAAGCCGAGATGATCTGGCTGCTTGACTTCTTCGGTGTCAACCACCTTGCCGGTGTTGCCGGAACCGAAGAGCGAACAGTCAAGTTGTCGGAGAAGTCGGACGTTGGCTGCCCGGCCCACGGCGTCGTCCTCAAGCCGGATGCGTGTCGTTCGTGCGCGTTCCTGGCAGGTGAGGTCGCGCCGGTACGCTAGTAGTGGGCGGGATAAGACTTGAAGGCACGGGGAAGGGTCTTATCCCGCCTCTTTCTTTGGCTAGGCAGCTTGAACTTCAGTTGGATCATTCCAGCCATATGAGGTCACCCGGAGGCGGTAATGCAGCACCTATCGCTCATGTTCTTTGAACAGCTCGATCACTTGTCCAAGTGCCAACACTGTCGTATCCGGGCGATGACGTTCCAGATGCTACTTGAGCTGATCGAGGAAACCTATGGCCTGCAAGCCCTGCCAGTGGACCGGCGAGAAGCTTCCTGACAACGTAACGTGCGCGGCGCTCTGCCAGGAGTTTCCGGCCTGCCTGCCTGAACCATCACCTGGGCTGCTGGCCAGCATCAGCCGGTTTGCGCGCCAGGGTCAGGCGGAGCGAGAGAATCATAAAGCCGCCGCCAGTACCCTGGACAAGCTCTACCGCGCCATCACGGAAGGGCTCGACGGTTGGCAGAAGGGTGAAGACAAGGACTGATGTTAGTGGCCTGACCGTTACAGAACGTGGCGAGCGTAGCGCGAATGGGTGGATTGCTAGGTCTTCTCGCGAGGGCTTCCAGATGTGTAGGTCAACATCAAATAACACCCAAAGGTTAGTTCCCTTCATACCCTGGGCTAAACGGCTAGGTTCATCGTGATCGGCTTATCCTATTGGTCCATACGGCATCCTTTCGGAACGAATATACATCATCGCAACCCTGGAAATCAACGGGACCATCTCGATCCTACCTTAATCAGAGATGCACCAATCAGGGATACAGTGAACCGTTCGGGTAGTCCCAGCTGATTGCGTAACGGCGCGGATAAATGATTTCCTCTGGTTTCCATTGGATCAGACCGGTCGCAGAGTCACAAGTGCCAGGCACGTTGTCAAGTGGCACCTTGCTTGGCGCTGAGTCTACGTAGGTGATGTACTCGACCTTGGAAGGTAAGCGGCTCAGGGGGAGCTTGACTTCGAGAGTAATCTGCTCCATACCTTCGTTGGGCACACCCTGGCTGAAATGCGTCTTGGCGCATTGGGCTTCATCGTAGAACCGATGTTTCAGTTCAATGGTAACTCGCTCAGCGACCTCCAGCTGCCGGCCAAGATGGATGTCGCAATATTGCCAGCCTCCAATCGGAATCGGACCGCCAATCAACCTGTGACCAGAACTGAGTATTTCGGGCGGACCTTCCTGTCCTCTGCCAGTCCAGTAGTAGTAGTGAACATACTGGGTGACGTTCGGTTTGACAGCGGTAATTTCAATGGTCCTCCTATAGAAGTGCAAGCGGTAGTCGTCCTCAGAAATGGTATAGCTCGAAGCGGCGCTAATGACAGCATAGCCTTGAGGATAGACTAGCGCTTGATGTCCCGCGCGCTGCTGAACCTGGATGTGGCGGAATTCTTGTCGATCTATCTCGTGAGCAACCGATATAATCAGCGCTCGGCGCAGGAATCGGTGAAAGTTGGCGTAGCTTGTCGTCATCAGCTCCGCCGCTCTCTCCTCACGGTCCTTAGCGGACTGAGGTTCTGTCTCCCGAGGTTCTTTCTCCTGATAGAGGCCGAATAGGGCACGCGCTGCATCAGCTCTCGATTTTGGCTCAACCCGGCGGCAAGCGCTTTCGAGCACTCGAATGAAATTTCTTGCCACATCAAGCACGTGATCCTGACCTTCGCTGCCCTGCACGCACTGAAGCCTGGGCAGCACATCTTGACCGAGGCGATTCGCAACTTCCTCGCGCGTGACGCCCTTTCGGACGAGCCTATTGAGGGCTTCGGCTAGATCATCCACACTGAGGGATCCGCGGAGCGGGGGCATAACAGGTGTGTCGCTCATGTCTCCTAATTCTCTCCCAAAGGTCTCCCATTCGCATGACGCGATCGGTGTCCCAGAATTCTCCCAAAAGTGTGACTAGTAACCTCTCAGTCCAGGCATGCATGATTGTGCGCATGACCCACGATGGGCGCCGGAGAGTTCTGTTAGGTGCGCCTGCCAGTCGGCGCCTGAGTGAAAGCAAACGTTGGCACATTGGAGAAGAGGAGGGACCGCCCATGGCGCGATGGCTCCTCTCCGCGGGTCCTCCTCGGCTCCACCAGTGCACGCAAGGAGGTCGTTACTCGCAAACGTTACCTTCCTGACACCGCGCTGGCAACCGAGCCTAGTAGCTCATCAGTCCTGAATTGCAGGGTATAGGTGCTTGAGCTTGATGCGGGCATCCTCGGTCGTGAAGCGCCAGTCGACCCCACGACCAGTCGCGTTGCGGGCCGCCTGCCACGCGGCGACCTCCCGCTCCAGG
>WNGB01013477.1_pt1 | contig 11012 bp, 7 predicted proteins | sample 5400681 | NCBI WGS metagenome assembly WNGB01 (sample SAMN13153367, study PRJNA577476) | soil metagenome | isolation source: 115 cm soil or saprolite under grassland replicate 2 | place: USA:California | collected 2016-06-15 | reverse complement strand
TCTCGATAGCAATGGTCATGTCGCGATCTCCTCGTTCCTGTAGCTTGCCGGCGCGGGCGCAAGTGTACGCGATATGCCTGTGGGCATCAAAGACGCGTGATCCCCGCGCACAATGATGGTTGACATACTTGGCCGCATCACATACACTAGCGCGCGCTGTTCAGACGTTACGCGCGACCTATCCCTCGCATATGAATCATATGGCAGATAATGACATCTCCCCACCGTGGGAGCGCAGCCGTGCAATGCTCATGCCCTGGCTTGTCGCGCTCGCCATCCTGGGCAGCATCGCGCTGACCTATCGGTTCTTCGCCCTGATCAACACCTATGCGGTCAATCTGCTTTTCTCCGATCAATGGGATATCTATAATGCATTGTTTCGCGGGCAGGGTCTCTGGGATCTGTTCAACTACCAGCACGGCCCGCATCGCCAGGGTCTTGGCGCGATCGTCATCAAGATCGTTGCCGGGCTGACACACTGGAACTCGCGCGCCGACGCATTCTCGGTCGGGGTGATTATTGTTTGTGCAATGCTGGCGGCGTTCTACCTCAAGTGCCGCTTGTTCGGGATGCTGACACTCGCCGACGCGATTATTCCACTGATTTTCCTGACCACCGCTCAGTACGAAAGCCTGGTGATCACGCCGAACCCGGCCCACGGCGCGCTGCCGCTGCTGCTGGTGCTGTTTTCGGCCCTGGCCTGGAATCTGCGACCGGCGCTGGCGCGCTACACGGCTATGGTCGTGCTCAATTTTCTGCTGATTTTCACCGGCTTTGGCCTGTTTATGGGCCTAATCACACCCGCGCTGCTTGCGCTCGATGCCTTCCAGCAGGCGCGTAACGGCCAGCGGAATGCCTGGGCGCCGCCGCTAGTCGCGCTGGCATTCGCGCTTATGTCAATCTATGTTTTCTCGATTGGGTATATTTTCCAACCGCAGATCGCATGCTACCAGTTTCCGCACCCGCGCCCATGGGAGTACCTCTGGTTCGTCGGCCTGATGTTCGCACGCTTTGTGGGCGTCAGCTACCGCCCACCGATGGTGGCCGCTTCAATCCTCGGCTGTGGGCTGCTGATCCTGTTGGTTGGCGTGTTGATCTTTCATTTGCTCATTTTGGCTCGAATGGGCTTGCGCGGCCGGGTTATCAGCACTGCGATCACGATCTTGATCGCCTACTCGCTGCTCTTTTGTGCGAGCGCGGCGATCGGCCGCATTTGCGCGGGGGTGGATAGCGGCCAGTCATCACGCTACATGACTCTGCTCATCCCAGCATTCTTCGGCCTATATTTGCACCTGCTAACGCTGCGCCGCACGCCGGTACGCTATGCAGCGCTGGTACTGTATGCCGTGTTGCTGCTGCCGCTGCCGTGGCACGCGAGCGATACGGATGTGGCGCGCGGGTTCACCGATGGAAAACAACGCTGGAAAGCATGCTACCTCAAAACCGAAAGAATTGAGCGCTGTGGTCGCACCGCCAAATTTGTGATCTACCCGGCCCCGCCTGCGCTGAAGGCGCGGCTGGCGTATCTCAAACAGCATCACCTCAATCTGTTTGCCGATCGGTAGGCCGAGCAACGCAGGCGTGAATAACTGCTCACCTCCCGCCGGCCCAGCGCAGCAGCCGCATCAGCCGTCCGTTCTCAATCCGTTCCAGCAGTCGCTCGATCCGCTGAATGTGCGCGTTCTTCTCGGCGACGACCGCGTGCAGGCGCTGCAATTCCTGCTCCTGCGCCGCGATGCGTTTGTGCAGTGCCGTGCTCGGATCCTGCGGGCCGGGCGAGTAGCGCGTCTCAGTGGGCAGCTCCGCTCGCTTCTGCGCCACCAGCGTCATATACTCCACCTGGTCGTGCCATGCCCGTTTCATCGCGCGCTTGATCAGATCAGTTACCTGGGTTGCGTACTGCAACGCCTCCGGCTTACACCCCTGTTCCAGGTAGAACAACGGGCCGACGAAATCCAGCCCAATATGGCGGTAGTCGACTTGATCGATATGCAAATAGCGCTCGATTGCCGGCAACACCTGGCCCATACCAACGCCCTCATTCTCGGAATGGTTGGTCTGTGGATCTTGCCGTAGCCTAGGATCGCGCAGCGCCGGAAAGATGCGCTCCTCAGCATCCTGAATCAGGGCCGAACGCAGCAGATCGAGCATCAGCACATCCTGAAAGTGATCATCCAGCGCCAGGCAGCCGCCCGGTTTCAGCATGCGGTGAACTCGCCCAATCCCATCCTCCAAATCCGGAACATGATGCAGCGAGTGCAGGGCAAACACCGCGTCCACACTTTCGGGGCGCAGCCCAAAGTTTGCCATGTCAGCGCAGACATACTCAAGGAAGACACCCTGGGAGATAGCATAGCGCTTGGCAAGCTGCATCAGCTCCAGCGCGGGATCAAAGGCGATTACCTCAAAGCCACGCCGCGCCAGAAACAGCGAAGACCAGCCCGACCCAACCCCCACATCGACGATCCGCCCGCCTGGCCGCACCCAGCGATGCTCGGCCAGCTGCACATGAATGCCACCCCACTCTTCGCCGTCGAAGGGTAGCGTCTGCGGAACGCCCATGCTCAGATATGGCGCGGGTTGCGAGCGCGTGTCGAGAAATCCGGTGATTCCATGATCGTACAGGCGCGAGTAGAATTCACCCCAGTAAGCGCCATCCGCCCGTATGCCCGGCGCCAGCCGCGCAGCGAATGATAGCACGTAGCCCTCGATCGGGTAGCGAGCGTCGCAGGAACGGCAGACGGCCGTGCCCTGCTCGATCTCGGACACCTGATCATTCCCGTAGATGAGCTCGCGCTCATGCGCCTGCTCGAGCACCAGTGCGTAGGCCATGCAGGCCGGGCAGCCTATGAGATCCAGGGTCTCGCGGCGCATAGTTCGTTCCTCGTTTGGGCGACAGCGGGCGCCAGTGTACGCGATATGCGATAACGCGTCAAGCCGGGTTCGCTTTATTGATATGACTTATACGGTGTCCAGAGGTGGTCATTCACAGCGGTACTTTATCTTCTTAATTGTTGTTCGTTTTTTCGCTCGCAGAGCGAAAAAACGAACAACAGGAAGGAAGTATCACGCTGCCGTACATCCTGAGCCTGCCCGCCCTGAGCGTGTCGAAGGGTCGAAGGGCAGGCTCAAAAGCGTGTGAAAGCATGACTGTGTAACTCGTGTTATCAACACAATAAAAAAGCAGGAACAGGCCAGTGACCCGTTCCTGCTTCGAGAAGAAAAATCCGTTACGACTAATGGCTCACAATCACCGGCGTCTGGCTATAGGCGCTGGTGGTGTCGGTGCCGTCGCTGGTCACGCTATGGATGAAATAGGAGCCAGCCGCCACACCGGCGGTATTCCAGCGGCAGGTGCTGCCATCCGGCACAACCGGCGGCGGCGCGCCGAAGTGCATGATCAGCGGCAGGAACACCTTAGAATCGCCGACAGCCGCCGTCTGCGCAACCGCGCAGCTGATCGGCGTCCCCGCGCCGTTATCGGGGTTAGTGTCCGTGTCGGCGAAGAACTGCACCGTGGCTGCGCCGCTGCTGGCCTGGTAGCGAATATCAAAGCTCGCGTTAGCCGTGCTGTCACCGGTCAGCATCACGTAGTCGATATGGAAGGCGTGTGGCGCGGCGAACTCGTGCGGGTCGAAGCGAAACTTGATCGGCGCGCTGTTCGCCCAGGTCGCGAAGGAGGCAGGCTCCAGCCTGAACTTGCTCAGATCGAAGGATACCGTCTGGAAACCCTCCGCGATCACCCACGAGGAGCTGATCGAGGCCTCCTCCGGTTTAGTGGACCACCACAGCACACGTGCCACTGAGCCGTTGCCAGTATCCTGTGCGCCGTCGAGCTGCATTCGGTACGTGAAGTACTTGTACTTGCTGGTATTGATCGATCCGCTACTGCGCAGCGTTACCTGCGCATCGCCGCATAGCACGCCGCAATTGCTGGTGCCCTGAACATTTGTCGCGCTCATGATCCCGCCACTGAACGAGATCGAGCCAGCATTCAGATCATGCGTGGCCGCGACATCCGACGACTCCGACATGTCCCAGGCATCGTTCAGCTCGTTTGTCGCATAATCCGGGCCGCTAATATAGCTTGGCGAGGTAATGCGGGTGATCGGCAGCACATTATCCGGCGCCGATGGAACGCTCGTGGACAGACGGATATAGTCGATTTTGTACTGCCCGGCCAGCATACCAGGATCGAAGTACAAACCCTCAATCGTGGAGCTTGCATTCCACGCGTTGCCGGTGCGACCGTTACCATTCGCCAGCAGGTCGATCGTGATCGTCTGGTAGCCGCCGCCACTCACCGCCTGGAAGGCGGAACCGCTAAAGGTGCTGCCAAGCGATGCCTGCCAGAAGAGCTGTGCCAATGTGGCGCCGGGAGCGGTCATCCGCACTGTCAGGTACCGATACTTGCTGGTACTGACCGGCCGGTAGCCGCCTTCGGGTGGCAGGGGGTTGATCGCTGGGTTATTCGGTAGCAGCAATGTAATACGAGGATCACCGTTCTTCGCTGTCGCTTGAAGCTCACCACCGCTGATAACGAGACTGCTGAGATTGTCGTTGTCACGCGTGTACTCAAAGGCAATATCACCAGGGCCATCCATATCCCAGGGGTTGCCCAGCTCATTCGACGCAAAGTCCTCGCCATTGCCGGCCGCCCGCGTGATCGTCGCGCCCGGCAGTCCAAGCGCCAGCAGGACGACGCAGAGCAGCATCAGGCCAAGCAGATGCATGTGATGAAGACGAAGCCGAGTTGTAGACATCAGAGACGGCCCTTTCTAGTGAAAACTCACTCGCCAGCCACAGCGGCGGCGACTGTCTATTGACGAAAGACAAAGGACGAAAGACCAACGTCGCGCACAAGCACCCTGGTCATTCGTCTTTCGTCATTGGTCGTCTTTCGTCACTTAATCCCAGTCAATTCGCGTCCCAGCAGCCCCAGCAGCACGTCATAGGGCGTGCCGGCGTTCTCGGGGTGATATTCGAAGCGCGCGCGCTCGAAGTGCTGGGTCAAGTACTGCTTGCCGTCGGTCGGGTTGATTTCGATCACCGGCTCAGAGAGCGGCAGACCGAATAGCGCCAGGCTCTCGTCGAAACTCGTGCCTGCTTGGCCGTCGAACTCCAGGCCATGGCTCGACCAGTAGCCCCAGAACTGTGGCCCAATCGCATGGCCGGTCGCGGCGAAGTAGTATTCACGATCAGAGCCGACCTTGCCGAACGTATTCCAGTCGCGCTTCTGCGCTGCCAGGCTATCGGCGCCCAAGCGGCCCAGCAGCACATCATACGGCCGCGCATTCTCGGGGTGCAGCTCCAGCCGGTTGCGCTCGAACCATTGCAGCTGGAGCGGCTTACCCTCGATCGGCTGGCTGGTCTGGTCGGCGATCGGGAAGCCGAACACTGGCAGCCCGCCGTTCTCGTTCCAGTACTCCAGGATGCGCCCGCACACGTTATGGCCGGTCTCGCTGAAGAAGCGGCAGTCGCCGCTGGGCAGCGGCGCGGTGGTAGGCGGAGGCGCCGGCTGGGCGCTATGATAGCGATCGCTCTGCTCCTTGGTGAGCTTCAGGTACAGATCGCCATACTGCTCGCTCGGCTCGATGTGCGAGCCTTCAAAGAACTCGTTGAAGCTGGTCAGGATCACGCCGGCCGCATTGCGGTCGATCACCGTCTGCCAGGCGCCGCGGTAGTACTCGCCATTGGCGCGATCGCGCTGATGGCCGTTGCGCACCTTGATATCATCATAGCCGGGCATGACTGTGCCGATGAACGGCTTGTTCGCGCCGGGATGACCCTGGTTGTAGCGGTCCAGCCGCCCGCCGTAGGAGGCCATCGCCGCGCCAGGCCGGCTCTCCCAGCTGATATCGAAGTAGTACAGCGCATCGTAGACATCCAGGTAGCCAAAGTTATCGGTGCCGCCGAACCAGTACTGATCGTGGTTTGGGTCGGCCTGGTCGCGCAGCTGCCGCCAGGCATCCACACCACCCAACGAGGGTGGGTTGAAGAAATACAGCGCCGGCTTGCCCTGGAAGCGGAAGTAGGCTGGGCTGCCCATGAAATCGCGTCGAACTACATCGATCGCGCCGGCTAGGCCATCGACCGTGCGCATGCCGCCATCGAAGGCAGCTGACTGATCGGGAATGAGCGCCACCTTGATGTCGCGTCCGCTCTGCTCGACCAGCTGCAAGAGCCGGCGGCAGCGCTTGTTGAGCCGATCTTCGTTCGGGCCATACCAGGTGCAGATCAGCGCATCGATACCAGCGTCGTCGGCCTGCTGGATGTGGCGCAGCAGCACCTTGTCGTCGCCGCTACTATATTTCGGCGCGGCGACATCGCTCATCTTGTTGTAGCTCCAGTCGCCCATCTCATACCAGGGGTAGTAGAACGCCATCACCGGCTGGTTGGAAGCGGCGCGGGCGCGATCGGCCCCCTGCGGCGCGATCAGCGCCAGCGCGAAGATCAGCAACCCCACCCAGATCAGCGGCCGGCGATTGGAATGAACAGGCATGGCACCTCCTTACGAACAGAGCGCAGCATGGGCGCGAATAAAACTCGTCATTTCGGCAACCACACGCTATCGCCCACGATCGGACATGTGTGCAATATAACGCGGCAGAAAGCGCGGCCAGGGAACCAGATAGAGGTGAGGGGAAAAGGTGTGGAACCGCTGACTCAAGCTGTGATGTCCGGTTTCATGGAGCATCGGCCTCAACGACGCACCGATGATAGCAGCGATTGGACTACTTGGCAATAGTTCGCCAGTCCTGTTGTGTTACAATTGGCTCACACACGGCCTAGCAGGACCGGGCTGCGTGACGGGGTGACGCGTGACGGGTGACGGGGATTTTAACGCCGGGTGCCCTCTGGGCGCCGCAAAGACGCAAAGAGATAAAGAGTCTCCACAATCTTCGCATCTCCGCGTCTCCGCGTTAAGATGCCCTCTGCGCGTGACAACTGACAACTGACAACTGACGGGTCTGGAGCACGATCATGGCCACAACCCCAACCGCACTCTACTCAATCGGCCACTCGAATGTCGCGGCCGAGCGCCTGATCGCGCTGCTCGAACAGCATAGCATTCGAACGCTATGCGATGTGCGCAGCGCGCCATATAGCCGCTACAACCCACAGTTCAACCGCGAGGCGCTGGCCGAGACCCTGCGCGCCGCCGGCATCGCCTATCGCTTCATGGGCGACACGCTGGGCGGCAAGCCGACCGACGGCGCGCTGCGTACGGAGGACGGCGCGCTACCGGACTATGCGAGGATCGCGGCGTCGCCACACTTCCAGCGCGGGCTCAACCAACTTATCGACCTGGGCCGGCGCGCGCCGACCGCGTTCATGTGCAGCGAGGCCGACTATCACGGCTGCCACCGCCACCGGCTGATCGCCCCGGCGCTGATCGAGCGCGGTGTTCTGGTCTGGCATATCATGCCTGATGGCAGCCGCGAGCGCGGCGCGATCGAGCCACAACAAATGCGGATGTTTTGATGGTAAAAGACGACCAACGAACGACCCTTCGACGCCGCTCAGGGCAGGCGACCGACGAACGACGAACACATTTGGCCAAGCGGACGTGGGTGGTCGGTGGTCGGTGGTCGGTGGTCGCTGCTCTAACCATGTTCGCTCTATGCTTCCTCGCCGCCTGCGCCGCCACGCCCGGGCAGAGCACCGCCCCAGCCCCAGCGGGCGGCGGCAGCTTCAGCCCCGAGACAGTAGCGCAGAGCTTCTTCGACGATCTCGGCAACGCCCTGCACGATCCAAAGCTAGCTGATGATCAGCAGCGCGGAGCGTGGGTCGAGCGGCTAGCCGGCTACTTCGCGCCCAACGAGCGCGACGATCAGCGGATCGCGCTGCGCGCGGCGCTCGATAGCTTTACCGCCGGCCTGGGCAAGATGGAACCAAACGAAGACCTAGCGCTCGATCTCAAGATCGATCGGCTGGAGCAAGTGTATCAAACCGGCGACCGTGCCATGATCCGCCCGGTCAACGGGGCGATCCACGTGTTAATCACGCGTACCACCAGCGCCGGCATCCAGACTCTGTATGAGGAGACTGTGCCGCTTGAAAAGATCATCGGCAATAATGGCTCGGTTCCAGTGCTCAGAATCGGCCGGAGCTGGTATCTGACCGAGGGATGACGCCGAAGTGTGTGAAGGGGTGAGACGGTGAAGGGGTGACGGGCCGAGCGTCACCCCTTCACCGTCTCAAAGGTCGTTGATCGTCCCTTCGCGATCAGTTTGCGCTATTCGTCGGCTTGAGCGGTGTTGTCGGCACTACGGCCGGCGCGACAGGCACGTCCTTCGGTTGCTCAGCCATCAGGCGTTGCACAATTTGGTCACGCATCGCAGCCACTTCCGGCCGTGAAGCGTTACCATTACCGCCGCTGTTGACTTGCACACCCATCTTCTCGGAGAGCAGCATGGCCAGCAGCCCCTCCATCAGGCTACTGCCGCTTGAAGCGCCATCGCCGCTACCACTACCCGAAATCGAGATCCGCGGCACCACATCCACCTTCGCCGTCTCGATCGCCTCGGCGAAGCGGTTCATGACCTGTTGGGTCACCTGGAACTGCGGCCCACCGTAGGCGCGGACTTTCTCTTCAATCGCGATGGCTTCGGCAATACCCACACACGCCGCCTTCTCCGCCTCTGCCTCGGCGAGCGCGCGAATGGTGGCCGCCTGCTGAAGTGCGCGCTGGTAATCGGCCTTGCCCTGGTTTCCCTGGACGGTAATGCCGATTTCGGACTCGGTGAGCGCCTGCTTGCGGGTTTGGCCCACATTTTTGGAGATTAGAAAAGAGATCAAGATCCATCGCCTTCGCCATAGAATGCTTTGTGATGCTTAGTGTATAGGATACACTAAGCATTCAGTGAAACTTCGTTGAGCTGTGCGAAGTCTCCAAAGAACTGCCCGGCTTTCTGATGATCTGCTAATGAATCCTGCAACCACGGTGAAGCGTTTGCGTATATACTTATGTGGCGCATCGCTGGCGTTGCTACCAGCGAGAATCATGCGCACCTCCCAGAAAGGAAGTAGACCATGTCAGGGCTACTGTTAATCCCTGCGATCGTCATCGGTGTCATTCTACTCGTCGTCTTCATGTCCGGGTTCCTCCGCTACATTCCCAACAACCGTGTTGGCATTGTGGAGAAGCTCGTGAGCGGTCGTGGCTCGGTGAAATCCGGATTTATCGCGCTTCATGGCGAAGCTGGTTTCCAGCCTGATGTGCTGCGCGGTGGCTGGCACCTGTTTATCCCGTTCCAATACCGCATTCATAGCGTTCCGCTCGTGACCATTCCACAAGGCAAAATTGGGTATATCTTCGCCCGTGATGGCCTACCGCTCCAGCCCGCACAGTCGCTGGCATCCAATGTCGCGGCGAATAATTTTCAGGACGTGCGACTATTTCTGCAAAACGGCGGGCAACAGGGACCACAACGCCAGATATTGCGTGAGGGTACCTACGCACTTAATCTGGCCGAGTTCGTGGTGATTACCGAGGACAGTGTCTTCTACCTACCGTTGAGCCGCGAAGAGGAAGCCACGTTCAAACGCATGGCCGAAGTCATTAAAGAGCGTGGTGGCTTCCAGCCAGTGATTATCAAGGGCGCTGACGACCTGGTCGGTATCGTCACCGTCCATGATGGGCCGTCGCTGCCGCAAGGCGAAATCATCGCACCGACGGTCGGCAACGAATCCGAGAATCAGGAGACCTATCACAACACCTTCCAAGACCCCGAGCGCTTCCTCGCGGCCGGTGGCCAGCGTGGCCGCCAGCTTCAGGTATTGGTCGAGGGTACCTACTATATCAACCGGCTGTTTGCCACGGTCGAGATGATACCCAAAACCATAGTCGAGGTCGGTACCGTCGGCGTGGTCGTCTCCTACACCGGCGATATCAGCGCGGATCTGTCAGGTGAAGAGTACAAGCACGGCGAGATGGTCAGCCAGGGCAGCCGTGGTGTCTGGAACACGCCGCTGCTGCCGGGCAAGTATGCCTTCAATACCTACGCCGGCAAGGTGCTCACGGTGCCGACGACCAATATTATCTTGAAATGGACGAAGGGCGAAGTCGGCGCGCACCGGCTGGACGAGAACCTGTCGGAAGTCTCGCTGATTACAAAGGATGCCTTCGAGCCGTCACTACCCTTATCGGTCGTCATACATATCGACTACCGGCAGGCGCCCTTGGTCATCCAGCGCTTCGGCGATGTCAAGCGACTGGTTGAGCAAACGCTTGACCCCATGATCTCCGCATACTTCAAAAACGTCGGGCAAGTCAGGACCCTTATCCAGCTCATCCAGGAACGTAGCGTCATCCAGAGTTTGGCCGGTGAGCAAATGCGCGAAAAGTTCGCGCACTACAATCTGGAACTGGAAGAGGTGCTGATTGGTACACCGGCCTCTTCCGCCGGCGACCAGAAGATCGAGCAAATCTTGACGCAATTGCGGTCGCGGCAAATCGCCGAAGAGCAGATCGAGACCTACAATCGCCAGGAGAAAGCGGCGGTCAAGGAGCGCGAGCTGCGCGAGGCCGAATCGCGCGCGCGCCAGCAGCAGGCGCTGACTGAATCGGAGATCAGTATCACCGTGCAAGGTAACCAGGGCAAGGCCGATTATCAGCGCGCTGTTCAGCAAGCCGCCACTATTCGGGCGCTGGCTGAGGCCGAAGCGGAGAAGGCGGCGCGCGTCGGTATTGCGGAAGCCATCGCGATTGAAGAGAAAGTCCGCGCCTACGGTGGGCCACAGTTCCAAGTGACACAGCAGGTCATGAACCGCTTTGCTGAAGCCATTGAGACCGCTAAAGTGGACGTCGTGCCACGCATCTCGATTTCGGGGAATGGAAACGGCAATGGCGGTTCGAGCGGCAGTAGCCTGATGGAAGGACTGATGGCCATGCTGCTCTCCGACCGGATGGGCGAACAGGTCAATGGTAATGGCAGCACAGCGCGGCCAGAGGCAGCCGCCCTGCGCGACCAGATCATGAAAGGACTAATGGCCGAGCAGCCGAAGGA
>WNGB01013475.1_pt1 | contig 11012 bp, 10 predicted proteins | sample 5400681 | NCBI WGS metagenome assembly WNGB01 (sample SAMN13153367, study PRJNA577476) | soil metagenome | isolation source: 115 cm soil or saprolite under grassland replicate 2 | place: USA:California | collected 2016-06-15 | reverse complement strand
ACGTCTCGCGCGCTGATGGCGATCGAGCTGGTGCTGGACGCCAGCGTTTCGCTCGCCTGGTTCCTCAAGGAAACTCCCGAACGCGCCGCCTACGCGGGTGCGGTCAATGCGGCCGCCGCCGAAGGCGCCGTCCTCCATGGTCCCGTGCATGTAAAGGTGTTCACACCTGTTTGAAGCGGCCCGCTAGGCGGGGCTTGTCGGGTTTCCCCGGCTTACCTTGTCGGGAGGGCAGGAGTACGATGCCCTGCACAAGCACAGGGGAGATCACATGAACGTCAAACGCTGCTCACCGCAGTCATCGGCATCGCCGCTCTCATGACCACGGCTTCGATCCGCGCCGCCGAAATCAAGGTGCTCGCCTCGAACGGCGTGAAGGAGGCGCTGCTCGAGCTCGCGCCCGCCTTCGAGCGCGAGACCGGAAACAAGCTCGTCATCGCTTTCGGCCTCGCCGCCGCCTTGAAGCGCCAGATCGAAGCGGGCGAAGCCCTCGACCTCGCCATCCTCACGAGCAGCGGGGTCGAAGATCTCGCGAAGCAGGGCAAGGTGGACGCGGCCTCGCGCGCCTCGATCGCGCGCTCGGGCGTGGGGATCGGCATCAAGAAGGGCGGACCGCGGCCCGACATCGGCACGCCGGATGCGTTCAAGCGCACCATGCTCTCCGCGAAATCGATCTCGTGGGCGAAGGAAGGCGCGAGCGGCGTCTACTTCGCGGGCCTGCTCGAGCGCATGGGGATCGCCGAACAGATGAAGCCGAAGGTCGTGCTCGCCCCCTCTGGCGCGGTGGTGGGGAAGCTCGTCGCCGGAGGAGAAGTCCAGTTCGGAGTCATCCTCGTCAACGAATTGATGGCCGCGCCCGGCGTCGAAGTCCTCGGGCCCTTGCCCGCCGAGCTGCAGAACTACACCGTCTTCCATGCCGGCGTCGGCGTGGGCTCGAAGGACTCGACGGCGGCAAAGGCGCTGATCAAGTTCCTCACCACGCCGGCTGCCGGCGCCGTGTTCAAGGCGAAGGGGCAGGAGCCGGGGTGAGACGGGTGGGCGGAGCGGCGCGAATGGATCGTGCACACGTATCACCAACGGCCTTCACTGCACGGTGGTCGGCGGACTAGTAGATGCCAACGTGAATAGACTCCGAGATCGTCTCCGCCTACTAGGCAGGGCTTGCTTTGTCGCAATCGCTTGGATCCCCTTCGTCGGCGGGCTAGATGAAACGTCTCCCAGGGACCATTTGGAAGCCCTTCGAGAGCTCGTCATCGGACAAATAATTGCCACTGTGCCTCTTTGGGCCGGAGCTGTTCACGTTGCATGGCCGGAACTCTCTTTTCAACCTTTGATGCTTGGGTTTCGAGAGATGGTCAAGAATGGCGAACTATTCATCTATGCGGCAAGTACTCTCGCACCAATTATTTATATAGTGAGTCGAGAGCGAGATTTACCGAGAGCTTTTCCAGCCAAGTTCTGGTATCTCGGACTTGTGCTGATCGGCACGATTGTCGCTGCGACTGTTTACATATCGCAGCGGGTGAAGACGCAGCCGATCACTGACTCAACCTTGTACATTTCTTTGTGGGTTTATGTCGGGTCTCTTACGATCTTGTATCTAGCGTTCGTATACAACAACACTTATTGGCCAGATCCTCCACGTATGATGATGAACGAAGAACGCGATTACACGCAACGTGTGCGAGACCATCGTTAAGGAAATCAACGAATGGCTAAGTCCCTCATGAATACGCCGACGGAGCTTACATTTCCGTGCATCCGCATTGAGCAGCCCATTGGAGTTTTCTATGTCGGTGCGATCTCGGGTGACCTGCTATGTGAAATAACATGGGTAGATGTTCGTAGAATCGAAGGGGAACGCGGCTTTGAAACGTACCTGGGAATTCAACGCCCTCTCAGCGCCGAACGTGTTGTTGAGATTGCCGAATACGTGCGATCTCCAGATGCTTGCTTTCCGACGGCGGTAATCATCGCTGTTCCCGGAACCTGCGCCACATACGATGAAGAGAAGAGGCAGATGACTATAAGAGAGTACTTGGACCCAGGAGAGGGCGAAGAAAGAGTCAACTTCCGACAGATTGCCAAAGTCATTGATGGACAGCATAGGATCGAGGGTCTTCGGGAGAATCGAAACCTTGACTTTCAAGTGAACGTAAGCGTGTTTGTCGAAATGGACATCGCTGACCAAGCCTATGTCTTCTCCACGGTCAATCTCGCGCAGACTAAAGTAAACAAGAGCTTGGTTTACGATTTGTTTGATTTGGCCAAGACACGGAGTCCACAAAAAATCTGTCATAACATAGCAGTTGCGCTAGATCGTAACGAAAAGAGCCCTTTCTTTCAGCGGATTAAACGCTTGGGAGTGGCCACCCAAGGACGCTTTGGCGAAACCATTACACAATCCACGTTCGTCGAATCCTTGCTTCGCTATGTCTCCACCAATCCCAATCAGGATCGCAATCTATTACTTCGGCGAAAGGCACCGAGTTTGGCAAGCGCTGATGAATTGCGTATTTTGATTTTCCGAAACATGTTCTTGAAGGAGCAAGATCTCCAAATAACTGATGTAGTTTGGAATTACTTCGACGCAGTGCGGGAGCGATGGCCGAAAGCATGGAATTACATGGGGCGCGGCCTAATGCTTAACAAGACAAACGGCTTTAGGGCTCTCATGAGATTCTTGCGTATGGCATATCTTTATGTGTCAGCTCCGGGAGAGGTGCCTAGTAGTGAGCAGTTTGCTCGCGTGTTGAAGCGGATTGATTTCCCAGATGATCGATTTACTACCGACCTCTATCTGCCTGGGTCTAGCGGGGAATCCTTGCTATACAAGGACTTCGTTATGGCGAGTAAGTTGACGCGTTGAATACGTTGGCGACGCCTTCGTAGCCGTTAGCCCTTGAGTCGTAGTTGCGCGCTGTGTTTATATACAGTATAGTCTTTCTTTGCATGAGAACTTAGTAGCCTAGCGCCCACCGACGGCTATCCCAAGCAGCAAGGTTTCCACTATAGCTTGGGGTAGGGGTTGACCCCACCCCCATATTTTGGGGTAGTATGTGGCATTCGGTTTAAGGGTAGGGCCATTCTTGATCTGGAGCGACTTCATACCGGGAGATCTGCGTGACTTGTTTGAAATCCATGATTATCGTCATGCAGCCGTCATTCTTAAGAACGAATTTCCTCGTGAGTTCGACGAGTTATGTGGTGCGCTCCGAAAATTCCGGGTCACTACGGCCGAGATCAAAGCGCCTGGCGGCAACGAATCCGACATGCCTCGGAAGATTTCAGCGATCTTGCGACCGGCCTGGCGCGAGGAGAAGCTCAAAGCATCCTTGGTGGTCGATGGAAACGAAGTCACGCAAGACACGCACAAAATAGACTACGTAAAAGGCCGTGTCGCGTTTGATGTTGAGTGGAACAGCAAAGACCAGACCTTTGATCGGGACCTCTACGCATTTCGTGCATTCTTTGAATTCAACAAGATCAGCGTCGCGGTATTGCTTACAAGATCTACTCAGGATCTAAACGAGGTCTTTAAGAAGTTAGGAAAATTTAAGGATAAGGACGGAAAGGAAAAGCCTGTACTAGCCAAGTTCGGAGCGAGCACGACGCACATGGATCAGCTGCTGCGCAGGCTTGCAGCTGGACGAAATGGGGGATGTCCGGTACTCGTGTTCGGAATCACGCGTAGATCAATCTTGGATTGGGAAGCGTATGAAGAAAACCTCAAGCGCAGCGGAAAAACTTAGATACGCCCTTAAGCGCGAGAAATTTTCAACTGTCCTGGCAGATCCGCCCTGGCAGTTTAAAAATCGTACTGGAAAAATGGCACCAGAGCACCGTCGACTGTCACGTTATGCGACGCTGGAGCTGGCTGATATCATGACCCTGCCGGTATCAGAGTTTGCTGAGGAGACAGCGCATCTATATCTTTGGGTACCTAACGCCTTGCTTCGTGAAGGGTTAGATGTAATGGCTGCTTGGGGCTTCGAGTATAAATCGAATATCGTTTGGCACAAGGTGCGAAAAGACGGGGGACCTGATGGGCGCGGTGTCGGATTCTATTTCCGCAACACCACCGAACTTGTATTGTTCGGCGTTCGCGGTAAGAACTCTCGGACATTGGCGCCGGGTCGACGTCAGGTGAATATCATAAAAACAATGAAACGTGAGCATTCGCGTAAGCCCGACGAGCTATATGAAATCATAGAGTCCTGCAGTTCTGGTCCTTATCTGGAGCTATTTGCTCGTGGTCCTCGACAAGGCTGGACTGTTTGGGGAGAGCAATCGGATGGGTACTATCCCACTTGGTCAACCTACTCGAATCACTCTCAAGCAGACCTTGATCCCTCCAATAGGCGAGGCACCCAGCTTTCATTGATGCCTGAAAAGAGTTAAGGCTCTTTGAGCGCTGCTTCAACCGTTTGGTCAATCGAAGCTGACCGGAGTAAATGGGGTCGGAGTAAATGGGGTCAGACCCCAAGTATTTAATGGTCTCCTAAGTTTGCGCCTCTGGTGGGGGCCTGAAAATGAAATTACATTCGGCCAGAATTCACAACTTTCGGTCGATTAAGGACCTTGAGCTAACGTTTGAACCTCATTGTCAGATACTCGTTGGAATCAATGAGTCTGGAAAATCCAATATTCTAAAAGCATTGTCTTTCCTAGCTGAAGAGGAGTTGCCGAAGAAGACTGATCTGAGATTGGAAAAGGCTAGCGAAGCGAGGATCAAGGAAGCATTTATTCGCTTTCATTTCAAACTCGAGAAAGACGATTATTCATCGATAAAAGACAGTGTCCAAGGATCCGTTCATAAGAAAAAATCGCGGGAGACCACTCCAGTCGCTATGCTCACTGGAAATAAGGCGACTCTAGATCAAATCGTCTTGGAGCATGAATATTTGCTCTATGAGATCGATTTGAACAACGAGAGCAAATATTTTTCTTGGTATACGCGCGCTAAGCAAATCAAGATACTAAAAGGGTGGAAAGCACCTATCGAAAATTTACCAAAGGAAGTGAGTGTCAGCGCTGCGAATGGTGAAACCATCCCACTCGGGTCAGTAAAAATAGTTAGCCCTGATGCAGCTGGCGACATTGATCCTTCTCACCTTAGAGATGCCACGCCGGAGGATTTGGATAATTTAGTTGGAAATGCAATTGTTGGTCTCGGTGACGAGTCTTGCTTGGGATGCATCTATTGGTCCTACGATCCTCAAAATCATCTACCTCCGCAAATCGCCTTAGACGGGTTCCTAGCGAATCCGGATTCTTGTCTGCCGCTGAAGAACATGTTTCAACTAAGTGGAATAGACGACATCAGGTCCGAACTTGGTGCGGTGCGCCGTCTCTCCCTTCATCACCAGCGCAATCTTCTTTCACGGGTCTCCAAAAAAACTACTGATCACGTTAGGAAGGTATGGCCAGATTACAAGGGAATCCAGATTGAATTGGAACCTCATGGTGACCAAATTCTTGTAAGCATTGTTGATAAGGATCTCCGACTTGAATTTGAAAATCGAAGCGACGGCTTTAAGAGATTCGTTACGTTCTTATTGATGGTCTCGGCAAAGGTCAGAACAAGAGAGCTGGTCGATACGTTATTGCTGATTGATGAACCAGAGGTGGGGCTCCACCCTTCGGGAGCACGTCACCTGCTCGCGGAACTACTTCGAATTGCCGAGTCCAACTATGTTGTGATGAGCACGCATTCGATTTTCATGATCGACAAAGAGAACGTCGAGAGGCACTTCATCGTGCGAAAGAAGAACGAAATCACGACAATAGAACGAGCGGGGAAATCCGAGATTTTTGATGAGGAAGTTCTCTATAGAGCAATCGGGTATTCGATATTTGAAACATTAAAAAGGAAAAACGTAGTCTTCGAAGGTTGGACAGACAAGCGCGTTTTTCAGATTGCCGTAGAGGCCTTGAGCGCCAAGCAGAAGGAGCTCAAAACAGACCTTGAAGCCTTAGGTCTTTGTCATGCAAGGGGCGTTAAGAGTGTTCGGAGCATTACTGCTCTATTAGGGAATCTCTGAAGTAGCAGCCGCAAATGATGGCACCCGCGGTGAATGGGGTTCGAAGAGACCGATCGGCATCGGATTGGAGCTTTTTTGCTGCCCGATCGGGCTCTGAACAGGTGTCTTTGCCAAATTCGGACGCACTACGCCCCCTGCATTCGCAACAAGCGCTGGCGCACCATGAACAGGTTCGCCAGCGCGCAGGCGACGAACAGGCGGTTGGCATTCTTGGTGATCCCGCGGTAGCGCACCTTGGTGAAGCCGAAGATGCGCTTGATCACCCCGATTGCGTGCTCGGCCTTGGCGCGCACGCGCGAGCGCGCGCGGTTGATGATGCGTTGCCGCGGCGTGAGGTAGCGGTAACCGCGGCCGCGTTTCTGGGTGAGGTCCCTCGCTGCCGGGGCCAGCGCCTCGATCATTTCAGTCTGACCCGCGTAGGCGCTGTCGCCCCAGACGTGGGTCTCTTGCCCGTGCAGCAGCTCCGGCAGCATGTTGCCGTCGTGCACGTTGGCGGGGGTCGCCGCCACCGAGTGGATGAGCTTGGTCTTCTTGTCCACCCCGACGTGGGCCTTCATGCCGAAGTACCACTGGTTGCCTTTCTTCACTTGATGCATCTCCGGGTCACGCTCCCCCGAGGCATTCTTGGTAGAGCTGGGCGCGTTGATGATCGTGGCATCGACGATCGTGCCCGAGCTCACCTTCATGCCGCGGTTTTGCAGATAGCGTCCGACTTCTTGGAACAGCCGCGTGCCCAGACCGTTACGCTCCAGCAGGTGGCGGAACTTGCACACCGTGGTCTCATCGGGTGCGGGCTCCGAGCCCAGGTCAATTCCCGCAAAGGCGCGCATCGCCGCCGAGTCGTAAAGCGCTTCTTCTACCGCCGGGTCCGAGAGATTGAACCAGTGCTGAAGGAAATGAATGCGCAGCATCCGCTCCAGCGGCACCGCCGGCCGGCCACCTTCACCCTTCGGGTACTCGGGCTCAATGAGCGCGCACAGCTCACCCCAGGGCACCACGCGCTCCATCTGCGCCAGAAACTGCGCGCGGCGCGTCGTCTTGGCGTATTTCTCGAATCCGGTTTCGGTCAGCGTCATTTGCTTGTTCTTCATCCTCGTCCTCCGTTCGTGATTGTGCAGCGCCGAGGCGCTGCACTTCAGACAAGCAAACGAGGCACTAATTCAGAGATTCCCTAGAGCTATCTGAGAGAGATTGTCTAATCGTTAGCGACGACGACGCCGCCGCGACAGACAAGCAAGCAGAGTACCGTCGTGACAAGGGCTATGGAATGTGGTGTCGCTACTCTGAGCTTGTTCCAGATTGGCAAGGAGCTACTGTTGAGGATTTCTTGTCGGCACGCGTATTTATGGAGGGCATACGCCAGATCGAAAAGCAATATCCGCAGCTGCCGAGACTTTCCCAGGAGAATCTGGAGCAAGGCGGAAAATTGAAAGTTATTAGAAAGTGGCTTTCGCCACTCGGACTCGAGGCTCAAGTGGTTCGACCGCTGATTGACGAAATCAAACAAAGTGCTGTGGCTAGCACGAAGGCTTCTGATATTGATACACAGTACCAGGTCGTTCTAAAGACACTAGCTAGCTCGAGTTTCTGGGCCAAGGTCAAGAAGGCCTGTCACTAGCTAACTAACACATAGGGGCGCGTTTGCAGCCGCGTTCAATCCCCATCAGATACTTCTGCAGCAGCCATACAACGGGAGAGATGAAAGTGTGCTCCCGCGTTAAGCGCTTTTTCCTCTTAGCGATCGCCAGCACGGTGTTTGCGACGTACGCTGCGTCGGGCGCTGACGCGAAAAAACCCGCTGCCCGCGACTTGCCCGCTCTCTTCTCCACCCTCGAAAAAACCGACGCTGTCACCGAAGGCGCAACCTCGCCGAAGCGCATTCTCTACGTTTTCTTCGACGCGAATTGCTGGTACTGCCATCTGACGTGGAAGGCGCTGCAGGCCTACGAAAAAGCCGGGTTGCAGGTGCGCTGGGTGCCGGTGGCGTATCAGAAGGAGAGTTCCACGGGTCGCGCAGCGGCGATCATGCAGGCGAAGGACCGCGTTGCTGCGATGCGCGAGAACGAGACGGGATACCGCGCGGAGTCCTACGACGGGGGGATCGCGCCGGTGAAGGCGTCGAAGGTGCTAGCGGCGCAGCTCGATGCGAATTTCGAGCTGATGGACCGCTTCGGTGTGTCGGGCACGCCGGGGCTCGTGTGGAAGGACGAAACGGGCAGGGTGCGCGTGCGGACCGGGATGCCGCGTCTGTCGCAGCTGCCCTCGATCACCGGCCTTCCCGCGCAGAAGATCGACGACCCGGAGCTCTCCGATTTCCGCTGAGGGCGGATAATCCCCTGATCAAAGAAGGAGGAGCGAATGGCTGCGATTCCGATCCTGGTCATTGCCGTCGTGCAGGGATGGCTGCTGTACGGCCTGCACTACTCCCTGGAGCACAAGACGTGGCCGGCGACAGAGACCAGCTGGCTCTTCGCGTTTTACGCGGTCGCGCTTTTCGTTCCGGTCGCGCTGGAGATCTTCGCAGCCCGCCTGCGCGAGCGGCTCACGTGGGCGCTGGCGGCCGCCATCGCGGCGTTCGCCGGAGCCTTGGGCGCGTATACCGGGTGGGTCGCCGACGCGCCGAATTCCGACCGATTCAGTTTCCCCGTGCTCTTCGCTCTCTACGGCGCCTTGTTCGTTTCCTGGTTTATCGCCCTGCCGTTCGCGCAGGCCTGGGCGCGGCGCGGCACGTGGAGGGTTTCGTATCCCGACCTGTTCGAGTTCTCCTGGCAGAACGCGCTCCTTCTCGCCGAGGCCGCCCTGTTCACCGGCGTCTTCTGGATGCTGCTCTTCCTTTGGGGCGCCCTGTTCAAGGTTGTCGATATCGCGTTTTTCTGGGAGCTCTTCACCAAACCCGCGTTCTTCTATCCGATCAGCTCGATCGCTTTCGGCTACGCCATCTACCTGATCGAGTCGCACGAGAAGATCGTGGTCACGCTGCGCCGGCATCTCCTGGGCGTTTTCGGCTGGCTGCTGCCGCTGGTGGCGCTCATCGCCGTGCTGTTCCTGCTCGCGCTTCCGTTCACGGGGCTGCAGCCGCTGTGGAAGACCGGCCACGCGAGCACGCTGATGCTGTGGCTCCAGTTTCTGTTCATCCACTTCCTGAATTCCGCGTACGAGGACGGGCAGAGCGAGCCGCGTTATCCGGCGTGGCTGAAGCAGGTCGTGCGCTTCGCCGTCTTCGCGCTGCCGGTCTACGCGGCGCTGTGCGCGTACTCGCTCGGACTGCGCGTGGAGCAGCACGGCTGGACGGTGGCGCGCGTATGGGCCGCCATCGCCACGTTCGTCGCCGCGCTCTACGGAGTCGGATACGCGGCGGCGGCGCTGCGCCGTTCGCCCTGGATGGGGCGCGTGGCGCCGGTCAACGTCGGCATGGCCGCCGTGGTCGCGGGCGTTCTGCTTCTGGCGACCAGCCCCATCCTCGATCCCAAGCGGATGGCCGCGGCCAGCCAGGTCGAGCGCCTTCGCGCGGGCAGCATCTCCGCGGATAAATTCGATTACGACTATCTCCGATTCGATCTGGGACGCTACGGCAGCAACGCTCTCGCCGAACTGTCCAAGGATTCGAACAAGGAGATCGCGAGGCTCGCTTCCGCTTCGCTGGAGAAGACGAGGAAATACGGCCGGCCAAGCGTCCCGCCGGAGCTGCTCGCGTCGCGCATCGAGTTGTTTCCTGCCGGCGCGGCGCTCGATCCGGCGTTCATCAAGTACCTGGAAGACGCGGTAACGGCCCAGCAATGGGAACATCCGTCCTGCCTGTCCCAGACGAATCAGACGCCTTGCCTCATGGTTGCGCTGGACTTGAACGGAGACGGGCAGGCGGAGATCCTGAGCTTCAACACTCATCCGCAGGCGGTCTACGGCAAGGTCGACGGCCAGTGGGGGAAGATCGGCAACCTCGTGAGCAAGGGCGCAAGGCCGGAGAGGATCGGCGCCTCGATCCGGCAATCGAGCATCAAGGTCGAGCCGACCGCGTGGCGCGATGTCAGCGTCGGCGAAGTGCGCTTTACTTTGCAAAGGACGCCTTGACGCCGACCGCTACCGGAGTGGAAATCCCGCGATTCGTCCCCATCTGATCCGTCTGACAAATGGGAACGCCATGACCAAGACCGACGACCTCGGCAAGCTGCGGCACGCGCTCCTGCAGCTCCACAAGGCGCTGCTCGACGCCCAGCGCATCCGCTACGAGCGCGACAACGGCCGCGTCGAATCCAGGGGCGAGCTGCTTGCGCTCGTGCTCGAGGATGCGTCTTTCGAATGGCTGCGCGTGCTGTCCGCGCTGATCGCGCGGCTCGACGAGCTCGCCGAGGAGGACGACAGGGACGCGAGCGCCGAGATGCGCGGCGTGATCGAGAAGCTGCGCACGCTGGTGCGCTTCGAGGGAAACGACGGCTTCACCGCTCCCTACCGGGAAATCGTCGAAGCCGTGCCCGACGCGCTGGTGGCGCACGTGCAGCTCTCGCGCCTGCTCGCGGATTTCGGCGCAGCCCGCCGGGCGGGGTAACAGGGAACCGCCCGCGCCAGGGCCCGGCTTAACTTGCCGGGAAGCCGGGTGTAGAATTGCGCGTGACGCTCAGCCGCGGGCGATCGGGTGCCAACAAAGCGGCGATCGATCCAGGGAGGCGTCATGAACTTTTCCTGTCGCATTGCCGCGGTCGCGGGACTGTCCTGCGCAACCGGATTCGCTTCCGCAGCCGCGGCGGCCGAAGCGGATAAGTCCGAGAGCCGGGGATTCGGCTGGTACGTCGGAACCGGCATCGGGCCGGGATTCGGCGCGAAGTACAAGCTGAACGGTCAGTCGATCACTTTCGACGACCGCCTGCAGGGCGCGACCGACAAGACTTCGCTCGTGGCGGTGAACGTCGTCAACGCGGGAATCGCCCTCAGTCCGAACCTCCTCGTCGGGTTCAGCGGGTCGCTGGTCGCGCAGGG
>WNGB01013472.1_pt1 | contig 11012 bp, 8 predicted proteins | sample 5400681 | NCBI WGS metagenome assembly WNGB01 (sample SAMN13153367, study PRJNA577476) | soil metagenome | isolation source: 115 cm soil or saprolite under grassland replicate 2 | place: USA:California | collected 2016-06-15 | reverse complement strand
GGTCTCGAGCGCCGACCAGCCGCGCAGCTGCTGCATGTAGAGCGTCGCGATGAACTGGAACCCGACCCAGCCCCCGAACAGCGTCATCGCGCCGAGGTTCGCGCGCACCAGCGATTCCGAGCGCAGGATGCCCAGCCGCACCAGCGGCGCCGCCGTGCGCTGCTCGCGCAGCACGAACGCGGTCAGGATCGCGGCGGTCAACGCGAACGAGCCGAGCGTGCGTCCCGAGATCCAGCCCTTGTCGGGCGCTTCGACCAGTGTGTAGACGAGTAGCAGCATCCCCGCCGTCAGGCTGACCGCACCCGAGAGGTCGAACGAGCGGCGTGTCGTCAGAGGGCGCGGGCTCTTGGGGACGAGCTTCGTCGCCGCGACCAGCGTCACCAGCGCGACCGGCACCGGCAGGAAGAACGTCCAACGCCACCCCAGCTCCGTCAGCAGGCCGCCGAACACCAGACCGAGCGAGAACCCCGTTGCGCCCGTCGCCGTGTAGATCGACAGCGCCTTGTTGCGCGCAGGCCCCTCCGCGAAGCTCGTCGTGATGATCGACAGCCCCGCCGGCGCCGTGAAGGCCGCGCTGACGCCCTTGATGAAGCGTGTCGCGATCAGCACACCGCCGTCCGTGGCGATCCCTCCCAGGGCAGACGCGACGAGAAAGACGCCCAACGCAATCAAGAACACGCGCCGCCGCCCGAGGAGGTCGGCCGCGCGGCCGCCCAACAAGAGGAAGCCGCCGTATCCGAGCACGTAGGCGCTCACGACCCACTGCAGCGAGCTGGTCGACATGTCCAAATCCGTGCGGATCGAGGGGAGCGCGACGCCGACCATCGACACGTCCAGCGCGTCGAGGAAGAGGGCGCCGCAGAGGACGAGCAACATGCCCCAGGCGCGCCGGGACAGCTGCTCCGCTTGAGTGGTGCTGGTGTCGGTAGTCATGCACCGACTGTCGCGGCGGCGGCGAACCCAGTACCAGAGCGTCTTTATCCAGGTATCAGGGGCACCCGTCTCAGCCCTGACCCGCTTGGCAATACTGGCTCCGGTGGCAACGGCGCTCAACGGCAACGGCTCGAGCGAATCGCGACGCCGCGAGCTCGCGGCGTTCCTGCGCAGCCGCCGCGAACGTCTGAGACCGGAACAGGTCGGGCTCCCGCACTCGCGCCGCAGACGCACGCCGGGGCTCCGCCGCGAGGAGGTCGCGCAGCTCGCCGGAGTCGGCGTCACCTGGTACACGTGGCTCGAGCAGGCGCGCCAGATCAACGCCTCGCCGCAGGTGCTCGACGCGATCGCGCGGACGCTGCAGTTCGACTCGCACGAGCACGCGCACCTCTTCACGCTCGCCGGCCTGACCACGACAACGATCGCGGAGGAGTGCGACTCGCTCACGCCTGAGGCGCAACTTCTGGTCGACCGGCTCGAGCCCTACCCGGCGATCGTGCTCAACACCCGGTGGGACCTGCTCGCATACAACCGCGTCCACGCGAGCTTCTTTCCGCACCTCGAGGAGATCCCGCTCGAGGACCGCAACTGCCTCTGGCTCGCGTTCACCGACCCTGCCTGGCGCGAGGTGATGGTCGACTGGGACGACTCGGTCGCCGTGATGGTCGCCGAGTACCGCGCCGCCATGGCGGAGCACATCGACGACCCCGCCTGGGAAGCCTTCGTCGACCGCCTGCACCGTGCGTCGCCGGAGTTCACCGCGTTCTGGGAGCGGCATGACGTCCTCCGCGTCGTCAGCAACACGAAACGTGCCATGCATCCGACCGTCGGCCTGCTTCGGCTGAACTACACGAACCTCTGGCTCGACCACGGCCCGCGCGCGCGCATCGTCGCATTCACGCCCGGGGACGAACCAACCGCAGAACGCCTGCGGACGCTCTACCGCTCGCTCTAGCCCCCGTCCTGTCTACTGTTGGGCGGGGGCCTGTGGGTCAAAGCCGTTTCCAACGAGGCCGCGAGTTGGCAATCGACCTCGGCACGGCGAACACACTCGTGTTCGTGCGCGGCGAGGGAATTGCCGTCTTCGAACCGTCCGTCGTAGCGATCGACGAGGCGAGCGGCCGCGTCCTCGCGGTCGGAGAGGATGCCCGGCGGATGATCGGCCGGACACCGGCCACGATCCGGGCAATTCGCCCGCTTCGTCACGGCGTGATCGCCGATTTTGACATTACCGCCGACATGCTTCGCTATTTCATCCGCCGAGTCGGCGGCGGCGCCCTCTCGTTCTCACGCGTCGTGCTCTGCGTTCCGAGCGGCATCACCGACGTCGAGCGCAACGCCGTCGAGGAGGCCACGCTTGCGGCAGGCGCGCGGCGGGTGTCCCTGATCGAAGAGCCGATGGCCGCCGCGATCGGAGCGGGTCTCCCGGTCGGGGAAGCACAGGGCAGCATGGTCGTCGACATCGGCGGCGGCACAACCGAGGTGGCCGTCCTGTCGCTTGGAGGCATCGTCGTGTGGGAATCGATCCGCGTCGGCGGCTACGAGCTCGACGACGCACTCGTTCGTCATGTCGAAGCGAACGCGCATCTCCTGATCGGCTCCGAGACCGCCGAGGCGGCCAAGATCGCCTGCGGCGCCGCCTGGCCGTTACCGGAGAGGCTCGAGACGGACGTCGCCGGGCGAGATCGGATCACCGGCTTGCTGAGACGGACGACGATCGACTCGAGCGAGGTCCGGGCCGCGATCGAGCAGCCGCTCGAGACAATCGTCGAGACGGTCAAGCGGGCGCTCGAAGCCACGCCGCCCGAGCTTGCAAGCGACGTCGGGAACCACGGGATCGTGCTCGCGGGCGGCGGCGCGCTGCTCCGGGGAATCGATCAGCTACTCAGCTCCGAGACGGGCCTACCTGTGCTCGTCGCCGAAGCTCCACTCGAATGCGTCGTGCTCGGCGCAGGGAGCAGCCTCGAGGAGAGCGTCCTGGGAGGAAGAACGGCACAGCGCGGCCGAGCTTTTCGTCGACGGCGGCGGAGATGATCGCCTAGTCGGCGGTTCAGAGCGTCGCGTTGCCAAGGGTGCCGGTTAAGACGGTCGCGCGGGCGAAGCTGTGTAACCGTGCGTTGCCGCCGAGTCGGCGCCTAGGCGAGGTTGAAGCGGTAGACATGCACGTCGTGCGGCCCGAACCAGTCCTTGAAGCTGCCGCTGCTCACGTTCACGTACCGGAATTGCTGATTGCCGGGCTGGATCGGCGGCGGCAGCGGATCCTGCGCGTACTCGAATAGCACCTGTCCCGCGGTAAGCGCCCCACCTCCCTGTCTCGGGGGGAGCCCGCTGAACGTGACTCGGCTCGTCGATCCGCCCGTTCTCAGTGCGATCACGTAGAGCGTCGTCCCAGCTCGCCGGGCCGCCAGCTGCGCGTCCGACGCGCTCGCGGTGACCACAGCCTGTGCGGGCTCGGCGGTCAGCGCAGGCAGCACCGACGGCGACGTCAACTCGACCAGCAGCGGCCGGAGCACCTGATCCCAGAAGGTCCAGTTCCAACCGAGCTGGGCATCGCGCGGTCGCATCACCTGGGTCAGCTGGCCGCCGAAGAAGATGAGGCCGCGCGCACCGTTCACGACGCCCTGGTAGGCCATGAAGCGCTCCTCCTGAAGCGTCGGGAAGCGCGGGACGATCTCGGGACGTTGCTGCCCTGGAGTCATCCCGCTCCAGGCGATCTGAAGCGTCATCCACACCGGCTTGCCGCCGGCCGCCGTCACCATCTTCTTCGTCACGTCGCCGACGACGCTGATGTCCTTGTTCGGCAGGTCGGAGTGCTGCCCCGGCGGATACGCGACCGGATAAATGTCGGCGCCCGTGATGTCGAACGCGGGGCGGTACGGAGTCAAGCTCGCGGCCGTCCCGAGAGGCGCCTGTGTGATCACAACCGGATGATCCGGATCGACTGTCTGCAGCTTCGTCCTCGCACGCACGAGGCCGGCGGCAGCAACTCCGCCCCAGGCAGGCTCGTCGACTCCCTTATACGCGCCCAGTGCGGCGTGCGTCTTGAGCCCGTCGGCGATCCTCACCAGCAACTGCTCCTCGACCGAGCCCTGCGCCGCCGGCAGGTTTCCGGCATTTCCGAGCCGCGGCCAGCAATACATCCCGTGCGCACCGGCGGCATCCATACGCGCGCGCTCTGCGGCTATCTGCGCATCGATCTGCTGCAGGTTCCAGGTGCGCAGGCCGGAGCGAACGAAGTTGACGCCCGCGCTCGAGACCTCCGCCCATGCGTTACGACCGTCGCGTGTCTGACCGTCGGAAGCGGGAGCCTCGGACAGCCCGATCGGAAAGACCTTCGCCCCGCCGATCACGAGGCAGCCGGTTGCCGGATCGATCGTTACAGAGCTCATTTACCCCCGCCGCGGATTCGCCCGAGCCTCCGCCGAGTGACGTCGACGTCCCAGGTCGCGCCTTTCCGCTCGTACGCCTCGAGGGCCCGCTGGAGCTCCGCGCGCGCCTCGGCTGTCTCCCCGGCCAGCTCGAGGACTTCCGCCAGATCCTTGTGGGAATCGCCGACTTCGATCCACGAGTCCGTCGCGCGCGCGATCTCGATGGCCTCGCGTGCCAGCGCTTTGGCCTCGTCGAACTGTTGGCGGCGAGCCAACACTCTTGAACGCACCGAACGCCATGTGATCTGCGGCTCGTAGTCGTTCTCCATGGCGACCTCGGCGACTGCCTGCGCCCACTCTTCGGCGTCGTCGTAGCGACCCTGGGAGTACAGCGCCTCTGCGAACTGGCCGATCATCGTGGAGTAGAACCCCTGGTCGCCGAACTGCTTCAGTCGTTCCGCGCCCTCCCGGGCGATCTGCTCTGCGAGTTCCGGTCGCCCCGCACGAGTCTCCTGAAAGGCGTGGCCCAGGCCCGATGCGGCCGCCAGCAACTCGTTCCCGTATTCAAGGTAGAGCTGCCTCGCGTACTCGATCTCGGCCCGCCCCTCGTCATGGGCACCGTCGAGGCTCAAGTAGAGCGCGCGAGCCGTGCGCACCAACGGCTCGACCGATGTTCCTCCATGCTGGAGCAGGAGCTCGTCACAACTTCGCAGACCCTCCGCGACGGGCAGATATCCCCACGCGTTCATCAGGATCTTGATCCCGATAGGCATGAGCTGCAGCCTGCGGTCACCAGCGCGCTCCGCGTGCATCACCGCGGCGTCGAACGCAGCTTTCGATTCCTCGGACCTCCCGAGCCAGCTCATCAGCATGCCGGCGATGTACGACCCCTCGGCCAGGCCACGCTCGTCGTGACGTTCCTCGAGCTTTGCGAGTTGTTCCCTCACGACCTCAAGCGGCTCGGCGAAGCCGCCGCCCGCGAGTGCGCTGACCAGGACCGTTCCGATCAGCCCGCGTGACACGATCGTTTCGGCGCCGGCGCGTTCGGCGTCCGCGATCGCACCGGCGAACGTCGCCGACGCAGACTCCAGCTCGCCCGAGTCGAACAGAGCGTAGGCGAGGTGGATGAGATGTCGAAGTCGTCGTTCGTCTGCCTCTGGAAGGAGCTTTCCGGCGCGGGTCAGCAGGTTCACGGCGGCCGGGGTGTCACCGCGTTCGAACGCACGCTCCCCGGCGCGCCCGAGCAGGTCACCGGCGCGCGTGCCGAGGGCTCGCGCGCCGCCGTCGAGCGGGCCGAGCTCGTCCCGTAGTCGGTAGCCCTGCTCGAAGTGGTACCCGACGATCTCCTCGTACTCGCTGCGGTTCGTCTCGAGCCAGCGGCCGAAACGCTCGTGTAGCTCCGCGCGCAACTCCTTCGGCATGCCGTCGTAGGCGGCATCGCGGATGAGCTGGTGCCGAAAGCGAAAGGCGTCGTCGCGCGGGAAGACGGCGGACTGGTGCGGCCGGACCAGTTCCTTACGCACGAGCGCGGGCAGGGACGACGCGTCCCCGCCGATCTCGACGAGGGCGGTGCGCCAGAACTCCTTCCCGATCACCGACGCGCGCTCGGCTGCGACGCGCTCGACGTGCGGAAGCTGCTCCAGTCTCGTCGCGAGCAGCGCCTGGATCGTCGGCGGGACTTCGACGTCTCCGTTGTGACCGTTCTGCGCGATCAGCGCGAGCATCTGCTCGACGAACAGCGGATTGCCCTCGGCAGTCTCGGCGATCCGCCTGCGCACCGTTTCGGCAAGGCTCGCGCCCGAGAGCAGGTTGTCGATGAGTACGTCCGCCTCCTCGCCGGAGAGCGGCTCCAGCAGCGTCGTGGTCGCATTGAGCTTTCCGCCGGCCCAGGCCGGGCGGGTGTCGAGCAGGTCGGGCCTTGCCGGACAGAGCAGGAAGATCGCGGCGTTCCGGCTCCAGTCGGCGAGGCATTCGACGAGGTCGAGCAGCGTCTCCTCGGCCCAGTGCAGGTCATCCAGCACGACGACGAGAGGACGTTCCCGCCCGAGCCGCTCGAAGAAGCCGCACACCGCGTGAAAGGCGTCCTCACGCGACAGCGTCGGCGCATCTGCGAGGCCGACCGCGGCGGAGACGGCGTTCAGCAGCGATCGCGCCTCGACGTCCTGCTGCAGCAGCGCGCTCACATCTGCTTCCACTGCGAGCCCTTCCAGGATCTCCACGAGAGGGAAGTACGTGATGCCTTCGCCATACGAGAGGCAGTGGCCGCGCACGACGAGCGCGCCGTCGAGCTCATCGAGGAACTCCTGCGTCAGCCGCGACTTGCCGATTCCCGCCGGCCCGAGCAGCGTGAAGAGGTGACAGGCACGATCGCGCACAGCACGCTCATAGGCCTGCTTCAGCTGCGCGAGCTCGCCTTGACGTCCGACGAACGGCGCGTCGAAGCGGCGCGCGAATCCCGGAGCGTCGGGACGGACGCCCAGCAGGCGGTAAGCCGTCAGCGGCTCCGACTTGCCCTTCGCCTCGAACGGCTCGGCGGCCTCGAGCTCGAGCGCATCGGCCGCGAGCCGCCGCGTCTCCTCGCCGAGCAGGACCTCGCCCGGCTGTGCCGCCTGCTCGAGGCGCGCGGCGACGTTCACTGCGTCGCCGGTCGCGAGCGTCCCGCCTTCGCTCGTCACCACCTCGCCGGTGTTGATGCCGATCCGCACCTGCAGCTCGGTGTCGTACTCCGCGCGCAGTGACGAGTTCAGAACGCCAAGCTCCGCACGCAAGTCGTCGGCGGCACGTGCGGCGCGCAAGGCATCGTCCTCGTGCACGCGCGGGATTCCGAACACCGCCATCACCGCATCGCCGATGAACTTCTCGACGCTCCCGCCGTGTCGCTCGAGCACGTCGCGCGCGACGGCGAAATAGCGTTCCATCACCCGCCGTAGCGACTCGGAATCGAGCCGCTCGCCGAGGGCGGTCGACCCCGTCACGTCGCAGAACAGGATCGTGACGACCTTGCGGAGCTCGCGGACCTCGGCTGCCGCGAGCTCGGCGCCGCACGAGTCGCAAAACCGGGCGCCGGGCCGGTTCTCGTGTCCGCAGGACGGGCAGACGGTCACCGGCCGAAGCCTACGACTCGTGCTGGCACCACCCCAAAACACCGGGCTTCCGGCTGTTCGCTTCGCCGGAGCGAAGCTACATTCGCCGCATGCGTCGTCCAGAAGCTGCGCCTAACGCCGGCGGAGACCGACCACCGCCGTGTGCTCGCGGTGTTGCGGTACCTCGAGGCGCGCTAGGCAAGCACCGGCTTTGAGTGCAGGATCGGATTGTGCGACGCTTTTGGCGTGAATGCCGCCCGTGCAGCGACAGGCGTCAGTGACGGGTATCAGGCGCTAGCTGCGGGGGACTGGGAAGGTGCCCGCGCGGCCTTTGACGCCGCGCTCGACGCCGGCGGCGACATCGACCCCGATGCGCTTGACGGACGCGGTCGTGCCCTGTGGTGGCTCCGCGATACCGAGGGAGCGGTGGCGAGTCGCGAGCGGGCCTACGCCGGTTTTCGCCGGGAGGGCGACCTCCCACGAGCGGCCCGCGTCGCGCTGTGGCTCGCCTGCGAATACTCGACCGTCTGGGGGAACGAGGCCGCGGCTGGTGGTTGGGTCGCGCGCGCGGAGCGGTTGCTCCGCGATACGGCGCCTGGGGCGGGACACTCGTGGCTTGCCCTGGCACGCTCGGAGCGAGCCGACGACCCTGCCGAGGCGGCGGTACTCGCAGCCGCCGCCCTCGAAGGCGCGCTCTCACATGGTGACGTCGACCTCGAGATCCGGGCTCTTGCGCAGCTCGGTCTCGCCAAGGTCGAGGCGGGGCACGTGGATGATGGACTTGCGCATCTCGACGAGGCTATGGCTTCGGCGAGTGCCGGCGAGTCGACCTCACTCGAGACGTTCGCCGACGTTTGCTGCGCGCTCATGCTCGCGTGCGATCTCGCGGGTGATGACTCGCGCCCGCGCCAGTGGAGTCAGGTAGTCGACGCTTTCCTCCGGCGCTACGAGCATGTTCCCCTGCTCGCGTTCTGTCGCACCTGTTGCGCGGACGTCTACGCCGGCACGGGTCGCATCGACGAAGCCGAGCAGGAGCTCGTTGCAGCCATGCGTGAGCTGACCGAAGCCGGCCAGCGGTCGCGTTGCGCGAACCCCGCCTCCAAGCTTGCCGCTATTCGCGTGTTGCAGGGACGTCTCGAAGAGGCGGATGAGCTCCTGCGCGGTTTGGACGGCATGCCGGAGACGGTCGAAGCCGCTGCAGCGCTGCGCCTCGCGCGCGGCGAGCCCGCTGCCGCGGCAGCGCTCCTCGAACGCAGGCTGCACGAACTCGGTTGGGCGAACCTCGTGGGCGTGCCGCTGCTCGCATTGCTCGTCCAGGCTCGCCTCGCCGTCGCCGACCACGTGGGAGCGAAGGCCGCGGCCGATGCGATCGCGACGATGGCGGTTGGCCGGGGCCGGTCAGAGGCGGCGGGACTGCTGGCAAGCGGACGCGTTGCGGCAGCCGCCGGCAACCCCGGCGCAGAGGCATTGCTAAGCGACGCAGCAGAGCGGTTCGCGCGAGTGAACCTTCCACTCGAGTCCGCACGAGCTCGTCTGGAGTTGGGCCGGCTGCTTGCGAAGTCGGAAACGGAGTTGGCAATCGACGTCGCGAACCGCGCACACCGCGAACTGGAGGATCTCGGGGCGGACCGCGAGGCGGCTGCGGCAGCCGCACTTCTGCGCGGGCTCGGTGCGAAGACCCGCGCCGGCCCACGAGCGCTCGAGCTTCTGACCAAGCGTGAAAGCGAAGTCCTTCGTCTCCTGGGCGAAGGGCTGTCGAACGCCGAGATCGCGTCCCGTCTGTTCATCAGCCGTAAGACCGCCGAGCACCACGTCGGCCGCATCCTCCGCAAGCTCGACCTGCGCTCGCGCGCGGAGGCGGCCGCATATGCCGTTCGCAGCTCGGGGGCGAAATAGGGAATCTGCCCCTACCGCCGCCTCCCGCCGAGGAGCAAGCTTCAAGCGTCAATCGAACGGAAGGAGCAAAGGCAGTGACCGAACAGAACAAAGCCGTCGTACGCAACTACTACGAGCGTGTCATCAACGGGCGCGACCTCGACGCGGTCGACGAGTTCTTCGCGGACGAGCGGATGGTCGAGGGCGTGCGCCGTGGCTGCTTCAATTACTTCAACGCCTTTCCGGACCTCCATTGCAGCCTCGAGGAGCTGATCGCCGAGGACGACAAGGTCGTCCTCCGCTCGACGATGACCGGCACGCACGACGGGGAATACAAGGGAATCGAGCCGACCGGACGGCACGTCTCGACCGATGCGGCGGAGATCTTCCGCGTCGTCGACGGAAAGTTCGTCGGCTACTGGTGCCTGACGAACGTGACCGGCCTGATGCGCCAGCTCACGGAAGAGCCCGCTCTGGCGTAAGCGTCAGGGGGAGCGAAAGCTCCCCCTGATGTTTGATCGCCACGAACGAACTCGCGCCGCCGCCACCGGTGGCGGCGCAGCTCATCTCTTCGGCTAGCTGCGCAACTCGATCTCGCGGGCCTGACGCAGCCAGCTCGCGAACAGCTTCCCATCGACGTCTTCGGGGCCGCGGAGCTTCGCGTGCGCCATCACCTCACCGGACGTCTCGAGACGGCCGGACGGGTCGTCGATCGAGGCGCAGTGCCAGAAGCCGAACGTGACGTGCTTGCCCGCGGGCTTCAGGTAGTAGACGGGCCTCTTGCCGAGGCTCCAACTCGGGTGCGCCCATTTGATCGCCGACTCCACGCCGTTGAGGTGCTTGTCGACGACAGCGCGCGTCTCTCCCGCCGCGTCGCGCAGCGGCTGGGGCATCGCCTCGACGTACTCGTCGATCGGTGCGTACTTCGCCATGCGGTGCAGTACTTTGCACGAAGTGAACGAAGCTCGGCTCGGCCCGGCCGGCAAAGGGCTCGCGCCGCAAGGCACAGGCTGGTTCGTCCTGAACACCCGTGAGGCGCGCTGGCGCGCGGACCCGACGTTCGGCGCGTATACGCGGTTCGAAGGCGAGGACGACGCGAAGTTCGAGCAGGTTGGGATCAACATCGGCGTGCTGCAACCCGGCCAGCCGGCCTGCCTCTACCACGCCGAAGACAACCAGGAGGACTTCCTGGTGCTGTCGGGCGAGTGCGTTCTGCTGATCGAGGGCGAGGAGCGCCGGCTGAAGGCGTGGGACTTCGTCCACTGCCCGCCGTGGACGGAGCACGTCATCGTTGGGGCCGGCGAAGGACCGTGCGCCGTTCTCGCGGTTGGTGCACGAAGCGGCGGCGAGGTCGTGTATCCCGTCTCGCAGCTGGCGCAGCGCTACGGCGCGAGCGCCGACATCGAGCACCATCGAGGCGCGGAGGGCAAGGCGGGCGAGAGCCCGTACGCCGGCTATCCGCCCGACGACGACGCCGACTTCGACGAGCGTTGGCTGCCGAGCTAATCACCGCCGACGAGCTCCTCCGCAAGATCGAGGCGGAGGAGGACTTCGTGCTCATGGACGCGCTCGCGCCGATGGTCTACGGGCAATCGCACCTGCCGGGCGCGATCAACATGCCGCCGTCCGCGGTCGATCCCACGCGCCTCGCGAAGCGGATCCCGGACCTCAGCACGGAGATCGTTGTCTACTGCGCGAACGCGGATTGCGACGACTCCATCGTGACCGCCGAGAGGCTGCAGGCGCTCGGCTA
>WNGB01025958.1_pt1 | contig 11014 bp, 10 predicted proteins | sample 5400681 | NCBI WGS metagenome assembly WNGB01 (sample SAMN13153367, study PRJNA577476) | soil metagenome | isolation source: 115 cm soil or saprolite under grassland replicate 2 | place: USA:California | collected 2016-06-15 | reverse complement strand
GGATCGTCGCCGCGAATGTCCATGAGCGCAGCCAGCCGGTAAAACCTTCGCGCAATTGATTCGTTGTCCACTCTGTTATTCCGAATTACGACGAGACTGCCGGGAATTGTGTAACGGGAATAGGTAGTCTACGTCGAGACTAATGTGAAATCAAAGATCACAAATCACAGGTGGTCAGTTTGAGATTCTGCTCTGTGCAACCTCTGTGTTCTCCGTGTCTCCGTGGTAAATAACGATCAACAATCAGTCACCACAGAGACACTAAGGACACGGAGGTTACACAGAGAAGCCGAAATTAGGACACTGTAAAATATTTCGCGTGTTCTAGGCTTGAGCGATCTGACGCAGTTCACCGCGCCGGCGCCGCCAACTGCGGGATGAGAAGTTTGTTTATGGTGGTAACAACTCATCGAGAGACTTGAGCAGATCTCGCCCGCGCAAACCGGGTTGTTTCTTCTTCGTTTGGCCCAGGGAAATAATCTTCGCGTCCGGATCGATCAGGAGAGTAGTGGGAAACGAATGAATGCGATAGCGGGCTTCAAGTTGGTCGATACTGTCGTTCGTGGCCTGCGGCCAGACCAGGCCATTCTTGCGCAGCCAGGGTTTAATCTGCGAGTAGTCGGGATCATTGTTCATCCCCAAAATCTCAAAGCCACGCGCCTGGAAACGCGAATAGGCTGCCTTTTGATAGGGCAATTCCCGGCGGCAGGGTCCACACCACATCGCCCAAAAATCTATCAGCACATACTTTCCGCGAAACTCGGAAAGTTTGCGTTTCTTGCCATCGAAATCGGAGAAGGTGAAGTCGGGCAGTTCTGCGCCCAGCACAAGCTCCACTCGTTTGTAGTCAGACGCCGAATGCTCACGCATCACGATCTGGTTCTTTTCAAGATCAACTTTCTTCGTGGAAAAATATTGGTTGCCGACACGAAAGACGACAGTCTCTTCATGCGCCTCGGCCGCTTCGGGAGAAAAGTGGTCGAGATCGATTGTGCCGTCACCATCGCCGTCTACGCCGAGCCAGCCATTGCTAAGCGTGATTTTCTTTGACTGCGCGTTAAAGCCATACTCAACCAAAGTGGGGTTGCCTTTGAGGTCCACCTTGCCCTTGGCAAAAGCCTCTTTCGATTGCAGTAGCAAGGTCTCGCCTTCCTTCAGCTCATCCCACTGCACACCTTTGAAATATTGAATGAAGATCGGATAGGTCTTGAACAGCGCATTCTTAAATGGGAGTTCGATCGTAGCCTGAAAAATATAGGGATTACCCTCCTGATCGTGGACCAGCGGAAACTTTTCGCTGTCGGCCATCGTGCCATCCAGATCAATATCCGCGTAAAGCACCGGCGCTTCGTCTTCGGGTTCCACCAACAGCGCCAGGATCGCGGACTTATCGCGAATGGGATCGTAGAGACGGCCGGCGGTGATGTTAGATCCGTTCTCAAGCGGCGTAGCAAACTTTACTTTGGATAAATCACGGAGCGGGCGAAAGATGATTTGATCGAGCCCGTCCGTGTTCGGCACCAGTTGACCGTCAAGACTGCCGACATACTCAGTGTCACCGGCACGCGACGGCGTTGGAGCTAGCGCCGCGCCAAGTGCAAACAAAGCGATGACGAACGCGGCAACAGGAAAATTCCGAGAAAGAATACGACCAGACATCATGTTTCTTGTGTGAGGCATGTTCGAAAAACCTCGTTGGACAGTTGGGAGAATCGGGCAAGGGGATTCTAGTTTTGGTGGGGCTCGGTGTCAAACAAATGTATAGGCTGGTACTAGTTCAGTTTGGAATCGGCACGAGGGTTCGAACTTCGTAGAACGTTGGCCGCAGCATCGCTCGGTTCTGTAATGGTTTGTTTTCCTCGTTAACGCCAGGGAGAGGCACATATCTTTATCCTAAGCGACAATCATTGTGCCGGTGCCGCTGTCGGTGAAGATTTCTGTGAGCAAGGCGTTGCGCGTGGTGCCGCTGAGAATGTGAGCGCTGTGCACGCCGCGCCGAAGCAGTGCGGTAATGCTCTGAAGCTTCGGAATCATTCCACCCGTGGCTGTGCCATCGTTGATCATCGCTTCCGCTTCGTCCGCCGTGAGTCGCGAAAGCTTCGTGTCCGCCTCGCCTGGACGCAGGTAGATGCCATCAACGTCGGAGAGGAGAATTAGCTTTTCTGCCTTCAACTGGGCCGCAATTTCCGCCGCTATCGTATCCGCATTGATATTGAAGACGGTGCCCTCCGCGTCCGCGCCCAACGAAGAGATGACCGGCAAGTAACCCTGATCGAGTAATACAGTCAGCAGGCGGGAGTTGATTTTCACCACGTCGCCAACGTGACCGAAATCGATTTGCGAGCGTTCGCCGGTTTCACGATTCAAGATCTCCCGGGGAGGCCGTCGTTCCGCGTGCACGATGTTGCCGTCAACTCCCGAAAGGCCCACCGCTTCAATTCCCCGATTACGCAAGGCAGCAAGGATGTCGGTGTTTATTTTTCCAGCAAAGATCATCTTCGCCATTTCCAGCGTCGCATCGTCAGTAACGCGCCGCCCTTCGATGATTGTTTGCTCGACGCCCATTCGCGTCGCGAGTTCGCTCAACTGCTTTCCACCGCCATGGACGACGCAGATTCGTATACCAACCTGATGCAACAAGGCCAGCTCTTCCGCCAATGAGCTTAAGTTTTCCTGACCTTCAGTGGCTTTGCCGGAAAGCTTAACGACGAAGGTCTGCCCCTGGAAACGTTGGATATAGGGCAGCGCCTCGCGCAACAAATCGAGACGCAACTGATTGCCGACTTCGTAGGTGTTAGTCATTTTCTTTTTTTGGCCGCGGATTCGCGCGGATATTCGCGGATTAAAAATAAGTCCAGTGCGGAAGGAAGTCTGCGAGAATGCGAACAGCGTGTTTGCTCGTATCCGCGCTCATCCGCGTCTATCCGCGGCTAGTTTTCCTTCCCCCAGCAGACTTGCCATGATGGCTTTCTGCACGTGCAAACGATTCTCTGCTTCAAAGATCGCTTGCCGCTGTCTGGTGCGGGCCATCTTTTCTTCATCGACCATCCATTTCCCCCGATACTGAGCGCGCGCGGCAAGGTCTTTTTCCGGCGCTCCATAAAACTGCTTTGCGCCCCAGCTCTTTGCATAAATAACATCGGCTCCGTCGAAAGCCGCATCTATGTCGTTTGTAATTTCGACCCTGCCTCTTGCTCCTGCCAACTGCTTCTGAACCGTTTTCATTAGTTCATCATCGAGTTCATATCCGCGCGGCTGCGCGATTACCAGTTCATGGCCCATCTGCGCGGCAGCCAATGCGAAACTGTTCGGCACCGCCATCGGCAGAGGCTTCGGATGCCAGGCCCACGTCAGCACCACGCGCTGCGGTTGCGTCCCAAGCTTTTCGCGTATCGTCATCATGTCTGCCATGGCCTGGCAGGGGTGATGCATTGCAGATTCGAGGTTGATGATTGGCACCTCGGAATATTTGGCGAATGCCTTGAGCACCGGATCGGTACGCTCTTCTTCCCAATTCTTTAGCGCGGCAAAGGTGCGCACGCCAATCGCGGAACAATAACGAGCCAATACGCGAACAAACTCCGCAACATGCTCAGTCTTATCGCCATCCATCATGACGCCATCGCGATGTTCGAGTGTCCAACTAGATCCGCCCGGTTCAAGCACAACAGCGTTACCGCCAAGTTCGTAAATACCGACTTGCATTGACGCGCGCGTGCGTAAGCTGGGATTGAAGAAGACGAGGGCTACAGATTTTCCAGAGAGGGGTTTGGCTGGATCCCCTGGCTTGCACTCATGGCCACGGCGTTTGAATTCTAAGGCCGAGTCGAGCAGTTGCGTCAGCTCGTGCCGTGAACAGTTGGCCGTTGTTAAGAAGTTTCTCATTTTTGGAATGCGCTCCAGCGGTTCAGAGTTCAGGCTTTAGCTTGTCGCTCGCGAATCAGCAACCTGAAGGTTGAATTCTGAACTGCTTGAGCTAAACCACACGCTTGGAAAACAGCGGCTTTGCCAGTCCATACAAAGTGATCAGCAGCCAAAACAACTCCATAAAAAATGCCGACAAGTTGAAACGAAACCGGAGCGAGATGATCACCAATATGGCGCCGACCGCATTCAACAACAAATAACTAACCGCCGAACTGGACAGTTTCTCGAGCTGCAAGAGCAGGTAAGCAATTACCATCAGCAGCACACCAATGTTACCGACCAGATCAAACCAACTGTAATCCAATTCGTGCCTCCCCAGTTTTTCGCCAAGCGCCTACCCTTCTACCGCCTCTTTGAGTTTGGCAGTAAACAGATCTACCTCGGTTGTCCTCAAACACAACGGTGGCAGAAGTCTTAGCACATTCGGATCGCTTGAAGTGCCGGTGATGATCTTTCGCCCGAGTAGGGCCTTGTGAATCGGCGCCGCCTTGTCGCTGAATTCCAAACCCAACAGGAAGCCGCGCCCGCGCATTTCAACGACTGCGGGCACTTCCGACAAACGCTCGCGCAGATACGCCTCGACCGTTCTGACATTTCCCAGCATCCCGTCATTTTCAACCGCTTCCAGAGTTGCGGTCACGGCGGCCATCGCGATCATCCCGCCGCCAAATGTCGTTCCCAGATCGTTCTCCTTAATGTTCGCGCTGATCTTTTCTGTCACCAGACAAGCTCCGACCGGAATGCCGCTGCCAAGCGCTTTTGCCAGCGTGATGATGTCGGGAATAACGCCCGCACTCGCTTCGCCGCCGGCAAAAAACCAATCGCCGGTGCGGCCCACGCCTGTTTGTACTTCGTCGTAGATCAAAACGATCTGACGCGCGTTACAAAGCTCGCGCAGTTCGCGAAAAAACTCGGGCGCGGCAGTGCGGACACCAGCCATCGACTGAATCGGCTCAAGCATGATCGCCGCCACACTTTCATCAGCCAGCGCCCGTACCGATTCGATGTCGCCGAACTGGGCTTCAAGATGGCCTGGCACATTTGGTTTCCCAAGCTCGCGATATTTGCCGAGAAAAGTTGCGCTGATCGCATCGGCAGTGCGCCCGTGAAATCCGCCGGAGAAAGTGATGATGTTTTCGCGGCCCGTCGCCATGCGCGCCATACGCATCGCGTTCTCGTTCGCTTCCGTTCCGGAATTGCAAAAGAAGGCTTTCGTCAATTCGGATGGCGCAATTGAAACGAGCTTCTCGGCTGCTCGTGCACGGGCTTCCGAGTAAACAAGGTTCGAATAAAACAAAAGCTTTTCGGCTTGCTCCCGAATTGCCGCGACAACATGCGGATGGGAATGTCCTGTGCCAGCAACAGCATGACCGCCATAAAGATCCAGGTATTTCTCGCCTTCGCTGGCGTAAAGCCAAACACCCGAGCCGCGTTCAGCGACGATCGGCATTTTCTTATACGTTGCCAGTTGATAGCGCTCTTCGAGTGCGGCGACTTCCGACAGAGCTGTGGTTGTCTCTGGTTTCATCCGGCTCTCACTCCGTTTGGGACCATAGTTTCCGGGACCGCCAAAACCGGGTTCAGCCCATCAGCGTAACCGATATCGAACAGCATTCCTTCCGAAAGCTCGCCCATCATTTTCCTGGGTTCAAGATTGACCACGAATAGAGTTTGGGTGCCTTCAATGTCTTTCGGGTTCACGCGCTCCTGCTTCATTCCGGCCAGAATGTTTCTGCGATGATCGCCAAAATCAACGATGAGCCTCACAAGTTTGTCCGAACCGTTGACTTCTTCGACCGAGATGATGGTCCCAACCCGAATATCGACCTTGTTGAGATCGGCGATCGCGATGGAGGGCTTAACATGCGCTGCCTGGAATTCCTCGTGCGTCATGGATTCGTCCCCACTAACTTCAATCCCGTCGTCTCATCCAGACCAAACATCAGGTTCATGTTTTGCACGGCTTGGCCGGCGGCGCCTTTCACCAAATTATCGATAGCCGAGAAGATAACTACCTGCCGGCCGCGAGCCGCAAAACCAAGGTCGCAAAAATTTGTCGTCTTTACCCAGTTAATATCAGGTGAACCTTTCACCATACGAATGAAAAACGAGTCTCGATAAAATTCCGCGAACAGCGAATGTAGTTGTTCCTCAGTCGGATCGGTTTTTGTTTCAACGTAGATGGAAGAGAAGATGCCTCGTGAAACCGGTAGTGAATGCGTCATAAATACCAATTCGCTTTTCCAGTTACCTACGCTGCCCAACTCCTGTTCGATCTCCGGCACGTGTTGATGAGTGAAAGGCTTGTACGCATAGAACGAATTCATACGCTGTGGATGATGTGTGTTTGCGGCGGCCTTCGCTCCTGATCCGGACGAGCCCGTTTTGGCGTCGACAATTACGCGGCCACTGACCAGTTCATTCGCAACTAGTGGCGCGAGGCCGAGGAGGGTGGCGGTGGCAAAACAACCGGGATTCGCAATCAACCTTGCGCTGCGTATGGCCTCGCGATTTGTTTCCGTCAGACCGTAAACAAACTCACTTTGCGACTCCATCGCGGTATGCGCCCGGTGGTAATGCTGCTCGAAAATCTCCTGGTCACGAAGTCGAAAGTCGCCCGACAAATCGATTACCTTAACCTTTTCAGGTAGATGCGGCACAAGATCCATCGCCTGCCCGTGCGGCAATGCCAGGAAGACGCAGTCAAGATCATCGAGCTCAGACCCGTCTTTAGTGGCCGACCGAAAAACCAGATCAGTCAATCCGAGAAGGTTTTTGTGAACTTCGCTGACAGATTTACCGGCATGTTCACTTGCCGTTACAAAAGCGATGTCAGCGTTCGGGTGAAACAAGAGGATGCGCAACAGCTCCGAGCCGCCATACCCTGAGCCGCCGTAAATTCCGATTCGTATTTTGTTACTATTGATCATTGTTACGCTACGCATCGTCTTTCAAACCCAACAACGAGGTTCGTGCTGCAGGATGCGAAACCTTGCCGTAGTATTTTTGGTTCTGGCTATCGCTTTCATCGCGATTGGTCTCAGCGGGCAACGAAATCTTATTTACGTCGGCATCGCTTTTCTTATGGTAGCGATCCTCCGCTGGTTACCAAGACGACGCTAGGCATTAATGGTTGAACGCGCCTCTTCAAGCTTCGGCCTGAGTAGTTGAAAAAGTTGTGCACCATCTCGCCGCGCATTCGCCGCCGGCACGCCAAATTCCTTCTCAATAAAATCCTGCCCCATTTTCGAGTCCGTCACCGAGCCGGCAATCACATCGATCTCGATTCCGCGCTGCCGCAACAACTCTATGCCGCCCCAGGCACCTACATAGTCCGATGCGCAGAAGACAAGCCCGGCAGTCGCGTCGCGAAGTTCCATGTCTGCGAAAACCGACTCGACGGAGTAGCCGCCCAGCAGGCCGTCGCCCAGTTCGATCACAATCAGGTCCGGCGAGCTTTCGTTCAAACGTGAAATTATTGTCTTCGCAACATCAGCAAGGTTCGTAGCGCCCACCGTCGAAGGCAAGCCACAATCTAGAAAACTTGCGATCGCGACCGCGCCGTGGTCCGCCATATTGAGCGTGTCCCGCAAGCAGGCGATCCCCGAAAGTTTGGCTCCGGCTACCCGCAAACCGTTCCGGGTCGCCTGCTTGATCAGTTCAGTAGCAGCGTAAGTCTTGCCGCTGTTCATGCAGGTGCCGGCGATGAACAGCAGAGGGGCGGTTTCTCCCAGGGCTGTTCGCGGCGGCAGCGCGGCGTCTGCAATCTTCAGCACCCGTCCTTGCTCGTCGCTTGCGAGGCCGATGACTTCAACTTGAATCGCGTCACTCAAACTTGAGTGATGGCCGGTGCAACTTCCGATCACGCCGCCCATGTTAAGCAAGTGCAGTTGGTCGCCGGCGTTGACGCTTGCCGGCACATCGCCCACGAACCCTTTCAACGCGCGACGCTGGCCGAGTACGCCGATGAGCACGTCGCCGGGATTAATTTTCGCAAGGCGACCCGTTGGTAGCTCGAGCATATTGTAAGTAGCGCTGTCAGTGAGAGCGCGCACAACGATGACATCGCCAGCTTGCGGCTGGGCTGAAGAGGAAACAACCGCGACAGTCCGGCTGAGATTTAGCGGAGAAGTTGCGGAGCCGATCTTGTCAGCATCGATAATATGGCTTTGTGTTTTCATGTCCTTTGCATCCACTTGAACTAGCGGGGGCAAGCCCCCTTCCTGACCTGAGAGATTCCAATCAATTCATGGTTGGGAAGGGCGGCTTGCCCGCCCGGGCTTGGCCACCTAGCAATCTTAGCCGCAGCGCATTGAGCTTAATGAGGCCTTCGGCGTCGCGCTGGTTGTAAACCGTGTCCGCTTCAAAGGTCGCCACCTTTTCGTCGTAAAGCGAATATGGAGAACGACGGCCGACAACGATCGCGTTGCCGCGAAAAAGTTTGAGGCGCACATCTCCGGTAACCTTCGTCTGCGTTTCATCAACCATCTTTCGCATCAGTTCAAATTCCGGAGCGAACCAGAACCCGTAATAAATGCTCTCGGCAAACTTCACGCTCAGTGAGTCGCGCAAGTGCATCACTTCCCGGTCAAGCGTTATGGATTCCAACGCCCTATGGGCAACCTGGAGAATCGTGACGCCGGGAGTTTCATAAACGCCGCGCGACTTCATGCCAACGAAGCGGTTTTCCACAAGATCAACCCGACCGATGCCATGCTCACCACCCAACTTGTTTAGACTCTCAAGCAGGGCCACCGCCCCGAGCTTATCGCCGTTGATTGCGATCGGCTCACCATGTTGGAAAGACAGCTCGACATATTCCGCTTCCGCTTTCGCATTCTCGGGTGAGCGCGTCAGTTGAAAAATATTTTCAGGCGGTTCGGCCCATGGGTCTTCCAGAACTCCCCCCTCGTAAGATATGTGCATCAGGTTGCGATCGGTGGAATAAGGCTTTTCCTGGGTCGCCGTGATCGGGATGTTGTGGTCCCTCGAATATGAGATTAAGTCGCTGCGGCCTTTAAACTCCCATTCGCGCCAGGGAGCAATCACTTTGATGTCCGGCTGCAGCGCGTAGTAAGTCAACTCAAATCGCACTTGATCGTTCCCCTTGCCGGTAGCGCCGTGAGCAACAGCGTCAGCACTTTCCCGGCGCGCGATTTCAATCTGGCGCTTGGCGATGACCGGCCGGGCAAGAGAAGTGCCGAGGAGATAAACGCCCTCGTAAACTGCGTTAGCCTTAACAGCAGTCCACACGTATTCACGAACAAACTCTTCGCGCAGATCTTCGACGTAGAGTTTGGCAGCGCCAGTCGCCAACGCTTTCTCTTCCAGCCCGCTAAGCTCGTCGCCCTGACCCACATCTGCGCAGTAACAAATTAGCTCGCAGGCATAACGCTCTTTCAACCAGCGAAGCATGACAGATGTGTCAAGTCCCCCCGAGTAGGCCAAAACGATCTTGTTAATCTTGTTTTCCATGATTTAGCTTCAGAATCTCTGTTCTTTGTACTTTGATTTGGTATTCCACCGACTCATCAAAGTCAGGGATCACGCTTCTCAAAGTACAAAAAACAAAGCACAAAGGACCAAGTACAAAGTTCGTTCTTCCTATCCAAACAACTCCCAAATCTTTTTCATCGCCACGCGTTGCGCTTTCGCATCGCGAACTGCGATCAAGATCGTGTCTTCGCCAGCGAGCGTGCCCACAATTTCCGAAATGGCGGCACCGTCAATCTCCACGGCAACCGCGGAAGCGAGTCCCGGTTCCGTCCGGGCGATGACGAGGTTGTCGCCGGATAAGTCGAGACTTAGCAATCCCCGCGCGGCAGCCCCGTTTGATTTCAGCACGGCGTAGTGGCCGTGATGCTTTACAATCCCCAGTTCTTCCAAATCTCGCGAGAGACTGGATTGCGTCGCCGGAATGCCGGCGCGCTCGAGCGAGTCGCGCAGTTCTGCCTGCGTGGCAAAAGGCTTAGCTCGAATAAGACTCAGGAGTCTCTTTTGTCTGAGATTCTTATGCATTCCAGCTTTACTATGCATTTTACTTGCATAACCAATGCATAGATGCATAAACTAGCAGGAGAGATGGCTTGCGTCAAGCGAACAGGAACAAACGGGAGTAATGGATGACTAAAGGTAAAAACTTATGGGGCGGTCGATTTACGAGTAGCGCAGATCCCTCGTTTGCGAAGTTCAATGCTTCCTTCGCATTTGATCGAAGATTGTTTGAGGTGGATATTGCCAGGAAGAGGGCGACAGAATTAAGGCGGGGTTGCAAACAATACTTGATCGTGGCCAGGCGGCCAGCGGCTACTTTGATGAAATCAGTTCTGAAGACATTCATTCCTTCGTTGAAGCGAGGCTGGTGGAGTTGATCGGAGATCCAGGACGTAAGATCCATACAGGCCGCAGCCGCAACGACCAGGTTGCGACTGACCTGCGCTTGTGGTTGAGGGAGGCGATTGACCAGCTCCTGAGTCGGCTAATCTTAACCCAGCGGGCTTTAGTTGATTTGGCTGAAAAGAAGTTGGGTGCAGTGCTTCCCGGTTACACGCACCTGCAGCGAGCGCAGCCCATACTTTTTGCGCACTGGTGTTTGGCCTACTTTGAAATGCTGGCCCGCGATCGCGAGCGGCTGTCCGAGACTCACAAGCGGGTCAATGTATTACCGCTGGGTTCCGCGGCGCTCGCCGGCACTTCGTTCTCTATTAATCGCGAGGCCGTAGCCGCTGAGTTGGAATTTGCAGGGGTTTCGCGCAACAGCGTGGACGCGGTCAGCGACCGCGATTTCTGTGTCGAGTTTGTCAGTGGCTGTTCGCTCATCATGGTTCACTTATCGCGGCTCGCGGAGGAAGTGATCCTCTATTCGACCACTGAGTTTGGATTTTTCGAGTTGCGTGATTCCGTCGCGACGGGATCGAGCTTGATGCCGCAGAAGAAAAATCCTGATTCGATGGAACTCGTGCGCGGCAAGGCCGGCCGGGTGTTTGGCCACAACGTATCGCTGCTCACGATGCTGCAAGGTTTGCCGCTCGCTTATAACAAAGACATGCAGGAGGACAAAGAAGCAGTCTTCGATACGTTTGACACA
>WNGB01019202.1_pt1 | contig 11014 bp, 13 predicted proteins | sample 5400681 | NCBI WGS metagenome assembly WNGB01 (sample SAMN13153367, study PRJNA577476) | soil metagenome | isolation source: 115 cm soil or saprolite under grassland replicate 2 | place: USA:California | collected 2016-06-15 | reverse complement strand
TCCGGTCGGCACGTGTGTCATCCTCGACACCTACGAGGTCGCGCTGGTGCACAGCGCGAACCCCGACGTGGCGCACGTCCATCGCCCGGTCGTCCGCTTGGTCACGACGCCGGACGGCGCGCCGTTGCATCCCGGCACCGTGGTCGATCTCTCGCAGAAAGACGCCAACGGCAATTTCCCGCGCACCATCGTCAAGGTTACGGACCCTGTTAAGTACGGGATCAACGTCAGCGACTACTTTGTCTGACAGCGCCCCCCCCGCCCCCGCCATCGCGCGGCGGTGGTGGGCGCTCGGCAAGTCTCGAGCGCTGATTCCGTATCTCACCGCCGGTTTCCCCAGCGCCGCCGTGTCGCTCGATGCGCTGCGGCGCGTAGCGGCGGCGGGCGCCGACTTTGTCGAGATCGGCGTGCCGTTTTCCGACCCGCTCGCCGACGGCCCGACGATTCAACGCACCACGCAAACGGCGCTCGAGCAGGGCATGTCGCTGTCGCGCGTCCTCGAGCTGATTCACGACGCCGCGCTCGCCGTCCCGGTCATCATCATGACGTACCTGAATCCCGTGCTGGCATACGGTGTGGACCGCTTCGCGAGGGAGGCGCCGGCGGCGGGGGCGGCCGGCGTGCTGCTCACCGATCTCCCGGCCGGCGCGGACCCGGCCGTTGAACAGGCGGTGACGAACAGCGGCCTCGACCTGATTCGTCTGGTGGCGCCGACTACCGATGACAGACGACTGATGACCGCGCTGAGCGGAGCGACGGGATTCGTCTACCTCATCTCGCGCCTCGGCGTCACCGGCGCGCGCGCCACGGTGCCGCCCGATCTCGCGGGGCACGTGCAGCGCATCCGGGCCGTGAGTCGCCTGCCCGTGGCCGTGGGCTTCGGCATCGGGACGCCCGCGCAGGCCGCTGCCGCGGCCCGTGTGGCCGACGGCGTCGTCGTGGGAAGTGCGCTCATGGACGCGCTGGCGCAGGGCGGTGTCGCCGCGCTGGAGAAGCTTGCAGGGGAGCTGGCCGCCGCGGTGCACGCATGAGTATTTCCCGCTTCGTCACGCTCTATAGCCGGGCGCTCGCCCTGGTCGGGTCGGCACTGCTGGTCGCCGTGTTGGTCGCCGATCCGCGCTGGCTGGGCCAGATCCCCGAGATCGTGGTGCTGTTCGGCTGCGCCGTCGCGCTCCGTGGCCTCACCGTTCCGTTGAGCAAGTACTCCTATCTGAACCAGACCGCGCTGGTCGGCGTCGCGGGCAGCCTGCTGGTCGGGATGCCGGCGACGGCGCTCGCGATCGCGGGCGCGACGCTCGTGACCGATTCGTTGTGGCAGCGCAAACCGCTGCGCGTGGCGTGGATCAATCTGGGCCGCGAGACCATTACGCTCGTTGCGGCGTATGGCGTATATGCCGCGTCGCTGACGTGGCTGGAGTACCCCGGCTGGAACATCGAGCTGCTGCCGGCGCTCGCCGGCTATGCGCTCGCCTACTTCGTCTTCGGCCGCGTGCTCTTCTACTTCAGCCTCATCATCCGCGCGAAGCTGGAGCCGGCCGAGCGACTGATGATCGTGCGGTACGAGGTCATCGCCTATGCGGCGACGCTGCTTGCGGCGACGATCTTCGTCGGCGCGGTCGTCGCCTGGTCGTTCGGTGCCTGGATTCTCGTCGGACTGGTGCTGACGTTCCTTGGCCTGCTGCTGAAGCAGATGATTGAGGAAGCGATCTCCGCCGAAGAGCTCAACAAGATCCACGCGATGGAAGCGGTGATCGCCGCCAACATCAGCCTCGAAGACTCGTTCGACCGCATCGAGCGGCTGGCCAACCGGCTGGTGGACTGGGGCGATTTCCGGATCTACCGGCTGCACGACGGCGTCATGTCGCTGGTGCATCGCAGCGAACGGGGGCGCGAGGGACGGGGCGAGCCTTCGGAGGATACGGTGGCGTTGCGCCAGGCGGTGGCCGCCAGCGGCGAGACGGTGGTGATCGACGATGTCACGCGCGACAAGCGCGTCGCCGATGCGCCGCTCGAGGTCCAGAGTCTCGTGATCGTGCCGCTCAAGTTCGGCGATCAGATCATCGGGACGCTGGAGCTCGAGCACCACAAGAAGAACTGCTACCGCCGCCAGGACATCCTGACGATCACCACCTTCGCCAGCCAACTTGCCACCGCCGTGCATATCACCGACCTGCGGCGGCCGCTCGTCGAGACGGTCGAGCGCATGACGCGCCAACTCGCGACGATCGCCCAAACCGTCCGCCGTTGCCGCCTCGACGGGCGTGATCCGCGAGGGGGTGCGGCGCGAAGAGGGCGAGGTGTCGGGGGGTCTGGAGGCCACGGAGAGCCTGGCGCAGGTGTCGCGCCGCGTCTCGGACGACGGCGCGGGCGCGGCCCGCGCCTCGACCGCCGCGAGTGACGTCGCCAGCCGCAACCGCACCCAGATTCGCGAGGCGATCCAGCGGCTCGTCGCGCTGAAGCTGTTCGTGGGCGAAAGCTCGACCAAGGTGCAGCAGCTGGGGCAGATGAGCCGGCGCATCACCGGGTTCATCGCCTCGATCCGGGAGATCGCCGACATGACGAACCTGCTGGCGCTGAACGCGGCGATCGAGGCGGCGCGCGCCGGGAAGCACGGCAAGGGTTTCGGCGTGGTGGCGGACGAAGTGCGGCATCTCGCCGAACAGAGCGCCACCGCGGCGGCCGAGGCGGGCGATCTGGTGCAGGACATTCACACGCAGGTCGGCGAAGTCGTCGAGCAGATGCGGCGTGGGGAGGTGAACGTGGGCGGTGTCGAGGAGCTCTCCGCCGCCGCGCTGGAGGCGCTCGACGCGATCGTCGCCGCGACGGCCGAGGCGACGGCGCACGCGGGCCGGATCACCGCGGCGGCAGGGGAGCAGAATGAGGCGTTCGCGCGCCTGCGCGAGCGCATCAACGCGGTTGCCAGCATCGCGGGACAGAACCGGATCGAGGCCGATGACGTCGCGACGCGCGCGGTGCAGGCCGCCGAGGGGTTGACGGACCTCGAACGGGCGACCCGCGACCTCGAGCAGGTGGCGACCATGCTACGCGATCTGACGCGCGGCTTCGCCAACGTGGCATAGCCTGACTACCGCACGCACGTACGTGGCTCTAGGATCGAACATGGGCGACCGCGCGGCGCATCTGGCGTACGCCCGGGCACGCCTGGGCGCCCTCCCCGGGACGCGCCTGCTGGCCGTCTCGAGCGTCGAGGAGACGGCACCCATCGGGGCGGTTGCGCAACCGCCGTATCTGAATCAAATGGTCCTGCTGGAAACGAGTCTGCGGCCGGCCGAGCTGCTCGCGCAGTGTCGGACCATCGAAGCCGAGCGCGGCAGAGAGCGGCGCGAGCGCTGGGGCCCGCGCACGCTCGATCTCGACATCGTGCGCTATGGAACCCAAACTGTGCGGGAGCCGGATCTGACGATTCCACATCCCGAGCTGCCGAACCGCGACTTCTGGCGTCGCGAGATCGCCGAGCTGGAAGGCACACATGACTAGCATCACCACGCGGGCGCTGATCGAGATGAAGGAAAAGGGCGAGCGCATCGTCGCGCTCACCTGTTACGATGCCCTGTTCGCGCGGCTGCTCGACGCGAGCGGCGTCGACATCCTGCTCGTCGGCGACTCGTTGAATCAGGTCCTGGCGGGGGCGCCCTCCACACTGTCTGCGACGCTGGATCAGATGATCTACCACACGACGATCGTGCGGCGCGGCACCGAGCGCGCAATGGTCGTCTGCGACATGCCGTTCCTGAGTTACCAGGTGTCGCCGGAAGACGCGCTGCGCAATTGCGGGCGCGCGATGAAGGAAACGGGCTGCCACGCGGTAAAGATCGAAGGCGGCCGGCCGATGGCCGCCACCGTCCGGCGACTGGTCGACATCGGCATCCCCGTCATGGGGCACGTCGGGCTGACGCCGCAGTCGGTGCACGCGCTCGGCGGGTACCGGGTGCAAGGTCGGGACGACGCGGAGGCGGGACGCCTCAAGGCGGATGCTACGGCGCTGCAAGACGCCGGCGCCTTCGCCGTGGTCCTGGAGCTCGTCCCCGCGCCGCTGGCTTCTCAAATCACCAAGGCGCTGACGATCCCCACGATCGGCATCGGCGCCGGCCCGGCGTGCGACGGCCAGGTACTCGTCTTGCACGACATGCTCGGCCTCAACGAACAGTTCTCGGCCAAGTTCATCAAGAAGTACGCGGCGCTGGCGGAGGACGTGCGGGAGGCGGCGCGGGTGTTCGCGGCAGAGGTGCGAGAGGGCCGCTACCCCGGACCGGAGCATTCTTTCGGCAAGTGATATTAAATTGGGATGACCTTTTGGGGGGATCGACGCAATGGGGAAGACGGACGACGCAAAGCTCGCGAAGCTGATCAAGAAGAACATGGCGAAGGCGGCGAAGGCGAAACCCAAAGCCCGCCGCCGCTATGACACGACGCTCCCGCCCGAAACCACGGACGATGACATCGAGCGTCGCGACTTCTTTTCGGAGATGAAGAAGCGCGAGTTCTAGTTGCGCGAGCTCTCCAACCTTTCCGAGATGCGCGCGTGGTCCCGCTCCGAGCGCTCTCGCCGTCACACGATCGGCTTCGTTCCCACCATGGGCTACCTGCACGAGGGCCATCTGCGCCTCGTGGACCGCGCCCGCGAGCTCGCCGAGCGCGTGGTCGTCAGCATCTTCGTCAATCCGCTGCAGTTCGGCCCGCACGAGGACCTCGCCCGCTATCCGCGTGACCTGCCGCGCGACCGCAAACTGGCGGAGGCCCGCGGCGTGGACTGCCTGTTCGTGCCGGAGACGGCCGCGATGTACCGCGCCGAACCGGTGGTGCGCGTCGTGCCAGGCCCCCCCTCCCCCGCGGTCGCGGACACGCTCGAAGGCGCCGCGCGGCCCGGCCACTTCACTGGGGTGCTCACGGTCGTCGCCAAGCTGTTTCACATCGTGGAGCCGGACGTCGCGGTCTTCGGCCGCAAGGATTTTCAGCAGGCCATGCTGGTGAAGCGGCTGGTGCAGGACCTCGATTTCGCACTCACCATCGACGTGGCCCCGACGGTGCGTGAGCTTGACGGGCTGGCGCTGTCGTCGCGGAACACCTACTTGAGCCCCGACGAGCGCCGCTCGGCGCTGGCACTGTCCCGGGCACTGCGCACCCTGGAGCAAACCTGGCGCGGAGGAGAAGCGGATCCCGTCAAGCTGCAGCGCGCCGGCCTCGAAGCGATGCATGCGCCGGGCGTGATCCCCGAATACTGCGCGCTGGTGGACGAAGACGTGCAACCGGTGAGCCGTGTCACGGCTCGCACGGTGGCCGCCGTCGCTGCCCGCATCGGCAAGACGCGGCTGCTGGACAACGTGGTCCTCGGGGAAGGGATCGGCGCGGACCCACGGGTCAGCCCGTGAGCTTGCCGCCGTGGGCACAGGTTTCGCCCGAGCGTCGCGCGCATATCGAGCGCGTGGTGGCGTTGCTCGAGAGCTGGGCGGATGCGATGCACGTGCCGGCGCAGGAGCGCGCCAGATGGGTCCGTGCCGGTTGGCTCCATGACGCGCTGCGTGACGCCCCGCTCGGTGATGCCACGGCGCACGGGCCCGCCGCGGCGGATCGCGCGGCCGCCGACGGAGAACGGGATCGCGGCGTGCTCGACGCCGTCCGCTACCACACCGTCGGCGGCCCCGACTGGGATGACGCAGGGCGCATGCTGTACCTCGCCGATTTCCTCGAACCAGGCCGTGACAAGACGGTGGCCGCCGATCGCGCCGAGCTGGCGCGGCGGGTGCCTGTTGAGCGGGACCGGGTCCTCCAGGAAGTGGCGCGCCGGCGGATCGAATGGGTGCTTCGGTCGGGCTGGGCACTGCCCGCGTCGACGGTGGCCTTCTGGAACGCGTTGGTGAAAAAGCGATGAAGGCCTTGATACTTGGCGTCGCCGCCCTGGCCGCCGGCTGCGGCGGCGATGGAGCTCCAGCGCATCCAATTCCCGGGGACCGCGGTGCGGCGATTACCGTCGAGGTGCTGAACGCGAATGGGCGTGCCGGGGACGCACGCGTGGGGACGCGTCTGCTGCGGGACGCAGGAATCGACGTCGTGTATTTCGGCAACGCGTCGGAGCATAGGCTCGATGCGACGCGCATCATCGTCCGGCGTGGCGCGGCCAAGGTAGGCGAGCGCGTGCGTGCCGTGCTGGGGCAGGGACGGGTCGAGATCGAGCTCGACAGCTCCAAGCTACTCGATGTGAGCGTGCTGCTCGGCGCGGACTTTGCTCCCCCCCCTCCCCCCCGGGGTGCGCGCCTCAACTTCCACCCGTAGCTGGCCGCACGCCGCACTGATGTCGAGGCCGCGGCTGCGGCGCAGGACTGCTTCCACGCCATGCTGTTTCAAGCGACGCTCGAAGGCGAGCATCTGCGCCCGCGAGCTGGGGGTGAGATCCGGCGCGCCACCGGGGTGCAGCGGCAGCAGGTTGACCAGCGCCTCGAGCGGCTGCGCGAGCCTGGCGAGCTGGTCCGCCGTGTCGAGCGAGTCGTTCTTGCCGCCGATCAGGACGTACTCGAGCGTCACCCGGCGCCGGAACTGCTGCAACGCCGCCAGCAGCGCGGGCAGCGTGTACTTCTTCTCGATCGGCATCAGCTCTTTACGCAGCCCCGCCACCGGCGCATGGAGTGACACCGCCAGCCGGAACTGCTCGCTGCGCCGGGCGAACTGCGCGAGGGTCGGCAGAATCCCGACGGTAGAAACCGTGATGTGCCGGGCACCGATGCCGAATCCTTCCGGCTGATTGAGGATCGTGAGCGTTGCGTCGACGGCCTCCCAGTTGAGCAGCGGCTCGCCCATCCCCATGAACACGATGTTCGTCGGCTTCAGTGCGGGATCGCGCAATACCAGCTCGCGCACCTGCGCCACGATCTCGCCCGTCGAGAGATTGCGCCGGAATCCCATCCGCCCCGTGGCGCAGAACACGCAGCCGAGCGCGCATCCCGCCTGGGAGGAGATGCACAAGGTCCGGCGCTTCCCCTCCGGAATCAGCACCGACTCGATCGCTTCGCCGTCGGCCAACGCCCACAGAAACTTCTCCGTCCCGTCGCTGGATACCTGATGGGTGTGGAGCGTCAGCCGCGGGAGAGGAAACGCGTCGTCGAGCGCGGCTCGCAGCGGCGCGGGGAGGTCCGTGGCGTCCGTCCAGCGGGCTACGGCTCGTTGCCAGAGACGCGGCAGCACCTGCCGCAGCCGATAGGCCGGCTCGCCCCGTTGCGTGAGCCATTCCCCGAGTGCGGTCCGCGCGGCTTCGGGTGTGAGGCTGAGGAGATCCATGCTCACCGGAATCGAACGTCCACGCCGACCCGGTACGCCGAGCCGAGATCGTTGACGCCGGCGTCGCGCGTCAGCGTGATGCGGTACTTGCCGACGGCGAGTCGCAGACCGGCCACGGGCCGCCATCCCGCCCCGTTTCCGTAGCTCCCTTCACGAGCCAGCATGGCATCGAGCGCGAATGCTTTCGAGAACTCGGCCCCGAGTCCAAACTGATGATCGGCAGTGAATCCGTGCCCAAACGAAATTCCGTAGCGCCCCCGAATCACCGTATTGTTGCTGGTGCCGGGACTCTTCCACAGGCGCGCCTCGATCCCGGCGTACACGTCCTGGGATGGATCATTGGTCTTCAGCGATGAAAAGAAATGCGTCGCGGCGGCGATGCGCAGTCTATCACCGGCGAATGAGCGGCCGGCACCGAGATCCAGCGTCCAGCGATTGGCGCGCGCAACGTCGAGCCGCGTTTCATGGTAGGCGAGCATGGCGCCGACGCTCGTACCGCCGATGACGCGCGACCAGGTGGTGCCGAGCGCAAACGTGTAAATCGGAATCACCGCGCCGGTCGGATCGGGGCTGTCGACGGTCTGCGTGATATCGCTCAGCCCGACGCGGCCGTAGAGGAATCCCACTTGGCCGATTTTCCCGGCTCGCGCGCCGACGGCGGCAATCAGCCCGGTGGCATCGACCGCCGCAGGCGTCTGGATCGCCTCCACGGCGAGCTGCATGCGGGCACTGTCTTCGGTCTGTGCGGGGTTCCACAGGACCGCGGCGGGACCGTTCGCGAGGGCGGGCGGGGTCGCGAGGGTCGTCGCCGCCACGCGCCAGAGCGTGGTGCCGGTCGCCTGTTGCGCCGGTGCGCGGGATTCGCCGAGCGCCAACAGCCCAACAATCGCGGGGGCAATGCGTTGCATGCCGAACGTTTACCGCGGCATGTGGCGCTGTCAACTCAAGTCAACTATCTTCAATCGGTTACGGCACTTGGACATACTCCATTGCGGCTCTCTGAACTGCTGACGCCCGACCGAATCAAGGTCCCCTTACGGGCCCAAAGCAAGGAGGGCGTACTGCGTGAATTGGTGGACCTCATGGTCGGGGGGAACGGCGCTGCGCCCGACGTGCTCCAAGCCGTTCTGGAACGGGAGCGGCAGTTCCCGACGGGCATCGGTTACGGCGTGGCGGTACCGCATGGCAAGACGCCGGCACTGACGAATCTGATCGCGGTCGCCGGGACTACGCCGGCTCCCGTGCCATATGAAACCGTGGATGGCGAGCCCGTGCGGCTCTTTTTCTTGCTCGCCGGTCCCGAATCGCAGGCGGGTGTGCATGTGAAGGCGTTGAGCCGGATCTCGCGGCTGGTGCGGCGCGAGCCGATTCGTGCGCGCCTCCTGGCCGCCACCGACTCGGACGAGTTTTACAGCATCCTCTGTGAGGCAGAAAGGGGAGGAGCATAGACGCGAGGGATGTGGTGACTCGGACAACGAGGCGGACGCATCGCTGCGGCGCGTTACGGAAAGCGCACGCCGGCAAAGCTGTCCGCCTCGGTGGTTGGGTCCACCGCTGTCGTAACCTCGGCGGCATTGTCTTCATCGACCTGCGCGACCGCGACGGGATCGTCCAGGTCTGCTTCGACCCGCGCTGGTCCTCGCCCGATCTGATGGCTCGGGCGGCAACGGCCAAACAGGAATCGGTGGTGAGCGTCGAAGGTGAAGTCGTGGAGCGACCCGCCGATCGGCGTAACCCGGAGCTCGCCACCGGCGACATCGAGGTCCATGGGACCTCGTTCGACGTGCTGGGACCCGCCGAGACGCCCCCGATTCAGGTCGCCCGCGTGAAGGGCGAAGAGCTCGCGGCCGAGGAGCTGCGCCTGAAGTTCCGCCATCTCGATCTGCGCCGGCCGGAGCTGCAAGCGAATCTGATACTGCGACACCGGCTGCTGCAACGCGCGCGGCGTGCGCTCAGCGAGCTGGACTTTCTGGAGATCGAAACACCGATCCTCACCAAGCCGACGCCGGAAGGCGCCCGCGATTACCTGGTCCCCTCGCGGGTGCACCCGGGCGAGTTCTACGCGCTGCCGCAATCGCCGCAGATCTACAAGCAGCTGCTCATGGTGTCGGGGTTCGACCGCTATTTCCAGATCGCGCGTTGCTTCCGCGACGAGGATTTGCGCTATGATCGCCAGCCGGAGTTTTCGCAGATCGACATCGAGGCGTCATTCGTCGGCCAGGAAGACGTGATCGGATTCGTGGAGGCGGTGTTCGTCGCGCTGTGGGACGAAGCGGGACACACGATCGAGCGGCCGTTCCCGCGGCTCACCTGGTGCGCAGCGATGGAGCGCTACGGGACGGACAAGCCCGACCTGCGCTACGACTTCCCGATTGCGGACTGGACCTCCCAGGTGCAGCCGCTCGGCGTGCCGTTCTTCCAAACCGCGCTGACGAACGGCGCGCGGGTTCGCGGCTTCGTCGTGCGGGGCGGGGGGACGCTGTCGCGCAAGGACGTGGACCAGCTCGCCGAAACCGCCAAGACGCACGGCGCTCCCGGCCTGGCATGGGTGAAACGGCAGGGTGAGGAGCTCTCCGGGTCCGTGGGCAAGCACTTCACCGCCGAGGCGCTCGGCCGCATCGGGATCGGCGATGGCGATGTCGCGCTGATGACCGTGGGACCCGACCGTGTCACCTCGCCGGCACTGGACAAAGTGCGGCAGGAGGTCATCCGGCGCCTGGGACCGAAGGCGAAGATCGCCCATGCCTTTTGCTGGGTCGTGGACTTCCCGCTGTTCGAGCCCGACCCCCAGACCGGCAAGCCGGTGTTCGCGCATCACCCGTTTACGTCGCCGCATCCCGACGACGTGAGCAAGCTCGACAGCGATCCCTTTGCCTGCCGCGCCTTGCACTACGACGCGGTGTACAACGGCAACGAGCTCGGGTCGGGGTCGATCCGCATCACCGATCCCGCCATGCAGCGCAAGGTTTTTGCGCACCTGGGGCTGTCGCCGGCCGACATCGAGGCGCGCTTCGGCTTCCTGTTGACGGCGCTCGCCGCCGGCGCGCCGCCCCATGGCGGGTTCGCGGTGGGCTTCGACCGCACGACGATGCTGCTGGCGGGCGCCGGATCGCTGCGCGATGTCATCGCGTTCCCCAAAACGACCACGGCGCGCGCCTTATTCGAGGGGGCGCCGGCTCCGGCGCGGCCCGAAGACCTCGCCGCACTTCACATCAAGGTGGTGCCATGAGCGACGACGTCGTCCACCGTCTGTCCGTGGAAGGCGTGGATCCGCTGGCGTTGGCCGGCGTGAACGATGCCAATCTGCTCGAGCTGGCGCGCCGGCTGGGCGTGCGCGTCTCGCTGCGCGGCGACAGCCTCTCGCTCGTCGGTCCAGCGGCGGCGATCGAACGCGCCGGCCCCGTCGCGCAGGCGCTGATCGATCTCGCGCGCATGGGCGAGACGCTCGAGGTGCACGACGTCGAGCGCCTCGTGTCCGACGAAGCCTCCGCGACCCCTTCCGATCCGGTGAAGATCATCCTCCCCGGGCTGCGGCGGGTCATCCAGCCGAAGACGGCCGGCCAGCGCGAGTATCTGCGCTCGATCGCGGAACACGACATCGTCATCGGCATCGGTCCCGCCGGAACCGGCAAGACGTACCTGGCGGTCGCGGCCGCGGTCGATGCGCTGGCGCGCAAGCGGGTGCGCCGCATCATCCTGGCGCGGCCCGCCGTCGAGGCCGGCG
>WNGB01021283.1_pt1 | contig 11015 bp, 8 predicted proteins | sample 5400681 | NCBI WGS metagenome assembly WNGB01 (sample SAMN13153367, study PRJNA577476) | soil metagenome | isolation source: 115 cm soil or saprolite under grassland replicate 2 | place: USA:California | collected 2016-06-15 | reverse complement strand
GCGTCGTCCCAGTTGACGAACGCCGACGGCACCTGGTCCCCGACATGCTGACGCAGCGCATCGACGAACATCGCCAGCGACTCGGTCTCGGTCGCCTCGGTCGCACCGAAGTACAGACCCGACGTGGCTTCCACCAACGACTCGAGCAGGTACGTCTTACCCTGGCGCCGACGACCGCTGACGACGCCCAATCGCGGAGCCGCGGAGGTCGCCGATACGAATCGTGCGAGCTCGTCCCACTCCATGTCGCGAGCGAAGATCCGGGCCGGCTTGGGAATCATGGCCCTCCAACAGTGCGAAACATACTTCCGCGAACCGTACTTCGGCGAAGTATACTTCGTGCTAGCTGGCCGTGTTCTCGGTGGCGCGGTGCAGTCGATGCCGGATCAGGGAGTCGAGACGTTGCCAGGCGGGGGACGAGGCGTTGACGGTGCCTTGGATCAGCTGCGGGATCGGTGAGTCCATCGCTTGTCCGGGGAGATCACCTGTTCCGTATCGCTGTACGGTCGCCTTGACGATGCGCTGGGCGAGGTCGGCGAGGAAGGGATCCTCCGGGTCGAGATCGTGTGCGCGGTCGTAGTCGAGGTAGAGCTGTCGAAGTGCGGGATCGGTCAGCGCATCGGCTTGGTCTCGGAAGAGCTCGTCCGCGGTGTCCGGATGGGTGGCGAACACGACGATCCACAGGTCGCGTTCCATTGCGACCCAGCGCAGACTGAATCCGAGGTGGTCCAGCTGCTGGAGGTGGTCGTCGACCTCGGCGGGAAGCAGCCGGATGTGGCCTGAGGCCAGTTTCCGGAGTCGCAGCTGGGTGTGGCGCAGCCCCCGGATGCGGGCGGTGAGGTCGTCGTCGATCTGGCTGAGGGCGTCTCGGAAGGCATCGCCCGAGGCGGAGCTGAGGTCGCGAATCCTGGCAAGCGGGACTCCCGCTTCGGCGAGGGTGCGGATCTTGATCAGTTCGGCGACAGCTTGGGCGGTGTAGCGGCGGTAGCCGGACGAGTCACGGTCGGGCTCGGGCAGGAGTCCTTTGTCGTGGTAGACGCGGATGGTCTTGGTCGACACGCCGACGTAGCGGGCTAGCTGTCCGATAGTGAGCACGGTGAGATCGTCGCACTTGACGTTTCCCCAAGGGCAAGGTCGGAGGATCCGAAGCATGACGAACTTCGCTGCCGATCGGGAGACGTTGCGGGCGCTGGCCGATGAGGGGAACGAGAAGGCGTTGGACCGGCTGGCCGACCTTGCGGACGCGCGCGGGGATCTCGACGAGCTGAACGACTTGCTGGACGAGGGCTGCGAGCGTGCCGGGCAGTTCCTTACCCGCCGGGCGGTCGCCGCGGGTGACCTTCGGGAGCTGCAACGGATCTGCGATGCCGGTTACGACGAGGCAGGCGACGAGCTCGATCGGCTGCTCGACGAACCACCGGGCGACCGAGGCTGAGAACTGCGTCTTGCCCTGCCGCCCGCCGGTGAGGTCGTCCCGCTTCGCCGGGTCCGGCTAGGTCGCGAGGTCGAGGACGAGGCGGTCGCCGGCGGGGCGGAAGCCGACCTTGCGGAGGTAGGCGGCGGAGTCGCGCATGCGCGGTGGCGCGATCACGCGGGTGAAGCCGTGCCGGGTGAACACCTCGCTGCGGCGGTAGACGAACTCGCCGGGCGTGAAGTCGCGGTACTCCGGCAGCACGTAGTCCAGCTCCACCTGCGCAGCGCCGTCGCCCGCGTCGTCGGCCAGCACCACGCCGATCGTGCTCACGCCGCGCTGCACCAGGAACGCGTACCGGCTGTCCACCGCGGCCGGCTCGAAGTCCGGGTTGAACCGCGCGATGTCCCGGCCGTGGGTCAGCAGCACGTGCTGGAGATACGCGTCCGAGCCGCCGACCTCCAGCACCTCGTACACCGCGTCGTCGTGCCGGTGCCGCAGCAGCCGCCACAGGTGTACGGCGTTGATGACGGCGAGCACGACGTTCATCCCGACCATCGGCCAGACCTCGATGACGGCGTTGAACCCGGTCACGCTCAACCAGTCCACGGCGGCAGCGTAGCCTCGGCTCCACGTCGAACCCCTGCGGGCATCCGCCTGCGGGACCCCGCCGGCACGCCGGTCGACGCCTCGTTGCTACCGGCAACGACGTACGGGCATGCCGCGCCCTGGGGCGGCCTCTGACTCAGTGCGGCGCCCGGTAGCGCCAGAACGCGGGCACCGCCGCGACCGTTGCCGCGAGCAGCACGATCACCAGAACACCACCGCCGGTCGCGGCGGCCGCCGTACCGAACTGTGCCGCGGCCGTGCCGTGAACCAGGTCGGCGAGCCGCGGCCCGCCGGCCACGACGACCATGAACACGCCCTGGATCCGGCCGCGCATGTCGTCGGTCGCGGCGGCCTGCAGGATCGCGCACCGCCGATCGCGAGCATCAGCACCGCGAGCCACAGCGACCGGGTCAGCCCGAAACCGGCCATCGCAGCGCCCCAGGCCGCGATCGCCACCGTCACCACGACACCGCTGCGCCGCAGCCGCGACAGCTGTCCGGACAGCAGCCCGATCACCAGCGCACCCAGCGGGATCGCCGCGAACAGCCAGCCCAGCGCGGCCCCGCCGCCGTACGTCCGCTCCGCCATCTCCGGGAACAGAGCCTTCGGCATCCCCGCCACCATCGCGATCAGGTCGACCGCGAACGAGACCAGCAGCACGCCGTGCCCGCTGAGGTACCGGAGCCCGGCCACCACGTCGCGCAGCCCCGCCGTCCGGCTCGCCTGCTCGTGCGGCGGCATCGGCGGCAGCCGCAACACCATCACGAACGCCACCGCGAGCGCGACCGAGCCCGCGACCGGGATCAGCACACCGGCCACCAGCGGCCCGAAGACCGCGCCGAACATGAACGTGGTGAACCCGAGCGCGTTCGCCGCGACCAGCAGCCCGGCCGGCACCACCCGCGCGATCGCGGCACTGCGGGTCGGCGCGTTCACGGCGGCGAACGACTGCTGCACGCCGTACAGCAGCAGCACCACGACGACCGAGTCCAGCCCGGCGGCAGCCTGCAGCCAGAGCAGCACGCTCGTCACCACGATGCCGAGGTTGCTGACGGCCATGACGGTACGACGATCGACGGCGTCCGCGACGGCGCCGCCCCACAGGCCGAACACGATCAGGACCGCGAGACCGACCGCGCCGGTCAGCCCGACGTACGCCGACGAGCCGGTCAGGTCGTAGATCTGCTTCGGCACCGCGACCGCGCTGAACTGGCTCCCGACCGCGGTCACCGCCGTCCCCGTCCACAACCGCCGGAACGCCGGAATCCGCAGCGGCCGCGTGTCGATCACCACTGACCCGAGCCGCCGCCGCGCACTCACCCCCGCCTGTGCACTCGTCTCGGCACCCGGCTCGGTCTCCCCACTCACCCCGCCACCCTAAGCACCAGCACCCATTGGCGATCCCGAGCCTCAACTGCCCCCGCCGCCGGCGTCGCCGCTGTACCCGCCCTCGTGGCCACCGACGTGCCCGCCATGGTGACCGCCGTGATGACCCCCGTGGAAGCCGCCGTGGAACAGACCGCCGGTACGGGACGCCGCGCAGCGATCGTCAGCGGGCCACGAGCAGCCGGTCGAGGGGAATCTCGACCGGGTACGGCGCGCCGACCCGGAGCAAGTCACCGCTCGCGACAGTCTCCTCGACGTACGACGCCCCGCTCAGCCTCATGACGCAGACCTCCACACCGCCGGGTCCGAAGGACGCGCGCCACATCCACGGGATTCCGGCCCGCGCGTAGAGGTGTGGCTTCATGACCTGGTCCATGGCCGCGCTGGAGGGTGACACCACTTCGACGACGAGCGAGACCTCGCCGGGCTCGAGCGCCGGCCGATCGGCCAGCAGGGCCGCCGAGGTCGCGACCACCACGTCGGGAACCAGGACCCGTCCCGTGTCCAGGGTGATGCCGGCCGCCTCGACGACGTCGATGCCCTTCGGTGCCGCCTCGCGGAGGAACACCGCGATCCGCCCGGCCACCAACTGGTGGCGAGGAGAGGGCGGAGGTGACACCAGCAGGCTCCCGTCGATGATCTCGTAGCGCTGACCGTCCTCAGGCAGGCGTGCGAGATCGCCGGCCGTCCACGGCCCGACGTGCTCGAGCGCTTCCGTCATCTGTGCCTGCCCATCCCGCTTCGGTCTACGCATCAATCTACGCGCACGAACTTCCAGGCCGCGCCGGTTGTCCACAAGGGCCACGAGAACCGGCGAACGAAACGGCAACGAGCGCGGGCGGCGTCAGCTGCCGGTGCGGTCGCGCCACCAGGACAGCAGTTCTTCGCGGGCGCGTGCCTCGCCGAGGGGGCCGTGTTCGAGGCGGAGCTCCAGGAGGTGCTTGTACGCCGCGCCGACGTCGCGGCCCGGCGGGATGCCGAGGATCTCCATGATCTGGTTGCCGTCCAGGTCGGGCCGGATCGCGTCCAGCTCCTCCTGCTCCCGCAGCCGCTCGATCCGTTCCTCGAGGTGGTCGTACGCCGTCCGCAGCGCGTCGGCCTTGCGCCGGTTCCGCGTCGTGCAGTCCGCCCGGGTCAGCACGTGCAGGCGGGACAGCAGCGGGCCGGCGTCGCGGACATAACGTCGTACCGCCGAGTCCGTCCACTCACCAGTGCCGTAGCCGTGGAAGCGCAGGTGCAGCTCGACCAGCTTCGCGACCGCGTCGATCTCGTCGTTGGAGAACCGCAGCGCCTTCATCCGCTTGCGGGTGAGCTTGGCGCCGACCACGTCGTGGTGGTGGAAGGTGACCTTGCCGCCGTTCTCGAACCGGCGGGTGCGCGGCTTGCCGATGTCGTGCACGAGGGCGGCGAAGCGGACGACGAAGTCCGGGCCGTCGACGCCGAGCCGCGGCTCCAGGGCGATGGCCTGCTCGATGACGGTGAGCGAGTGCTCGTAGACGTCCTTGTGCCGGTGGTGCTCGTCCAGCTCCAGACGCAGCGCCGGCAGCTCCGGCAACACGTGCTCGGCCAGGCCGGTGGTGACGAGCAGGTCGAGGCCGCGGCGGGGTTCGGGCGCGCAGACCAGCTTCACCAGCTCGTCGCGGATCCGCTCGGCGGAGACGATCTCGATCCGGCCGGCCATGTCGGTCACCGCGGCCACCGCCGCCGGGTCGGCCTCGAAACCGAGTTGCGCGGCGAACCGGGCCAGCCGCATCATCCGCAGCGGGTCGTCGTCGAACGACTGCTGCGGTGTCGCCGGCGTACGCAGCCACTTGTTCGCCAGGTCCTCGAGCCCGCCGAACGGGTCGACGAACTCCTGCCCCGGCAACGACACGGCCATCGCGTTCACGGTGAAGTCGCGGCGCAGCAGGTCGCCCTCCAGCGAGTCGCCGAACCTCACCTTCGGCTTGCGCGACCCCTGGAGGTAGACGTCCGAGCGGTACGTCGTGATCTCCAGGACCCACTCGCCCTTGTTGCAGCCGATCGTGCCGAACTCCTTGCCGATCGTCCACACGTCGTCCGCCCAGCCCTTCAGCAGCCGCTGGATGTCGTCCGGCTCGGCCGACGTGGTGAAGTCCAGGTCCTTGCCGAGCCGGCCCAGCAGCGCGTCCCGCACGCTGCCGCCGACGAGCGCGATCTGGTGGCCGGCGTCGACGAACCGGGCGCCGAGCTCGTTGACCACAGGCGCGATCCGTAGCAGCGACTGCACACCCTGCCGTTGTACGGCGGACAGCCGGGCGTTCTGGTTGGAAATCGGAGCCTCCCCTTTCGCGCGCGATCGGTCTCCGGACTTAGAGGGCACGAAGACTTAGGCTACGGTGACCGCGTGTTCGGTGCGTTGGGCAGGGCGCAGGCGAGTACGCCCGTGCGAGCGTTGGCGGGCTGTGCCGCCCGGGTCGTCGCCGTACCCGCGGTGACCGCGGTGGTCTGCCTGTCGTCCCCGCTGCCGCTCGTGCACGCGGCCCCGGACGTCGCCGAGGTGTCGGTCGCGGTCCGGATCACCTCGTTCACGCCGATGGCGCCGAAGCCCGGCGACACCGTGAAGATCACCGGTGCCGTCACCAACACCGGTACGACGACCCTCACGAACACCCAGGCGCTGGCCTGTGTCGACCGCGACCGGATCACCGACCGCGGCGAGCTCGCCGCGCTCCCGCCGCAGGGCGACGACTGCAAGGGCCTCACCGGCACCGGCGCGTACCACGACTTCGCCGACGTGCTGGAGCCGAAGGTCAGCCGGCCGTTCAGCATCACCGTGCCGTGGACCGACTGGCGGCTCGGCAGCAACCGCGCCGGTGTGTACGTCGTCGGTGTGCGGATCAACGGCGACAACCCGGACGGCGGCCGCGAGCACCCGGCGATCGCCCGCACGCTGATGCCGGTGGTCGCGCCGGACGCGAAGCTGCGCACGGTGCGTACGGCGATGATGCTGCCGCTGCGGCACCGTCCGACCCAGCTCAACGGCACGTACTTCGCCGACGAGTCGCTGAACGACGCGCTGAAGCCGGACGGGCGGCTCGGACAGCTGGTCCACGCTGGTACCGGCAAGCAGGTCAGCTGGCTGATCGATCCGTCGGTCCTCGACGAGGCACGGCAGCTCGCGGCGTCCTACGGGACAGATCCGAAAGACGCGAAGCAGCGGCAGAACAAGAGCCAGGCCGCGGCGGACTGGCTGGCGGCGCTCGACCGCGCTGTGAGCCCGCCGCAGGGTCACTCCCCGGTCGCGCTGCTGCCGTACGGCGACCCGGACGTACGCACGCTGGAGGCTGCGCGGCTCGGCAGCATCGTGGACGGCGCCCGTGAGCTCACCGCCGGGGTGGAGCGGCCCCCGGCGGGTAAGCCGGTGCAGTCCGCGGTCTGGTTGGAGAACGGCTCGGCGAACGACGCCACCCTGTCCGCCCTGGCGGCCGACCACCCCGGCAGCCGCCCCGGTGACCTGACCCTGCTGTCCAGCTGGGCATGGGCGCCGGACGAGCGGCCCGACCTGGACGGCTCCCCGATCGTCGACGTGACCACCTCGGCCGGCACCGTGCGCGCCGTGGTCGCCGACCAGGGCCTCACCTCCGGCGGCCCGGACCCGGCGGTCGTCAACGGCCCGGTGCAGGTCCGGCAGCGGTTCGCCGCCGAGACCGCGCTGATCGCGCTGTCCGAGGGCACCACCCCCGTCACCGTGGTCGCCGCGCCGGCCCGCGGGTTCGACCTCCAGGGCAGCGCGACCGGCGTGCTGCTGCAGGGCCTGTCGCTGCCGTGGATCACGCCGATCGGCATCGACCAGGTCACCGGCCCGGCCGCCACCACCGTCGCCGCGCCGGCGCCGAAGCCCGCGATCACGGCGCTGAACCAGCAGCAGCTGAGCGCGGTCCGGGAGATCTCGGACGATGTCGCGACGTTCAACGACCTCGCCACCAACTCGATCGCGTTCAAGCAGGACCTGAACCGCCGCGCGGCCCGGGCCGCGTCGATGTCGTGGCGCGGGTTCGGCGGCGACGGCGACCGGTACCGCCACTACCAGCTCGGGGTGTACTTCCGGCCGCAGTTCGCCAGCGTGCACATCGTCACCACCGACGGCGGCGACGGCACGGTCGTCACGCTGTCCGCGAGCAAGGGCCAGTTCCCGCTGACGATCGAGAACGGCATGAAGCGCCCGGTCAAGGTCGGGCTGCGGATCGAGTCGGTGAACCGCGACGACCTCTCGGTGGAGAACATCGAGCCGAGGGTGATCCGCGGCGGCAACCGGTACTCGTTCACGATCCGCGCCTCGGCCCAGCAGAACGGCCTGATCAAGGCGCGGGCGTACGTGATCACCGAGGACGGCCACCAGCTCGGCGCGCCGCTGGAGCTGGACATCCGGGCCGCGCAGTACGGCACCGTCGGCTGGGTCCTGGTCGCGTCCGCCGTCGCGCTGCTGTTCGGTACGTCGGCGATCCGGATCTTCCGCCGCGTCCGGAAGGAACGTCGTACGACGATCGCCCCGGCCGCCGGGCCGGAGGCGGTGGCCATCGTCGACACCGCCGGCGTCATCGACGTACCCGCGGCACCCGAGGTCGCGGACCCCGCACAAGCGCCGGCGACCGCCACGAAAGGAACCGATGGCTGATCGCACCGCCCGGGCCGCCGCAGTGATGGCGGTCGGGACCGTCCTGTCACGCCTGCTCGGGTTCGCCCGGATCGCCCTGCTCGCCGCGGCCATCGGTACGGCGCTGCGCAACGACCTGTTCACGGTCGCGAACACGATCCCGAACAGCCTCTACATCCTGCTCGCCGGCGGTGTGTTCAACACCGTCCTGGTGCCGCAGCTGGTGCGCGCGATCAAGTCCGACGACGACGCCGGCCAGGAGTACACCGACCGGATCATCACCGCCGGGCTCGTGGTACTGGCGGTGCTGACCACGGCGTGCGTGATCCTCGGGCCGGAGATCGCGCAGCTCTACATGCCGGACCGGATGAACGCCGCCGACCGGGTCGAGCAGCGGGCCGAGATCGAGTTCTTCACCCGGCTGTGCCTGCCGCAGATCTTCTTCTACGGCGCCTTCGTGCTGGTCGGGCAGGTGCTCAACGCTCGCGGCCGGTTCGGCCCGATGATGTGGGCGCCGATCGCCAACAACGTCGTGGCCGGGCTGTCGATCGTGGCGTTCATGGTCTTCTACCGGGTCGGTGCGGACCCGGCGACGTACTCGACCGGCGAGTCGCTGCTGCTCGGCCTCGGGCACACGGTCGGGATCGCGGTGCAGCTGCTGGTGCTGATCCCCTATCTGCGGTCGACCGGGTACAGGTACCGCCCGCGGTTCGGGCTGCGCGGCACCGGGCTGGGCAAGACCGTGAAGCTCGGGCTGTGGACGGTCCTGTTCGTCGCGGTCAACCAGGTCACGCTGATCGTCGTCACCCGGCTGGCGCTGTCCGGTACCGCGAGTGTCGGCGCCGGCGACGACGCCGCGGGTGTGTTCGCGTACTCGACCGCGATGCTGGTCTTCCTGGTGCCGCACGGCATCATCAGCGTCTCGCTCGCCACCGCGATGCTGCCGCGGGTGTCCGCGCTGGCCGCGGACGGCGACAACGTGGAGGTCGCCCGGGTGTCGGCCCGGTCCATCCGGCAGGCGCTCGCGATCGTCGTACCGGCCGCGACCGCGATGTTCGCCTTCGCGGTGCCCGCGATGCTGCTGATCGCCGGCAACGGCGCCGCGAACGGCAACACGACGGGCATGTCGCTGACCCTGATGGCGCTCTCGCTGGGGCTGGTGCCGTTCACGGTGCAGTACTTCCAGCTGCGCACGTTCTACGCCTTCGAGGACACCCGGACGCCGTTCCTGATCCAGCTGGTGATCGCCGCCGTCAACATCACCACGGCGATCGTGGGTGTCTCACTGCTGACCGACCACCGGTTCAACGCGGTGGTGCTGGCCGGGGCGTACACCGTCGCCTACACGGTCGGCGTGCTGTTCTCGCGTGCCGTCCTGCGCCGGCGCGTCCCCCGCGTCGCCGGCGCCGGCATCACCCTCCCGGCGATCGCGATGGGCATCGCCGCCACCGTGGCCGCGGCCGTCGCGTGGGCGGTCGTCTTCACGATCGACCGGGCCGGCACCTTCTCCGGCCCCCTGTGGGCGATGGTCTCCCTCGCCATCGGCGGCGCGATCATGCTCCCGGTGTACGCCGCGCTGGCGCGGGTATTACGGATCCACGAGGTCAACGACCTGGTACAAACCGTCACGCGGCGGCTACCGGTTCGGTCCGGGAGGGCCTGACGGGGCCCGGACGAATACCATGGGCGGAGCTGACCGATAGTCGCCGCGGTGATCCCGCGGCCCGACGGGGAACCGAGGAGGACCGTGCCCAACCACACCATCAGTCCTGGCACGCTCCTGGCGGGGCGGTACCGGATCGGCGAGCAGCTCGCCGAGTTCGGTGGCGCCCGGATCTGGCGGGCCGTCGACGAGGTGCTCAGCCGGCCGGTCGTCGTGGACGTCATCCCGTCCGACGACCCGCGTGCCGGGCGCCTGACCGACGCCGCTCGGCGCGCCGCGATGGCGGCCGACTCGCGGTTCCTGCGAGTGCTGGACTGCTCGGCGTACGACGGACTGACCTACTGCGTGCGCGAATGGGCCGCCGGCCGTTCCCTGGAGCGGATGCTCGGCAACGGTCCGCTGACCGGCCAGCAGGCCGGCTGGCTGACCCGCGAGGTGTCCGAGGCGTTGGAGCTGCTGCACCGCTCCGGCCAGCCGCACGGTTCGATCAACCCGGCGACCGTGGTCGTCACCGACGCCGGCGCGATCAAGATCGTCGGCGTGGCCACCGAGGCGGCGCTGCGCCGCGCGGACGGCCCGGGCTCGCCGGCCGAGGACGTGCGCGATCTCGGGCGGGTGCTCTACGCCTGCCTGACGGCGCGCTACCCCGGCGGTCCCGCGTTCGGGATGCAGGCCGCACCGCTGGAGCACGGGCGGCTGATGTCGCCGCGCCAGGTGCGCGCCGGCGTGCCACGCTCGCTCGACGACATCGCCGACCGGCTGCTCGGCGCCCCGCCGCGGCACCACTCGGCCCCGATCAGCAGCGCGGCCGGGCTGTCCGCCGCGCTCGCCGGCGTGATCGGCCATTCCCACGAGCCGCCGGCCCAGATCAGCGACGAGACGGTGGCGATGTCCCGCCAGGGCAGCGTCGACGACGCGACGCAGCTGTCGCCCGCGATCACCACCCCGCCGGCGCTGAACCCGTATCCCGCCGTGGACCCGAGTCCCTACCCGGCGGTCGACCCGAACGCCTACACCGCGGTGCAGCGGCCGGTCGCGACCGCCGGCGCACCCACCACGATGGCGCAGCGGCCCGTCGTGAGCCCGCCGGCGAACGGCCAGCGGCCCGTGGAGCGCCGGAGCGCGAACGGTGGCGGCGGCGACCGGACGCCGTACGGGACCGTCGAGAAGCCGCGGCGCGGCGGGTGGGGCGGGCGGATCCTGATCCTGCTCGCCGTCCTGGCCCTGCTGTCGGTGATCGCGATGGCGCAGTTCCTGATCAAGCCTGCCGTCACCGGCGACGACAAGGACACCAGTAAGGACGCCAAGTCCACGCCCAGCAGCTCGGCGCC
>WNGB01013462.1_pt1 | contig 11017 bp, 7 predicted proteins | sample 5400681 | NCBI WGS metagenome assembly WNGB01 (sample SAMN13153367, study PRJNA577476) | soil metagenome | isolation source: 115 cm soil or saprolite under grassland replicate 2 | place: USA:California | collected 2016-06-15 | reverse complement strand
ATGCTCATGACCGTCGCAGAACCCTGTGACAGCGGCGGTTGTGCGACGTTGATTTCGGACACGGGTTCTGGACGCCTAGAAGGGGTCGGTGGCCGGGGAGTGGCGGCTGTCGCAGAAACGCAACGCCTCCGCGAGTGCCTGTGAGGGTGTCGCGAAGCCTAGGGTTTGTCGAGGACGGCCGTTGAGCTCGGCCGCGATGGCGTCCAATGCTGCCTGATCGAACTGGCGTAGGTCGGCACCCTTGGACAGGTATTGGCGGAGCAGGCCGTTGGTGTTCTCGTTGGTGCCGCGCTGCCAGGGGCTGCGCGGGTCGCAGAAATAGACCTGCACGCCAGAGTCCACAGTGAACCGGGCGTGCTCGGCCATCTCCCGGCCATGGTCCCAGGTGAGGGAGCGGCGCAGCTGCTGAGGAAGCCGTAGGACGGCCGCGGTCAGCTCACCGCCGTGCTGCTCAAGCCGACGCCCGGGCAATCCGACGACGCGCTGGCCGCCGACCTGCAGGGCCAGTTCCTGCCCCAGAGCCTGGTCGCCACCCGGGTCCGCCAGACGGTCGAGAAGGGCTTTGTCGCCACCCGCAGCTTCTTCCAGCTGATGCAGGGCTTCCTGGCATTGGGGTTGCTGGTGGGGATCGCCGGGCTGGGGGTGGTGATGGTCCGCGCGGTCCGCGAGCGCCGACGCAGCATCGGCGTGCTGCGCGCCCTCGGCTTCCCGGCCGCCACCGTCCAGCGCGCCTTCCTCACCGAGAGCTCGTTCGTGGCCCTGGAGGGGATCGTGCTCGGCACGGTGCTGTCGATCCTCACCAGCTACCTGCTGTTCGAGAACGACCCGAGCTTCAGCGGCACCGGCATCGGCTTCCCGATCCCCTGGCTGACGATCGCGATCCTGGTCGGCGCGGCGGCGCTCGCCTCCCTGCTGGCCACCTTCTGGCCGGCCAGGCAGGCGTCCCGGATCCGCCCCGCGGTGGCCCTGCGCATCGCCGACTGACCCGACCGTAAGGATGTGCCTGCACGCCTTAACGGCAATGGCGGCGGTCATGACCATCATCAAGCTTAGTCAGCACCCATGAGGTCGGGCTTGGTCAGGTCCCTGCTGCACCCATGAGGTCGCAGGTGTCGGCCTGTCAGTGCTGCGCTCGAACAGCGAGTTCAGCCCGTACCTGGTCGAGCGCCTGTGCCGTGGCTGTCGGCGTTGCGGCCGGGATCGCGGCGGCCAGGGAGGCGCTGGTCGAGGCCTCACCTGCTGGAGCAGCTTCCAAGAGCCGGGCGCTGAGTTCCGCAACCACCTGGGTGAACGCCTCGATTACGGCGGTCGGAGCGATGAACTCGTTGATCATGACGCCCAGTTGTCGCCGGCCGTCCTGGGTGTTCAACACGAGGTTGTCAAAGCCGGGGATGGCGCCGCCGTGGCCGACCAGCCGCCCCGAGGGCGTCTCAATCATCTCGAGGCCCAGGCCGTAGCCGTAGCCCGGCACACCGGTGTCGACCGGGGTCGTCATCTGGGCCAGCAGCCTCGCTGGCAGCAGCCGGCCGCCCAGCAGGGCCCGGAAAAAGCGCTCCAGGTCGGCAAGGTCAGAGATCAGGTTGCCGGCCCCCCAGGCCAGCGAGGGGTTGTAGACGGTGAAGTCCAGCAGCGGGCCGGCCTCGTCTATGAGCGGGAGGCTGTAGCCGCGCGGGTTCGGCCCAGGGATGTCGGGACGGTTGACCGGGAAGAAGGTGTCGCGCAGCCGCAGCGGCCGCAGGATGCGCCGGGTCAGCTCCTGACCCAGGGACCTGCCGGTGGCCGTCTCGATGATCATGCCGGCCAGCACGTAGCCGGTGTTGGAATAGCTCCAGGCGGTGCCGGGCGGGAAGTCCGGCGGCTGGTCGGCAACCAGGGCGACCAGCTCCCGTGGCGTCCAGGCACGAGACCGCCCATCTGGGAAGGTGTACAGCACGACGAGCGGCTCCAGTGAGTTGTCGGGGATGCCGCTGGTATGGTTGAGCAGCTGGCGGATGGTGACATGAGCCCCGTAGGGCAGGATCCCCGGTAGCCAGCGCTCCACGGTGTCGGACAGCGACAGCTTGCCTTCAGCGACCAGTTGCAGCACCACGGTGGCGACAAACGGCTTGGTCAGGCTGCCGACGCGGTAGTTCAGCCCTGGTCGCATCCGGCGGCCGCTGCGCAGGTCGGCCACGCCGCTGGCGGCCTGCTTGACGGCGTGGTCGTCGCGGACCCGTGCGGCGGCGCCGGGCGCCCCAGCGGCCACGAGCTGGTCGAGCAGCCGTTGCAGCTCGCCTGGGTGGAGCCGCTGTGGCGCCGCCACCGTGCTCCCATGGCCAGTGCGGCTGGCGACCGCTCCGGCCCGGGCCGGGGCGAGGAGCACCGCCCCGACCGCCATGGCCACGACCAACAGGATCAAAGGGATTCGTGGGGCTGGCCGGGTCATCGCAGACCTCCCGGAGTGGGGATCAGGTATGTCCGGTATGTTGCGGCTAGGCTGCATCAGCCGGGCAATCCAATCAACCCCTCCGGCCGTGGTTCGGGCAATTAGGGATTCGAACTTGATTTCCCCCTTGTCGGTTCCGGGTGTTGGTGCTAGGACGCTCAGGCAGGCGCCTTGGCCGAGCAGCGCCGAGGGAAGCCCTCGGACTCGACCCGCGCGCGCAGCGACGGCAGGAGGTCGGAGATGAGCGAGGCGATCGGACAGCCGAGCGGGGCGGCGCTGCCCCGCCCCATGGGCATCGGGGAGATCCTCAGCACCGCGTTCCAGTTCTACCAGCGGCACTGGCGCACCCTGCTGGCCATCGCCGCGGTGGTGGTTGTCCCCATCACGCTGCTGCAGTACCTGCTTGGCGATCAGGTCCGCACCCAGGGCGAGGAGACCGCTAACGGGGTGGTGATCGAGACCGCGAGCTGGGCGGTGGGGATCGCCGGGCTGGTCACGGCCCTGGCCGGGCTGCTGATGTTCCTCGTCCTCACGGGGGCGATCACCAGGGCGGTGGCCGCCGAGGTGGCTGGGGAGGACTCCAGCCTGGAGCAGAGCTACCGGTTCGGGTTCCACCGGATCTGGTCGGTGCTGCTGGTGAGTGTGCTGGTTGGGCTGGCCACCGTTGGCGGGCTGATCCTGTTCGTGATCCCTGGGATCTACATCGGGGTGCGGTTGGCGGTCAGTATCGAGGCGCTGGTGGTGGAGGGACGCCGGGGGACCCAGGCGATGGGGCGGTCCTGGGAGCTGGTCGGGGGGCACTGGTGGCACGCCTTTGGCACGCTGGTGGTGGCCTGGTTGGTGATCGGGGTCGTCAGCTCGGTGATCACGCTCCCGTTCGGCGACACCAGCTGGTTTGTGCAGGGGCTGGTGGCGGCGGTGGCGACGGTGGTCACCCTGCCCTATGGGGTGCTGGTAGGGGTGCTGTTGTATCTGGATCTGCGGGCCCGCAAGGAGGGCTTGACGATGGAGGCCCTGCGAGCGGACCTGCAGGCATCAGCCGTCTGACGCGATCACGGCTACGGAAGCGGGTGGTTCGGGTCCGTGGGCCGAAGCGGTACCACGGGTCTGGAAGGCCGCAACAGAGCCCATAGGTAGCTGCGCCACCTGCGGTGCCCTGCGGCCTGGGGGAACACCGGTCAGCACTAACGAGGGTGGCGCCCCTGGATGGACGCCGACCCCACGGGTCAGGCTTCGTTGGGCGTCTGGGCCGTCTCTGGCTGGTCGAGCACCGCCGCCCAGCTCGCGAGGAAGTCCAGCGCGTCCTGGGAGGCGGAACCGGGCTCGGCGGTGTAGGTGATGATGGCCAGGCCGGTGTCGGCTGGCAGTTCCAGTGCCTCGTAGGTCAGCTCGAGGTCGCCGGCGACGGGGTGGTGGTCTCGCTTGAGGCCGGGTGCGGTGCAGCCGGACGTTGTGGGCTGCCCACCGGGCACGGAACGACTCGCTACGCGTGCACAGCTCCCCGACCAGTCCGGCAGCCTCCGGTCGTAGGGGTCGCGGCTGGCTTCGCCGCGCAGGATGGCCACGGCGTCGTTGGCGGCTTTCTCCCAGTCGACGTAGAAGTCGCTCGCTCGGGGGTCCAGGAACAGAACCCGGGCGAGGTTCACCGGCAACCTCTGGCCTGGGGTCGGTGGATTCGGCCAGCAGCCGGTGGCCGGCGATGGCCAGGCCACAGACGAGCGGGTTGGCGAGGAAGATCCAGCGCCAGCCGGCGGTCTCGACCAGCAGCGCGCCCAGCAGGGGGCCTCTGGCGGCCGCGACCGCCCCCAGCGCGCCCACAGCCCGACGGCCATCGACCGCCTGCTGTGGGGGAATTCGGCCAGCAGCAATGCGAGTGACCCTTGGCGACAGGGCCGTCGAGAAGGAGTACAACATCGTTGGGTGTGCCATTTCACGCAGATCGAACTGAGCAGCGAACCACTCCAAGACTCGCTACGGCGCCTTGCGGCGAGCAGGACGAGGTGCTCCCGCTGGGGGGACGACGTGGAGCAGCCGGTTGCTCGAGCTGAGCATGAGGCTGATGGCGACCCGGTCGAGTTCGCCAGTTACGTTCCCGCGCTTGTCGTCCGGCGGTTTGCGGATCGGCATGAGCCGTTGGGCGAGGCAGAGAGCGAGCGGTTCGTGGCGGCGGTCCTGTTCGCCGACATCTCCGGTTTCACGGTGCTTACCGAGCGGCTGGCTGGATCCGGGCCGAGCGGTGTCGAAGCGCTCACCGAGCTGCTGAACGACTGCTTCGGCGAGCTGGTCGAGCTGGTCGGCGAGCATGGCGGCGAGGTTGTGAAGTTCGCTGGCGACGCGCTGCTCGCGATCTGGCCGACTGATGGCGACACTTCCACGGTGACGGCGTGGGCCGCTCAGTGTGCGTTGGCCATGCAGCAGTCCGTCCAGGGCAGCGAGTTCGCCGCGAGGGTTCGACTGTCGATTCGGATCGCGGTGGGATCGGGGCAGGTGTCTGTGGCCCATCTCGGTGGGGTGCGTGGCCGCTGGGAGCTGGTTGTCGGCGGGCCAGCGGTGGTGCAGGCGTGCGCCGCCGAGCAGCTCGCACGACCGGGCGAGGTGGTGCTCTCCCCTGACGCGTTGGACCGGTTGCGCGACCTCACCACGGGCGAGCAGGTGCGCCTCGGTGCCGCCGGGCCGTCCGCCTTCCGGCTTGCCGAGGTCCGCTCGCCAATCAGCCCCGCACCGCTGGTTCGCGCTGCGACAGTCGAGGCGGCCGGCCCGGCGCTGCGCGGCTACGTGCCTGCTGCGGTCACGGCTCGGCTCGAGGCGGGCCAGAGCGCCTGGGTTTCCGAGTTGCGCTCTGTGAGCGTGCTCTTCCTGCGGCTCCCGGGCCTGGACGACATCAGCTGGGATACGTTGGAGCAGGCCCAGCAGCTCGTCTGCGCCGTGCAGGAGACGTTGTACGAGTACGAAGGCTCGGTCAACAAGCTGGGTGTCGACGACAAGGGCGCGACGCTGGTGGCCGCCTTCGGCCTCCCCCCGGTCGCCCATGAGGACGACGCCGTCCGCGCGGTGCGGGCGGCCCTCGAGGTCCAGGCGAGGTTGCAGCGGCTCGGGCTGCGCCCGGCTCTCGGCTTGGCGACCGGCCGGGTGTTCTGCGGCTCGGTGGGGAGCGGCCAGCGCCGTGAGTACACGATGATCGGCGGGGTGGTGAACCTGGCCGCCCGCCTCATGCAAGCGGCCGACGACGAGGTCCTCTGCGACGCTGCGACCGGACAGGCGAAGCAGGCGAAGCTCACCTTCGAGGCGCTGCCACCCCGCCGGTTGAAAGGATGGGGGGACCCAGTCGCCGTCTTCCGCCCCCGCAGCCAGAGCCTGGCGAGGCCACGCAGCGCGTCCTTCGTCGGTCGACGGCGCGAGCGGGGACTGCTCACCGAGCGGCTGGTTGCACTGCAGCAGGGTCGGGGCGGGACGGTCCTGTTGGAGGGAGAAGCCGGGATCGGGAAGTCGCGTCTGGTCGATGCGCTGGTCGAGCAGGCCGAGGGGGCGCCGGTTCGGACGCTGGTCGGAGCGGCTGACGCGGTCAGGAGCACCACCCCATACCACCCGTGGCGTCCGGTGTTCGAGTCGGTGTTCGACCTTGAGGATATCGCTGCGCCGTCGGCGCGGCGCGCCCGGGTGCTGGATCGGCTCCGAGCCAGGCCCGATCTCAAGCGCCTGGTCCCGCTGCTCGCCGATGTGCTCCCACTCGACCTGCCCTCGGATGAGGTCGTCGGACAGCTTCGAGGGCCGGTACGGGCCGACAACCTCCGTCGGCTGCTCGTGGGTGCGCTGCGGATGGTTGCAGTGGAACAGCCGCTGCTGATCGTGCTCGAGGATGCCCACTGGTGCGACTCGGCCTCGTGGGCCCTGGCCTGGCTCGTCTCTCAGCAGGTCGCCCGCGTGCTCCTGGTGCTGGCCCTGCGTCCGCTGGCGGATCCCAGTCCCGAGTACGGGCGTCTCCGGAACGCACCTGGTGGTCAGCGGCTCCAGCTCGATCCCCTGCCGGCTCAGGATGTCACCGCGCTTGTGGCCCAGCGGCTGGGGGTGACCTTGGTGCCGAGGTTGGTCGCAGAGCTCATCGGTGAGCACGCAGGTGGGAATCCGTTCTTCAGCGAGGAGCTGGCCTACGCGCTGCGCGACACCGGTGCCATCACCGTCACAGACGGGACGTGCCGGATCGCCCCGGGTGCCGACCTGCGCGTCCTGTCGCTTCCTACCACGGTGCAGGGCGTGGTCCTCACCCGCATCGACCGCCTGGCTCCCCCGCAGCAGCTGACCCTGAAGGTGGCGAGCGTCATCGGGCGCAGCTTCGCCCACCGGCTGCTGGCCGACGTCCACCCCATCGCGGCTGACCGACCGACCCTGCCCGATCAGCTCGACCGCCTCCAGCGCCGCGACCTCGTCCTACTCGAGGCGCCCGAACCGGAGCTGGCCTGGATGTTCAAGCATGTCATCACCCGGGACGTGGCCTACGACCTCATGCTGGACGCACAGCGCCGGGCCCTGCACCGCGCGATCGCTGAGTGGTACGAGCGGCGGCAGCAGGTCCAGCTGCCACAGTTCTATCCGCTGCTTGCCTACCACTGGACCCGAAGCGGCGTCACCGCCAAGGCGATCAAGTACCTGTCGCTCGCCGGAGAGCAGGCCCTCGCCGGCGCCGCCTACCAGGAGGCCGCACACTTCCTCGCCGATGCGCTCGCCCTCGACCAACCTGCCGGGTCCAGAGGTGGCTCACGACAGGACCGGCTGCGCCGAGCCCGCTGGGAACGGCAACTCGGCGAGGCATACCTGGGGCTCGGCAGGACCAGCGACGGACGCACCCACCTGATCCGGGCGCTTGAGCTGCTCGGGGCGCCCCTCCCCACCAGCACGCCCCGACTCGCCGGCCGGCTACTGCAACAGCTGGCCCTTCAGACCGCCCACCGGACCCTCCCGGCGAAGACCGTGCGCCGCCAGGGACAGCTGCGCGAGGAAGCGCTGGAGACCAGCCGGATCTACATCCGACTCACCGAGGTTTTCTGGTTCGCCAACGACACCCCCGCCCTTGGACACGCCGGCCTCCGGGCGCTGAACTCGGCCGAGCGGGCCGGGCCGTCGCCCGAGCTCGCCCGCGCCTACGCCATGTTGTGCCTGGCCGCCGGGAGCATCCCCATCCATTCGCTCGCCCGGATCTACAGCCGAAGGGCGCTGGAGATCGCCCGCATCGCCGACCCGATCGGATCACTGGCCTACGTACGCTTCACGACCAGTGTGTACCGGATCGGCACGGCTCGCTGGGACGAGGCGCAAGAAGCCCTCGACGAGGCCGAGGCCATCTTCGAGCGACTTGGGGACCTGCGGCTGCTCGGCGACACCCGGACGGCCCAGGGCATGCTGGGGATCTACCGCGGCCACTTCGAGGCAGCGGGCGCCCTGTTCACCAAGCTGTACCAGCACGCCGTCCGCTACGACAGCCTCCAGCACCAGGTCTGGGCATCGCTCGGCAAGGCCGCCAGCGAACTACGGTGTGGCCGGCCAGCCGAGGCCGCCCACGTCCTAGAGCGGGCGCTCGAGTTGCTGGTCGACCACCCCGACCCGGCAGAGCAGATCCAGGCCTACGGCCTCCTCGCCGCCGCCCGGTGGCGACAGGGCGAGGACGCCGCCGCCCTCGCCGCCGCATCCTCGGCCGCGAACCTCATGACCCAATACAAGCGGCCAACCGCCTTCTACCTGTTCGAGGGCTACAGCGGGGTCGCCGAGGTCCACCTCGACCGGTGGGCGGCCGGCGACCGCGCACCCGCGACCAAGCAGGCAGCCCGCCAGGCCTGCGCGGCGCTGCACACCTTCGCCCGTATCTTCCCCATCGGCAAACCCCGGGACCAGCTCCTGCATGGGCTCCTCTTGCACCTCTCCGGCCGGCCGCGACGGGCGCGGGCGGCCTGGCGGGCCAGCCTGTCCACAGCCCAACGGCTCGGCATGCCGCTTGATGCCGCGCTCGCGCACACCCAGCTTGGCCTGTCCGCAACAGGGACACCACAGGGGCAATGGCACCTGGAGCAAGCCCGAACGCTCCAGCACCAGTTGGGCGTCCCTCACGACCGCACACCCGCAGGGCCGACTCGTCACACGTGACGCGCCGGGTTCAAGGAGGTGCTCAATGAGCAGAAGGCTCGTGGCCGCCAGCGCTGTGTTCGCGCTCGCCATGCTCGGGTTCGCGGGGGCCGCATCCCCCGCAGCCGCTCTCGCGGGCCACACCATCGTTGTAACGACCACCATCCAGGCGGCCGTCGACGCCGCCCAGCCCGGAGACACGATCCTGGTCCCGCCGGGGACCTACCGTGAGAGCGTCCTGGTCAACAAGAGCCACCTCACGATCACGGGCAGTCCGGCGGCCATCCTCGACGCCGAAGGGCTCCCGACCGGCATCCGGGTCGGCACCGGGAGGATCTCGCGGGACGGGCCCGTGCCGACCTGCCCGCCGCTAGCGGTGGAAGGATTCACGCTCAAGGGCCTGACGATCAAGCACGGCGGCTTCAGCGGCGTCTTCCTGAGCGGCGTGGACGGCTACCACCTGACCGGCACCCGCTATGTCGACAACCCGGTGTACGGACCCTTCCCGGTGTGCTCACGCAACGGGCTGATCGACTTCAACCACGTCGTGGGCGGCGGCTCCGCGGTCGGGCCGAGCCTCGACACCGGCATCTACGTCGGCGACGACGACCAGGTGACAATCCGTAGCAACTCGGTCACCAACTACGTGATCGGGGTGGTTGTGGAGAACACCATCCACGCGACCGTGCAGGACAACCTGCTGAAGGGCAACACGGCCGGGATCTATGTGGCCGTCCTTCCTGACCACCCACGGCCATTCACCGACGACGTCGTGGTCGAGCGGAACCAAGTGGTCCGTAACAACCTTCCCAACCCGGTCCCGGCCGACAGCGGCGACGAGATCGGGGGGGTTCCTACCGGGGTGGGGATCGTCAACCTGGGCAGCGACCACGTCGTTATTCGCAGCAACCGGGTGCTCGGCAACGATTCGCTGGGCGTGATCGTGTTGCAGAACCTGTTCGGGCCGGTCGATCCTCGCATCGAGCCCGACGCGGACTTCAACCAGGTCCGCGGGAACGTAATCCTCCAGAACGGCCGGAATCCCGATCCAGTCCGCGCCATCACCCCGGGTGCCGACATCGTCTATGACGGGACCGGCACCGGAAACTGCTTTGCCAGCAACGTCTTCAGAACCGAGTTCCCGGCCGGTATCACCGCATTGTTCCCCTGCGGTGGCTAGGAGATGGCCATGTCCGTGGAGGCGACATCGGAGACCATGCGGTCCTATTTGGACGCGCTCCTTGCCCGCGGCGACTTCGCCGACTACTTCACCGACGACGTGACCTGGACCACGATCGGCACCGGCCAGGAACTGCAGGGCCGCCAGCCTGTTCGGAACTTCCTCACCTGGATGCACACCCAGGCCTTCGACGCCCAGCCCAAGGTCAAGACGCCGGTCGTTGGCGATGGGCAAGCGGCGCTGGAGGCCGACTTCGTCGGCACCCACACCGACGAGTTCGGCTCGTTCGCGAAGGCTGTCCATGAACGCCACCCGAGCACGTTGGCTGTCGCCGGACCAGAACGAGCCGACGATCACGCCGCACCGTCCCAGGAACGAGAACCAGAGGTCCGCGTCCGTCGCCCCGACGGCGACGATTGCAGCCACGACGGCCAGTGCCACGCCGGTCGCCGCGAACGTCACTGTGGACGCGGGCCGATCGACGTAGCGGCCGACGCCGTAGTCGGCGATCGCGCCGGCTACCGCGGTGGCTCCATCGACAAAGCCGGCTCTCCACGTGGCTGCTGCCGCGGCGGCGACGACGACGGACCGGGTACTCGCCGCCGCCACATGCGTGGAAACGAACAGGACAACGACGAGCCAATCAACGATGACGGCGCGCCCCCGCGAAAGTCGGCATCAGATGCCGCATGATCCCGAGCAGGCCCAGCGCCAGCAACCCGACGGCCAACACGGCATCGGCGCGGCCGGGGTGGTCACCGAACCACCTACGCACCAGTCCAGCATAGGAACGGGCTGCAGCCACGTCGTCGATCCCGGAGCGACCCTGCCCCGCAACGACGTCGGTCTCCGGGACGAGGTTGCGGGGCGACGAGGCTGGTTCCGTGGCCCAATTCTCGGGCCGACCGATGCGACCACATCGGCCACAGGACGATCGGGATCGGTGCGGGTCAGGCCGCCGCGGGCTCGCTGTCACAGGCTCCTGCGTCGGGCAGGACCGGGTTCTGCAGGAAGCTCAGTGCGGTACCCAGCGCGCACTCGCTGGTCGACAGGGTGACGTGGGTTGCGTCCTTGATGGTCACAAAGACGCTGTTGGGCCAGTGCTGCTTGGCCCGGGTGGCGCTCTCCAACGGGGACTGCAGGTCGATGTCGCCGTTCAACATCAGCACGGGCACCTCCGGGAAGGGCCCGTTATAGGGCGGTCGCAGCTTGGATGAGAACCGCGGCCTGGGGTACTGGAGGCAGAAGTCGACCTGCTCCCACGCGGAGTCGACCCACCCCTGCTTGGAGAACCACCCGAA
>WNGB01031004.1_pt1 | contig 11018 bp, 12 predicted proteins | sample 5400681 | NCBI WGS metagenome assembly WNGB01 (sample SAMN13153367, study PRJNA577476) | soil metagenome | isolation source: 115 cm soil or saprolite under grassland replicate 2 | place: USA:California | collected 2016-06-15 | reverse complement strand
TTCTGATGAAAGTGGCCGCTTTTGATATCCGTCAACGGCATCACGCCGCAGTGATGCCAAAGACTAATTCATAGGGGCGATCGCCTTTGAGGCGACCCCACTCATCAAGCCACCGACTTTGTCGGTGGTGTCTGACTTCATTTTGCCGCAAGACGCTTCACCTTGGCTTCAGCTAACATCGGCTAACAATGTTAGGTCTCGTTTTCTAAGCTATTGAAAATAAAGGTTAATGAGGTTTTGGCGAAGGACAACCGAAGGCCGCACATTCCTCAAGAACAGGGCGGACGGCAGCCCCCACATATCGATAGTTCGATGGTATCAAAGGGGGTTCCAAATGCTTCTCGATATATCGCACACAATTATCGACTTCGTCATGCTCGTAACGCGCCTCACTACCGAGGAACTTTCCGATGAACAACGGATTGCCCTGATTGATCAGTTCATTCACTCTCAGGGGCTTGACTCGGCTTTTCAGTTCGACCTTCACGATCTGCTGATGATCCTGATAACAATACTGGTCATCATCTTTTGGAGGGCATGGAGTAGGACGAACCGTTGGCCGTATCGGTGATTCAAACTCACGCGCATGATTTCACATCACGAAAGCGCGACGTTTTTCTCCTGGCAGGCGCAGACAGCTATGGTTATCTTGCTGGCCTTACTTTAATCATTTCGCGCCTCTTTGATTCATCGCGATAAGGCGCAATCACATACTGCGCACCGCGAAAGAGAAATAGAGCGTCGGGAGAATTGAAGTGTGCGCATTAGCTCGCTGGATTTGGGCGGGCGAGTGGCACGAGCGGTGGCGCGCTCAAGCGCGGACCCTGATAAGCCTTAACCTCTCCGAACCCCCGTCGCTCTTCCCATGCCGTCCGGGTTCGTCATGTAGGACAGCAGCGTCTGCAGCAGCCTAGTGGTCAGCGTTGTCATCGAGAGCACGTATCCCAAAGAGCGGTCCACTTACTTTCCGTAGGCCTGGGCGATCTGGCCGACGAGCTTGGCCCAAGCCATGTCTATGGCCCCGTAGACCTCGCCGGCCTCCGGTCGCGCGTTGTCTTTGAGGATTTCCACCATCAAGGTCGCGTAATCCGAGACAATAACGCCCGCCTGAAGCATGCGCAGGAGCCCGACCTGGCGCTTGGTCTCGCTAAATGTTCCGGAGGCGTCCACCGCCACATAGGCGTCGAGCCCCTTACCCACGGCTGTGATGGCCGGAAGAGCCGCGCAGACCTCGAGCGAGATGCCGGCGAAGATCAGCTTCTTGCGGCCCGTCGCCTCGATGGCGCGAGTCACGCGAGCGTCGTCGAAGGCGTTGACCGATGAACGGTCGATGATCTCAATGCCTGGCAGCGCTTCCACGAGTTCGGGGAACGTCGGCCCCCACATACTGTCACGCGCCGTTGTGGTAACGACGATCGGGAGCTTCAGCGCTTTAGCCGCTTTGGCGAGGGCGACGACGTTGTGCTTCAGCTCCCCGGTCGAGTAATCACGGACGCCGGTCATGAGGCCGACCTGATGATCGACGAGGACGAGCGCTGCATTTTCGGAAGTGAGGGGCTCGTAAGTCTGGATTTGATTGTTCATTGCATTCTCCTTTTCGCGCTTGGTTGAACTTGGGATTCAGCCGGCCAATGCGGCCGACATTAATATATACTTTACGTTCTGTTTTATAATACACGGAGCCCGAGAAGGAGTCAATTGTCTTTACGATACGTTCTGTTATAATAACTCTATGAAGAATCCATCTCATCGCGGCCGCAAAGGCCGGCCACCGAGCGAAGTGGCGGCATCGCATGCGGCCATCATAGATACCGTATATGCTCTGCTTCAGGAAAAGTCGGTCCGCGACATGACCATGGAAGAGGTCGCCAAGCGGGCCAAGGTCGGCAAACCCACCCTGTATAAATGGTGGCCTACCAAGGCGACCTTGGTGTTGGCCATGCTCTGCGAGCGGATGGCCCCCAAATTGGAGAAGCCGTTGGACCTGACCGCGGAAGAGTCTCTGCGATTTCGAGTGCGGCGCTTGATCGACGCATTCAACGGGCCCTTCGGCAAGATCGTGGCCGGGCTGATCGCCGAGGGCCAGAGCGAGCCAGGCGTTCTTAAGGAGTTCTTTGACCGATGGGTAAGTCCCCGGCGGACTGCTACCATCGCCGATCTGCAGCGAGGCAAGAATGCAAGCGAGTTGCGGTCGGAGGCAGAACCTGAACTACTAAACGACGCGATCTTTGGCGCGATTTATTACCGCCTGATATTGCGCTCGGGCCCATTGACGAGGCGATTCGGCGAGGAATTGGTCGAGCAAGTCATCCGGGGGCATCGCTCGGGAAATGCCCGGAGTTGATGGAAACGAGATACGATGGCGCCGCCACTACAAGATGTTGTCGGATTGAGGCCGGGTATACCTGATAGGTCACGACGCATTACATGCGCGCCGAATTTCTGCGCCTGCGTGTAAGCATCTCCTGCCAGTTCTTGCCCTGAAATGCCAGTGAGAAAACCAAGGTAGTTTTCGATCTTGGAACTTGGGGTTCTTTTAGCAAACGGACAGAAACCAACGCCTTCAGAGCCTGGTGATTGAAAAGACAGGATTTCTCAGCTCAGTACTTGTATTGGGCTCAACTCTGTAGCAAGAATCGTAAGGCCTTTATTTTCAGCGGAAGTTTATTGAAAGCGTTGATTTCTGTCCGTTTGCTAAAAGAACCCCTTATTGCGCGTCGTGCCGAATCCGTCACGGGATGGAAAAACCGGGACGGAAAGACCGGGACGGATTGAAAAAACTAAACCGTCCCGGCAGGTCACACCGCAAGCGTCCCGGCAGCGGCGAGCCGTGACGGATGAGCCGTCCCGTGACGAGCTGGACACGTTCAAGAGGCTGCTGCCGCCACTTACCGACGGTCGCTGGACGGTCGAAAACGAGGGTTACGGATGGAAGGTCCGCCGCATCTGGGACCGTGGCAAGACGACGAAGACCGCCAGGTATTTCAGCATCCGCTGGACGGCATGGCGCAAACTGAAGGAGATGTATGATGACGACAGAATCGCCGGAATATTCGCCGAGAAAGTCAGAGACAAGGAACGAAGAGCCGCGAACGCCGACGCTCGACCTGGTCAACGTCTTAACGCTGGCTGAAGACATCGCCGCCGAGCCTGACGGACGATCCGTGAAGCGGTCTGCGGGCCAGATCGTCGAAGACTGCGAGCGTGATGACCTGGCGTCAGTCCGCGAGCTGGCTCAGGCGATCCGCGAAACCTCCGATCCGGACAAACGCGCGCGCCTGGCCGATCAGATCATAGAGACAGTGAGCGCGATCTTGCAGGAGCGTGACGCTGAAGCGGCTCAAATCGAAACGGCGCCGATCTCAGCGGCCGTATAAAGCGCCTTCCCTTCTCTGCCGACCACGCCCACAAACAGCAAAGCCGGGCGTCACCGGCTTTGAGTTTTAACGATTCGTAGCAGTGATACTTTAGTGGCAGAGGAGGTTGTTGTGGAAGATCGTGGTCGAAAGCGCCGCTAAAGAAGTAGGAAGGCCGACCGGTTGACAAGGCTGGTCGGCTTTTCTGTAAATCGTCACGAGTAAGCTGTTGCTTTTCAGGCGTACATAATAGCTGCGTTGACTGCGGCAATGTGGCGGCGTAGGGTTGAATCTGGTAAAAGCGGCAAGCCAAACAGGCAAGAACGCCGCGGAATGAAATGATTAGTGAGAATCTTAAATGTTAGGAGGAGGGTATCTTTATGAAGATCGGAAAGCTAATTTCAATGTTTGTTGTCAGTTGCCTGTTCGCCTTAAGCCTCGCGATGGGCGCGAATGTGAACGGGCAAACCCGGGGCTCAAAGCTCATGAAGACGAGTGAGACACAGGAGAAAAGTCAGAAAATGAGCAAGAAAAAACCCGGCAAGCACGAACATAAAAAGGCGCACCATCGTCGCGGTTAACGAAGAAACTGCGGAAGGGCGCGGGGTTAACCTGCGCAAAAAAAATATAAGCCGACCAAAGTTAGTAGTTTGGTCGGCTTTTTCACATTTACATTTGTTCGATCCCCTGCCCTCACGGCTTCAAGGCAAGGGCTGTTCTCGCAACAATCTATGGCAAACGACAAATCCAATCCATCCCAGGTAGGACTAAAAGCGGCGGCTCTCTTCGAGGCGCTGAAGGGGCTGCTGGTAATCCTGGCCGGACTCGGACTCCTGGCATTCGTCCACCGTGACGCCCAGGCGTTCGCAGAGCGCCTGGTGCTTCATCTTCACTTGAATCCGGCGCGCCATTACCCGAGGGTATTCATCGAGGCCGCCGGGCGCCTTACTGACGCCCGCCTCTGGCTCTTTGCCACTGGGGCCTTCGCATACTCTGCGCTTCGCTTCGCAGAAGCCTACGGGCTGTGGCGCGCGAGACCTTGGGCGCAATGGATCGGCATTGTTTCGGGTGGCGTCTACTTGCCAGCGGAAGTGATTGCACTGGTCCGCAGGCCAACCATCCTCAAAGCCATCTTGCTGGTCCTCAATGCTGTGTTAGTGGCCTACTTGTCTGTTATCCGATACCGTCAATCCCAGGAGTCAAGGCGGCGAATACGGGGGTGTGTCCCACCTGTCTAACGGCAGAATGAGCTAAAACCTGCATTCGCAGAGATTTAGAATGAGCTAAAACCTGCATTCGCAGAGATTTATGCCATATTTTGTGGCGGACGGCGGATCACCTGAAAACGCGGCTAAACTCCCTATTCGCAGTGCGTTAGCTGGGAATCCCGTTAGACAGGTGGGACACACCCGAATACGGTCTAATTAACGCCGCTCCCCATGGAAAGATCGGATTGCAAATGGATTGCGAATCACGGCCAATAGAGCGGGGAAGCCACAAACACGAAAACTGGCCGTTAGTCCCGACTTTCGCTTTTCGATATGCTTGCGCGGCAGATCCTTGCGGATGGCCACGGAAGAGATTTGCGCCGGCTGGACTTATCGCGGCGGTGCGCTGACGGCTCCAATTGGCACGGAGCCGGTGAGTTTGCAGGTGTTTGCACCGCTGCCGCTGTTCCCAGACAGCGATGCGATCAGCGGTTGATAAGACTGCCATTCAACAACTCTTTGCCATGATCAGCGCGAACGCCACTCAAGCCGCGCAGATGATCACGACTCCACGAAAAAATCTAATCCCTCACCTTGCCACCATAAATCACACCACCGAGACTACTATAAGCAGCGCGAGGATGGCGCAGCCACTGTCGCTCGGCTCCTGAGAGTGCTGGGCAAACGGAGGGTTTGCAGGGTGTTGCGCGCATTGCCACAGAGACACAGAGAAGAGTTATGGAGAGATGTAGACTGAACAACTCCCTCACGCTTCACTCCGTGTTTCCGTGGCTCTGTGGCTAAGCTATGCGCTCCAATCTAGGTTTTGCTGGTTTAGGCTCTGCCTGTTTTGCTTTGGCCGCCATGTTCCGTCGCGTGATGCTTGCCCGCTTCCTCAGCGTGATACGTGGCGTGCAGATGGTGCCCGTGTGCAATGTGGGCGTAATGCCCGGCCTTTTCGTGATTACCGGCTTCGTAATGTTTGGCCGCTTCGCGATGATGCCGCGCGGCAAGCTCGTGATGCTCGGCTGCGCGCTCGTGATGCTCCGCGCCTTTATGTTTCGCCATTATTAGTCTCCTTACTTGAAATAAAATAGTGATTGGGGAGACTTCAGGACAGACAGACAACAAGACCTAGCTTGCGCTCAGTCACGCTGTTCATCCATTCAGAGTTACGCGTCAAAGAGGGGAATTAAGGTAAAACTATCACGAGGGACTGACTCCTGCAACTCATCGGCAAGCAGTGGAATCTTCCTGGCATACGAGTCCCGAATGCGGAAGTCTCCGAACGCGAGATGACGATTCAGATTGAAACCATCGACGACCAGCGCTGAACGGTTCAATTGGCGCGGAGTTGGTGAGATGGCAGGTTATCGCACTCGCGCACCGTTGGAGCTTTGCCTGCTTCAGAAGGGACATCCGGTGAATTCCTTACCCTTTCCGATTCGATTGGCCAGGCTCGCCACTGCGGCCAGCAGCTCTGCCGGCTCAACCGGCTTCGGGATATGGTACTCGTAGCCGACGGAGAGGGCGCGCAGGCGGTCTTCCCGACGCCCATAAGCCGTGAGGGCGATGGCCGGAATATGCCCGCCGCGCTCGCTCTCCCGCGCGCGCAATTTCTTCATCAACGTATAGCCGTCTTCCCCCGGCATGCCGATGTCGGAGATGAGAACGTCTGGCCGCCATTCGTTGCAGGCGGCCAAGGCCTCCATCGCGGAGACCGCAGTCCGCACCTCCACGCCGCCCTTTGCGAGCATCATGGTTATAAGCTCACGCGCATCGGCTTCGTCGTCCACAAACAACGCGCGCAGGCCCGCTAGCAATGGCGGATTTTCGGGCTCCAATCTCACACCCGACGCGTTGTCGCACGGCTCGGCCGGCGATACGGCGCGGCCCCGTGCGATCGGCAGCGCGACCGTGAAGGTCGCGCCTTTGCCAAGCCCCTTGCTCGCGGCGCGCACCGTCCCGCCGTGCAGTTCGACTATATGGCGCACGATGGCGAGTCCCAGTCCCAATCCACCCCGTTGGCGGTTCGTCCCGCCGTCCTCTTGCCGGAAGCGTTCGAAGACGTAAGGCAGAAACTCCGGCTTGATCCCCTGCCCGTTGTCGGCGACGACGATCTCGACGTGTGAGTCGGCGCGCTCAAGCATTACCTCCACGCGCCCGCCCTGCGGCGCGAATTTAACCGCGTTGGAAAGCAGGTTCCATACGACCTGCTGCAGCCGCTCCGCGTCACCCGACACCGTCTCCGCCGCCGGGTCGAGCCGCGCGCTCAGGTGGACCCCCTTAGCCTCCGCCGCCGGGCGGACCGTCTCGACGGCGGCCTCGATGACCGAGCCGAGCTTGAGCGGGGCGGCGTCCAGGCGCATCTTGCCGGTGATGATGCGCGAGACGTCGAGCAGGTCATCGATGAGTTGATTCTGCGATTTGGCGTTGCGCACGATGGTTTCGAGAGCGCGAGCGGACTGCGCGGCGTCGAGACGGCCAGCGCGCAGCATCAGCGCCCAGCCGTTAATCGCGTTGAGCGGCGTCCGCAGTTCGTGCGAGACGGTGGAGAGGAACTCATCTTTGAGCCGGTTGGCGTCTTCGGCCGCACGCCTCGCGTCTTGCTCGCTAGCCAGAAGCTGTTGGCGCCTCGCCTCCAACGATAATCGCGCCTGGCTCAGGATGGAAATTGATACGCCGATGACCAGGAAAAGAATCTGCTCAATCCGCTCCGCGAAATTCTTGGCGTAGAATGAGTAAATTGGCTCGATGAAGAAGTAAATGCCAAGGAGCGCGCTGAGCGCGGTCGCCAAAAGCCCCGGGCCCAAGCCACCGTACCACGCGGCCACCACAACCGAGAGAGTGAACACCAGAAGCGGGGCTACATCGCCGAGAACTGGTTCAAGCAGAAACCTGGCGGTGAACGCGACCGCTGTCGCCGCGATCGCTACAAAATATTGCGACGACTTGGAAGGCAGTGCAGACATATACTTCTTCTCTAGTCTATATCCAGGAGAGATTCGGAACAAAAGCCAACTCTCTGCTTTGAGTTTTCGCCAGATCACCATGGCCGAAATCCTTTCTGAAGCGCTGAAAGAGAATCAATGTAAGGGTTTACTGTGATTGATTGCCAGCCAGATAGATGAGGCTGGACGGCCAAAATCCGCACGGATATTACGCCTAGCCGACGTCAAAGGGAAGTTATTACAGAGCGGCGCATTGATTGAGACTCTCCGGGAAACAATTACAAACAGCAAAGCCGGGCGCCTCGTTGCTCAATGACGCCCGGCCTGCCTGTCTACAGTTTTGAGCTTCGTTTCCTCGGCTCGTCAGCGGCCTGGACTGCTTCGGGCTAAATAATAGGGCACTCAAGCCGCCAGTTGCGCGCATTATGCGATCGGCGGTTCGACGCGTCGAGGTTCTCGAAGCGGGGGCGGTTCGTGCCAATTCCCCAGAAAACAGGCGCTTGATGCCTATGCGCGGGTGTTGGCCAATAAACAGCAAAGCCGGGCGGTTCATCTGGAGCGCCCGGCTTTCGCAGTTAAGTGTTGACGGGTTGATGTTGGCGCGGAATTGGTGAGTTTGCAGGTCGTGGCGCCGCAACCTCGATGGCGCTCAATGCTGCGGCCTGCGACGCAAGAGCAAGATGACTGCGCCCGCAATTATGGCAATCAACAGAAGCCCGACCAGCCATCCGCCTGCCATACCTACGCCGCAATTCATCATTCCGCCCATCGTCACGCCCATCAGCGCCCTGCCGATGAAACCAATGACAGTAATCGCCCCTATCACCGCCAGCGCAATCAACACAATGTTCCATACATCTCTGTTTGTCATACCTCGCCCTCCTAACTTCGACAATTACATGTTACATCCTGTAGTCGGCTATATGCGCTGAACGCTTCAATTGGCGCGGAGTCGGCGAGTTCGCAGACTGTCGCACATATTGATTTCCCTGCGGCTAGGCGTAGACTTGTAGTTGGGAAAGTACGAGACAGTCTAATAGGTCTCTACTTCTTGCTGCTGTCGCGGTTTCGTCCAGCGTCAGCGGCTCGAAGATAAGACAAGCGATTGCACAAGCGTCGTTGTCAGCCTATTAGAAGGATTTCGTACCTTCCCATTGCTTTTGGCCCCGAAGCCCGGCTTTCGCGCAGAATCGACCCAGGTTGATTTTAGGGACTACGTCGCGCCAACTCCTGAACGCGCAAGGAAGGCCGCAATGCGCGCGAAATTCGGCCATAACACACGCGCCTCTCGCCACGAATACGCCCCTTCCCTTTGCGCGTCGAGCTTCGAACCGGCGCCCGCATGGGTTCAACGCCTACAACACTTCGCGGCCAATCTAAGCCGCTTGTTTACCTGCTGCCAGGGCCTTCACATCCTCGGTCGTGAGTGGCGTCCCACCAATCCCCAAATCGCCGCTCTTCACCTCCTCAATCAGAACCCAGGTGACTTTACGCATGTTCTCTCCTTCGATACTGACCATGGCGTCGGTCAGCTTTTCCACCATCTCCCGCTTCTGCGAATCCGAGAACACGCCCTCGATGAGTTTGACATTAACTAATGGCATAAATTTCTCCTTTGGATTTTTATTACCGGCTTTCACTCTTCACACCAGCGCAAAATTCATCTCTATAATCATCATACCGCCTCCTGAACGATTTGGAATTGGCCGGGAGTGAGTTATCCGGGAAGAGGATGCGCGGATATGTAGCCGGGTCAATCACGCGGGTTTTCCGCGCTTGAGACTTCGCCACCACAAACACAAAAGCCGGGTCATCGCCCGGCTTTTGCTTTGCCGCATGCTTGCGTGGCAGATCCGTGCGAACGGTAGCCGGAGAGACTTGCGGCGGCTGGACTTGTCGTGGCGGTGCGCAAGGGGTTGAGATTGGCGCGGAGCCGGAGAGTTTGCGGGTTGTCGCACCTTCGCCCCGATCCACTTCAGCTTAGGTGAGTTTGTCGGGTGATTCAGCCTACGGCCCAGAGCCATGCTTTCTGTCCAGCCTATTCCGGGTTCGAGAACGATTCGCCTTAATGCCGCATGCGGCATTAAGGCGAATCGTTCTCGAACCCGAAATCAAGCCGAGCCCTGCCCGGAGCTACGGCTTCAGCAGTCTCTATGCGGCGCTCAATCGTGAAGCCTGGAGGTTGGCCGATGAGTATTCACAGGACGGATTTCTTGTAGGATTTGCGCAAGGCTCGTCCGGACTGGCTGAAGGCGCAATCAGCGCTTTTCCGATAACTTGCACACCTCTACGATCCTACTCAGGATTGGATTAGCCATCTGATAATTCGTCTTCCCAGATTGATCTTGCCCAACGCCCACGAAGTTGTAGTTTCTCCCCCTTGCCCTCAGATGCAGAATGGGTAGCGCAGTTTGAGTTATTCCAGGTCTTGGTTCTCTGGTTTCCACCATCAACGCCCTCTTTAGCGACTGGCAGGAAACTGTAAAATTATGGTCAGGGTTGCGGTCTCCGTTGATCTCAGTGTAGCTGACCGTCTGGTCGCTTGCGGCAATAGTCAAAATCCCATTTCCCCATCCTGCCTGACTATTCGAATTTGATGATGAACGCGGGCCCAGCCCCGCCCGTGACCCTCTTCCAAGATCGATACCGACAAAATATTTACTGCCGTGTTCATGATAGACGGTGAATGCGTATGTTCCAGGCGCCCGCGATGGTTCATCTGCGGGCGTGGGCGTAGACTTCGATGTTGTGTTGCTGGCTAGCTCCTCTTTCAAAGGCGCAGGCGATTCGCAGACGGCGTCTCTTTGATTGCCCTTGTTTTGAGCCGAAATAACCGGCAAAGCTAACAGCGGCATGAATATTAAACTCGAGATTATTCGTTTCATCTGATCTCCCTTTTATTGAAGGTTGCTCGTCATTACTTCGACCATGGCTGCAACCACATGGCGACGTCTCGGGGGATGATTTTGGCGCTATCCTCTCACCTAAAAATGTATCGTACGACTGACGCCGCAGGACGTTCAGCGCCTATTCCTGTCGCAGCGCCGTCGCCGGTTGGATCCAAATAGCCCGCAGAGAGGGGATGAGTGACGCGGCCAGGGCCACCATGGCGAGCAATCCTCCCGCCACCAGGAATACGAGTGGATCTTGGGGTTTCACCTCATAGAGCAGGGTCGACATCGCACGAGTCAGGAAGAACGCGCCAACCGCCCCGATCGCTAAACCGATCACCGTAACCTTCACGCCCTGTCCCAAGATCATTCGCAACACATCGGACGTCTCCGCTCCCAGCGCCATGCGAATGCCGATCTCACGCGTCCGTTGCGTTACGTTGTAAGCGAGCACGCCATAAATTCCAATTGCCGACAACAGCAGCGCCAAGCCTGCGAAAATCAAACATAACACCATTGCCGCCCGCCTGTTCAACAGCGATCTCGACATCCGCTCCGGCATCGTCTTCATGTCAAACAGGGCCAGCTCCGGATCTACTTGCGCCAATTCGC
>WNGB01013457.1_pt1 | contig 11021 bp, 10 predicted proteins | sample 5400681 | NCBI WGS metagenome assembly WNGB01 (sample SAMN13153367, study PRJNA577476) | soil metagenome | isolation source: 115 cm soil or saprolite under grassland replicate 2 | place: USA:California | collected 2016-06-15 | reverse complement strand
GGTCGCGCGCACCAAGGCGGAGCGGCGCGCGCTCGCCCGGCAGTTCCTGGCGGTGCGCGAGTCGCGGCAACGCGCGCTCGGCGCCGAGCTGGCCGAATTCGAGCAGCTCGCCGAATTGAATGAAGGGCTCGCGGAGTACACGCTGGTCCGATCGGTGCAGCTCGCTGCGCGGCACCCCGAATTCCCCGATCGCGCCGGCGCCGAACGGGTGCGCGCCGCCAAACTCACCGGCCTGCACAAGCTGACCGAGGACGTCACCCTCTCGATCCGGTCGCGCTACTACGCGACCGGGCCCGCGCTCGGCCTGCTGCTCGACGCGCTCGCAGGGTCGGTGTGGAAGACGCGGCTGGTCGATGAGGATCTCACGGTCCAGGACGCGCTCGCCGATGCGTCCGGCTATCGCGCGCAGGAGCTGGCGCTACGCCGCCAGGCCGAGACGCGGTACGTCATGAGTCAGCTGCGCAGCGGTGCCGATTCCGGCGTGGCCCGCCTACGCGCATTCCGGCGCGCGCAGGTCGACAGCGTGCTGGCGGCGCCCGGGGTGCAGCTCGTGGTCACCCTCGAGGGCCGCTCCCTCGGCCTGTGCGGCATCGACCCGCAGAATCTCTTGCAGGTGGAGCCCGGCGTGCTGCTCCACACGCGTTGGCTACAGGTGTGTGCCGGTGACGCGTTGCATGCGACGTTCAATACGCCGGTCGTGCAAGACCGCGCGGCGCAGACGCTCCGGGCGGTGGTGGGCGCGGACTCGACGGTCCAGGTGAGCGTCGCGCCGGATGGCGGCGTGCGGATCGAATCCCCGCTGGTGTCGCTGCGCGCGACGAACGCCGCTGTCTCTCGCGATGGGCGGGTGCTGACGCTCAAGATCAAGGCGTAATCGAGTTAGCTCGCGAACCGGGCCGGGATTCGGTAAATAACCCTTCATGCGACTATCACATCTGTTCGGGCAAGTGCTTCGCAATGTGCCCCAAGACATTGAGACGGAGAGCCACAGGCTCCTCCTCCGGGCGGCGTATGTCCGTCCGCTGGCGTCGGGCATCTTCAGCCTCCTGCCGCTCGGCTTGCGGAGCGTTCGCAAGATCGAGTCGATCATCCGGGAGGAGATGAATGGCATCGGGGGACAGGAGTTGAACCTGCCCGTCGTGCATCCGGCCGAGCTCTGGAAGGAGACCGGGCGCTGGCACGAGATCGGCGAAGAGCTGCTGCGTTTCAAGGATCGCTTCGGCAGAGACATGGTGCTCGGCATGACGCACGAGGAGGTCGTGGCCGATCTGACGCGGCGCGAAGTGCAGTCCTATCGCCAGCTGCCGATGCTGGTCTATCAGATCCAGACGAAATACCGGGATGAGCCCCGCGCGCGCGCCGGCCTGCTGCGGGTGCGGGAATTCGTGATGAAGGACTCATACAGTCTGGACGCCGATCAAGCGGGGCTCGAACGGCAGTACGAGGCGCACTACCACGCCTATTACCGGATTTTCGCGCGCATGGGACTGCGCAACATCGTCGCCGTCAAGTCCGACACGGGCATGATGGGCGGCAAGGTCGCCCACGAGTTCATGTTCCTGAGCGAGATCGGTGAGGACACGATCGCGATCTGCGACAACTGCAAGTACTCCAGCAACCTGCAGGTCGCACAGTTCCGCAAACCGTCCCCCCCCGCCGAGGGGCTGCTCCCGCTGGAGCGTGTGGCAACACCTGAGACGACGACGATCGAGCGCCTCGCCTCGCGGCTCGCCATACCGAGCGCCCGGACCGGCAAGGCCGTGTTCTACGCGGCCGCGGTGCCGGCGGCACCGGGGAGCTCGGACACCCGTGAGGTGGTGATCATGGCGCTCGTCCGTGGCGACATGGAGGTCAACGAGGCGAAGCTGGCGAAGGCCACCCGAGCGCGCTGGCTGAAGCCGGCGGCGGTGCCGTCGATCCTCGAGCTGGGGGCGGTTCCGGGCTATGCGTCGCCGGTGGGGTTGGACGACCCCAGACTGCTCGTGGTCGCCGACGATCTCGTCCAGGCGTCGCCCAACCTGGTGGTGGGCGCCAACGCTGAAGGTTTCCACCTGCGCAATGCCAATTATGGAAGGGATTACCAGGCCCACGTCGTCGCTGACATCGCGTCTGCGTTCGCCGGGGCGGCGTGCCCGCAGTGCGGGCAGCCGCTGCGGCTCACCCGTGGTGTCGAGCTCGGCAACATCTTCCAGCTCGGCACGCGCTACTCGGAGGCGATGGGGGCGGTGTTTCTCGACGAGACCGGACACCAGCATCCCATCATCATGGGGTCCTATGGCATCGGTGTCGGCCGGACCCTCGCCTGCATCGCGGAGGCGTGCCGCGACAGCCGGGGACTGATCATGCCGATCAGCGTCGCTCCCTTCGACGTCCATTTTGTGCAGCTGGCGACCGGCACGGAAGGCGAGAACATCCGCGCGCTGGCGGATGCACTGTACGACGAGCTGCGAGCGGCCGGCGTCGATACGCTGTTCGACGATAGAGACGTCAGCCCCGGCTCAAAATTCGCCGATGCGGACCTCATCGGCGTGCCCGTGCGGCTTACGCTCAGCCCTCGTTCCATCAAGGATGGCGGCGTCGAGTTGAAGCGCCGCGATCAGGAACAGGGCACCGTCGTCCCCAGAGCCGAGGCGGTCTCGGCCGTCCGCAAAGTCCTCACCGAGCTGCGTCGGGAGATCGCCCCCCCAGCCCCCCCAAGCCCCCCCGGCTGTTAGGGCTGAATCTCGGTCAACGTGATGGCATCGGCGCGGGCGTTGACGATGTGCTGGCGCAGCGCATGCCCGCCCGCATTCGCCTGAACCGTGACGTTGCCGGCCGTTACGTTGGCGACATAGGCGACGCCGTCGGCGGAGGTGGACGTCGCGGTGCTGCTCGGCGTCGAGCCGGAGTTGTAGCGGTACGTTCCGGCGGGGGTCGTCGTCACCGTCGCGCCCGAGATCGGATTGCCCTGGCAGTCCTTTACCACCACGCCGATGAAGCCGTCGCCCGCCACCGGTGTGACGCCCACCAAGGCTGCCAGAAACGAAAACTCCGAGCTGGTGAGGAGCAGGACGTTGTTGACGGCGTCGGCGGCCAGCGGCCGCGAGGGATACGCATACGCCGCGAGGTAACCGCTCTTCGTGAGTTTCAGAAATCCGCTCACGGGCGTGCCACCCGTCGCGATCGTGAGCGCGTAATAGCCGGGTGTGTTCGAAGTGTCAGCGGCGAGTGTATCGGATCCAGTCGATGCCAGGATCTCCACGCCGCCGAGCGCAGTCGGTGAGATTGCGTTGCCCTTGGTCTGTCCCGTCACGTTGATTGTGCCGGGGGCGGTCGACGGCAGCGTGTCGTCAATGCACGCGAAGCGGGCATCCGGGCCGCTCGAGTCCGAACACGCGGCCAACCAGACGGCGATCAACGCGACTGGCAGAGCAGAAATCGAGCGATGCATGGCTCAAGCCTTGAATGGTTTCCGCCAATCTACCCGGAAACAGGACGTTTGTGCGTTGCGCTTTCCCGCTGTACTCTCACCGCATGACCGAAAACCCCACGCGCGTCGAGGCATTCAGCGACGGTGTGTTCGCGATTGCGATTACGCTGCTGATCCTCGAGATCCGCGTGCCGCACGTCGACCACGGGTTGTGGGTGGGCCTGGTGGCGCGTCGCGCTGTTGCGGCCGACGGTAGGCTTGCTCGTCAACGTCTCGCTGTGGATCCTCTGGATTCGCCTGGGCTACCGCTCGGAAGGAGAGACCTCATGACACCTCTGGTGCACTCCTGCGCGTAGCGCCGATCGTTGTCGCCGTACTGACCGCCTGCACGGGCTCCAAGGACGCGCGTGACGAATTTGCCGCGATGCAAGCGCGCGGCGCACACGTCATGGGCGTCGATCAGTACACTTCCGCACATGTCTTCGAGGATCTGCCCGACGGCGGCCGCGTGGTCCTCGATCGCGCCGACGCCTCCGACACCGCCGCCATCGCCAAGATCCGGGCGCACATGCGCGACATTCAGGCGGCGTTCCAGGCGGGCGATTTCACCAAGCCTTTTGAGGTGCATGCGCAGACCGTGCCGGGAACGGCCGTCATGACCCGGCGCCGCGCGGCCATCAGCTACGTCGTCAGCGACCGGCCGCGGGGCGGGGAGGTCCGCCTCACGAGCACGGATCCCGCCGCGGTGGCCGCGATTCACGAGTTCCTCGCGTTTCAGCGCGAGCAGCATCACGCGGCGGCGCACTAGAGGTGTTGCAGCGCTGCTACGCCTGATGCAACTCGGGCCCCTTCAGAGCGCTCGTCTTTCCCCTCAAGCGTCTTGCACGGAGCTTGCAGCCTCCTCTGAACATCCCTCCAGAGGAGTCTTGATGCGTCCGTATCTGTTCCTGGCCGCCCTGGCACTCACGTTCGGCGCGTGCACCAGCGCCGAGCGGACGGCGGCCGGCCCCACGCCTTCCTTCGCCTCCACCGGCGGTATCCCGGACCGCGATGGCCTTCCCGATTTGACCGTGGACGCGAAGAAGCTCGCCCACTCCTGGCTGATTCGCGTCGAAGACGCGACGCAGTGCAGCGTGATCGAAGGCGGGGTGAGTCCGGGCACGCACAGCGTGCTGCGCTTCACGGCGACGACGCCGAACATCGGCGACGCCGACGTCTTCATCGGCAATCCGCTCGATCATGTGGCGGCCAACGACGGCATGTTCGAGTACGCGCTCTGCCACGATCACTACCACTTCCGGCACTACGCGACCTACGAGCTGATCTCGGTCGCGACCGGCGCCGTCGTCCAGGCGGCAAAGCGCGGCTTCTGCATGGTGGACGTCTCGCCGGCTCCGGGCGGTCCACCCGGTAAAAAGGCCCTGTATGACACGTGCGGCACCCGGTCGTCACCCGGATTCCAAGGGATCAGCGCCGGCTGGGCCGACTCCTACAATCGGGTCTTGGACGGCCAATACTTCGTGCTCGACGAACCCACGGCGCCGGTCCCACCGGGCGAATACATCCTGCGGGTCACGGTGAATCCGGGATTCGCGTGCGGCGACGGCGATGCCGCCCGGCCGCGCGATCCGAGCGGTTTGTGCCACCTGTTCGCCGAGAGCGATTACACGAACAACGTGGGCGAGGCGGACGTCACGATTCCCACCGATGTGAAGCAAACTTCCGGACCAGGCCTCTCGGACGCGCTCTCGCCGGACGAGCTTGCCGCCATCAAGACGAAGACGCAGCAGCACGATTAGCTCCCTGCGTGTGGCGCGCGCGGCACACTGTCGCGCCGCGGCCCGACGCGCCTGAGCAAAAAAGCCGGTGTCGCAGCACGCGCGTGCTGGCACCGGCTTTGCCGTTCTGGTGGTGTGTTTACATGTAGCGCTCTCGCCACACGCACCGAAAGGAGTGGCATTTACACATGAACACGGGGAGAAATTTGTCGCTGGCCCTTGGCGCGATCGCCGCTGTCTTGCTGGCGGGCGCGTGCCAGGAGACCGGGAGCCCACTGGGCAATATCACCGCCTCTCCGGGGCCGAAAAAAGGGGAGTCGGAGTGCGCCAATTTCCGGTTGACGGGTGGTGGCCGGGTGGACGCGCGCGATCATAATGGCTTTGCAAAGAGCACCCCCGAATCACATGACTTTGCGACCTTCGGTTTCCAGGCGCGTCCCTCGAGCGTCTGCCCGCCGACCGACGGTAGCGGCAACATCGAATGGAACGAGCACAACCCCGCCGAATTCGGCGGCGGGTTTGCCTTCCATGGCCAGGTGACCTTCTTCACGACCACGATGGACGAAACCGCCGGTGATTCGCGCTGCGGGCGCTTCGGCGGCTTCGGCCGGATGAACACGCGGAACAGTGGAACCTTCGACGCTGTGCCATTCGAGGTGAACCACGCATGCGACGTTGACGAACCCGGCGTCGGCAACGATCACATCAAGATCACAATCAGCGACGTGTACACGCGTCACGGCATTCTGTCCGGTGGCAACATCCAGCAACATCGGCTCACCGGCAACAACTAGTCCTCGAGGAGAACGACCATGAATATGAAAATCTTCCTGGCGCTCACCCTCCTCGCTGGAGCGGTGCAAGCGCAGACGGTGACCGGCAAGGCGTTCGGAACCTATGTGAACGTCGCCGGTGTGGTATCCCAGTCGCCCGTAGCGACGCTGCCGTCGTCCGGCGGCATGGCGACCGGGCAGGCTGACGCGTTCAGTGTCGCGGGCGTCGTGGCCGGAGAGCGGCTCAACGGCGTCACGACCGGCGCGGTCGACAACCAGAAGACGGGCGCGCAAACCACGTCCGAAGTGGAGAACGTGAGTGCGGCGGGCGGTGCGATTACCGCCGATATCGTGACCGCGGTGGCGACCAGCTATTTCGGTCAAACCAGCGCCGGCCGCGACGCAACGGGCTCCGGCTTCACGAACCTCGTCGTGAACGGCGTCCCCGTCACGACTGACGTCGCCCCCAACACGCGCGTCGATCTGCCGGGCGTGGGGTACGCGGTGCTCAACGAGCAAGTCCCGACGGGAAACGACTTCACGTCGTGGGGCATCACGGTCAATATGGTTCACGTGGTGCTCCAGAACCTGTTTGGCATGACGACGGGTGAGGTCATCGTCGGGTCGGCGAGCAGTAGCGTCTCTAAGTGAAGCGACGACGACGGTAGGGTTTTTCGCCCTACCGTCGCCTTTCTTACCGTCGTTTCTGTTACCGTCGTTTGCTTTATTCGACCGTTGCCTTGTTGATCTTGTCGAGCTTGGGAAACTGACGCGCCAGGTATTTCTCGCCCTCGATATTCATGCGGTATTGGTCCGGCCCGCGGCCCTGCGGGGCACCTTCTCCGTAGCCCCCGTACAGTTTGCCGACGACGTCCAACCCTTCGATGACCTGACCGAACGGCGCGAACCCCATTCCATCGAGCCGGCTGTTGTCGGCGTAATTGATGAAGACCTGCGTCGTGCGCGTGCCGGGGCCGGCGGTCGCAAACGTCACCATGCCCGGCCCGTTGGTGCGGCGTACCGGATCGTCGGGGAAGACGCGCTCGCGCCAGACCGCGGTCACAGCCGTATCGCCGTGAATGCCGACCTGCGCCATGAAGCCCGGGAGCACCCGGAAGAAGCGCACGCCGTCGTAAAACCCCGACCGCACCAGGTTGTAGAACCGGTCGGCGCCGCGGGGGGCCCAGGCCCGATGGACCGCGATCACGAAATCGCCTTTGGTCGTCGAGAATCGCGCGCGAAAGCTGTCGGGCGCCTGCGTGGCGAACGCGGGATCGGCGGGATTATGGAAATCGGGACGCGCGCCCGTCGTCGCGGTGGCCGGAGCGCCGCCCTTTTTGTTGCAGGCGACCAGCGCAATCATCATGAGCCCATACGCAATGCGGCGCATCAACGAGCTCCTCTCCATGCAGGTCCGCGATAAATGGGGGTCGGCTGGCTGTCGGCTGGAGGCGGGACGATGTGCCGGGAGCCCGCAAGCCTCACGATCTGACCGTTGCTCCGGAACTGGCATATGATCCGGCCCGCCACACTGTCCGGCTTCGCGCCGTATGCCGTGCCGGCGTAGGGACAGGGCGGAATGCTGAAGCGGATGACGGTACCATCGATGGTCCCGTCGGTGATGCCCAGCGGCTCGCTATCGATCGTGAAGTGTGGGCCGTCCTGAGTCACTGTGAGCCGGGTGTGGTCATTGCAATACTCGCCGAAGTTCGAGTCGGCGAGCGTCTCCTCGAACAGCCACGCGCCGTCGACCACGTACGTGGTGGGGCCGAGTACGTGATCGGCAATGCCGCTGCAAGCGGCGGCGCCGGCCAGGGTTGCGAGCACGAACCACTTCGTCACAGCAAAAATGCTAGCCTCTGCGGAAGGCGTTCGCTATAGTGTGGGCCGACTTCTCGGAGAGGGTGTCTCATGGACAGCTGGATTGCCAAACGCATTGCTGCGACGTCCTTCCGCCGGTTCTTCGCCTGGACGCTGGCGCTGGTCATCGGCGTGCTGGCGATGATGAGTGATCAGCGCTACATCGCGAACTTTGTCGGCGGCCCCTACGCGCTGACGCGGGCCGACCTCGATTCGATCCGCGATGTGTCGCTCACGCCGCACTACTACGCGCACGTCGCCGGGGAGAAGGTGCTCGACACCGGGCTGCGCCAGTACCGCGTGCACACGCAGAACGGGGTGGAGACGAGCCGGGAGGAATCGGGTGCCTATCGCGCGCTGGTCCTCGGCAACCGCTTTCTGGTCGTGCGCACCGCGGGTGCCGAATCCCAAGTGGCCGAAGGCAAGCTCGTGCCGTGGCCGTCGGAGCTCGAAGGTCAGCTGTTCGACAGCAAGGAGATGCGGTCGCTGCGCAGCAGCTTCTATCCGTTCTATCTCGACGGCGATTCGTTCCGCCGGCCCGGCTATGTGGTGATCGCCGTCGGCATCGCGTTTCTGCTGCTGTTCGCCTGGCAGGCCGTTCCGGCGTTTCGCGCCTGGCGCAATCCCGAGGGCCATCCGCTGGCGCGGCGCATCGCGAAGTGGGGCGGGGACCCGATGGGTGTCGCGGTCGAAGCCGAGCGCGAGTTCGAGAACCCCATGCTCAAGGGGAAGGCGGGCTGGCGGTTGGGGAACAAGTACTTCGTGCGCTCGAGTTTCTTCTCGTTCAACGTGCTGCGGTTTCAGGACGTGCTGTGGGCGTACAAGAAAATCACCAAGCACAGCGTGAACTTCATTCCCACCGGAAAGACGTACCAAGCGATCGTCCAATGCTATGGCGGCAACGCCACGATTCCGGGCAAGGAAAAGCAGGTGCACGCGCTGCTGGAATACGTGCAGCAGCGTGCGCCGTGGGCGATCTACGGCTACTCGGACGAGCTGTCGGCGACGTTCACCAAGCGGCAGCAGGATTTCGCGAAGAGCGTCGAGCAGCGGCGACAGGAGTGGGCACAGCAGGGAGGAAAAGTGTAGCCATGCGCGGCCGCGCCCGGACGTGGCTGGCGCTCGCCGCGGCCGTCCTGCTGGCCATCGTTCTCTACGGCAGCACGTTCGTGGTGTCCTACGGGGACCTCGTGCGCCGCCAGGATCCGCTGCTCGCCGCCGACGTCGCCCGCATCGCCCCCGCGCGGGTCGCCGCGGTCGCCGCGGCGCGGGATGTCGAGCAGATGCAAGCCGTGCTGCGGGACGCGCGCCGGCGGGGGCTGAAGGTGTCGGTCGCGGGCTCCCGCCACAGCCAGGGGGGGCACACCTACGCGGCGGGCGGGGTGGTGCTGAACATGCGGACCTTCAACCGCGTGCTCGCCATCGACACGATCACGCCGGCCGTCACCGTGGAGAGCGGCGCCACCTGGGACGAGGTGCAGCGCGCGCTCGCGCCGCACCGGCTGGCACTGAAGGTGATGCAGTCGTCCAATATCTTCACGGTCGGCGGAACGCTGAGCGCCAACGCGCACGGCCGCGATGTGGACGTCATGCAAATCGTCGAGGTCGTGCAGCGCTTTCACCTGCTGCTCGCCGACGGCAGCGTCGTGGACGTGTCGCGCACCGAGCACCCGGAGCTGTTCGGTCTGGTGATCGGAGGCTACGGCATGTACGGCGTGATTCTCGACGTCACGCTGCGGGTGACACGCGACGAGCTGTACGAGCAGAACGCGGTGGTGATGGACTACACGGCGTTCCCCGCATACTTCGCGCAACACATTGCCCCCCCCCGCGACTCCGGCATCGCCTTGCTGCTCGTGCGCCCCTCGATTGACCCGTCGCCGGACTCTTTCCTCCGCGAGCTGGTGGTCGTGACCTGGCGCCGGGCGCCGCCGGGCGCGGACGCCTCGTTCGCGCTGACCGAAGAGGCGCACGTCTGGCGCGACCGCTTTTTTCTGGCGCTATCGCGGCGCTACGCCTGGGCCAAGCGGTGGCGCTGGTCACTGCAAAAGAAGATCGAGCTCGGCGCGGGGGAGCACCGGGTGGTGTCGCGCAACAACGCGATGCGGCCGCCGCTCGCGCCGCTCGAGCTCCTGCAGTATCACTCCCGTCGCAATACCGACATCATCCAGGAGTATTACGTCCCGGTCGAGAACTTCGTCCCGTTCATGGACCGCTTCCGCGAGATTCTCGTGGCCGGCCGGATGAATGTGATCAGCTCGACGGTGCGTTACGTGGCACCCAACGACACGCCGGTGTTGGCCTATGCTCCGCAGCGCCCGGCCTTCGCGATCATCCAGATGAGCAACGTCGGTCTGTCGGCCGCCGCGCAAACGCGCGCGCGGGATGTCACGCGGCAGCTCGTGGACGCGGCCATCGCCCTCGGCGGCACGTATTACCTCACCTATCAGCTCTATCCCACGGCGGAGCAGCTGCACCGGGCCTATCCCAACGCGGCCCGCGCCTTCGAGCGCAAGCGGTTCTACGATCCGGGTGAGCTGTTCAGCAACCGGTTCTACGAGACCTATGGTCACTAGACGGTCCGTCCGGCGGGCGCTGGGCGTGATCACGCTCGGCGTCGTGCTGCTCGGCGGCTATCTCTCCTGCTACGAGCCGGCCTATCACGGCACGTTGGTGTCGCGGCCGGCCCAACCGCTGGTGTTCGCGCACCGCGGCTTCGGGAATCTCGGTCCCGACAACAGTCTGTATGCCGTCGAGCACGCCCTCGCGGCGGGGATGGACGGCGTGGACATGGACGGCCAGCTCACGAAGGACAGCGAGATCGTGATTTTTCATGATTTGAGCGTGGACAGGCTGACGCGGGGCACTGGCCGTGTGCGCGACAAGACCAGGGACGAGATGCTCGCGCTGGATCTCGGTCCCGGCTTCGATCCGGCGGTCCGCGGCGCGACCGTGCACACGTTCGAGGATTTCGTGCGGACGGTGATGGCCCGCGGCGGAATTCTGATGACCGAGCTCAAGGTCCCGGGCCTCGGCGCCACCGGCATCGAGCGCCGGGCGGTGGACATCATCCGTCGCCATGACGCCTACGAGCACGTCGTGGTGAGCTCGTTCAATCCCTTCGTGCTGTACCGCGTGAAGCATCTCGACCCGCGGGTGCGCACCTGTTTCATCTTCATGGACACCAACTGGAACCCGCAG
>WNGB01013455.1_pt1 | contig 11021 bp, 9 predicted proteins | sample 5400681 | NCBI WGS metagenome assembly WNGB01 (sample SAMN13153367, study PRJNA577476) | soil metagenome | isolation source: 115 cm soil or saprolite under grassland replicate 2 | place: USA:California | collected 2016-06-15 | reverse complement strand
GAGGCTGTCGAGATCGGCCTGGGTCGGTGCGGTTGGGGGCACCGCGGCTTGGGTGCGCGCCACCGGGGCGGTCTGCTTGGGCGCCGCCAGGCGCTGCCCGGTGGTGCCGGCGCAACCGCCGACCGCAACCGCAAGCATCACAAGAGCGAACAAAGCAGTTGGCCGCATCACACAATCCAACCCGGGCACAAGGAGGCTTGGGCTGGATTAACGCCTGATTATGGTTAACAAAGCCTCACTGGCTGCGCTTGTGCCCGCGGCATCGCACGAACCGCTGCCTGCCGAAGCGCCTATCCCTTGCGCACCGGATCGGCTTTTTCCCCGGGCGCCTTGCTCGATTCGGACCAGCGGTCGGCGAGCACGACCGCGAGCAGCGAGCCGAGGAACAGCACGTGCATGCCGACCAGCCAGCCGAGCTTGGTGTTGTTGACGGTCTCGGCCTGATCGACGTTCATGAACGCCTTGAGCACCTGGATCGCCGAGATCGCGACGATCGACGTCATCAGCTTCTGCTTGAGCCCGCCGAAATCGACCTTGGTCATCCAGTCCGGGCGGTCGTGACCGTCGGTTTCGATCTTCGACACGAAATTCTCGTAGCCGGAAAAGATGACGATCAGCATCAGGTTGCCGGTGAAGGCGAGATCGATGAGGCCGAGCACGCCCAGGATCACATCGGATTCCTTGGCGCTCGGAATCTTGAGCACGAAGCCGAACAGCTGCTGGCCGAAATGGAAGAGCAGCAGCAGCAGGCAGAACGCGAGCCCCAGATAGAACGGCGCCAGGATCCAGCGGCTCTGGAACAGAATGGTCTCGATGAAGCGCTCGATCTTGCGCATGAAGCCCCGCGACCGGCGTAACCCGCCGCTTGTCCTCAAGGGCGGATTGCGCTGCGCTCATCCGCCCTGCAATCCATTCGCTCACTGCGCCGCCGCGACGCCCGTGCCGATCGGGCAACTCACGCCGGTGCCGCCCAGCCCGCAATAGCCCATCGGATTCTTGGCGAGATATTGCTGGTGGTAGTCCTCGGCAAAGTAGAACGGCGGCGCGTCGACGATCTCGGTCGTGATCGCGTCGAAACGCCGCGCCTTGAGCGCCTTCTCGTACATCGCCTTCGACGCCTCGGCGGCCGCGCGCTGCGCCGCGTTGAACACGTAGATGCCGGAACGGTACTGGGTGCCCACGTCGTTGCCCTGGCGCATGCCCTGGGTCGGATCGTGGTTCTCCCAGAACGTCTTGAGCAGGTTCTCGTAAGAGACCTTCTTCGGGTCGTAGACCACGAGCACGACCTCGTTGTGACCGGTCCGGCCGCTGCAGACCTCCTGGTAGGTGGGATTGGGCGTGTGGCCGGCGGCATAGCCCACCGCAGTCACGTAAACCCCCTCGCCCAACTCCCAGAACTTGCGCTCGGAGCCCCAGAAGCAGCCCATCCCGAACATCGCGGTCTCGTGCCCGGCGGGATAAGGCCCCTTGAGCGGATTGCCGTTGATGAAATGGGTCTTGGCGGTCGCGATCGGATTGGGGCGGCCGGGCAAGGCCTCGGCGGCGGTCGGCAGTTCGATCTTCTTGCGCAGGTTGAACATGGCGGGTCTCCCGTGATCGTGCCCCGAATATAAGGCGGGCGCAGCCGTTGCGCACGGGCCGGCTGGACACATCCCGGCCAGCCGGACGCGCCTGCGCGTGGCGCCGTTAGTTGCGCGCGTAGCCGATCAGCGGCTTCCTCTTGCGCCCGGTGAGCATCAAGAGCGCACCGAGGATGACCAGCGCCAGCCAGCTCGGTGCATTGAGAACGGGGGACGCCACCCAGTCCCAGAGCACCGGCGCGATCCGCTCCAGCGTCGGCTGCACCTGCGCCAGGCTGGTCTCGTGCACCGCCGTCCACACATCGCTGACCTTGGTGATGTGCGGCGGCCACTTCTGGTCGGCGATCGACTTGGTGCCGTCGTAGACCAGGAAGATGAAGCCCAGGGCCAGCGAGAGGAGCCCGATAAAGCGGAAGAGGAAACGGATCATGATCGTGGTTCGCCGCGGTGCCCTTAGCGCATGTCCCGGCGAGAGCCTGGCCCGGACTTGATCCGGGGCTGGGCACCTGCTCGCCGTCAAGGACATGCACCACTCAATAGCCCAACGATTACCCTTCCGCACCGGCCGGTTCAATTGCCGGCAGCGCCGCTGGCGGATCGTACGCGGAAATCGCCTTTACGCCGCGGAATTCCGCATAACTGCGCTTAGCTCGCCGTCCCTTGAGCGACGCCCGCCCGACCGCTAGTTTCGCCTGCCGGCCGCCCGTGCGTCTGGTTTGCGTCGAGGGGTTTACATGGCGAATGCGACCGGCGACCGCGGCAAGCGACCCGTCTTCACCGACCAGGAAGCGCTGCTTTTTCACAGCCAGGGCCGCCCCGGCAAGCTCGAAGTCATCGCCACCAAGCCGATGGCGACCCAGCGCGATCTCTCGCTCGCCTATTCGCCCGGCGTCGCCGTGCCGGTGTTGGCGATTGCGGCCGACGAAAGCAAAGCCTACGACTACACCACCAAGGGCAATTTCGTCGCCGTCATCACCAACGGCACCGCCATCCTCGGCCTCGGCAACCGCGGCGCGCTTGCCGCCAAGCCCGTGATGGAAGGCAAGGCGGTGCTGTTCAAGCGCTTCGCCGACATCGATTCGATCGATCTCGAGGTGAACTCCGAGGACCCCGACGAGATCATCAATTGCGTGAAGCTCTTGGGCAAGAGCTGGGGCGGCATCAACCTCGAGGACATCAAGGCGCCCGAGTGCTTCATCATCGAGCAGAAGCTGCGCGAGCTGCTCGACATCCCGGTGTTCCACGACGACCAGCACGGCACCGCGATCATCGCGGCGGCCGGCCTCATGAATGCGCTCGACCTCACCGGACGCGACATCAAGACCACGCGGCTCGTGTGCAACGGCGCCGGCGCCGCCGGCATTGCCTGCCTGGAACTGCTCAAGGCGATCGGCTTCGCGCCCGAGAACCTGATGCTGTGCGACACCAAGGGCGTGATCTACCAGGGCCGCACCGAGGGCATGAACCAGTGGAAGTCGGCCTATGCGGTGAAGACCTCGGCGCGCACGCTCGAACAGGCGCTGATCGACGCCGACGTCTTATTCGGCCTGTCCGCCAAGGGCGCCGTGACCCAGGACATGGTGAAGATGATGGCGCCGAGCCCGATCATCTTCGCCATGGCCAACCCCGATCCGGAGATCACGGTCGAGGAGGTCGCCGCCGTCCGCAACGATGCCATCATGGCGACCGGCCGCTCCGACTACCCGAACCAGATCAACAACGTGCTCGGCTTCCCCTACATCTTCCGCGGGGCGCTCGACGTGCGCGCCCGAACCATCAACATGGAGATGAAGATCGCGGCCGCCCACGCGCTCGCCCAGCTCGCCCGCGAGGACGTCCCGGACGAGGTCGCCGCCGCCTACGGGACGCGGCCAAAATACGGTCCCGACTACATCATCCCGGTACCGTTCGATCCGCGGCTCATCTCCGCGATCCCGCCGGCGGTCGCCAAGGCTGCCATGGACACCGGCGTCGCCCGCAAGCCGATCCTCGATATGGAGGTCTATAGCCAACAGCTGCGCTCGCGGCGCGATCCGGTCGCGGGCGTCCTGCAACGCGTCTACGAACGGCTGCGGCGGCGGCCGCAGCGCGTGGTCTTCGCCGAGGGCGAGGAGGAACAGGTGATCCGCGCCGCCGCGAGTTTCGTGCAGCAGGGGCTCGGCACCGCATTCCTGGTCGGGCGCGAGGATCCGGTGCGCGAGACTGCCGCGACGCTCGGCGTCGAGCTCGGCGGCGGCATCGAGATCATCAATGCCGCGCTCTCGCAGCGCAACGACGCCTACGCCAACTATCTCTACGAGCGGCTGCAGCGCAAAGGTTTCTTGCAACGTGATTGTCATCGGTTGGTCAACACCGATCGCAACCACTTCGCCGCCTGCATGGTGGCGCTCGGCGACGCCGACGCGATGGTGACGGGTGTGACCCGCAATTTCTCGGTCGCGCTCGAGGACGTGCGCCGCGTCATTGATCCCAAGCCCGGCCACCGGGTGATCGGCGTCTCGCTCGTGCTCGCGCGCGGCCATACCGTGCTGGTCGCCGACACCGCGGTCACCGAGTTCACCGATGCCGAGCTGCTGGCCGACATCGCCATCGAGGCGGCGGGCGTCGCGCGCCGGCTCGGTTACGAGCCGCGCATCGCGCTGCTCGCCTTCTCGACCTTCGGGCATCCGCCGGGCGAGCGTGCCGAGCACGTGCAGGGCGCCGTGCGCATTCTCGACCAGCGGCGTGTCGACTTCGAGTACGACGGCGACATGGCGGCCGACGTCGCTCTCAACATGGAGCTGCGGCAGGCCTATCCGTTCTGCCGCCTGACCGGGCCGGCCAACGTGCTGATCATGCCGGCGTTCCACTCCGCCTCGATCTCGACCAAGATGCTGCAGGAGCTCGGCGGCGCCACCGTCATCGGCCCGATCCTGGTGGGCCTCGACCGGCCGGTGCAGATCGTGTCGCTCTCGGCCAACGACTCGCAGCTCCTCACCATGGCGGCGCTGGCGGCGTATAATGTGAGCGGTTGACGTGCCCCTGCAACAACAACAGCCGCGAACTCGTCCCCATGGATCGTTAAGGTACTGTGTACCCTCGCTGGATAGGCCTGAGCCATGACTGACCACCTCGGCGGCGTCATCGCCGCGGTCGCGACCGCGGTCGACGAAACCGGCGAACCCGATTGCACGCGCTCGACCGTGCTCGCGCACCACCTGCTCGCCAACGGCTGCGACGGCCTCAATGTGCTGGGCACCACCGGCGAGGCGACCTCGTTCTCGCTCGACCAGCGCAAGCGGGTGATGACCGCTTACCGGGATGCCAAAGTGCCGATGGACCGCCTGATGGTCGGCACCGGCGCCGCCTCGGTCGCCGATGCGGTCGCACTGACCCGCCATGCCGCCGAGTTCGGCTTTGCCGGCGCGCTGGTGCTGCCGCCGTTCTACTACAAGGGCGTACCGGACGAGGGCCTCGTCGCCTACGTCGACACGATTGTGCGGGCGACGGCGGCAAATCCGATCCCGCTCTATCTCTATCATTTCCCGGCGCAGTCCGGCCTGCATTGGCACATGGCGCTGATCGGCCAGCTGCTCGCCGCCTTTGGGACGCGCATCGTGGGCTTGAAGGATTCCTCCGGCGACATGGCCTACGCGCGCGCCGCGGCCGCGCTCAAGACCGGATTCAAGGTCTTCCCCTCGACCGAGGCGGCGCTGATCGAGGCGCGTTCCGGGGCCTTTGCGGGCTGCATCTCGGCGACCGCCAATCTCAACGCCGACCTCTGCGCCCGGGCTTGGCGCGGCGGCGATGCCGCCGCGCTCGACCAGGCGGTGACGATCCGCAAGCTGTTCGACGGCAAGCAGCTGGTGCCGGGCGTCAAGGCGCTCCTCGCCCACATCCATGGCGATGCCGCCTGGGCGCGGGTGCAGCCCCCGCTCGCCCCGTTTCCGCAGGCCGACCGCGCAGCCGTGGTCGCCGGCTACGATCGGGTAAGGGCAAAACGCGTGGCCTGAGGCGCTTTGACTCCCCGCGGGGCCCCCTCTATAAGCGGCGCAAATTGGCGGCAGGCTCGCGCCCGCCGTTTATCTCAGGAACGCTACCGAGACACCGTATGGCCAATACTTCATCAGCCCGCAAAGCGACGCGCCAGATCGCGCGCCGCACTGCAGTCAACAAGTCGCGCCGCTCGCAGCTGCGCACCGCCGTGGTCAAGATCGAAGAGGCGATCGCGACCGGCGATCGCACCAAGGCGCTCGCTGCGCTCAAGGAGGCGGAACCCGCGCTCATGCGCGCGGCGCAGAAGGGCGTGATCCATAAGAACGCGGCCAGCCGCAAGGTCTCGCGTCTCACCCATCGCGTCGGCAAGCTCGGCCAATAGCGCCGCCGACATTTTTCATCCGCGGATCTCGTTCGCGTGCACCAGGGGTATCGACACCCACGCGGCGCGCGCAGCGTTCTTGACGATACGATTTGTCTGGATAACCCGTTGTCGGCTGTTGCAAATCCGCCACGGAGTCAGTTTAAATGGCGCACGTGACATCGATCGCCGTTTCGCGATCGTCTCAACGTCTCCTTTAGCGATCCATGGCGGTTCTGTGACGCGCAGCTGACACTGTCATCTGCGGGTTACATTGTATTTTCGCGCACGAAAACGGCAGTTTCCTGAGAGATTTATCGGAATAGACGGCTTGAGGGGTTTGAAGTTCGCCATTCGTGCCAATACGGAATTGTGGCACATAACGCCCGCACGAAGCCTGCCACTAGTTCCCACATTACCGCCCGCCGCACCAAAATAGAAAAATGAAATCAATTGCTTAGGCTGTGGCCGCGGAAGCACGCCGGCTCGCAAACGGCGGAATGGCGCGCATCTGCGCCGCATTGGCGCCTTGTCTGCCCGCAGCTTCGTGCTATTGTCCTCACACCGCTGGTCACCAGCGAAATCAGTACAGTTCATGTTCTTAGCTCATTCGAGGATGAGGACGTTGAGTCGTGTCAGGTTGTTTCCTGTCTTGAGGAGACAAAATCGGAGCCCTTGAGGATAAGGACATGAGCTAAGCTTTGTGATGTCACATCGATTGTTGTGTGACACCGCAAATGAGTGACTGAATACTTCGAGAAGACTGAATATGTGTGAGACCATCGGCGCGACGGCGGTGACGATGGGGAACAGGGGGGTAGCATGACCACAAGAACACAGGTTTCCGTCCGGCGGGCAAGCGCACCACGGCGCCGCCCCTCCTCTTCTCCTTCTCCGCAGTGCGCGTCATTGAGCCTCGCCGTCGCGCGGGGCCTTGCACCCCCCGCCACCTGACGTCCGTGCACTCCCGGGGCGGTCCGCGCGATTGCCGCCGGTCGGTCCCTCTCTCTCCGTTTTCTGTTCTCCAGACAGCGTGAGTTCCCAGATTTTGGGCCTCCGTCCGCGTCGCATCCCTCGTTCGGGTGCGTGGAAGTATCCGCGTTCAGTCTGCGTCCAACCCATCCCTCTTTACGAAAAGCGACAGAGACAATGATGAACCCGGATCAGGATCGTTGGTCGCGAGTGAAGGAACGCCTTCGCACAAGCGTCGGAGAAAACGTGTTCTCGAGCTGGTTCGCGCGCATGGAACCCGAGAGCATCGACGGCGACACGGTGAAGCTCTCAGTCCCGACGCGCTTTCTCAAGAGTTGGGTGCAGTCGCACTACGCCGAGAAGCTGCTCGGCTGCTGGCAGTCGGAGGTGCCCTCGATCATGCGCATCGAACTGACGGTACGCTCGGCGGTGATCCGCACATTGGTGGCGAAGGCGAAGCCAGCGGAGACCCCGGTCGTGCGGCACGAGTTGCGCGATGGCAAAGCCAATGGCATGGAATTCCGCGCCGCGTCGGCGCCGATTTCCGCCGTGCACGAGGCCCTCGGCGGCTCGCCGCTCGATCCGCGCCTGACCTTCGAGAGCTTCGTGGTCGGCCGTTCCAACACCCTCGCGCACGCCGCCGCCAAACAGGTCGCGCAGGGCCGTCGCGGCGATCCGGTGATGTTCAACCCGCTTTACATCCATGCTGGCGTCGGGCTCGGCAAGACCCACCTGTTGCAATCCATCGCCTGGGCCGGCAACGCGAGCGCCGAGCGCAAGGTTCTCTACCTCACGGCCGAGCGGTTCATGTATGGCTTCGTGGCCGCGCTGCGCGCGCAGAACGCGCTCGCCTTCAAAGAGGCGCTGCGCACGATCGACGTGCTGGTCATCGACGACCTGCAATTCCTGCAAGGAAAATCAACGCAGGTCGAATTCTGCCACACCTTGAACGCGCTGATCGATGCCGGCCGCCAAGTCGTGATCGCCTCCGACCGTCCGCCGTCAGACCTCGAAAGCCTCGACGAGCGCGTGCGCTCACGGCTTGCCGGCGGCCTCGTGGTCGAGATGGGCTCGCTCGGCGAGGAACTGCGGCTCGAAATCCTCAAGTCGCGCGCCGCCGCCTGGAAGCACCATCACCCCAGCTTCGACGTGCCGCTGCCGGTCCTGACCTTCATCGCCAAGACCGTCACCCATAACGGCCGCGATCTCGAAGGCGCGCTCAACCGCCTGCTCGCCCACAGCAAGCTCACCGGCCAGCCGATCACGCTTGAAATGGCGGAGCGCGAGGTCCGCGACCTTATCCGCCCGCAGGAGCCCAAGCGGGTCAAGATCGAAGAGATCCAGCGCATCGTGGCACGCCAGTACAACGTGAGCCGCGCCGATCTTTTGTCGTCCCGGCGCACCGCCAACGTCGTCCGCCCTCGGCAGGTGGCGATGTATCTGGCGAAGACACTGACGCTACGATCCCTCCCGGAGATCGGAAGGCGTTTCGGCGGCCGTGATCACACCACGGTGCTGCACGCCGTGCGAAAAATCGAAAACCTAGTCAACAGCGATACCGCGCTCGCCGAGGAGATCGAACTCCTCAAGCGCCAGCTGCAGGAATAGCCGTCCGGGCGGTCCGCCGGCGATAGCCACCAAGAGTTCCGCCCCGGGGCAACCTCGGAGCCCGGTCCGTTGGCGACAACCCGGGCCGGGCGAAAACCTGTCGCTTCCCCCCTATCATGTGGGATAATCCGCCGCGACCCTTGCGAAAGCCCCCCTGACAGGCCACTTTCGTACCCCCTTTAGTTTCAAGGATGGAGCGGGGTCCGGCATGAAGGTCACTGTCGAACGCGCGGCTCTGTTGAAGTCGCTGGGCCACGTCCATCGCGTGGTCGAGCGGCGCAACACGATCCCGATTCTGGCCAATGTGCTGATCAAGGCGGACAAGTCGAAGCTCTCGTTCAAGGCCACCGACCTCGATCTCGAAGTCACCGAGGGGATAGCCGCCGAAGTGGCGCCGGGCGGTGCCACCACGGTGCCGGCCCACATGTTCTACGAAATCGTACGCAAGCTCCCGGAGGGCGCCCAGATCGTGCTCGAAGCCTCCGGCGACCGCGCTGTGCTGGCGATCCGCGCCGGCCGCTCGCGCTTCACCCTGCAGACCCTGCCGGAGAGCGACTTTCCCGATCTCGCCGCCGGCGACATGACCCATAAGTTCAAGCTCGGCGCCGCCGAGCTCAAACGCCTGATCGACAAGACCCAGTTCGCGATCTCGACCGAGGAGACCCGCTACTACCTCAACGGCATCTACCTGCACACCGCCGGCACCAACAAGACCCAGATGCTGCGCGCGGTCGCGACCGATGGCCACCGGCTGGCGCAGGTCGAGCTGCCCCTGCCGGAGGGCGCCGCCGGGATGCCCGGCATCATCGTGCCGCGCAAGACGGTAGGCGAGGTTCAGCGCCTGATCGAGGACACCGACGCCGAGGTCACGGTGGAGCTGTCGCAGGGCAAGATCCGCTTCACGCTCGGCGACGTGGTGCTCACCTCCAAGCTGATCGACGGCACCTTCCCGGACTACAACCGCGTCATCCCGGCCGGCAACGACAAGGAGCTCGTGGTCGACAAGAAGGAGTTCGAGCAGGCGGTCGACCGCGTCTCGACGGTGTCGAGCGAGCGCGGCCGCGCGGTCAAGCTTTCGCTCAGCAGCGGCCGGCTGATGCTGTCGGTGACCAATCCGGACTCCGGCAGCGCCACCGAGGAGGTCGAGGTCGAATACGGCTCCGACCCGCTCGATATCGGCTTCAATTCGCGCTACCTGCTCGACATCGCGGCGCAGATCGAAGGCGAGGCCGCCGTGCTTAAGCTCGCCGACCCGGGCTCGCCGACGCTGATCCAGGACAAGGATTCCAAGAGCGCGCTCTACGTGCTAATGCCGATGCGCGTGTAGCGCATGTCTCGCCACTCATGCGCTAGTTCTTGCGCTTGCCGTTGTTGGAGTGCTTGAGGTTGTTGGCCTGTTCGCGCGGCATCCAGACGGTGGAGTTTCCCAGCTCATAGTCGGGCACCGGACGCGAAAATCCATTGAGGGCGCTCGCCCACAATTCAACCTTGGTCATGTCCCGTCGCACCCGTTCGATGGCCTCGAGCAGATGGCGGATCGTCTCTTCCCTCCCGTCCTCGCGAATCGTCATGGTCGTCACCCCGCGACATTTTTGGCCGCATTCTTCTCGTTCGCCTCCACGGTCCTCCTACGTTAAGCCCTGCAATATGCGCATGGTTCCGAGGCCCCGGACCGGGGTATTCACGTAAATTCGCTGTGTTGGCTGGAACACGCCCGCTGGGCGTCGCACAAATCGACCGCATGACCGCTACCCGCCTCCGCCGCCTGACGCTGACGAACTTCCGCAGCTACCACGCCGCGCAGATCGAGATCGGCGCCGGGCCGGTGGCGCTGGTCGGGCCGAACGGCGCCGGCAAGACCAACCTGATCGAGGCGATTTCGTTCCTAGCGCCCGGCCGCGGGCTGCGCCGCGCGACGCTCGACGAGGTCGCGTTCGCGGAAGGCGACGGCTCCTGGGCGGTGTCGGCCGAGGTCGAGGGCGCGCTCGGCCTCGCCACGCTCGGCACCGGCATCGACGCACCGGCGCAGGAGGAGCGGGCGCTATCGCGCCGCTGCCGCATCGACCGCGAGCCGGTGACGTCGGCTACCGCCTTCGCCGACCACCTGCGCGTCGTCTGGCTGATCCCGGCGATGGATATGCTGTTCAACGGCCCGGCCGGCGAGCGCCGCCGCTTCCTCGACCGGCTGGCGCTCGCGGTCGATGCCGAGCATGCGAGCCGAGTCTCGGCGCTCGAACGCGCGCTGCGCTCACGCAACCGGCTGCTCGAGGAAGCCCGACCCGACCCGCACTGGCTCGACGCCATCGAGCACGAGACCGCCGAGCTTGCGGTCGCGGTCGCGGCGCTGCGGGCCGAGACGGTCGCGCGCCTGCAGGCGGCGCTGGCGGCGCGCCGCGACTCAGCCTTCCCGGCCGCCGAGATCGGGCTCGACGGCTGGATGGAGAACCTCATCCGGCGGCATCCCGCGGTCGACGTCGAGGATCGCTACCGCACGGTGCTGCGCGACAACCGCGCGCGCGACGCCG
>WNGB01048038.1_pt1 | contig 11022 bp, 8 predicted proteins | sample 5400681 | NCBI WGS metagenome assembly WNGB01 (sample SAMN13153367, study PRJNA577476) | soil metagenome | isolation source: 115 cm soil or saprolite under grassland replicate 2 | place: USA:California | collected 2016-06-15 | reverse complement strand
TTGGTGCCGGCGAGGACGGCCTTGCCGCCTCGGCGGGCGAGGTTGATCGCCTGCTTGACGGCCTCAACGCTGTAGGAGGTGACGTCGATGACGACGTCGGCCATGCGGCCGTTTGTGGCTTCGCGGACGACGTTGGTGAGGTCTTCTTTCTCGACGTTGACGGCTTGGTGGGCGCCGAGCTCGCGGGCGAGTTCGAGCTTGCGCTCGTCGGCGGCGAGGCCGGTGACGATGATGCAGCCGGCGCCCGCTTCCCGCGCGGCGATGACGGAGGCGAGGCCGCGCTGGCCGGGGCCGAGGATGACGATCGTGTCGCCGACGGCGAGGCCGGGCATCTCGACGGCCCAGCGGAAGCCGGCGCCGAGCGGGTTGAAGAACGTGGCGATCTCGGGCGGGATGCTGTCGTCGATCTTGTGGACGAGGGCATGCGGGTCGAGGTACATGTAGTCGGCGTAGCCGCCCCAGAGGCCGGGCGGGAGGTCTACGCTGAGGTAGCCGTAGGCGTTCATGCGGCGGTGGCCGAAGCACAGCGTGTAAGAGCCGCGGACGCAGTTCGGGCAGAAGCCGCAGGGGATGAGCGTCTCGACGCAGACGCGGTCGCCCTTCTGGACGCGCCAGCGGCGGGCGGCCTCGTCACCGATCTCGGCAATCCGGCCGACGGGCTCGTGGCCGGGGATGACGGGGAAGCGGACGGGCAACACGCCCTCGTACTGCTCGTAGTCGGAGCCGCAGATGCCGCAGGCCTCGACCTGGAGCAGCGCGTCGTCGGGGCCGATCTCGGGCAGGGGGAGCTCACGGAGCTCGAGGGTGCGCGGGGCGGTTTGGACGATGGCGCGAGAGGTGGCTGGCATGGGCTCAGTCGAAGGACAGGTGTTGAAGTTTCACCAGCCACTCTTGGATTATTTCCAGACATCGGTCTAGCGGCTGATGCGTGTCGACAGGCAGTAGCTCCGCTCCTACTACAGGTTGCGGAAATAGGAGTGAGCGTGCAGCCGTATCTTCTTGTAGCCTTGTGGTTAGTTTGGCGACACCAGAGTCGCCAGACCATTGCACCGAGCTAACTTGTCCGTCACGTCGGCGAATTCTTTCTTGCAAGACTTCCAACGCAACAACACAATGAATGATTCTTACGGGCACACCGAGGGCACGACCCAGGGCAATGAATGGTGTCAGTTGGTCACCCTCCGTAAAAGGACTATCGATAACTACGCCAAGGCCTAGCGCAAGCTGCTCCTCGGCGAGGAGAAGCAGTTGGGCATACGACAGTTTGGCGGCCGCTACATCGTCAAGGTACCCCTGGGCCGCCAAGGCTTTGAGGATATCTCGGTCCAGAATCGGTACGCGGTTGGTCATGGCCACAGCTCGCGCCAAGGTACTCTTTCCGCTCGCAGGCAACCCCCGAAAGAGAATGAGGTTCGGTGGAAGGCTATGACCCGAGTCGCTCAAGATATGCCTCGCCATCCGTCCGCTCGGCTATTTCACAGCTACTTGTTGAGCAGCTGGCCACCCTGGATGCCGTGAGGTCTATCGGGCTCATCCTTGTGAAACCTCTATCACGTCCATCGGCCGCCACCCTTGCACGAGCCCACCCGAAGTGCGGTCTGTGACGAAGTAGTTTCCCAGTCCGTGCTGATCCTCCGCCCTGGTGATCGGAATCCCGTTCAAGTGAGAGATTAGAAACGAGCCGACTGCGCCATGGGCTGCGATCGCGATACTTCTGGAGGGTGCGTTATGGCGAATCTGTTCAACAGCCCGAACCGTGCGCTCCTGGGCGTCCACGGCACGCTCCCATCCGTGAATCGATTCGTTTGGATGCGCGAACAGCTCCGCGACCAAAACTTCATGCTCACCTGGCGGCAAGTACCCCGTGGATGATCGGTCGACTTCGCTCAGTTCCGCCATTTGACGCAAGGCAAGCCCGCAATGTTCTGCGATCCGCTCACCGAGCATTACGGCCTTGCGCTCGGTGCTGCTATACACTGACCTAATTGTCTTGATCCACGGTTGTTGCAGCAGTTTTTCGACGCGCCCCAGCCCTGTTTGCGACAAAGCCCACTGCGGGACCAGCACCCCCGGGTCAATGAAGACCTCCGGATGGGATATGTAATAGATGAAGCCTTGCTCCGCTGAGGACATCGCTCGTCCGCCGATTGTAGCATTGAGACTCACAGCACGCCCTGATATTTCGGCTCACATGTCGTCCGCGCCCGATACCGATCTGATCGAGCACTTCAATCCCAGGTAGACGACCGGCCTCGACGGTCTGCCTGGTCAGCGCCGCAACGGATAACGGATGGTTGGCGCGGCATGGGGGTCCACTCGTCCTTCGAGCCAGCCTCAGGATGAGCGGAAGAGGCGATGTTCCGGACTCGGCCTACGCCTTCTGTTTCTCCAGCGACGGCTCGATGAAGCGGGATTCGATGACCTGCTTCGATGATGTCGCGGACGATCTGGGCGGCGGGCTTGATCTCACGGACGAGGCCGGCGGACTGGCCCGCCGGGAGGAAGGTGCGGGTGGCGTCGAAGGTGTCACCGACGCCCATGTAGTCCATGACGCGGTTCTGGATCGAGATGCCGGCCTGCATCGGGAAGGGCTGGATCTGGTCGGGTTTCTGCTCCCATTCGTCGGTGTACTGGTTGCGGATGGTGCGGGCGGGTTTGCCGGTGTAGCAGCGGGTGCGCACGGTGTCGGCCTCGGTGGCGCCGACGATGGCGTCGCGGTAGCCGGGGGCGGCCTGGGCCTCGGGCGAGGCGATGAAGCGGGTGCCGAAGATGGCGCCCTGCGCGCCGAGGGCGAGCGCGGCGACCAGGCCGCGGCCGTCGGCGAGGCCGCCGGCGGCGATGACGGGGATGCTGACGGCGTCGACGGTCTGCGGAATGAGCGCCATGCCGCCGACTTCGCCGGTGTGTCCGCCGGCTTCGGTGCCCTGCGCGGCGACGATGTCCGCGCCGGCTTCCTCGGACTTCTGGGCGTGGCGGACCTTGCCGCACATCACCATCACGATCATGTCGCGCTCGTGCATCTCCGCGATGAACTCCGCGGGGACGGCGAGGCCGGCGACGAAGATGCGGACGTCCTCCTCGAAGAGCACCTCCATCTGGGGGCGGATGCGGTCCGGCAGCGGGGCGAGGAGGTCGACGGCGAAAGGCTTGTCGGTGAGGTCGCGAGTCTTCTGGATCTCCTCGCGGAGCTGCTCGGGGCCGAGAGTGGCGGCGCCCATGATGCCGAGCCCGCCGGCGTTGGAGACGGCGGCGACGAGGCGGGAGAGCGAGACGCCGCCCATACCGGCGAGGAAGACGGGGTACTCCATGCCGAGACGGTCGCAGATGGGGGTGTGGAGGGGGTTGTGCATAGCTTTGGCTCCCTTCGGGAGTTCGTTTCTCGTTTTTGGTGGTTCAGATGATAGGGGGAAGCGGGCGGGAATTCAACCCTTACGTGAGGGTAAGAGGGGTGGGCGACTACGGCAAGTAGCGACGAGTCATCGCGAGCGCCATCAACGCCGGACCACCAAGGGCCAACAGCAGGCCCTGCCAAGTCGGCGCTCCTTGCACCAGGAGCAATACGGCTACGACAACGATCAGCACCGTGGCAACAGCGAATCTGAGATCGGACATCACATGTCTGGCTGCATGCAGAACGGTGGGGAAACCGGACGGTCCCTGCGCGACTTCTGCGCGGCGACGCTCTACATCGGGCTGAGGGATGATTCGTCTGAAGAAGTTCGTGGCGTAATGAGCGCGGACGGCGGCCGAGGCAAAAGATACGCCTCCAATAAATGGAGATGTGAGGACGATTTGCCAACCAAACCCAAGTAGCAGGGTTATCGGTGGGCCGAGTATTACGCCGACGAGAAATGGCGGGATCAACTGCCTACGTGACATGGTCAATAGCACAGACGGGAGCGTAACCGAGTCGTTACTCGCGCGAACTCACGAAAATAGCTTGTAGTAGAAGGCGTGGCACACAGCAAGCCGGTGGAACTGCGTCGGGACGGCCTCCGTCGGGGCGGCCGTAGGCGGGGATGACGCCGGCGAGCTGCCAGCCGAGCGGGCGGTAGAGGGCGCTCCGCTCCCCCGTTCGTGCTGAGTTCATCGAAGCATCGAACGCACGCCGGCGGAGGCTGAGTGCATCGAAGCCGCAGCATGCGCCTCCTCGGCGGCACGCCTGATCTCGGATCAGCGCCTCCTTCTTCGCCCTCGACCAACCCTGAAGCTGGCGTTCGCGGGCGAGGGTTTCCTCGCGGCTCTGGAACTCGTGGGAGAAGACTAGCTTGACCGGGCGCCGCTTTCGGGTGTATGCGCTCAGCCCACCGATGTTGTGGTCGGAAATACGCTTTTCGAGATCATCGGTGTGACCGACGTAATAGGACGCATCGCTACAACGGACGATGTCGGTGTAGAAGGGCATTGCTTCCTCCTTCGTGGATGGGGCGTAGTGAGGAGAATATCGCGCGTTGGCGGGGGATTTGGAAGGGGGAAGTGGCACTGCTTGGCCGATATGTGCGCCGCCCGCGCTCCGGCTTCGGTGAACTCAGCCTGCGCTGCGTGGCACGCGATGCTTCGATGAACTCAGCACGAACGGGTCTGCCTACCCGTTAGCCTGCCTTGGCGATCCTTGATTCGGCGAGGGCTTCGGCGGCTTCTTGTTCTGACAGCGGGACGCCGTCGCGGTAGAGGACGTGGCGGGTGTGGACGGACGTGACGCGGGGACCCGGGGTGATGGCGCCGGTGAGGTTGAGGGGGTCGACGGCGCTGACGCGGACGAGCTCGCCCTTCTTTTCCATGCGGCGCACCTTGCGAAGGGACTCGACGGCTTCGGGGCGGGCGTACTGCTCGCCGTAGAAGCCGGCGACGAAGCGGCCGCCGCGGACGGAGCCTCGGGCTTCCATGCGTCGGAGGGCGCGGAGAATATCGCGCCAGGGCACCGTGATGTTCTCGCGCTGGACGAGGTCGCGGAAGACGACGCCGTAGCGGAAGAGGAGCTGTTCGGCCCAGGTTTCGGCCAGTTGTTCCGATTGGGGGATGCCTGTAGAGACGCCCCACCCAGGCTGTCGCGAATACTTCTCGTCGCCACCGTGAAGCGGTGGTCGTGCGAGGCCATCTGTCAGAGCAGAACGGACCAGCGGCCGGAGGGGAGGCCGACGGCGAGGGAGCGGAAGAGGCGGGCGCGCTGGGGGCGCTGGAAGTTGCGGCGCTTGGTGGAGGCCATGAGCGAGCGGAGGGCCTGGAAGCCGTCGGCGGTGATGAGGCCGCGGGCGACGAGGTCCCAGAGGCCGCGCTCGACGTCGGTGGGGAGGCGGCCGCTGGCCGAGGCGATGTCGTCGTAGAAGAGGGCGCCGCGGGCGGCGAGGAGGTCGAGAGTGTCGCGACCGGCGCCGGTTATGGAGGAGAAAGGAGCCAGGAGCAAGGAGCCAGGAGAGTCCGAAGCGGGTTCCAGCGAAGAGCCTGACCCCCCGTTGGACTGACGATTGCGGATGCCGGCGAGGAGCCAGGGCAGGTCGGTGCGACGGACGAGGGCGATGGGGGTGGCGGAGGAGGTCGTGGCGGAGCGCCCATTGTCGGTGCCCTTGCGGGCCGCCAAGCGGCCCCAGGCGACGTCGCCGGACATGCAGAGCTCGTCCAGCCAGGAGCCCTTGTAGGCGGCGATGCGGGCGGGGAGTATATGGCGCTCCCAGGCGACGGCAGGAATGTCGAATCCCTGGAGCTGGGCGACGGCTTCGAGGAGCCCGCGCTTTCCTTCGAGCTGGGTGCCGGGGGCGACGTGTTGCCAGCGCAGGAGGAAGCGCATGAGGTCCTGCGAGGTGACCGGCTCAATCTCCTGTCGGAGACGGTCGAGGGTGTAGCGGTGGATGCGCGCGAGGAGGCGGCGGTCGCAGAATTCTTCCTCCCCGGCCCCGCCCCGTGGCGGCCTCCCCTCATCCCCTGACCCCACCCCAAAGGCCGCCGCTACATTCGGGGCGTGCGCACGCGGGCGGAAGTGGCCGCGCATGACGGAGCCTTCGCCTTCGAGCTGGGCGAGGACGGAGTTGGCAGCGGCGGGCGGCATCGCGGTGCGTTGTGCCAGCTCGCCGACCGTGACGGGGCCGACGATCTCCATGTGGCCGCGGAACAGGGCGAGCCGGGCGTCGTCTTCGCTGACGGGCCGCGCACCGAGATTTGGCGGAAGCCGGAGCTCTGGGCGGACGGTCGCGCCCGGGTAGAGGGCTCGGATAGCGGGATGACTCTCGGCGGCGAACCACATTGGGCCGCCGACGGTGTCGGCGATGGCGGCGCGGCGGGAGGAGACCAGCTCGTCGAACCATGCTTCGCAGTCGGGAGAAAGGAGAAATGGGAACTGAGGGTCGGGGGCGCGAACGGCGATGAGGCTCAGAAGGGCTTCGTGCAATTCTTCGGGATCTCGTGGGTCGGGGCGGGCTTCGTCGATGACGCGCTCGATGGCGTCGGGGTCGAGGGCGCCGAGGTCACGGGAGTTCTCGGGGAGCGAGCGACGGAGCGTCACGGCGCGGGCGCGGCGCTCCTCGAGCGGGGCGTCGTCGAGGTAGGTATAGGGCTTCGAGTTAAGCATCTCGTGGGCGAAAGGGGAGGGCTCGGTCGTGTCCTTGGCGTGCAGGCGGATCTCGCCGGCCTCGATGCGTTCGAGGACGTCCTTAAGACCGTCGATGTCCATCGCTTCGTGCATGCAGTCGTACACGGTCTGGCGGACGATGGGATGGTCGGTTATCTCGATGGGGCCGGTCTGGTTCTCCTGGCAACCAACGAGCTTCGGGAATACGGCGGCCATCAGGTCATCCGCGCGCATGCGCTGGATCTGCGGCGGGACCTTTTTGCCCTGCCGCTGGCGGAGGATGGCGAGCGCGCGGGTGGCGTTCCAGCGCCAACGGGCGCCGAACATCGGCGACACAAGGAGCGACTGTTCCACGGACTCCTCGGCCCACTCCGGCTTCACGAGGTCAAACATGTCGGTCAACGGAAAGCTGTTGTTCGGGCCGATAGAGAGCAGCATGGCGTCGTCGCTGGCCGCTGCCTGGAGCTCGAAATCGAAGCCGACGCAGAAGCGCTTGCGCAGGGCGAGGCCCCAGGCGCGGTTGATGCGGCCCCCGAAGGGCGCGTGGACGACGAGCTGCATGCCGCCGGCTTCGTCGAAGAAGCGCTCGAAGACGACGTCCTGCTGGGTGGGGACGAGACCGATGCCGTCGCGCTCGGCGCGGATGTAGCGGACGAGCTGCTCGGCGGCTTCCGCTGGGAGGTTGCATTCGTGAGCGACCCAGCGAATGGGGTCGGAGGGCGGTTGGCCGGGAAAGAGCGTGGGTGCGTCAACGCGATGTTCGGTAGAGACGCCTCGCCGAGGCGTCTCTACGCGAGTGTCGTTCCGCGAATCCAATCGGTCGGCGATGTCCTGGCGGAGGCGGGAGACCTCCTCGGAAAGCTCGATGGTGCGCGAAGGCGCTTCGCCGAGCCAGAAGGGGACGCTTGGGGGCTGGCCGTGGGCGTCTTCTACACGGACGACGCCGGCCTCGATGCGGCGGATGCGCCAGGAGGTGGTGCCGAGGAGAATGATGTCGCCGGCCATGCTCTCGATCGAGAAGTCCTCGTCGAGCGTGCCGACGAATGTTCCCTCCGGTTCGGCGAGCACCCGATAGTCGGCGACTTCGGGAATCGCGCCGCCGCACTGGATGGCGGTCATGCGCGCGCCGCGGCGGCCGCGGATGACGCCGTTGATGCGGTCGCGGTGGAGATAAGCCGCCGCCTTGCCGGTGCCGACGGGGATGCCTTCGCTGAGCATTTCGACGATCTCGTCGAAGTCGTTACGGTCGAGTTCGGAGTAGGGCGCCGCCTTGCGGAAGAGTTCGAAGAGGTCGTCTTCACGCCACGGTTCGCAGGCGGCTTCGGCGACGATCTGCTGGGAGAGGATGTCGAGCGGGGCGACGGGCGGGAAGAGGCGGTCAAGGCGCCCGGCCTTTACTGCGCGAACGAGGGCGGCGCACTCGACCAGCTCGTCGCGAGTGGTCGGGAAGAGGCGGCCTTTCGGGGTGAGGCCGAGGGAGTGGCCGGAGCGGCCGACGCGCTGTAGGAACGTCGTCATGCTGCGCGGCGACTCGAGCTGGCAGACGAGATCGATGGTGCCGATGTCGATCCCGAGCTCGAGTGAGGCGGTTGCGACGAGCGCCTTCATCTCGCCTGCCTTGAGGCGCTGCTCGAAATTGAGGCGGCGCTCCTTGGAGAGGCTGCCGTGGTGAGCGCCGACGTGCTCCTCGCCGATGCGCTCGGCGAGCGCGAAGGCGACACGCTCCGCCAGGCGGCGCGTGTTCACAAAGACGAGGGTGGTCCGGTGCTGCTGAATTAGTTCGGCGAGGCGGTCATACATGTCCCGCCACTGCTCGCCGGAGGCCACGGCCTCGAGGTCCGTGGGCGGGATCTCGATCTCGATTTCGAGGTCACGCTGGTGGCCGGTGTTGACGATGGCACAGTCGGGAGTGCCGAGTGCCGGGTGATCGGGGCGTGGTGGCTCCGCTGCTTCGACAGGCTCAGCACGAACGGGGGAGAGTGCCTCAGGATGAGCGGGAAGGAGCGTATTCTTGGGTGTGCGGCCGTTGGAGACGCGCCTGCGGGGCGTCTCTACGCGAATGTCGTGGCCGTCGCGTGCGCCCCGCCGGGGCGCATCTACACCAATGTTGTCGCCGGTGATCATGCGGCCGGCGCCGACGAGGAAGCGGGCGGCGTCCTCGATCGGCTTGACGGTGGCGGAGAGGCCAATGCGCGCCGGGCGCCGTTCGCAGGTGTGATCGAGCCGGGCGAGGGTGAGCGCGAGGTGGCTGCCGCGCTTGTCGCGGAGGAGGGCGTGTACTTCGTCGACGATGACGGTCTTGACGGTGCGCAGGATCTCGCGGCTGCGCTCAGCCGTGAGCATGAGATAGAGAGACTCCGGCGTCGTGATTAGGATGTGCGGAGGCGTCTTGACGATCTGCTGGCGTTCGGCCTGGGTGGTATCGCCCGTGCGGAGAGCGGTGCGGATGCCGTGCGATCCGTAACCGAGCTCGAGGGCGACCTGCTCGATCTCGGCGAGTGGGTCTTCGAGGTTGCGTTTGATGTCGTTGCTGAGGGCCTTCAGGGGCGAGACGTAGAGGACGTGCACTTCATCGCTCAGCGGCTCCTTCTCGGCCTCACGGATCAGGCGGTCAATGGAGACGAGGAATGCGGCGAGCGTCTTGCCGGAACCCGTGGGAGCCGAGATGAGAGTGTCGCGGCCCGACATGATCTCGGGCCAGCCGAGTTTCTGGGCGTCTGTGGGCTCGCGGAACTTGCGCTCAAACCAGGTGCGGACGGCGGGGTGGAAGGAGGTTAGGACGCCGCCCGCTTCTCGAGGAGTGGTCGCCCCGCTCATTCCCTTCGGCTCCGCTCAGGACAGGCCTTCGATACCTCAGGATGAGCGGGAAGGTGCGTCCTTCGTTGTGGGTGGGCTCGTGCGAACATTTGTGCGGTAAGTCTACGACCTCGTCTGGGCGCTGTCAACGGCTTCGGAAACGGCCGGAGCGACCTTGTCGCCGGTAAGGAAACGGCGGATGGCGGCGTTGCATTGCTCCGGCTGCTCTTCGAGCAGAAGGTGCCCAGCGCGCTCGATGGTGACCACTTCGGCGCGAGGGAAGCGTTTGCGAAGGCGGGTGCGCTCGAACGCCACCCGTTTGTCGCGGCGGAAGTCGCGGATCACCTGGTAGGTGGCGTCGCGGGAGCCGCAGATGCGCGCCGGCGCACGGTAAGCTTCGAGGGCTTCTTCCGTTGCGTTTCGCCGGTCGTAGAACATCCGCCGGAACAGCCAGCGCCCGAAGACCCGGGTGAAGAGCGAAAGCATTGGCTTGATGAGCGGGGTGACGGGCAGTGAAGGAATGCGCTCCCCGGAGACGCTGGCGGCGAGAACGAGCTTATCGACGCGCTGCGGCCATCCGGCAGCGACGCGCATCGAAACTTCCCCCCCCATGGAGTGGCCGACGAGCGATGCCTTGTCAATGCCAAGCACATCCATCAGCAGAACGACGAGGCGCGCCTGCGCGCTGAGGGAGTAATCGCTCTTCTGGGGACGCTCGGAGTAGCCGAAGCCCTTGAGGTCGACAGCGACGACCCGGTGATAGCGGGCGAGGTCCGGAATCAGATAGCGGAAGCTGTACGTGTGGCCGCCGAAGCCGTGAATGAGGACGACCGCATCAGGACCGCGGCCGCGTTCGACGTAGTGGATGCCGACGCCGTCAACGGTCGCGATGTGGCCGGGAACTTCGGCGTCTCGCCAGTCCATCTCCTCGCGCGGGCGCGTCAGCCAGCGCAGGGTGAGCGCCGCCATGACGGCAGCGCCGAGAGCGGTTATAGCTTTACGCATCTGACCTCCTTCAGCCACTCCGCACGACCAAATCTATCTTAGGGCACCGCCCCTGACAACAGGGTGTCAAGAACGCCCGAATAGCTGACGCGCGGGAGGATATTTCGCTAAATAATCGGTCGACTTTGGGCCGCGAAGTCGTCCATAATGCGTTCAGTCATCATGCCGATGGAGCCCAATTACTACGAGATCCTCCAGGTCTCGCCCGGAGCCGAGCATGAGGTTATCGGCGCTGCCTACAAGAAGCTCGCACGTAAGTACCATCCCGACTTGAATCCCGACACGACGGCCGCTCATCGTATGCGCGACCTGAACAGGGCGATTGAGGTTCTAGGCGATCCCCACAAGCGCGCGGAGTACGACGCACGCAGAAGGAAGTCGGGCGCACAAAGACGCAGACCAGGCTTGCTTACGGGAAGCCACACCGCAGCACCCGCCCGGAGATCGAGGAGGCCGCGAATCGCGTCGCTGTCGCTGCTTGCCGCCTGCGCCATCGGCCTAGGATTGGCAGTGATCGCCATAGCGGTCGCCTTAAATAGCGGCGGCGGCCCATCCGTGTTGGACTTGAACGCTACAACAGCGCCGCAGGCTTCACCCTCGTTCATTCCCTCGGCATCAAGCACGACTCCAGCGGTTGCCGCCGCGTCTTCGGCCCCAAC
>WNGB01025453.1_pt1 | contig 11022 bp, 10 predicted proteins | sample 5400681 | NCBI WGS metagenome assembly WNGB01 (sample SAMN13153367, study PRJNA577476) | soil metagenome | isolation source: 115 cm soil or saprolite under grassland replicate 2 | place: USA:California | collected 2016-06-15 | reverse complement strand
GAATAGTACAATTAAGGACCATTCCATCGGCGAGGGTGCCATACCCATTGGGCCACCCATGGATTGGGGTGAATTTATCGAGGCCGTGAAAACAACAAACAAAAACGAGGCGACTATCAAAAGCACCAAGCCCAATACTCGTTTCAAGGTCTTCAAACTCAGAGTCCTCTCTCCTCGGCAGTTACCCTAATAAGCCAAAAAGAATTCTGCTTGCTGTAACTTGGTCACCTTCATGTCGGAATAGATGAGGAAATCGCCGCCCAAGTTAGTCTTGGACCTATATCCTTGAAATGTGGCGTTTGATACGTAATCACCTCGTCCTGGAACTCGACTGACACGTCCGGTCTTTTTGTTCCACCACCCCAAAGGCTGACTCATCCATGTCTTTGGATTCTTCTTCGAGACTGGATCATCGTTGAAATCGTAGGTGTCCCATGCATAGACTCCTACCTCATTGATGTATACCACTTTGTCTGCGCAGACCGCACCTTTAATGGTCATCTTAAGCTTGAATCGAGCCAGGGGGCCGCCACCATGTCATCCGGGCTGTCAAATTGACTACCAACGTACCTTTCGTTTACGTAGTCCCCAGCCTTGTCGATATCGATAACCGGGCTCGTTACGAAATCGAACGTGATGTATTGGGTTCCATGGCCGAACTTGCCGTAACGTTTCAAGATTTTGACGATTTCACCTTTAGCGGCGTCATTGACAAATGCTTTCTCAGAAAAGATTTTGTCATGAACCTCTTTTGCTCGCTGAAATGTGAGCACCCACGAATCCATTCTGATCGTCGTCGTATCCGGTACGCCCGCTGCCGGGTTTGTTAAGATGGTGATGAGCCGAAATGAACTCCAGGTATGCAAGGAAGAATTCGAATATGCTGAAGATCAACGTGATCACTACGGGTGGTACAATTGAAAAAGTTTATTCTGAGCAGACTAGCACGGTAGAAAACTTGGATAACCAAATCGATCGATATCTCGGTCGGTTGCGGCTTCCGGACTGTGATGTCCGAGTCGTGCCGCTCATGAATAAAGACAGTTTGGAGATAACTGATGCGGACCGCAGCACGATTCTTGGTCTCATCGGGCAGATGTTAAGCGAGCGCTCGGCAGTCGTAATCACTCACGGTACGGATACAATGGTTCAGACGGGTCGCTATTTGAAGCAAGCTCTACCTGAACTGAAAGTTCCTATTGTGCTAACGGGCGCGATGACTCCACTGGGGTTTGAAGGAAGCGATGGTTTGCAAAACCTTACGGAGAGTCTCTTTGCTGTTCGGATACTTGGTCCGGGTATTTATGTCGTAATGCACAATCAAGCCTTCCCAATAGATCGTGTGCGAAAAGAACGGGAAACATCCCGCTTTGTTTGGATCGATTAAAGTTGCTCATTGCATCAGCCTACATTTCTTTGCAATCCATTCGTACTCCAGTGCTTTCCCCAATGTATTTGTACAGACTCGGCACGCGGAAACCAAGGTCCGGCCATTTTCTGGTAATAATTAGGTCGGGGTGTTAGCATTCGGGGCCGCCTTTATGGGATCTATGCTTACGGCTGAGTTCATTAATACGTTATTTGACGCTGAACTGCCAGAGCCCTCGCATTGGGAGTCTTATTTTCCTCCGCGCAATCTTCCGCCGGGTGCGATCGTGACGCGCTTTGGTCCAAGCCCAACAGGTTTTTTGCACACCGGCGGGGTCTACGTCGCCACTCTTGGCAAGAACCTCGCACATCATTCCGGTGGTTCGTACTTTATTAGAATCGAAGACACCGACCAGGCGCGAGAAGTCCCCGGTTCGCGCGAACAGTTTGCACGCGCATTCAAGTACTTCGACATAGAGTCAGACGAGAACGATTCGAATTCAAAGTGGGGACCGTACGAACAGTCAAAGCGAGAGCTGATCTATCACACCTACGCGCGCGCGTTGCTGCGGACCGACCGTGCCTATCTATGTTTTTGCACCCGTGAAGAGTTGGCCCAGATGACGGAAGAACAACTTGTGGCAAAGCTCCAGACCGGCTATTACGGTTCATGGGCGCGTTGCCGACATCTTTCGCAGGCTGAAGTCATGAGTCGTCTCCAAGCCGGAAAGCCTTATACGATTCGGTTTCGTTCGCCCGACGGTCCACCTAAGCGCGTCGAGTACGTTGATCTGATCCGCGGTCGAATCGAACATCAGGACAATGTGAACGACATCGTGTTGTTGAAGAGTAGCGATCAATCTCCGAGACTTCCCACTTACCACTTTGCTCACGCCGTTGACGATACGTTAATGCGAGTCACGTTGGTACTTCGAGGTGAAGAGTGGATCTCTTCAGTGCCGCTGCATCTGCAATTATTCAACGTACTTGGTTTCGAACCAATACCGTATGCCCATATCGCTCCGCTGATGAAATTCGACGGAGCGAGCCGGCGCAAGCTGAGCAAGCGAAAAGATAACGAGGCTGACGTCGCGTTTTACATGGAATCGGGTTATCCCGCAGGCGCGGTGCTACATTACTTAAGAGGTCTGGCCAACAGCAGGTTCGCTGAAATGACGTTCGAGGAATCTGCGTCGTCTGCTCTCAGTTTAAGCGAATGCGGAGTGGCTGGTCCGATCTTCGATCTGGTGAAACTTGAATCGATCAGCCGCGAGTTTATCGCGCAACTCCCCACCGAAGAGGCGCTGGAAAGTTTGCTTACCTGGGCTCGGGAGAATGATCCTGAGTTGAGCGCAATACTATCCAGAAATTTGCCGCTGGCTCGCCGCATCTTTGCGAATGAGCGACAGCCTGGCGTAATGCAACGAAAGGATCTTGCAAAATGGGGGGAGTTCCGGGCGGCTTACGGTTTGTACTTTCAGGATCCGTTTCCAGCAGTAAGTGATCCTTCAGATCCTCGCTTCGCTCCAGTCGAACCTGACATGGTAGTCAGTTTGGCCAAAGGCTTCGCTGATTCGTATCGGCATGAGGAAGACAAAGAGGCCTGGTTCGAACAGATACGCAGTTTGGCCGCCGCCCACGGCTTCGCACCAACAGCAGGGCAATACAAGAAGAATCCGGAGAGTTTTGCCGGTTCGATCAGTCATGTGAGCAATGTCATTAGGATCGCCCTGACCGGACTAAAACAGAGTCCGGAACTTTTCTTAGTAGCTCAAAACCTCGGGGAGGACGAGGTATTAAGACGTGTCAGAGCACTCACCCGAAGCGACGCGTCGCGCAGCGTATAGGCTATTCGAAGATTACTTCAGCGGGAGTTCCGAGCCAGAGCGTTTGGGCCCTCTGTGTAGCAAGTTCTTAGATTCTTATTTTTCTGAGAAGGTTTTTACGCCGAAGGTGTTCGCTAATTCCAGCCCAGGGTTTGCTTTGAAACCCTGGGAACAAGTCGCGCACCGTTGATCGCAACCCTGAAAGGGGTTGCATCGCCGTTGCGCGCTGATCGCAAACCGTCACAACTCCTTCACCGTCGCAACTCCTTCAGAGTTGCGATTAAACAAACTATCCATCCTTTCCCCAGGATTTCAAAGCAAACCCCGGGCTGGAATTAGCGAACGCCTTCGGCGTAATTGATGATCTCAGTCGTCCGTAATCGGTCATGGGTATCTTTTGGTTGCGGCTCTGCTGCGCTGCGCCTCCGGTTCTATTTCTGGATCCTTCGCGTCCAGCTAATTCCTCGAGATGACGCTGCCCAACATCTTATGTAAACTGAACAGATGTCTTAATCAGAGCTTTAATTACGGAGAAATCACAAACATCATTATCGAGGACATCAAGAGTGGCAAACATGGAGGCCGTGTACAAACGCGATTTCCTCCCGAGCCGAACGGCTACTTGCATATCGGCCACGCCAAAGCCATATGCCTCGATTTCGGTTTGGCGGCGGAGTTTGGCGGCCAGTGCAATCTGCGTTTTGACGACACCAATCCGTCAAAAGAAGAAACAGAGTATGTTGCAGCCATCATGGAGGATGTGCAATGGCTGGGGTTTAAATGGGACGGCCTCTATTATGCCTCTGATTACTTCCAACAACTTTACGAATGGGCCATTCAGTTGATTAAGGACGAGAAAGCTTACGTATGCGATCTCAGCGCTGACGAGATTCGCGAGTATCGCGGCACGTTAACCGAACCTGGCAGAGAAAGCCCGTATCGCAACCGTTCTGTTGAAGAGAATCTCGATCTGTTCGAGCGCATGAAGCAGGGAGTGTTTCCAGATGGTTCGCGAACGCTGCGGGCAAAGATCGATATGAGCTCTCCGAACCTAAATCTGCGCGACCCGGTCATGTATCGAATCCTCCACATGGCCCATCATCGTACGGGTAGTCAGTGGTGTATTTACCCGATGTACGATTACGCGCATGGGCAGTCGGATTCTATAGAGCGCGTGACACACTCGATGTGTACTTTGGAGTTCGACAATAATCGGCCTTTATATAATTGGTTTATCGAACAGCTTGGCATCTTTCCTTCGCGGCAATACGAGTTCGACCGTCTTGCACTCACCCATACTCTGCTTAGCAAACGCAAGCTATTGAAGTTGGTTGAAGAAGGACATATCGGAGGTTGGGATGATCCGCGTATGCCAACGCTCTCGGGCATGCGCCGGCGCGGTTACACTCCCACTTCCATCCGCAACTTCTGCGCGAGTGTTGGCGTTTCGAAGACGAACGGCATTACTCAGTTACAGCAGCTCGAATACTTTTTGCGCCAGGACTTGAATCGGATTGTTCCGCGGGTGATGTGTGTGCAGAAGCCATTACGCGTGGTTATCGAAAACTATCCCGATGACCTTGTGGAAGAAATGGATGCCATCAACAACCCCGAAGATAGCTCCGCGGGAACCAGAAAGATTCCTTTTTCACAGACGTTGTATATTGAAGAGGATGATTTTCGTGAAGACCCACCGAAACAGTTTTACCGGCTCGCCCCAGGTCGCGAGGTGCGCTTACGTTATGCTTACTTAATCACCTGCAAAGAAGTCATTAAAGATAGCAGCGGCAGGATTGTAGAACTTCGTTGCACTTACGATCCGGCTACACGCGGCGGTAACACGCCTGATGGTCGAAAGGTAAAGTCTACTATTCACTGGGTCTCCGCGACTCACGCTTTACCAGCAGAGGTCCGTCTCTACGACAACCTTTTTCTTAAAGAGGATCCTAACGAGGTTGAAGAAGGACACGATTTTACCGGAAATCTGAGTCCTGATTCATTGCAGGTACTGCACGATTGCAAAATAGAACCGAGTGTGCGAGACGCAGAGCCTGGGACTAAGTATCAGTTTGAGCGCCTTGGTTATCATTGCGTTGACCGCGACTCCGGGCACAAATTGGTGTTCAATCGGACCATTGGCCTGCGCGATACGTGGGCAAAGATCGAAAAACGCGCAACGATCGGTGCATGAGCAACTTATTGATCGCGATGTTCTCTAGGCTTTAGCGATGCTTGCTGCTGCAGGATTTCACGAACAATCTCTGGTCGTTTTATCCGACAAGTTTCTAAGTCATTCTGAGTCATTCGACCCGAGACTACGTCCATATAACCAACCGCTGTTATTGCATTTTCCGTTTTCCACCAGACTACTTCATCCAAGTCGCTAACCTGGTACTCTTCTGGTCCGGTCCTCGTTTGTAAAGTAATCCATGACATTAAATTGTCCCCTCGTTCTGTAAACAATCTAGTGCCCGCTTTAAGCAACTTGCCTGGAGAGAGTTTAGCATTTCAAGGAGCCCCCTACGAATCGTAGTCGGCTGCCAGGAAAGCTGCTTTTCGATCGCGTCTGATGTCAAGAACATGGGAGTAGACTCCCACGGTCGGTGTAACCGACCCTAAGTTACTGATTCCATTGAGAGGCTGAGAACGCCCTGAACGTCGGACCGGTCTCATTCCTGATTAACCTTTTGGTCGGCTTTAGCTAAAGGACGTTCTGTTATACAAAAACGCGTTATGCATTCCTCGCTTGGAGAGCTTAATCTGGTGCAGAACGATCTGAGTTTATAAGGAATCAAAACGAGGGATGCTTTCCTGCGGAGCGTTGACTCAGCTCCACTAGGTTTGGAAGGTGCGCCTGGAATGAGTACGGCAAGCAAACTACGGCGTAAACCCGACGCGGCGCATGAGATCCGTGAAGCGAGGATCGGAGCGCAGAAGGTCGAACTCCGGTTCAACGCCCAGAAATATCAACTGGTGGTCATGCGCGGCGTAAGCACGTTCGAACAACGCGAACGCTTGTTCCCGCTCGCCAAGTGCAACGTGGAGCACAGCCAACCGTTCGGGCGACACATATTCCTTCCCTGTCTCTAATCGTCTGAGAATCGCTCGCGCCTTCTCACGCTCACCCGCCTTCGTGTAAGCCGCGCCCAGATAGCTTTGTGTGTCCGGACTGCTATCACCCAGCTTGATCGCTTCCTGGTAGGCGGCGATGGCTTCCCGGTATTGCCCCCTTCGCCGCGTAAATATAGCCGAGGAGGGTGTACGCGTTGGCATAGTTCTGATCCAGTTCAAGCGTCTTCTTCGCAGCTTCAATCGCCTGATCGTATTGGTGTGCTATTAATAGGAAAATACCGACCTGATGGTTGACGTTAGTCGAGAGCGGGTCAAGCTCTCCTCGAGGTTCAGACGTATTTCAACCAACCAGCAGAACGATTGGGTTTGATTGGTCGAAAAGGTTCAGGCTGGTCCAGGCGCAACGTCCATGCCGTGCCATCTACTTAGCAATGCAAGGATCGTTGCTCTGTGGTTGCGTAAATTGCGCAACGGGCTGGGCAATAATCCCCTGGTTGTGCGGTCGTGGTTTGACTTCATCACGTAGGCGTTGGTTTTACTTCCTCGAATGTTAGCTGGCAAGTAAGTCCATTTTGCGCGAACGAATGCTGGAAGTTGGAAAGCGATAAAACAACGGCAATTAGCTTTCACTGGTTGATTGACTCAAGTAATGAGCACTCTAATTTGGTTAACTCCGGCCCATTGGGGCCAAGGCTAATTTGGTTTTAAGGTGTTCGAAGAACGGCCTAAGGCTGTTCGCTTGGGCCAATAGGAAGAATAGTGGAGCGGGCGACGGGGATCGAACCCGCAACTTCCAGCTTGGGAAGCTGATCCCAGCTTCCTTTATTTGCAACACTTACAAATTTGCTTAGGAAAATCGCGTGTGCATACTGCGCATGATGTGCCTTAGACTGCTCTACGTGCACACAGTTGTGGGACATTTGTGGGACAACTTTCGAATTCTAACCATAAACGAAAAACCGCCAGCGCGGGATTTGCCCATCACTTAGGAACAGAAAGCCGCTCGGCAAGAACAGTATCTCCTGTCTCATAACTAAGGACATCTATATCACAGGACCCCGTATTCCACACTGTAATACTCGCCACGAGCGACGCGCCAGTGATAGTTATCTCTGGCATGTCACCGCTTCAATTGGGCCACGCGCGTCCGCACGTGGAAACAATAGAGCGGGATGCCGGCTTTCCACTCTTTGACGTTGCTTCAATTGGGCCACGCGCGTCCGCACGTGGAAACAATAGAGCGGGATGCCGGCTTTCCACTCTTTGACGTTGCTTCAATTGGGCCACGCGCGTCCGCGCGTGGAAACAGCGGCTGCGGTTTTCATACTCGTTCCAATAAGACTTGCTTCAATTGGGCCACGCGCGTCCGCGCGTGGAAACAGGTGTTGCCCGGCCTGGTAAAGCGCCGAGCTGCCGGCTTCAATTGGGCCACGCGCGTCCGCGCGTGGAAACCAAGAGATTTGGGAACAGTGGGATGAACTATGGATCGCTTCAATTGGGCCACGCGCGTCCGCGCGTGGAAACCAGCTCTGGCAAGGCCGCATCCTCGAGATCAAAAGCGCTTCAATTGGGCCACGCGCGTCCGCGCGTGGAAACTATTGCGTTGAACGAGAAGAAGAGTGGACCACGACGGCTTCAATTGGGCCACGCGCGTCCGCGCGTGGAAACAGGATGTCGATAACCAGATTGCGAGAGAGTTTGAAGGCTTCAATTGGGCCACGCGCGTCCGCGCGTGGAAACGGTAACTAACTCGTTTACCCTTAACCCGTTCGTCCTTGCTTCAATTGGGCCACGCGCGTCCGCGCGTGGAAACTTTGCAGTTCGGTGTACACTTCCCCGCTTCTTGGTGCCTTCAATTGGGCCACGCGCGTCCGCGCGTGGAAACCCTTGAGGCCAAACAGGACCCGAGCGGCGAGAAAATGCTTCAATTGGGCCACGCGCGTCCGCGCGTGGAAACCTCACTTGAAGAGATTCCTGTTCGACGCAGAGACCGGCTTCAATTGGGCCACGCGCGTCCGCGCGTGGAAACCCACCTCAGACGATGCGAGCGCCGGCCGCTACTATTTCGCTTCAATTGGGCCACGCGCGTCCGCGCGTGGAAACCCACCTCAGACGATGCGAGCGCCGGCCGCTACTATTTCGCTTCAATTGGGCCACGCGCGTCCGCGCGTGGAAACCCGTTCCTTGGCTTTGTCTTGTTCGTAAGCTTCGAGCCGCTTCAATTGGGCCACGCGCGTCCGCGCGTGGAAACTAGGCCTGCCTGCTTCAATCCTGCGCATCTTTATGCGGGCTTCAATTGGGCCACGCGCGTCCGCGCGTGGAAACCCGTCTGAAGGCTTCCCTGTTTCCCTTTATGAATCCAGCTTCAATTGGGCCACGCGCGTCCGCGCGTGGAAACCTTACTTTCATAACGTGTCCAGAGTGCGCGGCCTGCGCTTCAATTGGGCCACGCGCGTCCGCGCGTGGAAACCTAGCTTGCGGTGAGCGACGCGTCTGTCCTTGGATCGCTTCAATTGGGCCACGCGCGTCCGCGCGTGGAAACCTGCGTCGCTGAAGTCATCAGCAGAAGACTTACGCAAAGCTTCAATTGGGCCACGCGCGTCCGCGCGTGGAAACGGGTTAGGTCTTCGACTTAGCCCACTTAACTTTTACGGGCTTCAATTGGGCCACGCGCGTCCGCGCGTGGAAACTCTCGAGTTTCAAGAATTCCTCGACGAACTGAAAGGCTTCAATTGGGCCACGCGCGTCCGCGCGTGGAAACCCTACTATCCGGGATGCGAGTGCGCAAGTTGCAGCAAGAGCTTCAATTGGGCCACGCGCGTCCGCGCGTGGAAACCTCGAGACCGCTATAGAGGCCGCGCGCCGAATAACCGCTTCAATTGGGCCACGCGCGTCCGCGCGTGGAAACTACGCTATCTCGGAGGCAAACCCAAGCAAGATTACACGCTTCAATTGGGCCACGCGCGTCCGCGCGTGGAAACGCCTCCAGAGTTGCCGTTAACCATCTGTAGGATCTGCTTCAATTGGGCCACGCGCGTCCGCGCGTGGAAACTCCTCGAAGTCTGCGATGGTAATCGCGTCGATTACCTGGCTTCAATTGGGCCACGCGCGTCCGCGCGTGGAAACTCTTCCTTGGATTACCCTTTAAGCCCCGTCGCAATTTGCTTCAATTGGGCCACGCGCGTCCGCGCGTGGAAACTCGCCAATCGCCTCATCACTCAACGCGAAGGCCGGGCTTCAATTGGGCCACGCGCGTCCGCGCGTGGAAACTGGTTGCCGCTCGTTTAGTCCTTCGCCGCTCTGGATCGCTTCAATTGGGCCACGCGCGTCCGCGCGTGGAAACGCTGCGCCTTTTCTGCGAGCAGTGGCGTGCGATCTCCTGGATCGCTTCAATTGGGCCACGCGCGTCCGCGCGTGGAAACCTTCCTGGGCGATCCCTAGGGCTCTCAGGGCCAATTGCGCTTCAATTGGGCCACGCGCGTCCGCGCGTGGAAACCGATCTCGTCACAGCTGCAGCCGAGATCGTTCTTATCGCTTCAATTGGGCCACGCGCGTCCGCGCGTGGAAACGTTTCACCCCACAATCTCAGAAGGACTTTCGCCACGCTTCAATTGGGCCACGCGCGTCCGCGCGTGGAAACGTCACAGATAAAATTCTGGTGAAGCTGGGTATCATTGCTTCAATTGGGCCACGCGCGTCCGCGCGTGGAAACTATGAAGTGCTCAAGGGCCTCAGCTATTACGACAACGCTTCAATTGGGCCACGCGCGTCCGCGCGTGGAAACGACGCCGGCTTATCGCGTCAAGTATCGAAAGCTCTGGCTTCAATTGGGCCACGCGCGTCCGCGCGTGGAAACCCACTTGGCCCACGAAGCCTCTGATAGTTTCTGAATCGCTTCAATTGGGCCACGCGCGTCCGCGCGTGGAAACGTCATGTAGTCCTTCTGAACGTCACCATTCAAGAAAAGCTTCAATTGGGCCACGCGCGTCCGCGCGTGGAAACCATATCGTTTTTACACGCTCCAGTACAACAACAGGACGCTTCAATTGGGCCACGCGCGTCCGCGCGTGGAAACCGCTAGATCAGAACGCCGTTGAGGACTGGGTGAAGCGGCTTCAATTGGGCCACGCGCGTCCGCGCGTGGAAACACTCTCTACCATTTTTCTACCTTGTTAAGATCCGAGAGCTTCAATTGGGCCACGCGCGTCCGCGCGTGGAAACGTTGACTGTTATTGGCAGTGAGTGCGGTCCGCTCAGGCTTCAATTGGGCCACGCGCGTCCGCGCGTGGAAACCGTGACGGACTACACGCCTGGCCGTTTCGCTGAGACGCTTCAATTGGGCCACGCGCGTCCGCGCGTGGAAACACTTTAACCGTCGACGAAGGCGGGGAAGTAAGACAGGCTTCAATTGGGCCACGCGCGTCCGCGCGTGGAAACCGTCCCCTGGGGACACACCGGGAGCCTCTCACTTTTGCTTCAATTGGGCCACGCGCGTCCGCGCGTGGAAACGGAGTGGATCTAAGTTCTCGCTACCCTCACCGATTAAGCTTCAATTGGGCCACGCGCGTCCGCGCGTGGAAACGTGTCATACGCTGCTAGGTCGGATCGTATTTCTCGGCTTCAATTGGGCCACGCGCGTCCGCGCGTGGAAACTTTATGAGCCAACGACCTCACCATCAGCATCCCAAACGCTTCAATTGGGCCACGCGCGTCCGCGCGTGGAAACAGCACCGGAATTAACTCCTTCTCCTCCCGC
>WNGB01022097.1_pt1 | contig 11022 bp, 9 predicted proteins | sample 5400681 | NCBI WGS metagenome assembly WNGB01 (sample SAMN13153367, study PRJNA577476) | soil metagenome | isolation source: 115 cm soil or saprolite under grassland replicate 2 | place: USA:California | collected 2016-06-15 | reverse complement strand
GGGGTCACTGATAGGGGCACCAGATGACGCTCAGCTCGGCGGCCACGCAGCGCACGAACCCCGCCTTGTCCTGGTGATCATCGGTGCTGAAGGCATAAACGTCGGCGCACCCGAGCTCTTTGTGAATCCAGCGAGCGTAGTCGTTGTAGGGCTGAGCGACGTAAAAGTTGTCGTCGTTCGCATCGCCGGCGAACGTGCCACGATTCCACGCTGCCACTCCGTCCCAGAACGCGACGTCCGTTGCCGGATGGTCGGGGAAGTAGCCCCCGTAGATGCTGCTTCCGGAGAAGCCGTGGGCTTGTTCCATCTTGTTGCAGTACGTGCGCGTGGTGTCGTACGTCGCCGCGCCGTCGGGCGTCACGCAGTAGTTGAACGATCCGGTGCACGTCGAAACGTCTTGATGACTATTTCGCAAGTCGGTCGGACATTCCTTCAGCTTGGCGAGCCAATCGGCGAAACGAGCACCGCAGTCGGTTTTCGCGCAACTCGAGCCGCTTCCCTTCATGAACACGGGCAGCGACGCATAATCCACGTAGGAGATGTTGTAATTCTGAGCCCACGCTCCGCTGGCGTCCTTGTCGACCGTCATTTCCACGAACTGATTGAAATCGCTGACCAGCCGAGTCGTGTCTCGTTTGACGGTGGGCTCCCGGTAATACGCATAGAGCCGCCCCCCTCCGAACTGGGGCAGTGCGCCGTATTGCCACTTGTCGCCAGGGGCGAGCATCCGAACATTGCCGTCGTCGATCGCGACCGTGGCCAGGGCATGGACCCAGAGGGAAAACGGGCAATTGTTATAGACATTGATGCAGGGCGGCTGCGTGCACGCGGCGAACATCGGAGCAACGAGCACGCCTCGCCGCGTGCACCGACGCTCCACGCAAACCTCGTCGACCGAACAATGGCTACAGTCGCCGCCTGCCTCGGCAACCTCGGCATCGCTGCCTCCTGCTTCAGTGGCCGAACACGGCTGGCAGATCGCCCGCGCTTCGCCTCCGGCGCATCCAAGCAGGAACGAAGTCAGCAGACCCAGGCGGCCCGTCCATTGTGTCACGACGCCACCCGACCGATGTCATCGGGCAGACGCCGAGATCACGAAATCCTGCGAACCGGCGCTCTCAGGGCCCGGCGACGGCGAGAGCCTTGTCCACGAAAACCCACCCTTTGCCGACCGCGTCGGTCCCCCCACGATTCGACCGTCACTTCGCCCGTGCGCTGGGTGATGTTCGCCGAGCCGGGGGTCGGAATGGGCGTAGCCGAGCTCTCAAGCAACCGCTCGAGCGATCCCGGGCCCCACGAGGTGGGGTTGGAGAGCGTGCCGAAGGTCGCGTCGGCGTTCGTGAGAGATGGGTTTTTCTGGAGCATCAGAGCGACGACGCCCGCCATTGCCGGCGACGAGAAGCTCGTGCCGCTGATGAACAGGTACTGGAAAGGAGCTGCACTCGCGTTGTCGGGGGTGGCTTTGCTGGCGCAGGTCTTGTGGATGGTCTGCTCGTCACGGCGGCGCGTGAAAGAATTGCCACATCGTGTGGCACAGTCATCCCCAAGATGCCGGCCAGAACGATGAGCATAGCGGCCGCGAAGCCGATCCAACCGGCCCTTTGTTCTGAATGACGAGAGACCCCCGACAAGGTCCCCATCGAATCGCCCCTGCTTGCCGCCGCTTCGGCGCGTGCGAAACGCTCGAGGGCACGCGCAAGTTCAGACGCGGTACGGTAACGGTTCTCGGGTTGTTTTTCCAGGCACCGCTGGATGATCGCATCGAGTAGCGGGGGAACGTCCGGCCGAACACTCCGAGCGGACGGCGTCGGCTGCGTAGCTATGTGCGTCAAGATCGCGGGTAACGTACGGCCCACGAACGGCAGCGTGCCCGTCAGCAACTCGTAGAGCACGACGCCGAGCGCCCAAATGTCCGCGCGTCGATCCACGTTGCTCGCCGACTGAATCTGCTCTGGCGACATGTAGGCCGGCGAACCCATGATGCAGCGCACGGTCGTCAGCTTCTCGGTCATGAGTTTCGAAATGCCGAAATCGAGCACCTTGATCGACACGGCCCCGCCGGGCAGCGAGACGCAAAAGAGGTTGGCCGGCTTGAGATCCCGGTGGACGATCCCGAGTTTGTGCGCCTGGGCAACGACTTCGCAGGTTTGAATCACGAGGGCAACCGCTTGGTCGATGGCCAGCCTGCCGTGGCGGCGCAGAAACGTGTCGAGGTCCTCCCCCTCGAGGTACTCCATCACCATGTAGGGCGTCCCACTCTCCAGCGTGCCGACTTCGGTCACCTTGACGACGTGGTCGCTTTTGATCTTCACCGAGGCGTGAGCTTCGCGCTCGAACCTGGTGATGACTTCCGGATCATCGAGCATGTCCGGGAGAAGCACCTTGATGGCGACGCGCCGGTCGAGCTCCAGATGGCGAGCCGCCAAAACCACGCCCATGCCGCCCACGCCGAGAAGGCCGTCGACCCGGTACTTGCCTGACACGATGTCACCAACGATGAGTCCTACTTGGGAGTGGGTGCTTGTCATGGTCCGCCCCTTCGGGTCACCCCGTGTCAACCTGGCTGCGTCTCTACGCGCGTGCGATCGATACGCATGACACTCCGATTTAGTTTCATCTTGAATCCAACAGGTCCGCCAGCAAGAGCCGTGCCTCGGCCCGAAGCCGACGATTACAACGGGATCGCGCGCTGTTCGGCGCTTCCCCTAAGCCGGAGGTGTGATCCCAGAGACACGAGCGCAGACGCTTTGTGCCACCCTGGCACCCACTGTCGCCTGTCCCTCAAACGAGGGCAGCGAAGAGGACGCCGAGTCCCGCGACACCGACCGCCCAAGCCGCTGTCCGCAGATAGTGGATCCCGGCGAGGTAGATGGGGAAGTACGCGACGCGAGCCCAGAAGAAAAGCTGGGCGCCCAGCTCGAGACGCGAACCGTTCACGCCTGCCATGTGCCCCGCGAGCAACAGCGCCGCGAAAAGCACCAAGTTCTCGAGCATGTTGCGCGCCGCGCGCTCCGCCCGACCGGCGACCGGCGAGCCCTGCGTCAGATTGTCCCGATTCCCGAGCGCGAGCGCGGCCCCGGGTAGCGTCCAGTAGCGGGTACGGAGGGAGCTGGCGGTGAGCAGCATGAGCCAGGTGAGCAGGACCGAGTAAGCGAGAAGACGCAGATCGGCCGTCATCCCGCGGTCTGCCCGCCCGCCTCGGCTCCTGCAGCCGTTTCCAAGGTGGGTTTGGGCTCGACGCTTTCCGCTTGCGGCGCTGTTTCGGTCTGCTTCGACTTCGGCCAGTAGGCGAAGAGCAGGGTGACCGCGAAGAGGCAGAAGAGGACGGACTGCGCGGTGTAGCGGTCGTCGTAGTAGTACGAAATGAAACGATTGACGGCGAGCAGCTGGCTAATGCCAGCTACGCAGAGCACCCACTGTTCGACGCCCCTGCGCAACCGCGAGAGAAACGCCGCCAAAATGAACATCGAGTAGTAGTAGCAAGTCACCTCGACGAGCGACACGACGACCGCAAGCGAGAGCGCCTGTGCGATCCAGAGCAACTTGATGCGCCGCACCACTTTGACGAGGACGATGCCCAGGCCGAGAAGCAAGACCAAGTGGAACGGACGAAACGCATGCAACCGATCGCGCCGCATCTGTCTCCACGGACCGAAGGGCTCGATCAGCTTCTCGTCACGGACGAATTCCATTCGCCCCGAGTAGCTGTGGGACAGGACCGTTTCGAGGCCCATGTTGTTGGTGAGCGGCGTCCGATTGTGAACCTGGATGTGCTTGTAGAACTCGGCATAGGAGCGCGGCCCCGCAACGGCGAAGCTCAGCGACACCAGGACCACCGTGGCAGCGATCCCGCCGAGCATGACTCGCAGGTGGTGAGGGGCCATCCGTTTGTGCTTCCAGATGTAAGCACCGGCGACCACGGCCCATCCGACCAGCAGGACGCCGGGAAAGACGCGCAACAACGTGGAGTACGCAAACGCCGCACCGCCCCAGAAGAAGTAGCGCTTGCGGATGAGGCACGCGGACAAGACCAGGAAAAAGAGCCAGTCCTGGCGCATGAAGGCGCCCCCCGTCCAGAAATACTCGGCCGGCAGCTGACAGCCCCAGAAAATGACGGCGACCGCGAATACACGCCAGCCGAATGCCCAAAAGATCGCGGCGAATAGCCCGGCAAAGAAGAGCAAGTCGAACGAGGTGAGAAACTTGAAATAGCCGTCGGTCGCGGGATGAAGCGACGACCAGAAATGCCCCATGACGGTCCAGACCGGCGGCGGATTGTAGCCGTGGTCCTGTTGCATGCCGTTCCAGTACTCGAGGTTCGAGGAACTCCGGATGAACTTCACGTCGGTCTTGAACTTTTCCCACCGCTCGGGCGTGAACCGGTCGCGACACTCTTCGGGATGCTCGAGAGCGGACTTGCCCGAGGTCAGAACGTCGATCGAGAGATCGCGCATCCTTCGGGCGCGCACCTCGTTGACCTGCCCAAGATCGGACTGCGCGACGGCAACACAGCGGTAGAGCCGCTCGTAGCCAACTTCACGGTCGTATTTGGAGCCGAGGTAATAATGGAAGAACTCGTGGCGATGATAGAAATTGGAGTAGCCGAGATCGCCGTAGCGGTAGTACGCGCCGACCGACATCACGACGAGCGCGAAAGCGACACCCTTCGTCCAATATCTTCGTAACGGCTTCTTCTCGGCGAGAAGCTTTCCCTCGTAGACGGACAAGCCCGCCGCGGCGAGCGCGATCATGGCTTTGATCCAGCTGAGCGATCGCTCGATCATGCTGCCGGCCGGCAGTCCCAACAAGTAGGAGACGATCGGCGTCCGGAACGCGGCCCCAATCGCGAAAAGGCCGAGCAGGCCCGAGAGGATCGAGAGCTCGATGAAACGGCGCTCGGGAATCGTCTCTGCGTTTTTGGCCAAGTACCGGAGCAGCCCGGCCAAAAGCACGACGATCAGAAGCAGCTGAAAGCTGAATACGTGCGAGAACCACTCGTTCAACGACCTGCTGAGCGCCTGCATGGGTTTTGGCGGCCCCATTTAGCACTACTGGGTCAGATCTTGTCCATGAGATCGAGCGGGACCTTTTACGCGCCCCTGCCCGGCGACCGCAGCAGCACCCCGAAGCATGAATGGTACTTGACTAAGCAACTATATGCCTTATGGTGGGTGCGTTCCCTGGCGGAAGGAGGTTTCCATGTCGGTTCTCAAGGAATTTCTCGGCATTCGCCGCGCGGTCGCCCTCTGGGACAGCCGCGTCGATGCCGAGCTCGGGGCTCTGCACGGGCTCGGTTTGTCCGATTTCGCGGCGCTCCACCACCTCGCGGAGGCGCCGACCGGCCGCCTACGGCGGGTCGACCTGGCCCGGCGCCTGGCGGTGACCGCATCGGGTGTCACGCGGCTGCTCGCTCCCCTCGAGCGTCGCGGCATCGTCATCCGCGAAGTCGACGGTCACGATGCCCGGGCGACGTACGCCGTTCTGACTCGAAGCGGCAAGGTCCTCGTGAAGGACGCTACCGCAACCGTCACGGCCATCGCCGAATCGATTCTGCGCTCGCTGGGGGAGCGCGACCGGGCGGTCCTCGCGAAGCTCGCGGCTCCCTAACATTACCGCGTCAGATGGCGATGACAGATCACGATCAGCCATTGCGGCGCGTCGGCCACTTAAAATACGGCGAGGCCGTCGGATCTGCGCATCAGCCCGGAATAGCCGTCAAGCCTCGCCTCTTCGGCTTCGCCGACGGCCAGTTCTGCCTGTGCGGTCAGTACTTATGTGGGCCTGTGGCTACTCCGATGAAACGATCTGGCAGCGAGGATCTGACGCAGTAATGCTAACGACGAGAAGGCTAACGAGACTCCTCTCGAAGGTGGACTGGCTGCTGGGTTCGGATCGATTCATAGGCCGCCAGCGCCACCTCGAGAGCTTTCATCGCGTCTTCGCCGGTTGCGCTCGGCTCCTGTCCCGCGCGCACGGCGCTGACGAAGTCTCGGATCATCGCTTGGTCGCAGCTGCTCCCCCATCCTTCCAGGCGCGCCTTCTCACCCCACACGGTCACGTTTTGGGAAAAGACGTCCACCTCGAGGGTGCCGTCTTCCCCCCACAATCGCATCGTAACATCGCCCCAGGTAGGAAAGGTGGGTAGGCGTGACCACGAAGTATCCAGCGTAGCGAAAGCTCCCCGGCGGAATTTCATGGAGAGGACGCCGCAATCCTCGCACTCGAGATCGGAATACAAGAGCCGCCCCGCCTCGGCATAGACTTCGACCACTTCGTCGTCGAGAAACCAGCGGAGCAGGTCCACGACGTGGACGGTGCGGTCCATGACCGCGCCGCCGCCTGACAGCTCGGGGGTTGCGAACCAGCTGCGAACGAGCTTGCCGCGGTTCGTCGTGTTGGCCGCCAGGATCTTGCCGATCGATCGTTGCAGGAGCAGCTCGCGCGCTCGCTTCACCGCCGGACTGAATCGCACCGGGAAAGCGACTTGGAGTAGCACGCCGGCTCGCTCGCAGGCGGCGATGATCCGCCGCGACGCCTCGATGCTGGTGGCTATCGGCTTCTCGCAGAAAACATGGACCCCCGCCGAAGCAGCCTGCACGACGTCCTCTTCGTGCCGCGCGCTCTCGGAGCTGATGAGGACGGCGTCAGGCTTTTCTACAAGCAGCGCGGCTGCGCTCGGAAAATACGGAGTGTGCAATCGAAGCCCGGCCTCTTGCCCGCGCGCGGGGTCGCGATCGGCGACGCCGATCAGCGATACGCCCGCGATCGCCGTCAAGTATTTCGCGTAATCGTAGGAATGGAAGTGAGCAAAGTGCAGCAAGCCCACGCGCAAAGGAATCGGATTGGGCTCTAAGGGCATGTCGGTTCCCCCGTTCGCACCGATGCGAGGCAGGCCAAGCTGATGCGCAGCGCTTCCAGCGCATCGCCAGGCTTCAGAACGGGCTCGGCCGTTCGTCGAACGCAATCGATGAAATGCTGATCTTCGACGCAATAGGGGCTCGGCACGACCGGGCTTTCCGGCAGGAGGATCGGGGCGCGCTCGGATCGATGCTCGCCCCGGTGCAGCTCGACCGCGACCGGGTGCAGGCTGTCGTAGTGGAGGGCTCCTTCGTCCCCGGCGATCTCCACCCGGGTCTGGAATGGGAGCTCGTGTCCCCAATACCCTTCGACGTGCGAGATCACCCCGCTCTCGTGACGCAAGAGCACCAGCACATAGGAGGCCGGGGGCCCCTTTCGCGCCCCGGTGTGACGAGCGTGTACGCGGGTGACCGGCCCGAACGTCCACCTGAGCCAATCGAAATCGTGAATCAAGAGATCCACCAGCACTCCTCCGCTGACACCGTGCTTCGCGTACCAATCGCGTGCTCCCTTGGGAGCCGCTCCGCCGCGCGACAGGCGCGCCATGGCAGGCCTGCCCACTTCGCCGCTGGTCACCAGATCGTGCAGCTTGGCGTATTGCGGAAAGTAGCGAAGGACGTGGCCCACCATGAAGAGAACGTCGGCCCGGGCGCAGATCTCGATCATCGCCTGGGCGTCGCGCACGCTGCGGCCGATGGGTTTCTCGCAAAAAACGTGCAACCCCGCGCGAGCGGCTTCCGCGACGGCCGCGCGATGGAGAGGCGTCGGCAAACACACGAAGAGGGCTCGAGCCTCGGTCGCGCGAATCGCTTGTTTCAAGCTCTTGAATGCGCGCGTTCCAACGTCGATTGCCAACTTTTTCGCCGACACGAGCCCTTCGTTGACGATCCCCGTCAGCTCGACTTCCGGTATTCTTTCCATCGTCGGATGGGGAGATCTTCGGCCCACGGAAGGGTCTAGCAGAATCCGCCTTGCGCCCGGGGTCAAGCTGACGCGCCACCGGCGCAGATATCAGCGGATCTTGCAGTGGCTCTGGGTGCTGCCGCTCGCGCATCGGAGTAGCCATCGTCCACGAAACTACTGACCGAACAGCCGGAACTGGCTTTCGGCAAAGCCACCGCAGGCGGGGCCGGAGGCCGCGCCGAGTAACTCAAACAGAGGCGAGTTACAGTGGCCGCCCCGCGAAAATTGCCGATCGTGATCTGCCGTAGCCGAGATCTGACTCAATTTCCGAATCGGCAGTTCAAGTACGTGCACGCCTGCGCACCCCCCACCAGACCAATGCCGACGTTGCCGAACGTGGTTCCTGCCCCTGCCGTGCACTGAACCGTACCCGCCAGACCGGTGGAGACGACGACGACCTGCAGCCCCACGACAGCCGACTGGCAGTTGAAGGTGTCGTTCGCATTGTCGTAGCCGAGCGAAGGGCAGATGTAGATGCGGTGGTCGCTCTGATTTTCGAACGTGACGCCTACGCTCGTATCATTCGAGAGATAGACGAGATGGTCGCCCGCTAGCGGACACCGCAGGGCGGTGGGCTGAGGGGTGGCGTCCATGGCAACACAGACGAGGTCGGGACAGGCGGCCGCAGAGCAAAAACCGCTACCGAAGCAATCGGGGCACCACAACTCATCAGGGTTGCAGAGGCCGGATTCCCAAAGGCCAGCCTCCGGAATGCTCGGACCATCCCGAACTCCGGTGCTGCCCGCTGCTCCGTCCCGGGCCGGTGCGGCATCGGACCCACCCTGGAACGCCTGGCCCCCACATCCTGCGCAAACCGACGCCACGACGGCGACCCACGGCGCCCATGACCATGCTCCCCCCATTCTTCGAGTGTACGTCGAACTCTCGTCGGCGTCGATTGGGCAATGTCGACATCGGCGTTCTCCGGTACTCGTGTAAGATCGGCGTGAACTGCGTCGTTCACGAGGGGAGCGCATGTCCGATAGCGAGCGCTGACTTAGATCCTCGCCGCCTTTGGAACGTCCAAAAGCCCACGCCGCCGACAAGGAGCCAGTGAAGTCATGAAGTCCACACTCGCCTTCGTCCCTCTTTTCGTCCTCGCTCTCGGTTGCGCGCAACGGGAGCGCGTCGTCGTGATCAAAGAGCCTGCTGGCGGCGGCGCCACGAACCCCAACAATCCAGTCGAGCAGAACGCCGCAACGGGCGGCCCATCGAACGACAAGCTCATCGCTTCTGACGAGCCGGACTGGGGCATCAAGAATCCGAGCGACAGCCAAGAGTACGCGCGCGTCGTCGACCGCGTCGCCAACATGATTTCCGATTCCGACCTGATGCGGCGCGTCCAACGCCGAAGCCTCGCGCTGGTCAACGTGATGTGGGAGGACACCGGCCGCGCGCAGGGGTCGTCGCTCGGCCCGAACATCTCGGACGTCACGCTGCAAGTGCGACGGCGGGAGGACTCCGGGCAGTTCCGGTCGGCGATCATGCCGGTGATTCGTCCACCGAATTTCGTCGACCGCACGGGCGACATTCCGGCCAATCGATTCTTCATCCGCGTGGGAAATGAGCGCGGCGGCAACCTCCGTAGCGTGCCTTTGACCGACGTGCTCGCCAACCTCAAGGCTTTCGCTTCCCGCCCCGATTCCATCATCGGTAACGGCAATCTGCTCATCGGACAGGACACCCATTTTTTGGCGAGCGCCCAGGCGGTGTTTCTGCCGATCCCGAAGAGCGGCAAGGCGCAATTCAACCCGGTGCTTTTCAACTACCAGTCCGCCCCGGGTTCACCGGCGGTTCTCACGCTGCTGGTGACGCGGCAAGGAACCAGCATGCAAGTCGTCGAAAACAGGCCCGACGACGCAACGGCTGCCGGCTGGGGCCAGGAGCTCTACTTCAACAACGGCGCGCAGCGCGCGGCGTTCACCGCTGAACGCAAGAGCGACGTCGAGCAACGCATCGCCACACAAGGAGGGCCGCGGAGCGACGACGACAAGAGCGCGCTGCAAAAGGGAGCGGACGTTTTGTTCCTCGTGCAGGTGCCGCTCAAGCATCGCAACGTCGGCCGTCTCGGCGGGCCGCTTCCCGCGCCGATGGCCGCCGGTGCACCGGCCGCCGCTGCGCCAGCCATGGCCCCACCACCATCGAGAGCAGAACGGAGCGACGTCGAACAAGCGGTGCTTGGCCATGGGCCGAATCTCGGACCTTTCAACGAAGGTCACGGCTTGCGGCTCGAACGCGATCCCAAGTTCCCCATTCGCATTACCGTGCAGTTCTACAAAGGGACCAGCAACGGGATTGCCAGCGACTTCGATCTCGACGGCATCGCGCGATCGATCGGCAGTGTGTACGAACATGCCGACTACGTCGGCTCGCTGGTCTTGCCGGAGGGCGATCCTCGGCGGCCCACGGCGTGGCAGAAGGTTCCGCGCGAGTGGTTTCCCTGGTAGTCGCGTTCGAAGAATGATTCGTCAGACTGGCTCGCCTCAGTCGTTGAAGAAAAGAGCGGGCCTTCACGCCAGGAAGATCTGCGACCCCTCCTTGGCGGGAGGGTCTCGACCTCGAGCCAGGAGCATGACCCATGCGCGCAATCGACAGCCAAATCTCGTTATTTCGGAATGTTGCAAGCCTTCTCGCGCTGCTCGGAGTGGCGAGCAGCTGCTCGAGTGAGCGCGCACAAGTGGGCGACACGGTCGGCGCGGCTGCGAGCGCCGTTACGATAGAAGATGGGTTGGCGCAGGCCTACTCAATCTTCAAAGATGCCTTTTTGAGTCAGGGGGAAGCCCAGCATCACCATGTTAGCTTCGGGTTTCACCCGGGACTCAGCACCGAAAGGCTGCTCGGACCGAACGGCGCGCCGGTGTTCGGCCAGGCCACGCTCCACTTCGTCACCGATGCGGTGGGGACCGCGGGAACGGTCACTGCCACGCTCACCGGTCCAGCCAGCACGACCTTCGACCTCCACTTCGTGAAGAATTCCACTACACAAGGGACGGTCAAGCCGGAGAGCGTCGACACCATTCGCAAAGTCGGCAGCTTCACTCCCGTCGCGAACCAACCCAACCAATACACCCTCACCGCAACCATCGGCTCGGCCGGGTTCCCATCGTTCGGCGTGAACTTCGATCTCGACGAGGTCGTGGTGACGCGCGGCGGACAAAGCCCCACGACGAACGTCGTCGCCGAGGGTGCTCGGTCGCTGTT
>WNGB01013454.1_pt1 | contig 11022 bp, 17 predicted proteins | sample 5400681 | NCBI WGS metagenome assembly WNGB01 (sample SAMN13153367, study PRJNA577476) | soil metagenome | isolation source: 115 cm soil or saprolite under grassland replicate 2 | place: USA:California | collected 2016-06-15 | reverse complement strand
ACTGCCGGGCGGTTATGTGTGCATGTCGCGAACCGGTGGGCCGCAGAATTGTCGGACACCATCTACGCGGCGCCTGCGGAGGATGGCTCCTGGTGGTTCTGGTGGTCGTGGGAGGACCGTATCGCGCTGGTCGGTGACGTTGAGGCTGCCGCATTCAAAATCGCATACGTTCTAACGCCGACGTCTTAAGAAGTGGCCGGTTCGTGACAGGAGAAATGGGTTTCTGGTCGCCGTCCTTCCAGGCAGCACCGGCCGTGGCACTGCCGGGTATGACAATGAGTGAATTGGCGCGTGACTGGCCGCTGCAAGATTCCGTGGAGCTTGGCGCGCTTGTCACCGCGGTTCCCTGCGCTCGGCTCCACACACTGCATTTGTTGTGGGAATGGGGGCTGGCTCACTTGAGCGAAAGCGTCGAACTGGTCGTTTCGGAATTGGCGACCAACGCCGTCACCGCGTCGCAGTTCGGTGAGGGGGTGTTGCCGCTGCGGCTGTGGGTGTTGTCGGACAAGGCGCGCGTCCTGGTACTCGTGTGGGACGCGAATCCGCAGGCGCCGGTCCGGGTCAGCGCCTCCGATGACGCCGAGGGCGGCCGGGGCCTGATGCTGGTGGAGGCCATCAGCGAGCGGTGGGACTGGTACGCTACGCCCGAGCTGGGCGGAAAAGTGGTGTGGGCCATATGTGCGGAGTAGACGACCGCGGACATGGCCCACTGCGCGAACCAGAGCCGGTGACCTTGATGTCATGGGGGTTCCGGGGTGTCAATGATCCGGGTATCGCCGTGGCGTTGCACCGCAAGCCCGATCGGCTGGTCATCGAGATCCATGCCCCCATGGATCTGCTCAACCTCAAAGGGTTTGTCCAAGACGCCGGACCTGCGGCCGGGGAATCACCATGACCAGCCGGTGGCGGGTGCGGTCCCAGACCCAACTGTGCCGGTCGGTGCGGCGGGGAAGCTCGCGCGAGCTGGCCGACGCTCTTGCGGCTAGCGGTGTGGCAGCGCGGATGTCGGGCCCGTGGGTGCGCGCCTGGCTTCATGGCCACGAGCACATCGCAGTCATTATGAGACCTGGATGGCGCGGTGCCGTGGGCGGGTGCTCGTGGCGGCGCGTGTGGTCGTGGCGGTTTCGCAACGATACGGGCTGGCGGCTGCGGGCCGATACCGCTGAGGTAGCCCGCGGCGTGGCGGTCCTGCTACTGCGCAGCGTCGAATGCGACGGTGACGTCCACGCTGATGGGCGTGGTGGCACGTGATGTGATGTTCTGGCAGAGCGTGACATCTTGCATGCTTGGGCAGTAGTCTGCTTGATAAATCAGCTAGCCAAGTAAGGCGCTGTCATGCCGTATGAGTACACGCCGCCCAAGTATGCCCAGGTGATCGAGGAGATACAGCGGCGCATCGAGCGCGGGGAGTATCCGCCGGGGTCGCTGCTGCCCAGCGAGCATCAGTTCGCCGACGAGTTCGGCATCGCCCGGCCCACCGTGGTGCGGGCGCTTCGGGTGTTGCGCCAGGACGGCTGGATCGAGACCCAGCAGGGCAAGGGCAGCTTCGTGCGAGGCCGCCTGGCCCTCGCAGGCCTGGGAGCGGCGCGCCGGGGGGTGGCCGAGCTTGACCGCGACGAATCCGAAGAAGCGGGCGAGCTGGTAGAGGCCGCGATGGCCAAACCTCCGCATCGGGTCGCCGCCCTGCTCAGCCCAACGGATGCCGAGGCCTTGGACACTAGTGAGCTGTTGTGCAGGCGCCGCCTCGTGCGGGAGGAAGGCGAGCCTTCAGCGTTGGTGACCTGGTGGATCCCGGCGGAGGTGGCCGAGGGGACCGGCCTGGCTGACGATGCGCCGCTGCGCGGTGGTGTCCGGGCGCATCTGGCCAAGCGCAAAGGCATCAGGATCGATCACGTGGTCGAGCAGGTAACCGCCCGTCACCCGGCACCGCACGAGGCGAAACTGCTCGGCATCGGCAAGACCGCGCCCGTGTTGGCCCTGTATGCCGCTGCGCGCGAGGCGGCCGGGCGGCCGGTCCTGGTTCTGGACATCGCTATGCCCGGTGACCGGCACGAACTAGAGGACGCCTACCAAGTGAGCTAAGTAAGCGGACTGACCGGAAAATAACCAGCCCCAATTGGGCGCGCGGCAGCGGACCCGGGCCTGGCGCGATGATCGGGCCTGGTCAGGACGGTATGGGTTACGCGGCCTTGGTGACGGTGACGGTGAAGCCGAGCGCTTCGATCTGCCGGATGTGGTTGCGGATCTTGCGGTCGGTGTCGGTGCGGGCCTGGTAGTAGCCGTAGCCGAGGTCGGTGTAGCGGGCGGCGGGGTCGGCGAGCAGGTGCCAGATGATGACCAGGATGGAGCGGGCGACGGCGACCTGGGCCTTGGCCTTGCCGCGGCGGCGGGCGATCCGGGAGTAGCGTTCGCCGAGGAAGGTAGCGGTGCGGGCGGCGCCGGTGGCGGCCTGGCCGAGGTGGCCGCGCAGCCAGGTGTCGCCCTTGCCCTTCTTCCCGGCCCGGGTGCGGGTGCCGGACTGGCGGGCGGAGGGGCACAGCCCCGCCCAGGACACCAGGTGGCCGGCGGTGGGGAACCGGCTCATATCCAGGCCTATCTCGGCGATGATGGAGCGGGCCAGGTCTTCGCTGACGCCGGGGATCTCCGCCAGCCGCGCCACGGCGTTCAGCACCGGGGCGTCCGGTCCGGTCCCGGCACCCGGGCCGGTGGTCCCGTCGGCGTTGATGCCCCAGGCTCCGGGCATCGCCGCGGCCAGCTCGGCGGCCCGGGCGGTGAGCTGGGCGATCCGGTCATCGCAGACGGCGATCTGGTCCAGCAGCAGCTGGGCGAGCTCGCCGTGGTGATCGTCGAACATGCCGTCCAGGGCCTGCACAAGGTCGTCGTGCTTGGCTTTGATCCGGGTGCGGGCCAGGGCGGCCAGCGTATGCGGGTCGCGCTGGCCGGCGATCAGCGCCTTGATCATGTCCCTGGCTGATTCGGTGGTCAGCGTGCTGGCCACGCTCGACAGCTTGATCAGCGCGCCCTCCAGCAGCTTTCCAGCCGCTGCCAGCACCGGGTCCGCTCCTGGACCAGCCGGGTGCGCGCCCGGGTGTAGTCCCGCAGATCCCGGATCGCGGCCGGCGGCACAAAGCTGGCCCGCAGCAGCCCCATCTCGGTCAGCCGGGCCAGCCACATCGCGTCCTGCTTGCCGCTTTTGGGCCGGCCGGGCAGGTTCTTGGCCTGGGCCGCGTTGACCAGCTGCACCGCCAGCCCGGCTGCCTCCAGCACGAAGAACCAGATCCGCCAGTAATCCGACGTCGATTCCAGCGTGACGATCTCGACCCCGTCCTTCTTCAGCTGGCGGCCCAGCTTGCCGATCGCGCCCATCCGGGCCTTCACCATCCAGATCGCGCTTTGCCGGGCGCCGGGCCGGGACGGGTGCGGGGTGCGGGTGCACACCACGCCCGAGTCCTTCGCCACATCGACCGCGGCGACCCGCTCATGGACCCGCTCGTGTTCCTCGTCGTCAATCACCTGCGGTCTGCTCACCGCGGCCTCCTATGCTTGACCCATGGGATAACCAGCGGGCTGCCCGGGGGTCCCGGCCGGCGGGCACCAGGCCCGGAATACTGACCGGCGTGCTCGAGGCAATAGTGCGCGACCCTCAGGTCAAGGACCCCAGCGCCAGGCTAACGGACGGGTTCGCATCCCAAGGTGCGCCGGCGTCACGGGCAGCCCACACTCCCACGCCCGCGTCGCAGCGCAACCCCAGCCACAGGACGGCAGCGACCCCAGCCCGCAACCAACCCGCACCGACCCGGATTTTCACGCGACGCGACCACCCCCAGATGAGATGGCTAACGGGGACAATGCCGGACTACCCCGCCGCCCAGGCGCTCGCCGCTGCGGTCCTCGCTGCGCACTGCGCCAGGCAGGATGGCGACAGCACCGTCCTGTGGTCGGCGGCTGCCGCACTCGACACAGAGACGCTGTTCGGCGGGTTCAGGATCGACCCGGCTACGGGCGTGCAGGTCAAGCACGAAGCCGTCCTCGTGCGCTGGACTCAGGAGGGCCTGACAGCGGTGAGGTAGCGATCGGGCCGGCCCGGTTCCGCTGCGGGGGCCGGTTGTGGCTCACGGTCACCGGACAGCCAGCGGGCGATCCGCTGGCGACGAGACCGGCAATCTGGATTACAACATGACGGGCGGCGGGTCGAAGTACTTCGGCATCGGCACGGCGACCTGGAAGGGAGATCCCGCCGAGCACCTATGGCAGGGCGAGCGCATGCGCTTCGGGCACGCGGGCGCAGGTGTCGAGTGCCCGAAGGGCTACCACGCGAAAGACGACAGCCGCACCACTCGCAGCGAGGTCTATCAGGTCATCAACGAGCAGACACCTCGCTTCGACACGACCTTCCTTGCCAAGAAGACCTCCTCGGTGCGCTCCTTAACGGTCGCGATCGCCCACCGCTCTGGCTTTGACGGGGTCGAAGCCGTCGCTTCGGGTCTGTTCGACGGTCTCGGCCGCGAGGGTGAAGGTCGTCTGGTAGTCGCAGGTCTCCTGCCATCGGAGGGTGATGGTGTCAGCCATCGTCGCGATCCTCGGAGTACTGCTCGTCGCCGGGAACCTGCGGCCGAGCCTATGCGACCAGCTGTATTCACGAGCACGTCCCTGTGTCAGATGCCCGCTCCTCTGGGTCGACCCGGTACAGATGCCACGCCTGGAAGAAATCCACGCCAACCTCATCGACCGGCTCGACGAAGCCAAGGACCAAGGGTGGCTCGGCGAGGCCGCCGCGATCGAGACCACCCTGGCCGCCGCAACGCAGAAACTGAAGGCCATGTGCGAACTCGCCGCCCGCAGCCCACCGTCCACCTCGGCATGCCCGACGTGCGGGGCACGGCTGGAAGATCAAACCCATCTTCTTGAAGGCCCTCCGTCGCCCGCACCTGGCGGCCACGATGGACATCGTCCTGTTGCACCGCGGAAGGATTGGCCATCGGCATGATCGGCGAACCGGCCACGTCCCGCCAGCCAGCCCGCGGAGCATCACGCTCACCTACCGGCACGAGCATCCCTGGTGGTTCGGTGCCGACGCACCCGAGAGCTGGCATGTCCCCGCCGGCGTCTACGACGACAGCGGCACCCACGTCGAGTGCCACGTCGGCGACATCAACATCGTGCTCATCGACGTCTACGACCCGTGACCCGTTCAGCCACCTCGACGGCGACGACGTGTCGGGCGGCATCGCCGCAGGACCGGGCACGCTTCACTATCATGAGTCCATCGCCTGCCAGCTCGATCGTTGAGTTGCCGGGGCATTGACGGTTTCGGCACGCACTACCGCGGCGAAGACTGATGACACCGTACGGTTACATACAATAGTTGATACCGTACGGTTACAATCTAACCCTGCAACCGATCGGTGTCAGGGGGTCCCATGATTGTTCACTCGATCGCAGATGCAGCCGCCGCTGTCCGTGGTCGTCGCCTGGATCGCGGGCTGAACCAGTCTGAACTGGCCCGCCGCACCGGCGTCTCACGTAAGTGGATCAGCGACTTTGAGAGCGGCAAGCCTACAGCTGAGTTTGGCCTAGTCGTCCGCGTCCTTGAGGAACTTGGGCTGATTCTCAGCATTGAAGACGCTACAGCTCTCCCAGCCACTGCTGAGTCGCAGGACCTGGATGCCCTCCTGGAGGAGCACCGCAGCCGATGAGCAACGTCCTCGCTGTCTTGCTCAACGACCGAGTGGCCGGAACTCTGACGCGCCTGCCCGGCGGACGGCTGCGGTTCGACTACGACGAGCTGTATCGGACCAGCCGCAGTGTGACAACTCTGTCGCTGTCTATGCCGACACAGGTTCGTTCTCACTCCGATCATGTAGTCAAACCATGGCTATGGAACCTTCTCCCTGACAACGAAGCGGTCCTTGGCCGCTGGGCTCGGCAGTTTCACGCTTCCGCATCATCACCGTTCTCGCTGCTGGCAACACCCATCGGACAGGACTGCGCTGGCGCGGTTCGATTCGTGTCACCCGAGGATGTCGAGCAGGCGATCGGGCGGGCTGGCGACGTCCATTGGCTGACTGAAAATCAAGTTGCCGAACGTCTGCGAGAACTCCGCGCCGACTCAACCGCCTGGCTCGGCACATCATTTACTGGCCAGTTCAGCCTCGCTGGTGCTCAGGCAAAGACTGCATTGCTGTACCGAGACGGTCGATGGGGCGTCCCTAGCGGCGCAACCGCGACGACCCACATTCTAAAGCCAGCTGTTGCGGGCTTGGACGATCATGATCTCAACGAGCACCTTTGCCTCGACGCCGCCCGCCGGGTCGGCCTCATTGCCGTGCACACGCGGATCGCTAGGTTCGCTGACCAAACAGCGATTGTCGTAGACCGTTACGACCGCCGTGAGGTCGGGAATCAAGTGCTACGAATTCATCAGGAAGACCTGTGTCAAGCACTTAGCGTCTTGCCGACGCAGAAATATCAAGCTGACGGTGGACCTGGGCCAGCGGATATCGTCCGACTATTCCGTCACGTGATGCCACCACGACTTGCTGACGATGCAGTAAACCGGTTCTTGGATGCTTTGGCCTGGAACTGGCTCATAGCGGGCACAGATGCACACGCCAAGAATTATTCCTTGCTATTGGCAGCGGGCCAGGTCCGGCTTGCCCCGCTGTATGACGTCGCCTCGGCCCTTCCCTACGACATGCATGAGAAGAAGCTACGCTTCGCTATGAGGCTCGGCGGGGACTATTACGTCTTCCCATACCACAATCCTTGGCCCAGAGCCGCCAAGGAAATGGGCGTCAACGGAGCCGCAGTAATCGAGAGAGTGCACGACCTTGCTAAGCATGTCCCGGACGCTTTCGCAGACGCTGCGGCAGCCCCTGACGTCGTTGCCCTGCGACGCGATCTCCCGGCCCGCCTTGTGGACCGCGTCGCCGATCGTGCCGCGCGCTGTGCGCGTAATTGCTCCTGAATGCAACTCTGCTTAGCACCCTGCGTACCGGGAGCCGCGAGCGCGCACGTCGGTGCCGAATGGTGCTCAGCATCCCTTAGCTTAGCGCTTGTAGGTGCCGAGAACTATGTCACCTCATGCGACCTGCGCATATTCGTCGATCAGCCCCACCGAGCCGGTCACGGCAAGGCCTTCCAGCCGAGCAGCCGCAGTACTGCGAGGCAGGCGAAGCGTAGGGTCATGGCCGCCGACGGCGCCCGAGACCGAGGCGGTGGCGCAGCCAAACGCCCAACCACAGGCTCCCGGACCAGCGCGATGAGGCCAGATGCTCATCGCCGGGCAACGCCACCTGCGCCTGTTCTGGACGAGTACGCCGCCGACGATGTCCTCGATCGTGTCGCAGGTGAAGTAGCTTTCCTTTCGCACGTCATCCACGCATCGTCGTCGGCGGCGGAGCGCAATCGAGCCAAACGATGGTCGGCCGCGCGGGCACTGCCGTGGCCGAACGGCTCGCGACGGCACCCGTCACCTTCCCGGGCGGCCACGACGGATTCCTCGGCGGCGAATACGGCGGCATGGGCGAGCCGGACGCCTTCGCCACCACCTTGCGCAAGGTCCTCACCGACTGATGGCCTCATCGGAGGTGACCCTGGCGGAGTGCGCGGATGATGCTGCTGACGGCGCATCATCGACCGGGCAAACGTAGCCTGACGCGGCACCAGCTGAACTCTTGGAGCCCGCCAGGCCATGAGTCACAGCAGGCCGTCTGAGGTGATCCGTCGGCGGCGAGCTCAGCTGGCGAGGTGGCCGAGCAGGTGATAGACGACGAAGGCCGGCCACAGGATGGCTTCCACGACGGCCCACACATAGCCCCAGAGTCCGTGGGCGTGCTGCCAGTAGTACACAAGGGCTCCGATGAGTCCCAGACCGTAGACCGCCCCTCCGCCGCCGCACCGGACAGCGCCCGTGGTCTTCGACGTGCCTGCCATGCGGTCCTCTCTATGCTCACCGCGACGAGTCTCTCACCCCAGCCCGCTCGCCTGGCCCGGCGCCCGTCCCTCTGCGCAATCACACACAGCCCGATACCAAGCGCTGGACCAAAGTCCCTCATTTGCCGCGATGAGGTAAGTCTCTCGGTGGGGTGCCTGCTGTTGGGATCTCCGTGACTAGATCCGGCTCCCGGCGTTCTCAGGGCTAGGCTCGGCACTTCAAGCCGATCGCGGAGGGTGATCGAGCCGATCGAGTCGGCCTAAGCGACCCGCGCACGTAGCCGCCGTTCGGTGCGACCGGCGGGACCTCTGCACTCCTCCGCGGAGGCGCGCAGATCAGGTCGTTCCGGTTGGCCACCAAACGCACTCGCGTCTCGAGCTATTACTCCAGCCGTAGATCCTGATTTGGGCGTATCGGTGCTGGAGACGGCCTTCCGCCGGTGATCATTTGCCCGCGGTCACGGCTTTCAGCTCGTCGAGCGACTCCCGAATGAGCTGCGGCAAGCCTGGCTGGCTGGTCTCGCTGATCCAGCGCTCGAACGCGATCCTGAAGACAGCGATCCCTGCCTCGGCTGCCAGGCTCGCGGCCAGCTCGCTGACGCCGCGCCGGCGCAACGCGCCGGCGATCGCCGAGGCGAGTGAGGCGAGCTTGATCAACTCGCGCTCTTGCAGCTCCGCATTTGCGGCAATAACGGCCTGGCGCTGCCGGGCGCTTTCGCGGCGCTCCTGGAGCAGGGCGCCGGCAGCCTCCAGGGCCGCAGACCCGGATGGCCAATGCGCAGATGACGCTCTCCCTCGCCTCCCGCGGCGTCCGCTCGTCCGTTGTGCGACTGCCCCCGACGGTGCACGGCGAAGGAGATAACGGCACCGCCCATCCGGGTGTCCGCCGCGCTGGTGTCCGCTGGCGAGGGTGCCGCGCGCGAGGCCGCACTGGCTGGGGACATTGGTTCTGTTGCCAGCCACTTGAGGGGCGTAACCTATCGCGCACAGATAGAACGTGCCAAAGAGGTGCGTGCTACTAGACTTCTCTTGCCTGGGCAAACCTGGCACAGAGGTCACCTAGTGGGGCAGAAGTGCGTAGGGGGATAGTCAATGACCGCCAACTTACCGCTTGTGATCGGCCGCAACCGCAAGGTAATCTGGCACAGGATCGTGGCTGTGCTTGGTGCGTTACTGCTGGCGCTAGGGTTGGCTCTGGCCGCCGCTAGCCACGCTGAGGCGGCTACCTGCCCCGTGACGGGATCCACCGGCCAGGAGCAGGATCTGATCGCGTCCATCTGCAACGTGCCACCGAACGCCCAGTATGGGCTGCGGGACTCCGCTGGCAATTCGATGGACACGATGAAGGTGATCGCCACCAGCAGCGCACCGGCCTACATCGCCATCTATCACAATTGTACAACCAATCCGTGCCATGTGCTGTTGGCGTCATCGGGTGATCTGCGGGCCTGGACGTACCGGGCTACGCTGCAAACGGACGGCTCGCAGCCGACAATAAAACGCCTGAGTGACAGGTCCTATCTGGTGGCCTATGAGGCGGCACCGTCCCACCTGGCAGTGGTGTGGTATTCCAGCCTGCCTAATCTGCTCGCGGGCGCGGCGGGCAGCCGCTTCGATATCCCGGACAGCCTGGGCACCTGCCAGGGAACGCCCAACATCTACTCGCCCGTGAGCTACAAGCGCCTATCCCACTCAAAATTCCACATTGGTTTTCACTGGTCGAACTGCGCCAATGACAGGGAAGGCACGGGCACACTGACCAATTTCACCAAATGGAGCGCATCGAGCTCGACGTGGCTGGATACCGCGCAGGACAACGCAGGCGCGGCTGGCAAGCACGGTGACCGGGATGCGATCTGGCATGGTAGGCAGCTCTATGACGTCGCGGAGGGAACCACCAACCCGGTCTACTCGCCTGCGGACTGGCGGCTCTACTCGTACGGTTTCAGCGAAAACGCGGCGGTACTAATTCCAGTCCGAACCGCAGGCGGGTCGACCGCGTTCGCGAACCCTACCGTGACGTCGCTGATGGGTCCGGGCGGAATCAGGGACCTGGTGATCAGCATATTCATTCCCTCGGAGGGAGCTGCCCCGGGGGAAGGCGGCGAACTGCTGTATACCGTGCCGGACAATCTCGCCGCGAAAGAGGGCGCTTTGCCAGCAGTGATCAGAAAGAGCTGACGCACGACCGGTGAGGGTGGGCGGACTCGGCCTTCACTTGGACCAGCGTCAGCCTTGTCCAGGTTGTGTTGAGATCTAGAACCCTTCGGTGTGAACTAGCCGCGCCGCAGCTTGGCGCCTGTTTGGCGCATCTATGGACGGCTCACCATGCCAGGGCGCACGTCCAGTGGCACGATGGCCGACCGCGGATGTCTGTTCGGGCCATCAATGGGCCATCAGGAGCCGGAAACGATCTTTAGGGTGACCAGGAGTGTCGGCGCTCAAGGGCGCAAACTCCCAGGTCAAGCGGCGGAGGCTCGGGGATTTGAACCCCGGAAGGGCGCGAACCCTAACCGCATTAGCAGTGCGCCTTAGCCCATCCCAGGCGGTGCCGACGATGCCCGGATTTTCCCGTTCATGCCGGTCATGGCACTGGTTCTGGCTCGGGCCGTGACGGCGGCGGCGCGGACCTGGGGAAGTTGTCACCTCGGCGGCGGCGACCGTTTGACCGCCGTCCTTCATTTCGATGTGCTGCGTACCGGGATTGGTCATGGGGGTGACTCCTCGAGGGTTTGCCTCTGCCTTTACCTGCGACAACAGCCGCATCGGGCCCTCTCCCCTACCGAACAGCCGCAGCAGATCACCCCATGTGGCCCGGCTGCGACGTTCTTGCCGGGCTGCTGCTTGAGCTCGGCGATCTCGGCGGTGGCGCGGTCCCGCGGGATCAGGGTGGAGTTCTGCCAGTCCGCGGACTTGAGCGTGCCGGACACGACGTATTTGACGCTGCTGTTCATGTTGTCGGCCATGTCGCCGGTCTGCTGCGGCCAGTGCGCGGCGAACTCGTCATAGGTGACCCGGCCAAGCAGCATCGCGTCCTGCGCGGCGATCATGGATCCGACGGCCTGGCCGAGTTCCGGGCTGAACCAC
>WNGB01013451.1_pt1 | contig 11023 bp, 11 predicted proteins | sample 5400681 | NCBI WGS metagenome assembly WNGB01 (sample SAMN13153367, study PRJNA577476) | soil metagenome | isolation source: 115 cm soil or saprolite under grassland replicate 2 | place: USA:California | collected 2016-06-15 | reverse complement strand
GACTCGCTGCATTTCCGCACCGACCGTCCCCACCGCTGGCGCAACCCGGGGCGTCAGCGGGCCAGAGCCGTCTGGATGGCGCTCCGCCCCATGTAGCCTTGGCGGGTGCGCCGCTCCAGCACCAACGTCGCCCACTGGCGGATGCGCAGCCTCCGCCTCGCGGGAGCCCCGTTCGGGGCTCCCGCTGAGGTCGTGGGCTGGCTGGGCGCGGTGCAGTCGCAGGACTACGGCCCGGCGAAGTGGTCGCTCGGCCAGCGCACCGGCGGGGTCGCCGACGCCGCCGTCGAGCAGGCGTTCACCGACGGGGCCATCCTGCGCACCCACGTCCTCCGGCCCACCTGGCACTTCGTCCTGCCTGCCGACATCCGCTGGATGCTGGAGCTCACCGCGCCACGGGTCCACACGCTGAACGCCTACATGTACCGCCGGCTCGGCCTTGACGACGCCGTCATCGCGAAGTCCACCAGCCTGGTGGCCGGTGCCCTGGAAGGCCGGAACCGGCGCACCCGCAAGGAGCTCGGCGCCGTCCTGGAGGGCGCCGGCATCGCCACCGCCGGCTTCCGGCTCGCGTACCTGCTGATGCACGCCGAGCTGGAGGGCGTCGTCTGCAGCGGCCCCCTGCGGGGCAAGCAGCACACCTACGCCCCGCTCGACGAGCGGGCATCGGCAAGCATCAGTCTCGGCCGCGAGGAGGCGCTGGCCGCGCTGACCCTGCGCTACTTCACCAGCCACGGGCCTGCCACCCAGAAGGACTTCCGATGGTGGTCGAGCCTCACCGCCGCCGACGTCAAGCGGGGCCTGGAGATGGTCGCCCCGCAGCTGGAGCACGAGGTCATCGACGACCTCGGCTACTGGTTCGCCCCGTCGCCGCCGGCTCCCCCTGACCCGTCCCCGACGGTGCGGCTGCTGCAGGGCTACGACGAGTACATCGTCGGCTACAGCGAGAGCAAATACGTGCTCGACGTGGCGGGTGCCGCCAGGTCGCTGCCGCTGGACAGGGTCCCCTTCAACCACGCCGTCGTGCTCGACGGCCAGGTGGCCGGCCACTGGAAGCGCACCCTGCGGAGTGACGCGGTGATCATCGAGGCGGCCCTCTACCAGCCGTTCGCCGATCCCCAGGCACGGGCCCTGCAGGCGGCCGCGGACCGGCACGGGGCGTTCCTCGGCCTGCCGGCCACCGTGGTGTGCACCAAGCTGTGAAGGAGGACACGTGCTGTCAGACGAGCAGCTGCGGCTGCTGGACGCCTACTGGCGGGCGGCGAACTACCTGTCGGTCGGCCAGATCTACCTGCTGGACAACCCGCTGCTGCGCGAGCCCCTGCGGCCCGAGCACGTCAAGCCCCGCCTGCTCGGCCACTGGGGCACCACCCCTGGCCTGAACTTCGTCTACGCCCACCTCAACCGCGTCATCAGGAACCGGGACCTGGACGCCATCTACGTCACCGGACCGGGCCACGGCGGCCCGGGGCTGGTGGCCAACGCGTACCTGGAGGGCACCTACAGCGAGGTCTACCCCAACGTCACCCGCGACGCCGGAGGCATGCAGCGGCTGTTCCGGCAGTTCTCCTTCCCCGGCGGCGTTCCCAGCCACGTGGCGGCGGAGACCCCAGGGTCCATCCACGAAGGCGGCGAGCTCGGCTATGCGCTGGCCCACGCCTACGGGGCCGTCTTCGACAACCCCGACCTGCTGGCGTGCTGCGTCGTCGGCGACGGCGAGGCCGAGACCGGTCCGCTGGCCACCAGCTGGCACTCCAACAAGTTCCTCAACCCGGCGAGGGACGGCGCGGTGCTGCCGGTCCTGCACCTGAACGGCTACAAGATCGCCAACCCGACGGTGCTGGCGCGGATCCCAGAGCAGGAGCTACGCGCCCTGCTGGAAGGCTACGGGTACCGTCCGTGGTTCGTGTCGGGCGACGACCCGCCCGGCATGCACCAGCGGATGGCCGCGGCGCTCGACGAGGCCGTCCAGGAGATCCAGGCGATCCAGGGCGCCGCCAGGCGGCACCAGGGGTCCGCCCGCCCGCGCTGGCCGATGCTGGTGCTGCGCACCCCGAAGGGCTGGACCGGTCCCAGGGAGGTCGACGGGCAGCAGGTCGAGGGCACCTGGCGGTCGCACCAGGTCCCCCTGGCGGAGGTGCGCACCAGGCCGGAGCACCTGGCGCTGCTGGAGTCGTGGATGCGGAGCTACCGTCCCGAGGAGCTGTTCGACTCCGACGGCGCGCCGCTGCCGGAGCTGGCCGCGCTGCCGCCCAAGGCCCAGCGCCGCATGAGCGCCAACCCCCACACCAACGGCGGCCTGCTGCTGCGGGACCTGTCGCTGCCCGACTTCCGCGACTTCGCCGTGAAGGTCGAGCGGCCGGGAGCCACCTCGAGCGAGCCCACCCGGGTGCTCGGGGGCCTGCTGCGCGAGGTGATCCGGCGCAACCCCGACCGCTTCCGGCTGTTCGGCCCCGACGAGACCGCCTCCAACCGGCTGGACGCCGTGTTCGAGGCCACCGACAAGGCGTTCGACGCGGAGCTGCTGCCGACCGACGAGCACCTGTCGCCGGACGGCCGGGTCATGGAGGTGCTCTCCGAGCACCTCTGCCAGGGCTGGCTGGAGGGCTACCTGCTGACCGGCAGGCACGGCTTGTTCAACTGCTACGAGGCGTTCATCCACATCGTGGACTCGATGTTCAACCAGCACGCGAAGTGGCTGAAGGTGACCAGGGGCCTGCCGTGGCGGCGGCCGCTGGCGTCGCTGAACTACCTGCTCTCCTCCCACGTGTGGCGGCAGGACCACAACGGCTTCTCCCACCAGGACCCGGGGTTCATCGACCACGTCGTCAACAAGAAGGCCGAGATCATCCGGGTGTACCTGCCGCCCGACGCCAACTGCCTGCTGTCGGTGGCCGACCACTGCCTGCGCAGCCACCACTACGTGAACGTGATGGTCGCCGGCAAGCAGCCGTCGCTGAACTGGCTGTCGATGGACGAGGCGGTGCTGCACTGCACCAGGGGCGTCGGCATCTGGGAGTGGGCCAGCAACGACCAGGACGGCGAGCCCGACGTGGTGCTGGCCTGCTGCGGCGACGTCCCCACGCTGGAGACGCTCGCCGCGGCCGACCTGCTGCGACGCCACCTGCCCGGCCTGCGGGTCCGGGTCGTCAACGTGGTCGACCTGATGCGCCTGCAGCCGCCCTCCGCGCACCCCCACGGGATGTCGGACCCGGAGTTCGACGCGCTGTTCACCACCGACAGGCCGGTGGTGTTCGCCTACCACGGCTACCCGTGGCTCATCCACCGCCTGGTCTACCGCCGCACCAACCACGGGAACTTCCACGTCCGCGGCTACCAGGAGGAGGGCACCACCACCACGCCGTTCGACATGGTGATGCTGAACGACCTGGACCGCTTCCACCTGGTCATGGACGTCGTCGACCGGGTGCCCGGGCTGGCGTCCCGCGCCGGCCACGTGCGCCAGCTGATGGCCGACCGGCGGGTGGCCTGCCGCGCCCACACCCGCCAGCACGGGGAGGACGCCCCCGAGGTCAGCGGCTGGACCTGGGGCCAGTAGGGCCGCGCCGATGCGGATCCTGGTGGTCAACGCGGGCTCCAGCAGCCTGAAGCTGCGGGTGCTGGACCAGGACGACACCGTCGCGGCCTCCCACGACCTGCCGGCACCAGGCGGCGGCGCCGACGATGCGGAGGTGGCGCGGACGCTGGCGGCGCTGCAGGGGATCGACGCGGTCGGCCACCGCATCGTCCACGGCGGCGCGGAGTTCACCGGCCCCGTGGTGCTGGATCGTCACATCGAGCAGCGGCTGCGGGCGCTGACCGACCTGGCGCCGCTGCACCAGCCGAAGTCGCTGGCCGCGCTGGCGGCGGTCAGCCACGCCCTGCCGGGCGTGCCGGCGGTGGCCTGCTTCGACACCGCCTTCCACGCCGGGATCCCGGCGGCGGCTGCGACCTACGCGCTGCCGTCGGAGTGGCGCCGCCGCTGGGACCTGCGCCGGTTCGGCTTCCACGGCCTCTCGCACGCCTACGCCTCGCGGCGTGCGGCCGAGCTGCTCGGACGCCCACTCGCCGGCCTGCGGCTGGTGACCTGCCACCTCGGCGCCGGCGCGTCGCTGGCGGCCGTCCGGGACGGCCGCTCGGTCGACACCACCATGGGGTTCACGCCGCTGGAGGGCCTGGTGATGGCGACCCGCTCCGGCAGCGTCGACCCCGGGCTGCTGCTGTGGCTGGAGGAGCATGCCCTGATGCCGCCCCCGGACCTGGCGGCCGCCCTCGAGCACCGCTCCGGCCTGCTGGGACTGGCCGGCACCGCCGACATGCGGGAGGTGGTCGCGGCGGCGGAGGACGGCGACGGCGACGCCCGCCTGGCGCTGGACGTGTACCTCCACCGGCTCCGCGCGGGCGTCGGCGCGATGGCCGCGTCGCTTGGTGGGCTGGACGCGCTGGTGTTCACCGGCGGGGTGGGGGAGAACGCGCCCACCGTGCGCCGGCTCGCCGTGGAGGGGCTCGGCTTCCTCGGGCTGCGGCTGGACCCCGACCGCAACCGCTCGCTGGAGGGCGACGGCGAGATCGGCGCCGACGGCGCCGCCTCGAGGCTGCTGCTGGTCGCCGCCCGCGAGGACCTCCAGATCGCGGGCGAGGTGCGCCAGGTGCTGTCGGCGGGCGGCTGAGACCGGCGGGTCGGCTCAGGACAGCACGGCGGCGGGTCCCGGATGCGGGACGCGGTTGACGATCTCCAGGTGCCGCATCGTGTAGTGGCGCAGGGCGGCGAGCTGCCGGGCGGTCAGGCGCTCGCACACCCAGTCCCAGTGCAGCGCCACCTGGTCGCCGGGGTGGAGCCCCCCGGCCAGGGCCAGGCCGTCGGCCGCGCCTGCCGCCTGCTCCACCGAGGGCTCGCCCAGGCGCAGCGCCCGACCGTCCCAGACCAGCGGCCGGGACCGCACGGTCACCAGCTCCCGGTCGACCCGCAGCACCTCGCCCCAGCGGACGCGGCAGCGGTCAAGGACGCGCAGGGGCTGCTCGACGGGGCCGAGCCGCAGCAGCCCGACCCACGGGTAGACGCCGAACACGTGGAAGCTGTGGTGCGGCAGCGCGCCGGGCGGCACGGTCTCGGCCAGCCGCTCGAACGAGCGGCCGGCGCGAGCCCTGAAGCGCTCGGTCAGCGCGTTGCCGAAGCTGGCCCCCTCGACCCGCTCGAGCAGCCGGCCGCCCACCCAGTAGGCCTCCACGACGCGGGCGTCGAGCGGGTCGCGGAGCCCGCATGCGCCGGCGATCAGCTCCAGGTACGGCCAGGCGCCGTCGAAGCCGCGCGCCAGGTCGGCCAGGCCGCCGTCGGCGACGCCGGCCGCCGCGTACTCGAGCAGGGCGCGGTGGTCGGCCGGCCCGCAGTAGCCGAGCGAGTTGGGCGGGTAGGCGTAGCGGGCGAAGCGAAGCGCCCCGACGGCGGTCATCGCTAGCCTGGGGCCGGCGAGCGGGTCCGCCGGACCGACGCGGCCGCGGCCAGCAGGACACCGACGGTCACCAGCACGACGCCGAGCCCCTGCGGGGCGAGCGCCTTCCCGTCGACGACCGCATCCAGCAGGGCGGTGACCACCGCGCCGAAGACCAGCACCGCGGTGACGTCCACCGCGTAGGCGCGGGCCAGCGCCGCATACCAGGTGGCGACGTAGCCGGCGAGGAGCGCACCGGTGACCAGCGCCCAGGTCCACTGCCCGCGGTCGAGCCCGGCGAGCTCGCCGGCGCGGCCGCTGACCGCCGCCCAGCCGAGCAGCAGCAGCACGCCGAGCCCCATGCGGGCCAGGCCGACGGTGAGCGGCGGCAGGCTGGCCAGCAGCCGCTTGGCGACCACCACCTCCACCGCCCACAGCAGCGTCGCCAGCAGGATCAGGGTCTCGCCGCCGCCCGGCCGCAGCCCGTCGACGCCGCCGCCGAGCACCGCCTGGCCCCACACCAGCAGCGCGATGGCGCCGATGTGGGCGGGGCCGAGCCGCTCGCCCAGCAGCGGTACGGCCAGCAGCGCCACCCACACCAGCAGCGTCTTGTGCAGGAACGCGGCATCGGTGGAGCTGGCCCTCGCCAGCCCCTCGAAGAACAGCACGAACGGCACGCTGCCGCCGATGACCGCGACCGCGGCCAGCCCGGCCCATTCGGCCGGCCGCCGCGGGCGGACCGGGGCGGCGGGGGAGCGGCGCAGCGTGGCCAGCCCGGCCAGCCCGACCAGCAGGACCGCGGCGACGAGGTTCTTGACCGTGGTGTACAGCGTAGCGTCGCCGAACGCCCGCACGCCGTCGGCGTTCAGGAAGACCGCCACGCCGCTGATTCCGGCGGTCCCGAACGCCAGCGCCACGCCCCACCCGCGGGTGCGAGGGATGCCCGTCGAGCGCCGAACGGCCGGCGAGCGGGTCTCGGTCATGTCGATGCCTCCTCGGTCTCGTCGGGGCCCAGCAGCTCGACGGCGAAGCCGGCGTGGACCAGCACCCGCGAGCCGGCCGACGCCTCCGGGACGTACAGCAGGCAGGCCCGCTGCTCGCCGTCGTCGCCCTTGACCAGCGCCATCGGCATGCCGTCCTCGTCCCACCTGCGGGTGACCCGGCCGACCATCCCAAGGCACATCTCAGGCACCAGGGGTGGTGGTGTGGCGGGCCAGGTAGGCGGCGGCCTCGGCCCGCCGGGCGACCTCCAGCTTGGCCAGGATGCTGGAGACGTAGTTCTTGACCGTCTTCTCGGCCAGGCGCAGCTCTTCGCCGATCTGCTTGTTGGTCCGGCCGGCCGCCACCAACCCGAGGATCCGCTCCTCCTGCGGCGACAGGCGCGCCAGCTTCTCGTCCCTGAACAGGTGCTTGCCCTTGCGGAGCCGGTCGAGCACGCCCTTGGTCACCGCCGGGTCCAGCAGGCTCTCGCCGCTGCCGACCGTCCGGATCGCGCGGACCAGGTCGCCGCCCTTGATCTGCTTGAGGACGTACCCGGCGGCGCCGGCCATGATCGAGGCGAACAGCGCCTCGTCGTCGGCGAAGGAGGTGAGCATCAGTACCTGGGTCTGCGGCCGCTGGGCGCGGATGTCGCGGGTGGCCTCGATGCCGCTGCCGTCCTGCAGCCGCACGTCCATCACGATCACGTCGGGCAGGGCCCGCTCGGCCTCGGCGACCGCGGCGCGGACCGAGCCGGCCTCGGCGCAGACGACGATGTCGTCGGTGCCCTCCAGCAGCGCCCTGATGCCATCGCGGACGACCTCGTGGTCGTCGACCAGCATGACCCGCAGCGGTGGCCCGTCCATGGCCTCCATCCTGGCAGGACCGCCGGGCCGGCTCAAGCGACCGCGTCCACGGCGATCGCCTCGCCGATCCGATCGAGGAAGTCCTTGACGGTCGCCTCGGCCACCCGGTGCAGCAGCACCCGGTCGACCGCCTGCCCGACCGCGCCGAACGGCGGGCGGTAGCGGGCGCTGATGGCCAGCTGGGTCCGGTCCTCCCCCAGCGGGCCGACCTCCAGGTCGGCCTCCAGGCGGGGCAGCAGCCCGCCGTTCCCCAGCGGCTCCCAGGTCAGCGGCAGCGACGTCATCGATGGGAAGCGGACCGGCTTCCCCAGCCGCAGCGCCACCTTCCTGCCCAGCCGGGCGCCGAGCGGCCCCACCCCGACCTCGGCGAGCAGGTCGTCCCCGCGCCGCTGGGCCTCGCCGGCGAGGGTCGACAGCCACTCCGCCGGCGAGCCGAGCAGCACTTCCTCGACCCTGCCGGGCGGCAGCGGCAGCTCCAGGTAGTAGCGGACGAACATGCCGACCAGGGTGGACGCTCGCGGCGGTCGGCCCCAGGGCCGATGGTCCCGCCGGCGGCGGGACGATCGCCGCCACCGCCGATCCCCGGCACCCTGGAAGGGTGGTCTCGCCCGCCGCAGAGGAGGAACAGACCATGCCCGACGATCGCTGGCAGGAGCTGAGCGACGCCGAGTGCCGCAGGCTGCTTGGCGAGCGCCACCTGGGCCGCCTGGCCCTGGTCGACGCCGACGGCCCGGTCATCTTCCCGGTCAACTACGCGTTCGCCGCCGGGACGGTGGTGTTCCGCACCGACCCGGGCGGCAAGCTCGACGCCGTCGCCGGCGGCGCCGCGGTCGCGTTCGAGGTCGACGCCGTCGAGGAGCGCAGCCGCACGGGCTGGAGCGTGGTCGTGCGAGGCCGGGCCGCCGAGGTGTCGGACCCTGCCGAGCTGGAACGCCTGCGCGCGCTGCCGCTGTACCCGTGGGCGCCCGGCGCGAAGGCCCGGTACGTCCGGGTCCGTCCGGCCTCGATCACCGGCCGGCGGATCGCCATCCCCGCCGACCTGCCGTTCACCTGGTGGGGCTGACCGGCGACCCGCCTGGGGCGGCGGCGATGACGGCGGAGCGGACCGGAGGTGGAGGGCGGGCCCGCCGCCACCGGCTGGTGGCGGGGTTCGTCGTCGCCTACCTGGCGGCGGGCGGCGTGACGCTGGCCCTGGGTGACCGGGTCACCGGCGGGGCATGGCTGGCGCTGCACCTGGTCCTGCTCGGGGCGATCACCAACGCGATCGTGGTCTGGAGCGAGCAGTTCGCCGCCGCCCTGCTGCGCACCGCCCCGGTGGGGGAGCGGGCGGCGACGGCCCGGGCGCTGGTGTTGAACCTGGGGGTGCTGGCCGTGCTCGGAGGCGTGCACGCCGGCCGCCCGGTCTTCACCGCGGCCGGCGCCTGGCTGGTCGGCGCGGTGGTGCTGGCGCACGCGGTCGTGCTGGCCGCCCGGACCGGCCGGGCATTGGCCGCCAGGCTGGCCGAGACGGTGTGGTTCTATGTGGCCGCGAGCGCGGCCCTGCTGGCCGCCATGGGCCTTGGCGTGCTGCTGGCCGGCGGCGCGGCCAGCTCCGGCGACGCCTACCGGGCCATGCGGCTCGCCCACGTCCACCTCGGCGTCCTCGGCTGGGTCGGGCTCGCCGTGGTCGGCACGCTGTTCACCCTCTGGCCGACGGTGCTGCGCACCCGCATGGTGCCCGGTCTGGAGCGAGCGGTCCGCTGGTCGCTGCCCGCGATGGTCGCCGGCCTGGTGGTGGCCACCGCCGGTCTGCTCTGGCAGGCCCGGGTGGTGGCCCTGGCCGGCTTGGCCGGATATGCGGCCGGGCTGGCGGTCGCCCTCGGCCCGTTCGTGCGGACGATGCTGCGCCGCCGGCCGCACACGGCGGCGTCGTGGATGCTCGGTGCGGGCGTGGCCTGGCTGGTGTTCGCGGTCGTCGCCGACCTGGCCGCGCTGGCCGGCAGCCCCCGGGTCGTCGATCTGGATCAACGGGTCGACTGGCTGGTGCCGGCCGTCGTGGTCGGCTTCGGCCTGCAGGTGCTGACGGGCGCCCTCACCTACCTGCTGCCCGTGGTGTGGGGTCGCGGCGCCTACGGCAACCGCAAGCTGGCCGGGCTGCTCGAGACGGCCTGGCCGCCGCGCGTCGCCGCCGTCAACCTTGGTGTGGCGCTGCTGGTGACCGGATCGCCGGGCGGGTGGGCGGCGCGCGCCGGCTGGTGGCTGGCCGGTCTGGGGCTCGGCGCGTTCGTGCCGCTCGCCGCCGCGGCGCTGGCGTGGCGGGTGGTCGAGGATGCCGGTCCGGCCGATCCCGCAGGCTGAGTGCTGGGGCTGCCTGCTCAGCCGGACCGGCCGCCGGGGCGGGCGCCGCTCCTGGCCCCGAGGCGCCAGGCGGTGAACACCAGGCCGGCGAGGGCGACGTCGCTGAGCAGCATCAGGCCGATCGCGTAGTCGCCGGTGGCCTGGTACACCAGCCCCATGACGATCGGGGGAAGGAAGCCGCCGAGGCCGCCGGCCGCGCCCACCAGGCCGGTCACACTGCCCACGCTCCCCACCGGGACGCTCGTGCCGACCAGCGCGAACACCGCGCCGTTGCCGAGCCCGAGGGCGGCCGCCGTGGTCAGGAACGCGACCGTCGCGATCGCGATGTGCGGCTGGAAGGCGGTGACGACCGCGCCGGCCGCCACCAGCCCAAGCGCCCACAGCAGCACCGGCACGCCGGTGACCCGGTCGGCCAGCCAGCCGCCGACGGGGCGGGCGAGCGTGGCCAGCAGCACGAAGCCGGCCGCCCGAGCGGCCGCGTCGGTGGTGTCCAGGCGGTACACCGTCTTCAGGAAGGTCGGCAGGTACACGCCGAAGGCGACGAAGCCGCCGAAGGTGATGGCGTACAGCAGGGCGAGGTCGCGGGCGATCGGCAGCCGGGTGGCGGCCAGGAAGCGGGCCGTGAACGGCTCGGTCGCCCGTGGACGGCCGGGGGCGTCGCGGCCGGCCAGCAGGAAGGCGAGCCCGACGGCGGCCAGCGCGACGGCCACGATCAGGAACGGCCAGGGCCGGCCGAGCGCGTCGGCCACCCGGGGGGTCGCGAACCCGGAGATGGCGGTGCCGATGTTGCCCATGCCGTAGACGCCGAGCGCGAAGCCGCGGCGCTCGGGCGGGAACCAGGCGTTGACGAACGGCACCCCGACCGCGAACGAGGCGCCGCCGAGCCCCAGCAGCAGCCCGCCGGCCAGCAGGGCGGGGTAGGAGGTGGCGAAGGCCAGGAAGACCACCGGGACGATCACCGCGAACGACAGCAGCGCGAACACGATCCGGCCGCCGTAGCGGTCGGTGAACGCGCCCAGCGGGATGCGGCCGAGCGACCCGACGATCACGGGCACCGCCACCATCACCGACACGGCCAGCGGGCTGAGCTCCAGCAGCTCCTGGTAGCGGGGCGCGAGCGGGCTGAGCAGCGACCAGGCCCAGAAGTTGACGGCGAACCCGACGGTGGCCAGGAGCAGGGCGAGGTTGCGGCCAGGCAGGGCGGCCGCGCGGCGCTGGGAGGGGGCCGTGGTCGGAGGCAGGGTTTCCTGGGTCATGGTGGGGGCCTCAGCGGTCGTTCGGGGTGGCGAGCCAGACGGCCAGGGCGAGCGCGAACGACAGGGCCTGGAACGCCAGCAGCAGCCAGACCTGGGTGGTGCGCCGCTCGTGCCAGGCGTTGAGCGCCACCGTGAGACCCCAGAGCTGGCCGACCACGAT
>WNGB01013450.1_pt1 | contig 11023 bp, 11 predicted proteins | sample 5400681 | NCBI WGS metagenome assembly WNGB01 (sample SAMN13153367, study PRJNA577476) | soil metagenome | isolation source: 115 cm soil or saprolite under grassland replicate 2 | place: USA:California | collected 2016-06-15 | reverse complement strand
GCCCAAGGGCAACTACGGCTCGAACAAGTTCGGCCTCGGGCCAGCGCACAGCCGCCTGCTCGTCTCGATCATGCAGGCCTTCGGCGTGAACAAGGACTCGATCGGCCTCGCCTCCGCGACCGGCACGGGCTACCTGCGCGGCGCGCCGGTCGCGCTCACGGGCCCGCTGCCGCGGCTGACCTGAAAAGTTTGCGCGCGGCCCGATGAGATGAGGGCCGTCACCTGGTCAGCCGCTTCAGGTACGACATCCACCGGAATGTCCTGGAGACCTGCTGACAATGCGCGTAACTCTTGAAGCCTGCAGCGATTGCGGCGTCCGACAGGCTGGTACCTCCGTTAGCGATCAGGAACGCAAAGCGATCGAGACGCAGTCGATCTCGGTACTCTGACAACAGGATTCCCAAGTCAGACTCGAACATCCGCGTCAGGCGTCGCGACTTGATACCGAGCTGCCGCGCGATCTCCTGTCGTCCAATGCATGGATCGCGTAGCAGTAACGCGACGGCACCCATGAGCATGCGGTGCGCCCGCAATGGCTTGGCGGTCGCCAACGAGCCGAACGCTGTGCCCAGTACCCGGCAGAGCATGGCTGCCTGTATTTGCTTCGCCTGGTCGAGGGGCGCTTGCGACGCCCCGGCATAGTTCAACATCATGCCAATGGCGGTTGCTCCGTACCGTATTGGCGTGCAGGCGACCCATCCTTGATCTCGCACGCTCGTGCCGCGACGTCGGTGCTCGACGATTAGGCACTCCCCGAAGACCGTGTATTGCGCGAGTTCCTCGTCAGCGAGGACCGTCCTCAGATCGGTGCTGCTCATCTCATGCACGAAGTGGTGCTCGTCTACGATCGCACCGCTCGAATCCAGACCCCAGGTTCCGAGCATGAAGTCGCGGCTGTCATCTGCGAGGAAGATCGAAGCGCGAACTAGCCCGACGGTGTCGCGCAACACCTCGATGGAACACCGGAGAAGCGTGTCGAGAGTCTCCGACGCAAGCAGTTCCTCGGATGCCGAGAGTAACGGCTCGAGCCCATCACGTCGGACGGCGTTCGCGGGCCTCCGTGTCGCGAGAGCCGGCCCGATGTGGCCAATCGCCGGCGTTGTTACATCTCGAGCGGACGACATTGTGCGTTCCCAAGGTAGTTCCAGTTGTGACCACAACTGGTTCACATTTAATGCCTCAACGCCGTTGCGGACCAACCGTTGCGTGGCCCGGTTACCGCCAGGTCAATCCAGCATCTTTTGCATCACCTGCCAGGTGGCGGTGTCCTGGCATAACGTGCAGCTTGGGCCGTAGAACGTCGACCGTAGCGCGACGTCGCCCATGAGCTGGACGCGCATCCAGCCCGTGAGGGCGATGACGAACGGATTCAGGCTTCCCCCGCCACCACCACCCCCCACCCAATTCGTGTGGGTAGCGGCGAGCTGGTTGGCGAGCATGACGGGCTGGTTGGTGATTCCGTTGAACGATGTGACGTGCCCGCTGCACGGGAGCGTGGTGTCCATGCCGCCGCACATCAGAAGCGCGGGACCGTGAAGGTTCTTCGTCGACATCGATCCTTCGATGGGCGCGATAGTGACGATGCGCGCGTCCGCCCCTGCGCGCATCGTCGACAGGGCGCCCTCCGAATGCCCACTCGCGCCGATGTGGGCGGTATCGATGCGCTGATAAAGCACACTGGCCGGATCCGCGTTTTGCTCGATCACCCACGTCACGCCGACCAGCATCGGGGGTGGATCGCCCATGGACACCTGCGAGCTATTCGAGGCGATCACGACGAAACCGTGAGACGCGAGTTGCTTCAGTAGCCGGGCGTAAAGAGTCGGTGTCGTCCCGTGGCCGTTACCCCAGGTAACCACGGGGTGACACAGCCCACCCTGCCGCAGGTCCGTGGGACGAACGAGGGTGAAGGTCGGTGGCGCGCCGCCGTCCGCGCCGACGCCGGCCGCCGGTCCGACGTCGTTCTCGGTGGTTACGGCGAAGGGTCCCGTCGTCGACGGATCAGCGGCCGGGAAGCTCCCCACGACGCAGGCTTCTCCACCGCCCGCTGATCCAGCCGTCCCGGTCGTACCAGCGCCGCCGCTCGCGCCGGTTCCAGCACCCCCGATGGTGCCTCCCCGACCCGTCGCGCTCGTCCCCCCGGAACCTGTGCGACCCGCGCTTCCCTCGGCGGCGCCACCCCTGCCGGCCGTCGCGCCACCGGTTCCGGTGCTACCCGCGCCCGACCCGCCAATCCCTACTCCGCCGTTCCCGCCGTTCCCACCGCCGGTGCCGGTGCTGCCTGCGCCCGAGCCCGCCCTCCCGCCGCCCACGCCGCCAGAGCCCGCGACCACACCTTCGCTGTTTCCGCAGCTCGTGAAAAGCAGGGCACCGCCGACCACAGCGGCGAACAGACCGCTTACTGGAAGCATCGAGAACTTGGTCGTCATGAGGTCGTCCGTTCTCGCTAGAACCGTTGGAAGAAGGTCGCTATCGCAGCGCCAGCGAAGCTAGGAACCGTATGGCCGCCGGTGTGCTCGCACCACACGACCGGGTAACCAGCATCGCAACCCGTGTACTCGACGCACGGCGACGGCTCTATGGGTTGCGACGTCGTCGTGCAGTGGTTGAGGCCAATCAGCCAATCGCGCACCGTGATGCCGCTCGAAATAGCGACCGTGGTGTCCGCGCTTCCATGGACGATTTCCGCCGCGAGACGCTGATCCACGCAGTTGCGCGTTCCCGAGAACAGGGCGCCGGCGATCGGCGCCATCGCCCGAAACGTGCTGCCCATCTGACAGGCGATGGTGTCGGACATCATGCCTCCATAGCTGAACCCGACCGAAAAGATCCGCGTCTTGTCGACGCAGTAGTTCGCGTCCAACCACTCGAGCATTCCCTTTAGGAAGTTGATGTCCTGCCCATTGGTGTTGGGCCAACCCGTCTGGCCACCTTCACCGAGTCCCTCCGCCGATATGTAGATGGCGTCGGGAATTCGCGACTTGAGGCCGTAGTAGGCGCCGCCGAACGTTCCGCTGATGACGTTGCGAGCCGTTCCGCCCAACCAGTGCCAGGCAAACACCACGCGAATTGCTTGCCCAGAGGAATAGGAGGCCGGTACGTTGATGTAATACTCGCGCGTCATTCCGTTGATCGTGAGCGTGTAGGGAGTGCCGCCGCTCTGATCGTTGGTGGCCGGCCAGGTCGCCTTTCCGCATCCCGCCGTCGTCGCGGATGCGCCGCCACTGCCGGTCGTTCCCGCGGGTCCACTTGCGCCGGCGACGCCCGAGCCGCCGCCTCGTCCTGCGCTGCCCATCGCGGATGCGCCCCCCCTTCCGCTGTTCGCACCGCCTCTTCCGCTGGTGGTCCCCGCGGCCCCAGTCGTCCCGGCCGTCCCCATCGTCCCAGCCGCGCCGCTGGTTGCAGCCGATCCCGTCGTTCCCGCCGAACCGTTGGTGCCCGCAGTGCCCGCTACGCCGGGGTCTGAGCCCGCGCAGCTCATCAGGCAGAGCGACAAGAAAGCCCAACCCGGAATTGCTCGGAAGAGATCGGTTCGGACGCGCGAGAATGGCAGCAGCTGCATGGGGCACCTCGTACGGTGGACGTCGGCTCGTCACATAGCAGTTCCGACCATGTGCGAGATTGGTCCACTTGTTTTCCAAGCCAGCACTCGGTGAGCTTGCCGCGCTGCTTCTGTGCCGGGCGCCCCTGGGGCGGCAGAAAAGTGGACTATTCTCGTGCGGCACCGGAACTAGTATCGAGAAGGCGTTTCATGCGAGACCGTCACGGTCCCGCGCGGAGGCGACGTCATACACTCCAAGCGTCAAGTTGAACGGTTGTCGTCCGTAACCTTGCGGCTGGTCGACGGGGGCGATGGCCGGTCGCGACAACTGACGGATGCGGAGTTGGTCACGGCCCTCCGGGCTGATGACCGCGAGGCTCCTGCGCTGTTGTGGGCTCGATGCTCCCCTGCCGTCGGGCGATTGCTGGCCAAGGCGCTGGGCCCCGGTCTCGACGTCGACGATCTCACTCAAGAAGTGTTCGCGCGGGTGTTTGTTCGCTTGCCGTCGCTACGCGATCCGTCGGCGCTACGGCCTTTCGTGCTTTCGGTTGCCGCCAATGTCCTTCGGTGGGAGCTCCGTCGACGTTGGGTGGGCCGGAAAGTACGGTTGTCGGTCAGTGGCACGCTGCCGGACGTCCAGGGGACGCCCGACGACACCGAGGCACGGGAAGCCTTGCGGCGCTGTTATCGCATCTTCGATACCTTCAGGACCCACGAACGGATGGCATTCGTGCTCCGGTACCTGGAGGAGATGACGATTGAAGAGGTTGCCGCGGCTCTCGACACGTCGATAAGCTCCGCTAAACGCTGGGTGAACCGGGCCGCTGCGAAGATGTCGGCGCGGATGGCTCGGGACCCAGACTTGCGGTTCTTCTTTGCTGGTCCACGGGAGGAGCGCAGGTGAGCCGGGAGTTTCCAGATCGCGCCCATCTCGACGCGCGGGGGGTCGCCGAGCTCGTGACCGCGGAAGCCGCGGCGTTTGCATCCACAACGTCGGACGGGAACGATTTCGTTCGCTATCTGGCTGAATTTCGCAGCGCCCGCCGCCGAAGGCGGGTCGCGGTCGGAGCGGCCGCCATCATCATGATGATTGTTGGTGTCGGCCTCACCGGGTCGAGGGTGCGAAGCAACGGTCCCGCCGCGGACTTGAGCTATCGGGTGGACGACCTTAGCCCACCGTCCGGCGGATACGTCTTGGCGCCGCCGACGGCGGAGTCATTGCTGGCGTTTTCGGATGGATCAAAGGTCAGGATGGCGGCGCGATCCCGCGGCCGTGTCGTCCAAGTAACCGATCGCGGCGCCAGGTTCTCCCTCGAGGAAGGCAAAGCCGCGGTCGACATCGTCCCGCGTCCGCGTGCTCAGTGGTTGTTCGAGGCAGGTCCGTTTCTGGTCACCGTGCGCGGGACATCCTTCACGGTCGCCTGGAATCCCGTCGACGCCGTGTTCGACGTTCGTCTCGAAAATGGCGCGATTACGGTCGCGAGCCCGGTCGCCGGCCCCGAGATTCAATTGCGCGTGGGACAGACTCTCAGGGTGAGCTTACGCGACCAAACCAGCACGATTGGCACCACCGCGACGGGTGATGTTTCGTCTGTCGCCGGTCCGCCGCCGATCGTCGCGTCCGCTTCCCTCGCACCGCCACCCGCGACCGCACCCGCGCCACTGCCGGACTCCGGGCGCTGGTCGCATCGAGGCTGGACCGTCGCGGTCGAGGAAAACAGATCGGCGGATGTCGTGGCGGATGCGGACCGCCGGGGCCTAGCCACCGTGCTCGAGCGAGCCGACAGCGAGGATCTGTGGGCTCTCGCCAATGCCGCCCGATACGCGGGTCGGTATTCGCTCGCGGGCAGCGCTCTCTTGGCGCAGAGGAAGCGCTTCCCAGCATCCGATCGGGCCCGGGATGCGGCGTTCCTGTTGGGGCGCCTGCACGACGACGACCGAAACGGCCCTGACGACGCGCTCGGATGGTACGATCGCTATCTCGTCGAAGCGCGTGACGGTATCCATGTCTCGGATGCGCTAGGAAGGAAGATGACGCTGCTCGAGCGATGGAACAGGCACGCGGAGTCTCTGACCATTGCCGAGCAGTACCTGCAAAAATTCCCGGGCGGCTTCTACGGCAATGCTGCGCGCGCGTTGCTTCGTTCATCGGAGCACCGCCAGTAGAACAGTGAAGCCGCCGCGCGCCAGGCCGAGGAGTCCGGTGCTCGGACTGGCGTCGGCGTTTGTCATGCTGACGCTCGGTGCCCGAGCCGCGTCCGCTGACGGTGAGGCGGACGCCGAGTCGGTGATCCTGCTGCAGCCGATCGACGCTTCGCCCGCGGCGAGTCGGAGCCTCGCCCGCATTCGGGATGAACTTTTGGCTGATCGGTTCCAGGTGATCGTCGCAGATTCACCGACCAAGCGCGACCCTGGATCGGTCGTGACGCACGCGGTTCAGCGTCCAGGGGGCACAACCATCGTTCTTTTCGGCGATCCCGATACCGGCCACGCCGAGCTCTGCGTCGTCCGGCGCGCAGGCAAGCGTGTCGCTATCCGTCGCGCCGTGGTCGCCGAAGATCCGGAGCGAATGCCGGACACACTGTCGGCGCGTACGCTCGAGCTCCTGAGGGCGACGGCGCTGGAGCTTTCGATTGAGCTGCAACGCACGCCGCCGGCACGAGAGCCGCCGGCCCCCGCACCCGCCACCGCCCTGCCATCGCCGCCGCCGGAGAGCGCCGCTCTCGCGGTAGACGTCGGTTTCGCAATTCTGCACAGCATCGATGGACCACCACCCGCGGTGATGCCCACCGGCCGCATCCGACTCCGGTTAGCGACCTGGCTGCATGCTCGGGTCAGTGTCATCGGGCTCGGAAGCCGTCCGCGCGTCGTGACGACCGCTGGATCGGCGACGCTGGCACAGAACCTGGCGCTGCTCGAAATGGCCGCGGTCTTCCGAGGCGACAAACGCGTCCATCCCATCCTCAGCCTTGGCGCCGGCGCCCTCAACGTGAGCGCGATGGGCGTCGGCGCGTCGCCCTCCGAAAGTCGCGAACCGCAGAGTTGGTCGGCAGCGTTCGACGCCGGCGTCGGCGTCTCGTTCGGCATTCACCGGCGCGCCGCGCTGGCATCGGAGGTACACGCCGCGCTGGCGGCTCCGCACCCCTTCGTGCGTTTCCGCGACATTCGCGCGGCTACCATCGGTTATCCGTCGCTGCTGTTGGCGCTAACGTTACAAGTGCTGCTGTGATGAACCCGGGTTTCATTCTCTCGCTCTCGCTCTCGCTCTCGGCGCTGGGTATGTTGCCGATGCTCGGGTGTGGCGGAGCTCCGCTCGATGCCATCGGGCCTTCACACAGCGATCTCGGCGAGGGCGTGCTTGCGCATTGGGCACTGGACGACAGGACGGGAACGATCGCAAAAGACAGCTCCGGCAGCGGGCGCGACGGTCAGCTCACGGGCGGTAGCTGGATATCGGATGGACGATTTGCGGGCGCGCTACGTCTCGCTGCGGGTGATTCGGCCACCGTCGCGAATTTTCCCAACGCGACGCCCAACTTCACCGTCGCGACGTGGCTGCGCCTGTCGCCCGAACAGCTGGCGATGGACGATGGGATGTGGGTCGCGATTTTGGGCAACGAGAACTTCGGCGCCGGCGGCTGGCAGCTGAACATCGACAACAGGCTCGCCCGGCCTCGATTGGATTTTGCCTACTGGTCCTCTCCGCTGACCGGTTACCTGTTCGTCGAGTGCGAATGTGTAGAACTTGATCGCTGGATCCACCTCGCCGCGGTCGTGGACGTCGAAGCCGACCGAGTCACCCTTTACAAGAATGGCGCCGTCCAAGACCAAGAGACGCGGCCGTCTGACATCCTACCGGGCGATCCGACGTTGTATTGGGGCGGCTGGAACATGAGCGGCCGACAGCTGAGCGGCGACCTCGACGATGTCGCGATCTGGAACCGCGCCCTGACAGCGAACGAGATAGCTGCGTTGGCGGAATCGCCTGTGCCCGGTTAGTCTAGTTCACGTCCTCGATCGGGTTTCCGTTCAGCGGCCCCTTGGGCGTCGCGTCGCCTAAGATTGCCTGGTGGCGTTGTCAGGCGTGCCGCGATTTGGAATGAAGGTTCCTTTCGGGCTGTCCCTTGCGACGTTTCTGATCGTCGGGATGGATTGCCAGCGCAGCGGTGACGCAAGCAACCCGGGTAGCGCCGGTCGCGGCGCTACCGCGGGTTCGACCGCCGGGTCCGCGGGTTCGGCGTCCGCCGGAGCCGGTGGGATCCCGTCGGGTGGCGGCGGAGTAGGAGACGGCGGACGAGGAGGCGCGGCGACCGGAGGAGGACAGTCCGGTGCGACCGCCGGAACGGGCGGCAGCGACGCCGGCTCCGGCGGGCACGGCGGATCGTCGATGAAGGACGCCGCGGTCGCGGACGGCGCCGTCGGACTCGGCGCGGAGCTATCTGGTCCACAAGCTCGTGAACACGACCCCTTGTCAGGGCGCGAATGCCCATGGCCGGCGAGCTTGGCACCTTCATGCCGCTGAGCGACGCCGACGTGGCCGCAATCCGCTGCTGGATCGACCAGGGCGCGCTGCCGTGAGGCTGCGGAAGCGCTCCCATTTGCGATCCCGGTTACGTTTAAGATCGAGCCGAGACTGGAGGCGCCGGGCACCCTAGATCATGTCGTTAACTTTATTCACAAATCGATGCAGAGACGACAATCTCATGTATGTCCCACCGCCGCTTCGCTCCCCTTGAAGTCTGCTTCCTGGCTCTCGCCGTGGGTGTCGGCTCGACGGTCACCGGGTGTGCGTCGTCCTCTCCGGGTTCCACGACGACCGGCGGACACGGCGGCTCGTCCACGGGAGGCGCGGGGACGACCGGCAGCGCCGGGACCACGGGCAGCGCGGGAACCACCGGTGTTGCCGGCACCAGCGGTACGGCCGGAACGACCGGCAGCGCCGGGACCACGGGCAGCGCGGGAACCACCGGTATTGCCGGCACCAGCGGTACGGCCGGAACGACCGGCAGCGCCGGGACCACTGGCACGTCTGGAACGACCGGAACCGCCGGGACGACCGGAACCGCCGGGACGACCGGGACCGCCGGAACGACCGGGACCGCCGGAACGGGCGGCAGAGCTGGATCGACCGCGAGCGCCGGAACGGGCGGCAGAGCTGGATCGACCGCGAGCGCCGGGTCTAGCGGCAGCGCGGGCGCGGGCGGAAGCGCCGCGGTTCCGAGCAAAGGCTGTGGCATGACCAATGGCGCGAAGACGCTGACCACCGGCGGCTCGTCGGTGATGAGCGCTCTTCCCACGTCGACGAGACTCAAGATCACGAGCGGCGGAATGAATCGCGAATACATCATCGACATTCCGGCGAATTACGATCCGACGCACCCGTATCGCCTGATCTTTTCCTGGCACCAGGCGTACGGTTCGGACACGGGCAATGCGAATGGCCTACATCCCGCCGGGGATGGTCCCAACTTCAACGCGCAAAACTATGCCTACTTCGGGCTCCACCGCGAAATGGTGGCGGCGAACGATACCGCCATCTTCATAGCGCCCGGCGGTATCGGCGACTTTCCGTGGGATTACAATCGAGACGTCGTCCTCTTCGACGACCTGCTGGCCCTGGCCGACGCGAACCTGTGCATCGATGACAGCCGGGTCTTCACCACGGGTTTCAGCTTCGGAGCGATGATGAGCTATGCCCTGACTCTCGGGCGCGCGTCGAAGCTGCGCGGCGCTGTCGCAATGGCAGCCGCCAATTACAACTTCACTCAGCCCACCAATGCGCATGTGCCCGTCGCGTACATGGGGACGACCGGCATGAGCGACGGCACCTGTCCGTGGGGCAACGACACGATGGGCGGTAAGGCCTGCAACCTTCAGCACGCGAGGGACAACGGCTGCACGATTCCCGCTGGGAACAGCATCCCGACGACGACGGCTGGGAGCAAGAAGTACGTCTGCTACGACTTCGCGGGGTGCATGCCGGGTTATCCGGTCAAGACGTGCACGTTCGATGGCCCGCACACCCCGTCGAGCGTGGATGACGGGAACTCGACCGGTGATGATGGCCTCAAGGCCTTCATTCCACCGCTGGCCTGGAAGTTCATCGCGCAGTTCTGAGCAAGCCGTTCCGGCAGGCACAGGTCGTCGGTCGCTTGGCGCCTCGGAGATGAGTACGCAGAAGCGACTGGCGCCGCGTCGTGTTCGCCGAGATTAAGCGTTCCGACAACTGCGCGCTCCAACACACGCCTCAAGACCCCGTTTCCAAAGCCTCGCCGCCGCGACCGGCACCGGCTATCTGCGGGGGCCGCGACTGACCTGAGTGGCTTCGCCCGGTCGCGGATACTGCGATCGGGTCGCCGCGCGAGGGATCTTGCGACAGGTTTTCGCCAGGTTGCTGGCGGATCCGCGACACTTCTGACCGGCCCGGGTCGGATTTTCCCGCGTGGTCCCCCGAAAACCCCAGCTGCCCCGCCGCGGCACGGGCATTGGTGGTCCATCTCATAGGTTTGCAAGCTCGCGGGCCCTCCGGCGTCCTGCTCCAGCAGTTCCTGTTGACCCTACGGTCGTCATCGTGCAGTGCATGCCCGCGCCCCGTATCGCCCCGACGATGGCGCGGCGGGCGTCATCCCCTACTGCGGTTAGCCTGGTTTCGCCGCGGTTCGAAGGTCCATGCGGCAGTTTGCGGGCTGGCCTTCCGTTTGCTTCAGCCTCAGGAGATGTGTCGCCTATTGTTCGCCATGCTGCCGGCGTTATCGCTCGCTTGCTGGACGACGACGTATGCGCCCGCCGCGAGCTCGAATGCGCAAAAGTGGCTCGCGCGCAACGGCGGCACGGAAGTGAACGTACTGCTCGTAACGGGTGGCGATCCCGCGCCCGTCATCATCGAGGCGAGGTCTGCGACCGACATCCATTTCCGGGCGCGGGACGCGCAGGAGATTCCGATGAGCGATGTCCGAAAGGTCGTCGCGGTGAGCCGCGCGGCCGGCGCGCTCGAAGGCGCGCTCGCGGGCATTGCGGTCGGCGCGTCCCTGGGCCTCACCCACGGCCTGACACGTGCTCTCAGCCCTTACGAGCGGTCAATGGACTGCACCATCGTGTGCAGCAACGCGGACGCCGCACAATGGGAAGCCCTGCTGTTGACCGTCCCGGGGCTGCTGCTCGGCGCCGTGACCGGCGCCGTCATCGGTCACCACGACACGCTCGAGCTGCGCTGATCAAGCGATCGGCCGGACCGCGCCGACCGTAGCGCGCTGCTTGCAGTGAGCTTCGCTTGGACGATGAGGTTCGGCGGCGGCTGGAGCGCGCCTCACCCCTGGCGCAAACGCGCGCCTCGCGCGAAGGCGGCTAGCTACAGCGCGTCGGGTAATTCGGGCGGGTGATCGGCCGCGAACCAGGTGAACCCGATACGCGCAGCGCGGGTGCCCACTCCCGGCCGCACCCGGTCCGCCGCGGCGTTGCGCTCTTACGCGACGAGGCGCCGAC
>WNGB01017732.1_pt1 | contig 11024 bp, 9 predicted proteins | sample 5400681 | NCBI WGS metagenome assembly WNGB01 (sample SAMN13153367, study PRJNA577476) | soil metagenome | isolation source: 115 cm soil or saprolite under grassland replicate 2 | place: USA:California | collected 2016-06-15 | reverse complement strand
CCAGCGCTCGCCCTCCGACCCCGACGAGAGCCGGATAGAGGGGGTAGAACGCGCTGGCGGAGGCGCCTGCGGCGTGATATCCGTGCTCGGCGATCCGGAGGAAGAACACGCTGTCCCACCGCGCCCACACATCGGTCAGGAAACCGAGGTCGTGCGTGAGCTTCGGCCGGTCCCAGATGCCGGCGCGGGGATTGCGGCTGCCGGCGAGGACGAGGAGAGAGAAGGCCGCAACCGCCCAGATCGCGACGCGGCTCCAGAGGAAGATGCCAAGCGCGGGATTGGTAGTGCTTGCGATGGGGGCGGCCCGCCGGGCGGAGACCGGAGGGCGCGGCAAAGCCGGCGCCCTCCTCTCCCAAAGGGGAACCCGAATGGTTCCCCGTTTGGAATCCCCTCCTTCGACTCTCTGGCGATACGGTTTCAAGGTGGCCGAGAAACGCTACTTCACGCTGCACCAGGCGAACGAGGTTCTGCCGGCCGTGCGTGCGCTCGCCGAGCGGATGGTGGCGCACCGGCAAGCGCTGAACGAAGCGCACGAGCGCTACGGGGTGTTCGCCGAGAAGATTGCCGGCAACGGGGGAGGGCTCAACCCTCGCGAGTTCGGAGCCGTCCAGGAGCAGATCGAGCTGGAGGCAGCGGGCGTCGCGCGTTGCATCGACGGCATCCACGAGCTCGGCGGGATCGTCAAGGACCTCGAGGACGGACTGGTCGACTTCCTTGCCAGGCGGGGAGAGGAGGACGTTCTGCTCTGCTGGCAGGTCGGCGAGGAGCGGATCACCCATTGGCACGGGCTTGAGGAAGGGTTCTCAGGAAGAAAGCCGCTCTAGGGATCATCCGCTCTGCTGTCGAATACTTCTGGTTATGCCTTTCTGGGAACGCATTGCGATTGTCGGAGGAGTCCTGCTCCTCGCGGCGCTTGCCGCCGCTCTGATCGACCACAAGATCGCCCGCAACGGCTTGCAGCCGGGCGCCGTCACCCGCTATCGAGTCCTGCGGCGGACGGTCATGATGGGGGTGCTGCTGATAGGCCTCCTGTCGGCGCTGCTCGTGATCCCGCAGGTGCGTGCGGTTGCCGGCGCGCTGCTCGCCTCGTCGGCCGTGGTCGGCCTGGTGCTCGGTTTCGCGGCGCGCGCGACTCTCGGCAACGTCATTGCCGGTCTGATGATTGCGTTCACGCAGCCGCTCCGGATCGGTGACCGGGTCCAGATTGGAGACGACGTCGGGACCGTGGAAGAGATCCGGCTCAGCTACACGATGATCCGCACGAGGGACAATGCGCGCCTCGCCATTCCCAATGAGAAGCTGGCCTCGGATACGATCCGCAACACTTCGATCGTCGACCGAACGCAGCTCGCCGAAGTGAGCCTGAAGGTGCCCCTTAACCACGATCTCGAGCACGTCGTCGAAGTGCTTCGAGGCGGCGTGGCCGACGTGCAGGACGTGACCGTCGATGTCCTCGAGGCAGACGCGGCAACCGTGTCTCTTCGCGCGCGCGCGCCTGACGGCGAGGCCGCCGACCGGCTCGAGCCGGAGCTTCGTCTGAGGGCCTACCGGGCGCTGCGCGAGGCCGGGGTGTACGCATGACGTCGCTCGCTTCGCTCACTCCCGCGCGGGAAACCATGTTTCCCCCGCGAGCCCCCTTCTTAGAACCTGAGGTGGTGGAACCTCCCGGTTCCCCCACGCCTCCTCCACGTGCTCATAGGCTGGAGGGCGGCCTATGAGCCCTCCTCCGCCGCGGGCGAACGGGCCGAGTCGCAAGCAGCCTCCTTCCCCGAGGCGCCGCAGGCGCGGGCGGCGGCGCAACCACCACAAGAAGAGAATCGTTCCGCTCTTTATCAGCATCCCGGTCGTCGTCGGGCTCGTCCTGGCGGCCGCCGGCTTCGGGGGCGCCGCGGCGTTTCGGGCGAGTTGCAGCCTGAAGGACATCCGTGTGGTCAAGATCGGCCAGAACTCGTTCGTCTACGCGGCCGACGGCTCGCTGCTCGGTTCCATCCCGGCCGAGCGCAACCGGGAGTCGGTGCGGATGGGCCAGATAAGCCCCTGGATGGGCAAGGCGACGGTCGCCGTCGAGGACCGGCGCTTCTACCAGCACGGCGGCCTCGACTACGAGGGAATCTTCCGCGCGGCCTGGCGCGATGTCCGCGCCGGCGCGCTCGTGGAGGGCGGCTCGACCATCACCCAGCAGCTCGTTCGCAACCTGTATATCGGGCATCCCAAACGCACGCTCGGGCGCAAGATCAAGGAGGCGTGCCTCGCCATGAAGGTGGACGACGCCTGGTCGAAGAAGCGCATCCTCCAGAGCTATCTGAACCGGGTCTACTACGGCAACCACTCCTACGGCATCGAGGCGGCGGCGCAGACGTACTTCTCGCGCCATGCCAAGTCGCTGACGCTGCCGCAGTCCGCGTTGCTGGCCGGACTGCCCCAGGCGCCTTCGATCTACGACCCGTACCAGCGTCCTCGCGAGGCTCTCCAGCGCCGGAACGCGGTGCTGAAGGCCATGGTCGACAACGGCGACCTCACCCGCCGGCAGTTCCGGTCCGCCCGCAGGGCGCGACTGAGACTCAAGCCCGGAGGGCTGTACACGCAGATCCGCGAGCCCTACTTCTTCAGCTACGTCCGCGACCAGCTGATCGAGAAGTACGGCGCCGACAGGGTGCGCTTCGGAGGGCTGCGCGTGTACACGACCGTGATCCCGCGCTACCAGCACGACGCGGTGCGGGCGATCCGCAACACGCTGTACTACCACGACGATCCCGCCGCAGCCGTGGTGGCGATCGATCCGGCGTCAGGCGCGATCCAGGCCATGACTGGGGTCACGCCCGGACGGAAGGGGAACCAGTTCAACCTCGTGGCGCAGGCCCGTCGCCAGGCCGGCTCGACCTTCAAGACCTTCGTCCTCACCACCGCGGTCTCGCAGGGGATCGACCCGGCGACGTCCACCTTCATCTCGGCTCCGTTCCACTACCAGCCGAATTCCTATTCGCAGCCGTGGGACGTCTCCACGTACAGCCATAGCTACAGCGGCGAGATCTCGATCCAGCAGGCGACGCTGCAATCCGACAACACCGTCTACGCGCAGCTGACGCTCGACGTCGGGCCGGAAAACGTGGCCGCGATGGCGCACCGGATGGGCATTCGGACGAAGCTCGATCCCGTCCCCTCGCTGGGTCTCGGCTCCACGGCCGTCTCGCCGCTCGAGATGGCTTCCGCGTACGCCACCCTCGCGGCAGGCGGCATCTACTCGAAGCCGATGGCGATCCGCAAGGTCGCCTTCCCGAATGGAACGGTGGACAAGGGCTGGGGGAAGGCCCGCCGCGAGCGCGTGATCCCGGACGGTGTCGCCTACGCCGTCACCCAGATCCTCGAGCAGAACGTTCTCGGAGGCACGGGAGTGGGCGCGTACTTCGGCCGGCCCGCCGCCGGCAAGACCGGGACGACCGACGACCACGCGGACGGGTGGTTCTGCGGATACCTGCCCAATCTCGTCGCGGTCGTCTGGGTTGGATACCAGGCGGGCGAGATTCCGATGGAGAACGTCCATGGGATCGCGGTGGCCGGCGGAACCTTCCCGGCGACGATCTGGAAGCTCTTCATGGAGAACGCGGTCGGCTCGACGCCCGCCCGCGACTTCCCCTCGCCGACGACCTATCCCGTCTGGAAGCCGTTCCACCGCGGTCCCTATGCGCTCACGACCCCTCCTCCCGAGAAGAAGAAGCAAAAGAAGAAGAAGAAGCACGAGACCCAGCCGAGCCCCGCACCGCCGGCTCCTCCGCCGCCGCCTTCTCCCTCCCCCTCGCCGCCTCCGCCGCCGTCGCCACCTCCTCCTCTTCCCCCACCTCCCCCACCTCCCCCGCCGCCTCCTCCTCCGCCTCCGGAGCCTCCACCGGCACCCCCACCGCCGCCGCCGCCACCCCCGCCGCAGCCGTGATCCGGCGCGGATCGGCCCTGTCGGCGGGGCTGGTCGCGCTTGCACTCGTGGGCGTGTGCGTTGTGGTCGCCTGGCCGCACGACTCGACGCTCGTTCCGAGAAACGCCGGCCATCCCGTTGGCTCCGACCGCTGGGCCTGGATCTTCCTCGGCTGCGCGGCGCTCGCCTTCGTTGCGTATGCGGCGGCGCTGTACGTGATCGACCGGCTGGGCGGACGGCTGATCGCAGTCGCAGCGCTTGCCGTCGCGATCCAGCTCGCGCCGCTCGGGGCTCCGCTCCTGCTCTCGACCGACGCGTGGACGTACTGGGACTACGGGCGGATCGCCGCAGTCCACGACGGGAACCCCTATCGCGACCCTCCGAACGAGTTCCGCTCCGATCCGGCATTCCCATCGATCGGCGAGAAGTGGAGGAACTCGACGTCGGTGTACGGACCGGCCTTCACCCTGGCCTCGGAGCCCCTGGCGCTGGCGGACGGTAGTTCGAAGGACGCGGCCGCGTGGACGTACAAGGGAATCGCCGCCGCCGCGCTGCTCGGGGCGACTGCGCTGGCAACCGTTCTGGCGCGCCGGAAGGCGCTCGCCTGCGCGTTCGTCGGCTGGAACCCGCTGCTTGCGCTCCACTTCGCGGGCGGCGGGCACAACGACGCCTGGATGGCCGTGCTCGTGATGGGCGCGCTCGGGCTCGGCGTTCTCGGTCGCAGGCACTTCGCCGGCGCGCTGTGGGCGCTTGCGGTGCTGGTCAAGTGGATTCCGCTGCTCCTCCTGCCGCTGCGGGCACTCGAGGCGCGCGCGCACAAGCGCAAAGTCGGGCACCTCGGCTTCGCCGTCGTCGCCGCGGTGGTGGTCGGAGTGGCAAGCTGGCAGTTCGGCCCTGACTGGCTGAACGCTCTCGGCCCGCTCGCCCGCAACGCGAACAAGGAGACGAGCTTTGCGATCCCGCACCGGCTCACGCAAATCGGGCTCCCGGCGTGGTTCGCGCTTGCCGCCGTCCTCACCGCGTTCGGGATGTTCTATCTGTGGCTGTTGCGTGAGGCTGCCGCGGGACGCGCCCGGCTCGGTCTTGCTACTGGCCTGCTCCTGTTGACGACGCCCTATCTCGCTCCCTGGTACGTCGTCTGGGCCGTCCCGCTCGCCGCCGCTGAGGACGATCGCCAGGCGCAGCTGCTCGCGCTCGCGGTCTGCGCCTACCTGGTTCCCCAGACGATCCCCGTCTAGCTCGCTCCTGGTCGGCGGCTCTTCCCGTCCGGCAAAGCCGGCCCTACGGAGCCGCCTGATGCCCCAGGAACGAGCTAAAACGCGTAGGTCAATCTGTGATCCGCCTGAAGACGAGGACGCCGTCCTGGTCGAAGACGAGCTTCCAGCTCGGGCTCCGGCGCACGCGCTCGAGCCGCCGCTGTGCGAGCTCCGGAGTCACGAGGCGGTCGGCGAAGCTCGGATGCTTCTGGTCATAGGCGATCCAGGTTGCCCCGCCGAGCACGGGGAAGCTGAGAATGCGCGGCCGCGCCGACAGGTGGGCGCCCAGCGAGTTCGTGGCGCTGACGACGGCCCGGCCCGGAATCAGGCGGAGGGCCTGCGCCGCCACCCGGTCGTGGTGGGAGACGGAGAAGCGGTCCGCCAGCAGGCTCTCACCTCCGGGGACGTGGCTCCAGAAGGGAAGAGGGCCCAGCCGATAGTTGCCGATCAGCGACGCGAGCAGGACGACGGCGGCGAGAGGGACCGCGAGCCCTGTCCTCCGTCGCGAGAGGCGCGCCGCGCTGAAGATCGTCGCCACGAGCAGCGCCGGGATCTCGCCTGCGGTGTAGTGGTAGTGGATCGACGTCTGTGACGGCGCTCCCGAGAGGAGGTTGAGAGCGAGCACGGGCACGGCTGGGAACAGCGCGAGCGGCGCCAGAAGACACACCCCCGCAAGCGGGAGCGCGAGCTCGAGCAGATAACCGAACCCGCGCCGGTCGAAGGCGACCTCGAGCGTGCGCAGCGGGTGGGTCACGATCGTTCGCAGCACATGGCCCGGCGAGCCCCCGACGTCCTTGTAGCGGCCGTAGAAGCTGAGGGGCGCGCCGTGCCGGAAGTGCGGCGTGACCAGTCCGATCACGATGGCCGCGACCGCCGCCCCCGCGACGGCGACCACGCTCCCGGTAATCCAGCGGCGGCGCGAGAGCGCGTACCACACCCCGAGCCCGGTGACGACGAGCGCGATCTCCTCCCGCGCCGTGCACGCGATCAGCGCGAAGACGGCAAACGGCACGAGCCGGTCCTCGTCCAGGTACCAGAAGGCGAACAGCAGCAAGGGGCAGGCGAGCGCGCCCGGATGGAACTCGTCCAGCGCCATCCACTGGAGCGGCGGGTACACGAGATAGACGAGCGCGAAACCCAGAGCGGCGCGCTCCGAATGCAAGTGCTTACGCGCCAGCCAGAACACCGGGAGGGCGCCGAGCGCGACCGCCACCGCCTGGACGGTGAGCAGCATGTCGGGGCTGGGCCAGAGGTACCAGAGTGGTGCGAACGCCGCGAGGATCGGCTCGAAGTGGACGCCCAGCCGCGAGATCTGCCGGCCGTTCAGCGCCGTCTGTTGGAGGAAGTCGCCGTGTGCAGTCGACCAGACGGCCTGGACGAGGTTGCCGAGATCGAAGCGGCCCGTGTTGAACGCGCGGTGGCGGAGGATCGAAAGCGAGGCGAAGCCCGCCGCGAAGGAGGCCATCGCCGCCCAGAGGAGCGCCCGAGGTGCGAGGAGCCGGTGGGTCACAGGAGCGCCTCGAGGAGGAGGCGCCAGCGCTCGCCGAGCACCTGCTCGCTCGCCCGTTCGCGATAGACACGGTGGCCGCCCTCTGCAATCCGCGACCGCAGTTCTTCGTCCTCGGTCAGGCGCTTCATCGCGGTTGCGAGCGCGGTGGGATCGCCGGGGGGGACCAGCAGCGCGCTCTCGCCGTCGGTCAGCAGCTCTCGGGCGGCGGGCGTGTCTGCGGTGAGGACGGGCGCCCCGCAGGCGAGAGCCTGGAAGACCTTGTTTGGGATCACGCGGCGAGCCTTGTCCGAGGTGCCGAAGATGCCGAGCGCGCAGAGGGACTCCCGATACACACCGGGCAGTCGCTCGTAGTCGATCCACGGGATCCACTCGACGTTCGGAGGGCGCTGCTCGAGCAGCGGGTCGAGCTGGCCGCTCCCGACGATGCGGACGGGGACATCCGGGGCGAGCCGTGCCGCTTCGAGGATCGTGTCGAGGCCGTGCAGCGGAATCAGCTTGCCGACGAAGAGGATGCGTTCTCCAGGCGACCAGGCGGGCGTGAACAGCCGCTCCTCAGCGCCGACGAAGCAGACGTCGAGCCGGCCGGGTGGAAGCCCGCCAAGCTGAGCGAGGTAGCCGGCATTCGCGCTCGTGTCGGCCACGACGAGCGCTGCCGCTCTCAGCGCGGCCCGGTCGATCCACCTCAGGGCGCGGGCGGCAGGCGACCCGGGCCTGAAGCGGCGCCGGTCGTCGACGAAGCTGTCATAGAGGGAGACGAGCGGGTTGAAGACAATCGGACGGCCTCGCGCCGCCCTTCTGGCCCCCGGCAGGTCGAGGTGCCCCGGATAGCCGACGATCAGGACGTCGAAGTCTTCGCGTGGGCGGCGCAGGAGCCTGGCCTCGCCGGCTGCGAGCCGCGCCGCTGCGGCGATCCCGGCCGACCACTTGTGCTCGTCTTCCCAGACCGGCTCGTGCCGCTCAACGACCTCGACGCCCGCGCGGCGCAGGCAGGAGATGACCTGCGCGTTCCGCGGATAGGTCCGCTCGTACGTCCCGAAGTACAGAGCCCGCACGAGCGGGGTTAGCGCAGGACTTCTTCCACGTGGCGGCGCGAGCGCTCCCTCTCCCCCGCACGCTCCTCGTGGTGGCTGGTCACGAGCTCGCTGATCAGGCCCAGCGAGAAGAACTGCAGCCCCACGACGACGAGCAGCACGCCGAGGATTAGCAGCGGGCGCCCGCCGATCGACGACCCGGTTGCCTTCAGCACGGTCAGGTAGACGAGGATCGCGAATCCGGCAAAGCCAAGCAGGAGCCCCAGGCCCCCGAATAGGTGGAGCGGGCGGTGCCGGTAGCGGCTCATGAAAGAGACCGAAAGCAGGTCGAGGAAGCCCCTCACGTAGCGCTCGACGCCGTACCGGGAGTGACCGTGGCTGCGCGGCCGGTGGTTGACGGGAAGCTCGGCCACGCGATAGCCCTGGTAGTGCGCGAGCAACGGAAGGAAGCGGTGCAGCTCCCCGTAGACGCGCATGCCTCCCGCGACCTCGGCCCTGTAGGCCTTGAGCCCGCAGTTCATGTCGTGGAGCCGGATTCCGGACATCCGGCTTGCAACGGCGTTGAAGATTCGCGAGAGGACGCGGCGGTGCCAGGGATCGCGCCGCTTCACCTTCCAGCCCGAGACGACGTCGAAGCCCTCGTCGAGCTTCGCCAGCAGGCGCGGAATCTCGGCGGGGTCGTCCTGGAGGTCGCCGTCGAGCGTTACCACCGTCTCCCCTTCTGCCTGCGCGAAGCCGGCCATCAGCGCCGCCGCCTTGCCGAAGTTGCGCCGCAGTCGAACGACTCGAACTTCGGGGTTCCGTGCATGCAGTCGCGTCAGCGCCGAGAACGTTCCGTCGGTCGAGCCGTCGTCGACGAAGATCGCCTCCCAGCCGCGTTCGAGGGGCTCCAGCGCGGATCGGATCTCGTCGAGGAGCAGCGCGACGCTCCTCTCCTCGTCGTGGACGGGGACGACGACCGAGATCTGCGCGGCTTCGCCTTCTGTACCGGACACCGGCGATACCTTATGCCCGGCCGTGAATGAACTGCTTTCGATCGACGATGCGCTGGCGCGGATCCTGGAGCGTGTCCAGCCGCTGCCTGCCGACGAGGTTCCGATCGAGGAAGCCGCGGGGCGGGTCGTCTCCGAGCCGATCGAGGCCCTCGTCGACCTTCCTCCGTTTGCGAGCTCGGCGATGGACGGGTTCGCTGTCCGGGCGGCGGACACGCCGGGCACGCTCCCCGTCGTTGCGCGGATCGCGGCCGGCCGGCCTGCGGAGCGCCGGCTCGAGCCCGGAGAGGCGATGGCGATCGCGACCGGCGGAGTCGTTCCGGTCGGCGCCGATGCCGTCATCCCCATTGAGTATGTTGTCGAGCGTGACAACAGTGTGGAGATTCCGCAGGGTGCCGAGGCGGGCGAGAACGTTCGTCCGCGCGGAGGCGATGTCCAGGCCGGAGAGGAGATCGTCTCGGCGGGAGGTGCTCTCGACCGGGACCGAGCTCCGGGCGCCGGGCGAGACCCTCGGGCCGGGTGAGGTCTACGAGGCGAACGGCGTCATGCTGGCCGCTCAGCTCGAGAGCGCGGGGGCGCTGGCCGAGCGCCTCCCTCCCGTCGAGGACGACGAGGAGACCCACCGGGCCGCCCTCGAGCGCGGGCTCGAGGCCGACCTGCTCGTGACGACGGGCGGGGTGTCGGTTGGGCCGCACGATCTCGTCCGCAAGATCGAGGCCGAGCTCGGAGTCGAGGAGCTCTTCTGGGGGGTCGCGGTGAAGCCGGGCAAGCCGCTCTCGTTCGGCGTGCGCGGCCGGACGCTCGTGTTCGGGCTGCCCGGAAACCCGGTCTCGTCACTCGTGGGCTTCGAGCTGTTCGTACGGCCTGCCGTGCGTGCGCTCCAGGGAGACCGCGAGCCGGGGCCCGTGTTCGGCGTCGGGCGGCTCGGGCGCGCGGTGAAGCGAAACGAGGCCCGCGACGAGCTGGTTCGCGCCAGGGCACTCAAGTCCGGCGACGGGGTCGCGCTCGAGCCTCTGACCGGCCAGGAGTCGCACATGATCGCCAGGGCCGCGGCGGCCAACGCACTCGTCTTCGTCCCCCGCGGCAAAGGCGAGCTGGAGGCGGGGTCGCAGGCCCGCTTCCTGCCGCTGTCCTAGTAGGTAGCTAGTAGGGCCGAGCGCGCCTGCGCGCCGACAGCTCGTCATCGACCGGCTCCGCCTCCTTCGGGCGGATGAGCAGGCGGTGGCCGAAGCCTCGGGATCGCCGCCGCTGTCTGCGGTCGGCTCGGCTCGGGTAGGGCGCATACCGGCCTGAAGCGAGCGCGACGAACTGGCCGGCGACTGCGAGCCAGGCCAGGAAGATGAGCACGGGCGGGATAGGGACGTAGCCGAGCGCAACGAGCTCGAACACGTACCACACCGAGTCGAGGCCGAGCCCAAAGCGCACGGCCATCGAGCCGAACAGCAGGACCGGCCCGGCGAAGCCGGCGAGCACAACGGCTGTGCGCAACCATGCGGATCTTCCTTGCAGCTGGGGGAGCCAGAGCCAGGCGTGCACCGAGGGCAGGATGAAGAGGAGCGCGAAGGGGTTCTGGGCGGCGACGAGAAGGGCGAGGACGCCCAGCACGAGCAGCGAGGCCGTATACCCGGCGACCCTCTCCTCAGGCTCGACCGGGCCGCGCGGGAGAAGCCGCTCCCGCGCGATCAGCCATCCAACCCCCGACAGGGCGATCAAGCCGGCTAGACCGAGCAGCGGCCAGTGGGTGGCGGCGTGGCTGTCGGGGGCCGGTGGCACTGCCGCTCCCCCGGGCCAGACTCCGGCCAGCGCGAAGAGGCCGAACAGCGCTCCCACCCACGCCCAGAACCCCAGCCGCCGCCCGTAGCTGCGAAGCGCCGGGAGGAGCCGTATCCCGCGCCTGCGCGCGAACGCAAAGAGATCGACGATTGCGATGAGGAAGGGGACGAGCATTGCGATCAGGATGAGCTCGGCCGCCCATCCCGGCATGTACCTCGGCTCGAGATAGACGTAGCTCGAGGTGCCGCGCGCCAGCTCGAGGCCCTGGTCGAGCGATCCGAGCAGCGTCTGAGCCGAGCGTCCGAGCTCCCCGAGCCGCCGCCGGTCGAGCTGTGCGGGCGTATCGGAGAGCGACGACGGAGGCCGGTCGCCCGCCGTCGTGAGCGTGACGGCGGGGATGCCCCGGCCGACGAAAGGCGCCTGCTCGTAGAGGCTGAACGGGAAGGCGAGATCGAGTAGCTGCCCGCCAACGGACGCGTGTGCGGGCGCGCCGTTCGCCTGTGAGGTGACGCGCGCGACCGCCGTCTGAACGAGGGAGGCCGGGGGCGAGCGGGG
>WNGB01015925.1_pt1 | contig 11024 bp, 7 predicted proteins | sample 5400681 | NCBI WGS metagenome assembly WNGB01 (sample SAMN13153367, study PRJNA577476) | soil metagenome | isolation source: 115 cm soil or saprolite under grassland replicate 2 | place: USA:California | collected 2016-06-15 | reverse complement strand
CGATCGACGCAGCGAGGGCAAAGCCGTCGTCCGCGATCAGCTCGGTGACCGCGCCGTAGAGCACCTCCCACGCGCGCCGCAGCTTCTTGAGCATCAGGTGACAGCAACGGTGCAGACTGTCAAAGGTTCCTTGGCATCGACGAGCCGCCGGGCGGCCCCGGGGGCCCAAGACGGTCGCCTGCCGCGTGACAGCGCTCCGAAGGCGTTTGGACGTCCAGCCAACCGGCAGCAGAAGCGCGACGCCTGCGAGGGGATTGTGACGACGGGCCTGCTGATGTTGGAGGTCTACCTACTGACCAACGACGAGAGCCGCGCGTCGCCTCCAGTGTGATGAGGAGCAGGCGTCCGAAGCCGTCGGGGCGACAGCCGAGGTGGTCCGTCACGGGCCGCGCTACTCAATCACCTGAGCCGCCTGCAGGAGCAGCGTCTGCGGGATCGTCAGCCCAAGGGCTTTGGCCGTCTTGAGATTGATCACCAGCTCGAAGTTCGTGGGCTGCTCCACCGCAAGATCGCCTGGCTTGGCGCCTCGGAGGATCTTGTCGACGTACACGCGGCGCGCCGGAACTGGTGAGCCACGTTCGACCCATAGGACATGAGGCCCCCGCTTTCCGCGTGCTCCCTGGAAATACATTGCGGGCAGGCGGTGCCTCGCCGCCAGACGGGCGACCTGATTTCGCGCCGAAAACGGCACGGGGTCCGGAAGCACCACGACCCCATCAGCATACTGCCGCACCATAGCGGCGAACGCGCCCTCGAAGTCGTTGTGTCCACGGACCTCTACGGGCAGCAATGGGTACGCCCAGCTTCCGGGCGGCACTCTCGACCGCGTTCCGGTAGGTACCCGCGCCCGGAGGGACAGGATTCCACAACAGGGCCACGCGAGAGGCTCTTGGTATAGCCTCCTTCAAGAGCTCGATTCCCCCTGGACGGGCCACGCTCGCGATGAACCCCGAGCCTACAGGATCTCTCGATGCCGCCATGACGACCGGGATCTTCGCCGTTGCTTGCTTAACCGCCGCGATCACGTAGCCAAGCTCCCGTAGCCCCTCGTCCAGCGCCTTGACGAGATGCCCCGCTTCATCAGGCGCCGCGGTCAGGATGAAACCGATCCGGTACACCTTTCCCGCTGACTCCGCTTCGGCGGCGAGCGGCGTAAGAGTGAGGCCGGCAGTGAGAATAACCGCGAGCCCGATCAGTCGCATCGGCACCTCGGTTGATGACGGCTGCCAGGGAGTCTAGCCGAAGGCCACGACGCGCACCAGACGGCGCCGCACGCGCACGCGCTACTCGATCACGTGGTCCGCCCGCAGCCGCCGCCTGCTCTTGGGGCAGCGTCCTTGAGGACCTCCAGTTGCTTCGCGGTGAACGCCTCCCACTCGATGCTGGTCAGGCCAGTGACATTTCCGCCGGGCCGGGCAAGGCTCCTGACGACCTTTCGCTCCGAGAACCGGCGTTCGATGTGATGTCCCTCGACGTAGCCGTGCTCGCGGAGGCCCAGCGCGACAGCGCTCCCAATCGCGGACTGAGGGTCCATCGGGAACGTGCCGAGATACCCGATTCGCCACATCTTCCCCGGCTGCTGCCCGTCGGCAGCAAGCGGCGCAGCGAGGAGACCGACGCGCAGGAGCATAGACGCGCGGAGGCGGCCACAACGAGGTTGGTCTGCCGTGATACAAATGAATCGGTGCGCAGAGGACGAACAAAGCGAGGGAGGCATCATGGGCGGCACCGGCCTCATGAAAGTGGACCCGCGCGCGGGAACGCTCGCAGTGCCGACTATGCTGGTGAACATTCCGCGCCTGATGACGGCATACTACACGAGGCGGCCCGATCCCAAGCGGCGCGAGCAGAGGGTGGCGTTCGGAACGTCGGGCCATCGTGGCTCCGCGCTCGTGGGCTCGTTCAACGAGACCCACATCCTCGCTATCACTGAGGCCATCTGCGCATATCGACGTGCGCAGGGCATCGACGGGCCCCTGTTCCTCGGAATCGATACTCACGCCCTCTCCGAGTCGGCCTTGGCCAGCGCCCTCGAGGTGCTGGCGGCCCACGGGGTCGACGTGATGATCGACGACCGCGATGGGTACACGCCCACGCCCGTCATCTCCTACGCGATCCTCACGTACAACCGCGGGCGGACGAGCGGCCTCGCCGACGGCATCGTCGTGACGCCCTCGCACAACCCGCCCGAGGACGGCGGCTTCAAGTACAACCCACCGCATGGCGGGCCCGCCGACACCCACGTCACCGGATGGATCCAGGATCGGGCGAACGCGCTCCTCGCCGACGGTCTCGCGGGCGTGGAGCGGATCCCGTTCGAGCGAGCGCGCCGTGCATCCACCACCCACGGCTTCGACTACATGGGCGCGTACATCGCTGATCTGGGAAGCGTGATCGACATGGAAGTCGTGCGCGGCGCTCGGGTCGCCCTCGCGGTCGATCCGTTGGGAGGTGCCGGGGTCGACTATTGGTCAGTGATCTGTGACCGCTACCGCTTGCCGATGACGGTGGTGAGTGACACAGTCGATCCGACATTCGCGTTCATGACGGTCGACTGGGACGGCAAGATCCGTATGGACTGCTCGTCGCCCTATGCGATGCGGCGCCTCGTCGGGCTCAAGGATCGCTTCGACGTCGCGTGGGCGTGCGATACCGACCACGACCGGCACGGCATCGTAGCCCGGAGCGCCGGTCTCATGAATCCGAACCACTATCTCGCCGTGGCGATCTCCTACCTTTTCCGACATCGCCCCGCGTGGCCACGAGTCGCCGGAATCGGCAAGACACTCGTGAGCAGCAGCATGATCGACCGTGTGGCCGCCGGGCTCGGGCGATCGCTGCTGGAGGTGCCGGTCGGGTTCAAGTGGTTCGTCGACGGACTCATCGCAGGGTCGCTGGGGTTCGGGGGCGAGGAGAGCGCGGGAGCCTCGTTCCTGCGTCGCGACGGCACGGTGTGGACCACCGACAAGGACGGAATCATCCTCGGCCTCCTTTCCGCGGAGATGACCGCGGTGACGGGCCGCGACCCCGGAGAGCTCTACCGCGAGCTCACGGCGGATTACGGTGAGTGTGCCTACGAGCGCATCGACGCGCCCGCGGCTCCCGAGGAGAAGGCGCGGCTCGCCCGGCTATCGCCGGAGCAGATCACGACCTCCGAGCTGGCGGGTGAGCGGATTACGGCGCTGCTGACGACCGCGCCGGGGAACAACGCTCCCATCGGCGGGTTGAAAGTGGTCGCTCCGAGCGGCTGGTTCGCGGCGCGGCCCTCGGGCACCGAGGATGTCTACAAGCTCTATGCGGAGAGTTTCAAGGGGAGCGACCACCTGCGCCGCATCCAGGAGGAGGCGCTGGCGATCATTCAGCACGCCCTCCGGAGCGGGCCTTGAGGGAAGATCCCGTCAGCTCGCCGGCGCCGGTGGGTCCTTGAAGAAGCTGCCGGTGAAGACGACCGAGTTGGGAAAGACGACGACGCGCCCCGACGGTCGGAGCGGGTCGCCGGCCAGCTCCTGCAGCTTGATTCGCACGAAGCCGATCTCCGTGACCTCGCCGTGCACGTACCCGAAGGGCCCTTGCAGGCTCACGCGGTCTCCCACGCGAATCCCGTTCGGCGCGACCATCGTGAAGTAGCCGGCGACCGCCAGGATGACGTTCTGGAGCGCGAACGCGATCCCGGCCGCGGCAAAGCCGAGCGCGGTCACCAGCGCCGTCATTTCGCTGGTGAAGTGAAAGATGAGCACCAGCGTGACGGCGACCGTCACGACGACGCTCCGAACGGTCAGGAGCAGCCGCCGGCGCGTCGCGTCCGTCACATAGCGGATCACCGCCACCCGCCACAGCACTCCGCCGACGAAGACGACGGCGAGCGCGACGACGACCCCGACGAGGTCCAGCGCCAGGCCCTGGAGCGCCTGGCGGGACTCACGGTCGATCACCTCATTCCAGCCCTTGAGATCGGCGGCGTACCGGCGGGCGAGCGCGGACTCCTCCCGCAACGGCAGCACGACCGCCGCCAGGAGCTTCTGGCGCTCGAGCAAGTCGCGAAATTCCCGCTGACTGTCCTTCAACGATATCCCGGAGTCCGTGGGATCCTTCGCCAGCACTCCCAACCTGGCGATGATCGGCTTGATGCTCGCCCGGACGGCGGTGATATCGTCGTCCACGCCGCGCACCAGGTCGTTGGTCGCCGCCTCCAGCTCGTCGAGGTTGCTGCGGTTCCTCTGCACGGCGAGCAGACGCTGGACCATCGCCCACGTGCCCGAGGTGGCCGGCTGCGGTGGCGCTGCGGAGACCGGCGGCGCCGCAGTCGGCGTACGCAGCTCGGGCACGGCTGCCTGGAGCGCCTCGATCTGGTGCTCGAGATCGTCGTCGGAACCAGTACGAGACGACTCGAGCTCTCGCAGCTGGGTGAGAAATGCGAGGCGGGCTCGGTCGAGCTCGAGTCGGTTGTTCGCGGCGACGGACGCCCGTTCCAGCGCCGGTCGTTGCCCGGGCGCGGCCTCGCGAAGGCGGGCCCGAAGGCTCGCGACCTCCTGCTCGCCCTGCCGGACGGTCGCTTCGAGCTTCACCCGCCTCTCGCCACGACGCCCGTCCGCGCTCGCCGGAGCGCCCGTCTCCCGGCCGAGTAGCGCGGCCTGCGCACGCGCGGTGTCGAACGCGCGGCCGAGGAGACGCACAGCGGTCTGCTCGTCGGTGTTGGCGAAGACGCCGGTGCCATCGATGGATCGCATGACGACCGGGCCTGGCGATACCAGGCCATCGCCCGGTTCAGCGACGCCAGCACCTGCTCTGGGGAACGCGGGGAGCCATGACTCACCGTCGACCGCGCGTCCGGCGCCGCCTTGGGCTTCTCCTCGTCGGCGCGCGCTTCTGACAGCGCGATCGTTCCGACCGTCGCCCCCAGGGCGATCAGCGCGACCAACAGTCGACCCGACGTCGTCCGCGTCGATAGCATCTCTTTGCAGCTTACGACCTCGATCGGGGCTGGCGCCACCGACCGTTGGTTCGCCTCCCCGGCCGGCTCAGCCCTCTCGGCGCCCGTCCCTTTCAGTCGACATGCGCACCGTCCTGGGGCACGGGGTGGGGTCCGCGGAGCCCGAGCGCCGCGCGCGTACGCAGCGTGGCCCGCCCCACCGCCACACGGAAGCGCTCCATGTAGAGATAGATGACCGGCGTCGTGTAGAGCGTGAGCAGCTGGCTCAACAGGAGGCCGCCGACGACGGTGATGCCGAGCGGGCGGCGAAGCTCGGAGCCCGTGCCCGTCCCGAGCGCCAGTGGCAGCGCGCCCAGGAGCGCGGCCATCGTCGTCATTAGAATTGGCCGGAACCGCCGGAGACACGCCTGGTGGACGGCGTCCCTGGCGCCGAGGCCGTGGTTGCGCTCGAGGTCGAGCGCGACGTCGATCACCATGATCGCGTTTTTCTTCACGATGCCGATGAGCAGGATGATTCCGATCATCGCGATGACCGAGAGATCCATCCCGCAGATCAGCAGCGCGAGTAGCGCGCCGACACCGGCCGACGGCAGCGTGGAGAGGATCGTGACCGGGTGAATCAGGCTCTCGTAGAGGACGCCCAGGACGATGTAAACCGTGATTAGCGCCGCCAGGATGAGCAGCGGCTGGTTGGCGAGCGCGGCCTGGAAGGCCTGCGCCGTGCCCGTGAACTTCCCGCTGATGTTGGTCGGGAAGCCCATCTTCCGCTCCGCGGCGTCGATGGCCTTGACGGCATCGCCGAGCGCCACGTTCGGCGCCAGGTTGAAGAACACGGTGACCGACGGGAACAGTCCCTGGTGGTTCACCTGGATGGGACCGGTGCCCATCTGGAACTTCGTGACGGCGGTCAGCGGTACGGTCTGGCCGGTGGTCGACCGCACGTAGATGTTCGAGAGCGCGTCGGGACGCTCCCAGTAGCGCGGCTCGAGCTCCATCACCACGTGGTACTGGTTCAGCGAGGTGTAGATGGTCGACACCTGGCGCTGCCCGAACGCGTCGTAGAGCGTCTCGTCGATCATTCGCGTGCTGACGCCGAGCCGCGCGGCCGTCGCGCGGTCGATGACGACCGGCACCTCGAGGCCGCGATTCTGCTGATCGCTGCTGACGTCGCGCAGCTCGGGCATCTCCCGCATGGCGCGGACCAGGCGGGGCGCCCACGTATTCAGCAACTCTAGATCATCGCTCTGCAGGGTGAACTGGTACTGCGCGTTGCTGCTTCGTCCGCCGAGGCGCACGTCCTGCACGGCCTGCAGATAGAGCGTGGCTCCCGGCACCTGCGCGAGCTTCGGCCTGAGACGCGTGATGACCGCGTCGGCGGAGATCTTTCGCTCCTCGCGCGGCTTCAGCGAGATGAAGCCGCGGCCGGTGTTCGCGGTCGTGCCGCGCCCGCCACCGCCGCCCGTGAACAGGGTCACTGTGTCGACCGCGGGATCGGATTTCAAGATTTCCGCGTAGCGCATCATCTTTTCGTGGATGGCCGCGAACGAGACGTCCTGCTGAGCGACGATGTTGGCGGCCAGCCGTCCGTTGTCCTGCTGGGGGAAGAAGCCCTTCGGCACGAGGTTGAAGAGGTAGGCGTTCACGGCGAAGGTGGCGAGGAAGATGATCATCGTGATCGCGGGATGTCGCAGCGCGACGGTCAACGTCCGATCGTACACGTGGGTGATGCCATCGAAGATTCGCTCGCCCAGGACCGCGAGGCGTGGGCGGTGCCGCGGGTCGTGAGGCCGGAGCAGGAGGGCGCACATCATCGGCGTCGTCGTGAGCGAGATCGCCAGCGACACGAGGACCGCGACCGAAAGCACCACCGCGAACTCGCGGAAGAGACGCCCCACGATCCCGCCCATCAGGAGGATGGGGATGAACACCGCCACGAGCGAGATGCTCATCGACAGCACCGTGAAGCCGATCTCCTTGGCGCCGGTCAGTGTCGCCTCGAGCACCGAGGCGCCGCGCTCGATGTGGCGCATGACGTTCTCGACCACGACGATGGCATCGTCGACGACGAAGCCGGTGGCGACGGTCAGCGCCATCAGCGAGAGGTTGTCGATGCTGTACCCGACCAGATACATGATCGCGAAGGTGCCGATCAGCGAGACCGGCACCACGACGCCGGGGATGATCGTCGCGCGGACGTTTCTGAGGAACACGAAGACGACGAGCACGACGAGGCCGATCGAGATCAGGAGCGCCTCTTCGACGTTCTTGACCGACGCTCGGATCGTCACGGTCTGGTCGAGCACGGGCCTGAGCGCGACCTCCGCCGGCACGAGCGCGCGAAGGTATGGCAGCTCAGCTCGAATCCGGTCGACGGTCTCGATGATGTTGACGCCGGGCTGGCGGAAGATGACGAGGACGACGGCGGTCTCGCCGTTGGACACCGCGCCGGCGCGGAGGTCCTCGACGGCACCGTGTACGCGGGCCACGTCGATCAGACGCACGGGCGCGCCGTTCCGCCACGCGACGATCAAGGGCTCGTAGCGCGCCGGCTCGCGCAGCTGGTCCGTGGCGTTGATTTCCCAGGTGAACCGGCCGTCGTCGAGCTGGCCCTTGGGGCGGTTGACGTTCGCGGCCGCGAGCGTCCGCCGGACCTCGTCGAGACCGATGCCGTAGCGCGCGAGCGCCATCGGATTCAGGTCCACGCGGACCGCCGGCAAGGAGCTGCCGCCGATGAAGATCCGCCCGACGCCTTCGAGCCGCGCGATCTTCTGTTGCAGGATCGTGGAGGCGATGTCGTACATCCGTCCCTTGTCCACGGTCTTCGAGGTGAGCGCCAGGATCAGGATCGGCGCGTCGGCCGGGTTCACCTTCTGGTACGTGGGCAGGCTCGGCAGATTCGGCGGGAGCTGACCGGCGGCCGCGGCGATCGCCGACTGGACGTCCCGTGCGGCGCCGTTGATGTCACGCGCCAGGTCGAACTGCAGCGCGATCGTCGTGGCGCCGAGGAAGCTGACGGACGTCATCTCCGAGACGCCGGCGATGCGGCCGAACTGGCGCTCGAGGGGCGTGGCGACGGCGGACGCCATCGTCGCGGGACTCGCGCCGGGCAGACCCGCGACGACCGAGATCGTCGGGAAGTCCACTTGTGGCAGCGGCGCGACCGGGAGGAGCCGGAACGACATCGCCCCCGCGATGACCAGCGCGATGGTTATCAAGGTCGTGCCGACGGGCCGGCGAACGAACGGGCTGGACAGGCTCACGGCGTGGTCACCGGCTGACCGGCGCGGCTACGCTCGGGCGCGCGACGGCGCGCGAGCCGTTCGGCGAGGCGGTCGAACGCCAGATAGATGACCGGCGTGGTGTAGAGCGTGAGCACCTGGCTCACGATGAGCCCGCCCACGATAGCGACGCCCAGCGGCTCGCGGAGCTCGGAGCCCACGCCGTGCCCGAATGCCAGCGGAACGCCGCCCAGCAGCGCCGCCATCGTCGTCATGATGATCGGACGGAAGCGGAGGAGCGAGGCCTGCTCGATCGCCTCGCGCGCCGGGCGCCCCTGGGAACGCTGCGTGTCGAGCGCGAAGTCGATCATCATGATCGCGTTCTTCATGACGATACCGATCAAGAGAATGATGCCGATCAGCGCGATGACGGAGAGGTCGAGGCGCACGAGGAGGAGCGCCAGCAACGCCCCGAGCCCCGCCGAGGGCAAGGTGGAGAGGATCGTGATCGGGTGGATCCAGCTCTCGTACAGCACGCCGAGCACGATGTAGACGGTGACGATCGCCGCCAGGATCAGGAGCGGCTGGTTGGCGAGGGACGCCTGGAACGCGCGCGCCGCGCCCTGGAACCCCGTCTGGATGCTCGGCGGCAGGCCGATCTCGCGCGTGATCCGGTCGATCGACTTCACGGCGGCGCCCAGCGAGACGCCAGGCGCCAGGTTGAAGGAGACCGTCACGGCCGGAAACTGGCCCTGGTGGCTCACGGCGAGCGCGGTGGCGTGCTGCTCGATGGTGGCCAGTGTCGACAGTGGCACCTGGCCGCCGGCCGCCGATCGTAAGTACACCCGATCCAGCACGGACGGATCCACACGGAACTCCGGCAGAACCTCGAGCACCACGCGATACTGGTTCAGCTGCGTGAAGACGGTCGAGATCTGGCGCTGGCCGAACGCGTTGTAGAGCGCGTCGTCGATCATCTGGGGCGTGATGCCGAGCCGCGAGGCGGTGGCGCGGTCGATCTGCACCCTCGCTTGCAAGCCCTGGTCGAGCTGGTCCGTCGCCACGTCGTGCAATTCAGGCAGCTCCCGAAGGCGCGCCACGAATTTCGGCGCCCAGGCGCGCAGCTCCGCCTCGTCCGGATCCTCGAGGCTGTACTGGAACTGCGTCCGGCTCACGCGATTCTCGACCGTCAGGTCCTGGACCGGTTGCAGGTACAGCGTGATCCCGTCGACCTGCGCGAGCGCCGGACGCAGCCGGCTGATCACGTCGCCGACGCTTTCGCCCCGTTCGCCGAGCGGCTTCAAGGTGATCTGGATGCGGCCGCTGTTGAGCGTCGTGTTCGTGCCGTCGATGCCGATGAAGGACGAGATGCTGGCGACGGCCTCATCTTGCAGGATCACGCCGCCGAGCGCCCGCTGACGCTGGGCCATCGCGTCGAACGAGATGTGCTGCGGCGCCTCGGAGATGCCGAGGATGACACCCGTGTCCTGGATCGGGAACAACCCCTTCGGCACAAACAGATAGAGCATGAGCGTCAGGGCCAGGGTGCCGATCGCGACGATCAGCGTGCCCGTCTGATGCCCGAGCACCCAGCGCAGCGTGCGGCCGTAGAAGGCGACCAGATTGTCGAATTGCCGCTCCGCGGCGCGCGCGAAGGCGCCGGGCCGGCGGTCGGCCACCGGCTTGAGCAGCTTCGCGCAGAGCATCGGCGTGAGCGTCAGCGAGACGACCGCCGACACGAGGATGGCGGCCGAGAGCGTCAGCGCGAACTCGCGGAACAACCGGCCGACGATGTCACCCATGAAGAGCAGCGGGATCAGCACGGCGATCAGCGACACGGTCAGCGACAGGATCGTGAAGCCGATCTGGCTCGAGCCGACGAAGGCGGCCTGCAGCGGCGGCTCGCCCTCCTCGATGTAGCGGCTGATGTTCTCGATCATCACGACCGCGTCATCCACGACGAAGCCGGTGGAGATCGTCAGCGCCATCAGCGAGAGGTTGTTGAGGCTGAAGCCGAGCCCGTACATCACCGCGAACGTCCCCACGATGGACACCGGCACCGTGATGCCCGGGATGAACGTCGCCGCGGCGCTCCTCAAGAACACGAAGATGACGAGGACGACCAGGACGACGGCCAGCATCAGCTCGAACTGGACATCGTGCACCGAGGCGCGGATGGTCGTCGTGCGGTCGGTCAGCACGGTGACCTGCACCGCCGTGGGCAGGGCGCTCTGGAGCTGCGGCAAGAGCTGCTTGACCCGGTCGACCACCTCGATCAGGTTGGCGCCGGGCTGCCGCTGGATGTTGAGGATGATCGCCGGCTGGTCGCCCATCCACGCGGCCTGTCGGATGTTCTCGGCGCCGTCGATCACCTCGGCCACGTCCGAGAGCAGGAGCGGCGCGTTGTTACGATAGGCGATCACGAGCGGCGACGGCGGTGCGCACGTCCTCCATGGTCAAACCGTTCGCGGCGAGCCGGGCCGGGTTCACCTGGATGCGCACCGCCGGCTTTTGACCGCCCGACAAGGTGACGAGGCCCACGCCGGGCAGCTGCGCGATCTTCTGCACCAGCCGCGTGTCGGCGAGGTCCTCGACGGCCGTGAGCGGGAGCGACTTCGACGTCACGCCGAGCGTCAGCACCGGCGCGTCGGCCGGGTTGACCTTGCTGTACACGGGGGGGTTCGGGAGGTCACGGGGCAGGAACGTAGCGGCCGCGTTGATGGCCGCCTGCACCTGTTGCTCGGCGACGTCGATGGAGAGCGCCAGATCGAACTGCAGGGTCACGATCGATGAGCCGCTCGAGCTGATCGACGTCATCTGCTTGAGGCCCGGCAGCTGGCCGAATTGCCGCTCGAGCGGCGCCGTGACGCCCGAGG
>WNGB01047654.1_pt1 | contig 11025 bp, 12 predicted proteins | sample 5400681 | NCBI WGS metagenome assembly WNGB01 (sample SAMN13153367, study PRJNA577476) | soil metagenome | isolation source: 115 cm soil or saprolite under grassland replicate 2 | place: USA:California | collected 2016-06-15 | reverse complement strand
GTGCGATCGAGGAAGAGACGCGTGATCGCGCAGAGCACATGCTCGTCCCAGAAAGTACGTTCGGCCACCAGTTTTCTGGTACGAGTTGGTGTGAACTTGTCACAAGAGATGAGCACTTCAAAATGTAGACGTGTTTTGCGGGCTGGCACGCAATGTAGTAATCACTGCCACGCCGATTTCTGCCAGTTCAATGTCTTCACCTTCTGCAAGGCCACTTACCGCGACCGCACCGACGACGGCGCCTCCAACACAGACTGGCAGACCGCCACCCCAGCCGACGTAGCGGGAATCGCCGAAATAGGCGATATCAAACCCGTTTGGGAATCATGTGCCGCCTGGCCAAGCTCCCAGCTCGCTTTGCGCTCACGCGCCGCAGTCCACGCTTTGTTACTCGCAATCAGGATGGACGGGAGCGGCGCGCCGTCCATGCGCAGTAGCCCGATCAACTCGCCATGGGCATCGGCAACCGCAATCACCGCAGTTTTTCCGCGTTGGAGCAGTTCGGCCTGGATGGACTGGATGGCGAGCTGCGCTTCTGCATGTCCGAGGCTCAAGCTATGATACATCGGGATCTCCTGAATGGTCATCGTCTTTCGCGGCCGGGGTAGATAGCCAGCATCTCCGGGTGGATGCGCCGCTCCTGCAGTATCACGTGCTCCTTGGATGCGCCATGCTCGCCGCGCTCGAGCGGCGGACCATCAGGTGGTCCGCAACCCGCAGTGCCTGCGCTGCGATCGTCAGCGCTGGATTCACCGCTGTTGACGAGGGGAAGAACGAGCTATCGACCACATAGAGATTCGGGATATCGTGGCTGCGGCAGAACAGCTCCAGCACCGATGTGCTCGGATCGTTGCCGAAGCGCAGCGTGCCGCACTGGTGCGAGTTCGTTTCGATGCCCATCCGCTGGGTCAGTACGATCGGGTAGCCGGCGCGGCGCAGCATCTGGCGTGCCGCTTGCACGAGCTTCGCGTGCGCTACGAGATTGTTGGGCTTCCAGTGGATGCGAATGCTGCCGTCCGATCCCAGTGTCACACGGTTTTCAGGGTCCGGCAGGTCCTCGGACATCACCCACCAGTCAACGCTGCGGTCGGCGACCGCCTGCAACACGCGGCGCGGCACGAGCGGCTGGTTGGCCGTGAGCATGCCCGCCTGGAGCTTGCCGAGCAGTTGCAGGTTGCCCATCGGGTAGGGCCAGTCCGGGCCCCGGAAGTAAAAGTCATTGACCGCCAATGTCTTCTGGAAGATGGTCGGGTTGCGGCGCGTGGGATGGACAGCCGTGAGCGCGGTGTTGTTATGGACCATGTAGTGGCGCCCGACCAGCCCGGACGAGTTCGCCAGTCCGTTCGGGTAGACGCTGTTCGCCGAGCGCAGCAGCAGGGCCGCGGAGTTGGCGGCGCCACAGGCCACCACCACGATATCCGCATGGACCTCGAACCGCTCGCCGTCGCGCTCAACCTCCACGGCGGTCACGCGGCGCCCGCTGGGATCGGTCAACAGGCGGCGGGCATAGGTGTGGGTCATCAACTCCACGTCCGGGCTTTCGAGGGCGGGACGTACACAGCACACATCGGCCTCACCCTTCGCCAGCAGTTGACAGGGAAAGCCATCGCAGGTTTTCGAGCGGATGCAGCGTCCGCCGGGGCGGAGATCGATTCCGATCGGCAAGTAGGACGGATGCAGCCCCTGGGCGCGCAGCTGCTCGGCGAGTTCGGCGATGTAGGGCTCGTGGGGAACGGGCGGGAACGGGAATGGGCCGGAACGCGGCGGCTCGGTCGGATCATCGCCACTGACACCATGGACCAGGTAGATCTGCTCGGCGCGAACGTAGTAGGGCTCTAGGTCTTCATAGCGAATCGGCCAGGCCGGCGAGATACCCCCTTCGTGCTCAATGACCTCAAAGTCCGCGCGGCGCAGGCGGGGCAGTGCCGCGCCATAGACCTTGGTGTTGCCGCCGACATAGTAGTGAACGCCCGGGTGAAACGGCCGGCCCAGTCGCCGCGCTCGAGCAACAGCACCCGCGCACCGCTCGCACGGAGGGCGTAGGCCAGCGTCCCGCCGCCCGCGCCCGTCCCGATGATGATAATGTCGTACGCCGAATCCATACGATCTCCTCGTCGAAACGTTGCAACATTGGAACGTTCGAACGTTTTAACGTTGCAACCTTCTAACATTGTCACCCCTTCACGGAACCGGCCAGCAGCCCGCGCACGAAGTAGCGCCCCATGAAGATGTAGACGAGCGCCGTCGGGAGCGCCGCAACCACTGCGCCGGCCATGACCACGTTCCAATCGACTGAGAACGAACCTGACAGGTTGTTGAGCGCGATCGTGATCGGCTGCGCGGCTGGATTTGGCACGATAGTCACGCCAAAGATGAAGTCGTTCCAGATGTTCGTGAACTGGAAGATCGCCACGACAACGTACGCCGGGATCGAGAGCGGCAGCATGACCCGGGTGAAGATCGTGAGCAGGCCGGCCCCGTCGACCCGTGCCGCCTCGACCAGTTCGGTCGGCACACCCGCGAAGTAGTTGCGAAACATGAGTGTCGTGATCGGCAGGCCGTAGATGACGTGGACCAGGATGAGGCCAGGGATTGTGCCGTAGAGACCGATGATTTGCAGGAAGCGCACGAGCGGCAGCAGAATCACCTGGTACGGAATAAAGAAACCGAACAGCATAATAGTGAACAGGACATCCGAGCCGCGGAACTTCCATTTCGACAGCAGGTACCCATTGAGCGAACCAAAGAACGACGAGAGAATCGTCGCGGGGACAACCATCAGAAAGCTGTTGCGCATATTCGGCCAGAGGCGCTGCGCCGCCTCGACGAAGCCGCCGCCGGAAAGCCGGCTCGGAAGGTTCCACATCGTAGCGACGCTCACGTTCTGGGCGTCTTTGAGCCCGTTCACAAGCATCACATAGACCGGCAAGATATAGAAGAGCAGCGCGAGCGCGAGCGCGATCCAGATCAGCACGTTCGCCCAGTTCATGCGACGAGCGGGCTTCTGTGCGCGGATGGGCGGGTTTATCACTGCCATTGTCGTCACTCCTCTCGCAGCGAGCGGGCCAGGTACGGGATGATCACCAGGCCGACCACGACCAGCATAAAGATGGCGGCGGCGGACGCGAGGTTGTAGCGGGTCGCCTTGAACATGGTCTCGAAGACGAAGATCGCGGGCATGTCCGTCGCAAAGCCCGGTCCCACGCCGGACATTGTGAACACCAGGTCAAAGATTTTGAGCGATGTGTGCAGCAGCAGCACGACGACAACAATGGTCACCGGATTCAGCATCGGAATAATCACGCGCCGGTACACTTGCCACTCGGTCGCACCGTCGATGCGCGCCGCCTCGCGGACCTCCTCCGAGATCGTAGCCATGCCTCCAATATACATGGCCATCACGAATCCGGAGAGCTGCCAGGTCGCGGCGATTGCAACTGGGATGAGTGCCACTGGAATACCGAGCTGCACCTGGAGCTTGCTCGCGGCTGGCCAGACCGAGGCCAGCACGTCGTTGACCTTGAAGAGGATGGACGGGTCGGTGGTCCAGCCTGGCTTGAGCGGCGCCAGGCCGGACTGCGTCAGCACCGCATTGATCCCAAAAAGGTCGAAGAACAGGTTGATGCCAGTCTCGGGGTTGAAAATCCAGCGCCAGACCACGCCCGTCACCACGAATGATAGGGCGTAGGGGAAGAGAAAGATGTTGCGGAAGGTCGTATGCCCGAACATCCGCCGGTCGAGCAGAATGGCCAGAAAGAGCCCGAGCATAGTGGCGAGCACGATAAACAAGATGGTAAAGACCACGGTGTTGCGCAAATCGGCCTGAAAACGCGGCAGCGTAAATAATTCGGTGTAGGTGGCATACGGCGGTGTGCGGACGCTCATGTCCACCTTCAGGGTATGCCAGTTGGAGATCGAGACGTAGAATGTGATGGCGATGAAGAGGTAGACGAAGATCGCGATCGCAACAAATGCGGGCAACAGCAGCAGGAACGACTGCACCGATTCGCGTAGCAGGCTGCGCTTGTGCCGCGCTGCCGGCACGCCAGCGACCTTATGTTCTATGATCGGGGGGGTTGTCATGACTCCACCTCCAGCGCTTGGGGAGGAGGGCGCGGCGCCGTGCCCTCCTCCCGTTACTCATTCTGCCTACTTGCTGAAGCTAGCCGTCTTTGCCGCCTGCGTCAGTGATGTCGCAAAGGCATCTACGTTCTTGGCGACGATGAACGTCGTGACGGCATCGTTCAGGGCTTGCTGGAACTCCGCCGGGGCCGCCTCGCCGTGGACGACCGACGCCACGAGCTTGTCCTTGGCGAACGAGTCCATCGACCAGTTGTGATACGGGCCGAACTTGGAGCGGTCAACGTCGGTGCGGGCTGGGATCGAGCCCTTGAGCGGGTTGAACGCCTCCTGCGCCTCCTTGCTGCCGATCGACTTCAGCCACGCGATGGTGGCGTCCTTGTGGGGTGCGCCCTTGGCCAGCACGAAGCCGTCGGCGACGATCACGAACGCGCCGTCGGTGCCGGGGTGGCTGACCCAACCGAAGTCGACGTTGTCCTTCTTGCCGGCCTTGACGAACTCGCCGTAGGCCCAGTCGCCCATCGAGTTGAAGGCGCACCCGCCGTCTATCAGCTTCTTGACCGCCTGGTCCCAGGTGAGCGCCGAATGGTCCTGGTTCTGGTAGTCAAGCATCTTGCCGTACGCCGTGATCGCCTGCTTCACCTCCGGCGCGTCGAACGCGACCGAGCCGTTCCAGAGGCCCAGGTACTTGTCGGGCCCCAGCACGCCGAGCAGCGTATTCTCGAACAGCTGGGCCGAGGCCCAGACGCCCTGGTCGCCGACGCACAGCGGGGTGGTGCCGGCCGCCTTCAACTTGTCGGCCGCCGCGAAAAACTCGTCCACGCTCATCGTCTTGCCGACGGTCACCCCGGCCTTGTCGAGGAGCTGCTTGTTGTACCACAGGCCATTGCCGCGATGGACGCCGGCCAGCACCGAGTAGATCTGACCATCTTTGGTCATCTGATCGATCAGGCCCTTCGGCATGACCTTGTCCCAGCCCTCGCTCTGGTACAGGTCGGTAATCGGCTCGACGTAGCCGGGCTCGACATACTGGCCCAGCAGCTCTAAGCCAGGGTGGACCTGCCAGGTGTCGGGCGGATTGCCGCCAGTCAGCCGGGTCTGGAGCACACCGCGCGCGGCCGATCCGCCGCCACCTGCTATGGTCGCATTGACGATTTCGACGCCGGGGGCCTGCTTGGCGTAGGTCTTGAACAGCGCGTCGAGTGCCGCTGCCTCGCCACCGGAGGTCCACCATGAGAAGACTTCCAGCTTACCGCCCTGGCTCGCCGCCTGGCCGGCCGGGGCAGTAGTGGCCTGTGAGGCCGCCGGCGGTTGGGTCGCCTGTGCAGCGGGCGGCGCCTGCGTCGTGGGAGCGCTCTGGCCGCAGGCGGCGAGCGCCAGCGTGAACAAGAGTACGAGACTTACGATCGAGAAGCGTTTGTGAGACATCACCGGTTCCTCCTTGAGTTAACATCCACTCATCGCGATTGATAACGACGGTCCTTTATTGCAACCTCGTATAATCACCCCTCCTTTCAATGATTATGTTCATTAGATCGATCTAACCCGATGCTCCTGCTTGTCGGGCCTCTCGATCCCAAGGGCGCTACGACAGGTTGTCCAGATCGATCACATGCACGTCTAGACTACTTCACCTGCTATCATCATTGCGGCACCCTTTTCTCCGATCATGATTGCTGGCGCCTGCGTATTCCCACTGATGAGGGTCGGCATAATCGCCGCATCAATGACCCGTAAGCCCTCAAGCCCACGAACGCGCAGTTGTGTATCGACCACCGCCATGTCATCCTGTCCCATCTTGCAGGACCCAACCGGATGATAGTCCGTCTTTGACCACTGGCGAATATAGCCACGAATCGCTTCGTCGGATTGCGCATCCTTGCCAGGCATGTGTTCGCCGCGGATAAACGGCTTGAATGCTGGTGCAGAAAGAATCTTGCGCCCCCATTTGAAGGCTTCGATCGAGATCTTCCAATCATACGGATCAGCCACAAAATTCGGGTTGATTGCCGGCGGATCGAGCGGATTCGCGGATCGAAGCGTCACGGCTCCAATACTGCGCGGACGCAAGTTACAGGTATTGATGGTAATCCCATGGCCACCAATGCGTTTGCGGCCATGATCCACCACATAGGCCGGTAAGCAGTGGATTTGGATATCCGGTGAGCGAACGTCGGCACTACTGCGCACAAAACAACCGGCCTCGGCTACGCAGGCGGTCACCGGCCCGGTTTTATACAGCAGATACTGGATGCCATGTGGAATGGCTTTGAACCAACGATCCTCGCCATTGTAGCTGACCGGTTGACTGCACTCCGCGGTAATATAGACATCCATGTGATCTTGAAAGTTCTTCCCAACACCGGGCAGATCATGCGTGACCGGAATACCAAGTGCCTGGAGCTCATTGGCCGGGCCGATGCCGGATCTTCAAGTTCGGCCGATCCAACACCGGCTTCAGGTAGGCCGTCGCCGCGCTTTCACGCCGCACATTGCGCTGCGTGACCTGATAGAAGCTCACGCCATCCTGCTGTGCGCCATTCAAGTCCGGATTGTACGGAATCCCCACCTCTTGCGCAGCCCGTACAAATGCGCCGGTTAACACATTGTGCTGTACCTGCTCGGCAACGTTGAGCGGACCAGACGTGCCATGATATGCATCAACCAGCCGTTCATTATTCTCTGCTTTTCTGAAGTACGGCAAGACACCGTCGTAGCCCCAACCTTCGTTGCCGAGTTCCTTCCACGCTTCGTAATCCAGGCGATGTCCACGGATGTAAATCATCGCATTGATCGACGTGCTGCCCCCTAACGTCCGCCCCTGCGGGTAGTGCATGCGCCGATTGTCAAGCTCAGGCTGCGGAACCGTTTCAAATCCCCAGTTGACCTCTGGACCGGTTAACTTCGTAAACCCGGCCGGCATATGGATCAGCGGGGAACGATCCGGGCCACCGGATTCCAGCAGTACCACGCTAACATTCGGATCGGCGCTCAATCGATTCGCCACGACGCAGCCGGCTGCGCCTGCGCCGACAACAATGTAGTTGAAGGTGCTTATATCCATGGTTTCTGTTCTCCTCTTCAGTTTCGTGAACATGAGTTATCCATGAGCGGTTCACGCGCGTCCGGCGCCTCCGATCTCGCTGTCGTTATCAGGGAACCGGCTCAAGCGGTCCAGAGCTTCGACGAAGAAGTACTCGCCCCACATCACACTCTCGTTGACGCCCAGCCGCTTGCGCTCGTGGTAGCTGCCGTGCTTGAGGATGCCCTCCCAGCCGGGCGTCGTGATCGCCAGGAACTCGGGCGTGCAGAGCGTGGCCAGGATGGTGTAGGCGTAGCGCCGGTAGTGCGCCGCGCGCTCCGGCTCGCGGGTAATCTCGGCGAGTTGCAGCAGACCGCTGGCGGCGATTGCCGCAGCGGAGCTCTCATAGGGACGGATCGGGTCGGGCTCCTCCCAATCGTTCGGCGGCACGCCGACCCACGGCGTGCCGGCGATGTAGAAGTCGGCGCAGCAGGAAGCGCTCGTCGTGGGTGAACGTGTAGGCGGTGCCGAAGCCGTAGAGCGCCCAGGTCAGCCCGCGCGCCCAGGAGGAGTCATCGCGCCAGCCCTGGTGGGTCGTCTGCCGCAGAAACGCACCGGTCGCCAGGTCGAAGATCCCTTCATGCGACGTGCTGCCGTCGCCGCGCACCAGGTAACGCCGCGTCGTCAGGCAGTGCTCGGTCGCGATTCGCAGCAGGTCGCGGTCGTTGGTCTGCTGGGCAGCGTAGAAGACGACCCCGACGTTCATCATGATGTCGATGAAGCAGCTCTCCGGCGCGACGAACGAGCGCAGGTAACGGCCTTTTTCATTGAAGCGCAGCGCCTCGGTGCGGCCGGCCTGGATCACCACGTCGTTGACTGCTGTATCGCCGGTCAGGTCGTACCAGCGCTTGTAGGTCGACCAGAATAGGAAACCCATATCGTGGACGCTGGTGTCGTGCTTGCGATGTTCGATCAGCCGCGAGTAGTGTTCGGCCCGTTCGCGCCACCACGCATCGCCAGTGCGCCGCGCGAAGATCCACAGCATGCCGCCGAGAAATCCCTCGCACCAGTTGGTCCAGGCCTCGCTCTGGTGATACCACTTCCCGTTCATGGTGAAGAGCGGAAAATAGTCGGGGTGGTTGGTGATCAGGCGGCGGACCTGCTGCTGGGCAAAGTCGAAGGCTCGCTTGGCTGATTGTTGGAGTGTCTCGGGAACGGGTTCTGCAGAATGTGTTGTCATCTCGACATGTCCTTTGCTCAAAGAGTGGGTGAGGGAGTGAGGGGGTGACAATCTCACGAGACAGTTTACGATGGCCCAATTCACCCCTTCACCCCCTCACCTGGTCACCCCCTCACCGCCGCTCGATGCCACCAGTTGGTCCGCGGGCCGAGATGCACCTGGAGTGTCTTCAGCTCGGTGAACTCCTCGATCGCGAAGCGCCCCAGCTCGCGCCCCAGACCGCTCTCGCGATAGCCGCCGAACGACAGCTCCGGGTAGCCGTCCATGAAGCTGTTGATCCAGATCGTGCCGGCGCGCACGCCCCGCCCCACCTGGAAGGCCGTGTCGATATCGCGCGTCCAGACGCCGGCCGAAAGCCCGTAGAGCGTGCTGTTGGCGATCTGCACGGCCTCAGCTGCTGTCTCAAAGGTCAGCACCGAGAGCACCGGGCCGAAGATCTCGTCGCGCGCAATCTGCATCGTCGGGGCGACGCCGGTGAACACGGTGGGCTGCATGAAGCGCCCGCGTTCGGTGGCTAGGCGCGCGCCGCCTGTCTGGAGCGCTGCACCTTCGCGCTGACCGGACTCCACGTAGCTCAGGATCTTGCCCAGCTGCTGGTCGTTCACGATCGCCCCAACCTTGGTACGCTCATCGAGCGGATCGCCGACCAGGACCGTGCGCGCCCGCTCGACCACTGCCGCGCTGAATGCATTGGCGATCGAGCGCTGCACCAAGAGCCGGCTGCCGCTATTGCAGCACTCACCCATATTGAACAGCACTCCGAAGACGGCTGCGTCGAGCGCAGCCTCCAGGTCGGCGTCGGCGAACACGATCTGCGGGTTCTTGCCGCCCAGCTCCAGCGCGACCTTCTTGAGATTGCCGGCCGAGGCCGCCACGACCGATCGGCCAACGCCTGTGGAACCAGTGAACGAGATCATGTCGACGTCCGGGTGTGCTGCCAGCCGCGCGCCGGCCGGGTTGCCGTAGCCACTCACGATGTTGACCACCCCATCGGGAAGCTCCGCCTCCTGAAGGATCTGTCCCAGGCGCAGGGTCGTCCCTGGCGTCAGCTCGCTGGGCTTGACCACGGCGGTACAGCCGGCTGCAAGGGCGAACGGGAGCTTCTGGCTGACGATCAGCAGCGGGAAGTTCCAGGGGGTGATCATCGCGACGACACCAATCGGCTCGCGAACCATCAGGCCCAGCATGTCGTCGCCAAGCGTGGTGTAGCTATCGCCGTGGATCGTGCGCGCCAGCGCTGCGGCGTATGACCACAAGTCGGCGGTGCTTTCCATCTCGCCGCGCGCCTGCGCGATCGGCTTTCCGCTCTCCAGCGCCTCAATGGTTGCCAGATCCTCGGCGGCCGCACGAATCGCCTCGGCGACGTGCTGGAGCAGGCGTGCGCGCTCGGCGCCGCGCATCCGCGGCCAGGGTCCCTCATCAAACGCCCGGCGGGCTGCCGCGACCGCCGCATCCACGTCGGCCTCGCCGGCCAGCGGGTAGTCGCCGACAGCAACGCCGTGAGCAGGACTCTCGCGGGCGAAGCGCTCCGCGCCCCGCGCCTCGACCCAGCGCCCGTCGATCAGCATCTTGTAATGATATGGCTCGTGTGGAAGTGACATAGCGTTCTCCTCGTCTTTTGGTACTCAGTGATATGCCTTGTGCATTGATATCTAACTCCCGCTGAACTGCGGCGGTCGGCGCTCGCGGAAGGAGGCCAGCCCCTCGCGCGCGTCGTCGGTCGTCGCGGCCAGGGCGCCGGCCAGCGCCTCCAGCGCCACGCCTGCTGCGTCAGAGGCGCCGTCGATTACCTGCTTGGCGATCTGCACCGAGACCGGCGCATTGGCGGCGATCGCCTCGGCCAGGCTGCGCGCCCGCGCCAGCAGCTCGGCGCGCGGCATGACCTCGTTGATGAGCCCCCAACGCTCGGCGGTCGCGGCGTCGACCCGCGCGCCGGTGAAGATCAGCTGCTTGGCGCGCGCCGGGCCGATCAGCGCCGGCAGCCGCTGCGTGCCCGCCCAGCCAGGGACCGTGGCGATCGTGACCTCCGGCATTGCGAACTCGGCCTCGGCCGCGGCCAACCGGATGTCGGCGGCCAGTGCCAGCTCCAGCCCCCCGCCGAAGGCGTATCCGTTGAGCGCGGCGATCAGCGGCTGGCGCAGGCGAGCCAGCCGCTCGAACACGCGGTGGCCATTACGGACCCAGCGCCGCCACATATCGAGCGGCTGGAGCGCCGACCAGGCGTCGATGTCGGCGCCGACGCTGAAGGCCCGCGCGCCAGCCCCGGTCAGCACCACCGCACGCACGTCGTCGCGCCGCTCCAGCTCGCCGGCGATCTCCTCCAGCCGCGCCAGCATCGTCGGCTCGATCGCGTTCAGCTTCTCCGGACGGTTGAGGGTGATCGTGGCGATGTGGCCGTCGGTGGCAAGAATCACGTTTTCACTACTCATAGCGCCTCCACTTGGACTGACCAGGCGACAAGGTGCCAAGGTGCCAATACACAGCATCTAATCAAGCGTAAGCCCCATCGGCTCGGGCCGGAATAGTCGCGCATCCATCAGCCGCAGCATGGGGCTCACGCGCAGCGGGATATCGGACTGGGCCAGCACGTCGCGCTCAAGGTCCACCCCAGGGGCTATCTCGACGATCGTTAACCCATCCGGCTCCAGCCGCAGCACGCAGCGCTCGGTGATGTAGACCACCT